>Ga0163151_10009361_pt1 | contig 10665 bp, 7 predicted proteins | sample OliLakLV19MP5IB2_FD_145596 | JGI IMG/M metagenome (GOLD analysis project Ga0163151, IMG submission 145596) | Freshwater microbial mat bacterial communities from Lake Vanda, McMurdo Dry Valleys, Antarctica - Oligotrophic Lake LV.19.MP5.IB-2 | ecosystem: Environmental > Aquatic > Freshwater > Lake...
TATATATATTCAATTTATTAAAATTAAAAATCAGAATCTACTTCACGATATAAAATTATTGCTAAATTTTTTTTATTAAATGTATCATTTCCTATTCAAGTATTCAGTTTTGGATAACTATTTTTTTCGGTCTGAACCAAAAATGTTACAATTGAATAAATATTCATTTAAATGGCATTAAGTAGATTTTGGAGTTGGATGATCGCAATTAGTGCGACGTATATCTTTTACCTTTTGGCTGTAGATCGTTTATACTCGCTTAATGGCTTGGTAAACGGCAAGCAAAATGATCTTGTGCTGGTGGCAGAATATCCTTTGTCTAAGTTTGCTGCCGATACGGCCATCACCAATTTACTGCAAGCTACCAAGAATGTGGGCTTCTCGCAAGAGGGTGGTACCATCTATAAATTATTAGACAATGGCGTGGTAGAAGTAAGCTCAGGCAAGCAAGCCGCAGATGGTATTTTCCCTACCTGTAAAAACACCATTATGGATATTTGGTTGCCTTTAATTGGCTACCTTACCTTCTTCTGCGGCTTGCTTAACCTGCTCAACGATTCTAATGCCATTGGCAAATTGGCGGGCATCATGGCACCTTTTTTTATCCGCGTTTTTCCCGAGTTGCCCAAAGGTCATTCTGCTTATGGCTTTATGACCATGAACTTCGCCGCTAACTTTTTAGGCTTAGACAATGCCGCAACACCTTTTGGCTTAAAGGCCATGGAAAGCATGCAAGAGGTGAACTCAAACAAAGACAAAGCTTCCAATAGCCAAATTATGTTTTTGTGTTTGCATGCCGCTGGCTTAACCTTAATTCCTACTTCTATTATTGGTTATAGGGCGGCCCAACATGCCAGCAATCCGGCCGATATTATGTTGCCCACCATCATCACTTCTTTTGTAGGAACCTTGGCGGCTTTAATTTTTGTGAGCATTAAACAACGCATCAATTTAGTGAACCTGGTGGTGGTTGGATTTGTAACAGTTGTCTCTGCCATCATTGCCTTGCTTTTGGTTTATATTAACCGCTTAGATGGTTTAGAAAAATTTCATTTCACCGGCAATTTAAGCAATGGCGTTTTGTTGTTTATCATTATGCTTGTGGTGGTTTACAGCATCATTAACGAGAAGGCTTTTACCAACAATGGCACCAATATTTTCGATTCATTTGTGAATGGTGCCAAGGATGGTTTTACCACAGGAGTGCGCGTATTGCCATACATGATTGCCATGTTGGTTGCTTTGAGTATTTTTAGAAATTCGAGCCTCATGAATATTGTTATGGATGGAATTGGTTCTGTAATGGGAATATTTGGCGTTGACCAGCAAATTATCAATGCCATTCCGGTGGCCATTATGCGACCGTTTAGTGCGGGTGGTTCTCGCGGTTTTATGCTAGATGCCATGAAAACGTATGGTCCAGATAGCCTTGCCGGACAGTTATCATGTTTGTTTCAGGGTGCTGCCGAAACCACTTTTTATGTGGTGGCTTTGTATTTTGGTTCGGTTAATGTAAAAGATGCACGCTATACCTTAGGCATTATGTTGCTGGTAGATTTGGTATGCGTAATAGCAGGAATTTTTGTGGTTCAATTGTATTTTTAACAGCAACCTAATTTTTCGATTAATCAATGCTTTCTCCCAAGTAATTTATACGCCCAAGCAATGCTTTCGCAAGGATATGGGTTCAGCCCAAAACTACTTGCTAAATATCTGGAGTAAGCGAAATTTCTTTACCAGGTTTTAAAAAATAACGCAACCCAAAAACCATACTCAAATTGCGTGCTTCGTGTCCGGCTGGCACACCAAAAATCACAGGATAATCATATTCTTTTACCGCATCCACAATAATTTCATAAGCGCTTTTTCCAAAGGGCACCGTATTGTCTTTCATGTCGCTCATATCGCCCACAATAAGCGCACTCAAATTGTTTAGTCGGCCTGCTCTTTTGAGGCCCTGCATCATGCGGTCAATGTGATACAAGTATTCGTCTAAATCCTCTAAAAATAAGATTTTGTTTTCATACGAAGGTTCAGTTTTAGAGCCCAATAAAGAGTATAAAACAGAAAGATTTCCGCCCATTAAAATGCCATGTGTTTTATCTTCGCGTTGGTTCAAACCGTGCTTTAAAAATTTAATTTCTTGTGGCTTTTCAAACAATGTTTTTCTTAAAAACGCCAGACTCTCTGGGTGCAATTTTTCCTTCTGCCAATTAATGGGCATAGGGCCATGGAGGCTAGAATATCCCAACTTTTGATACAAGTGCATGTGCAATGCTGTAATATCGCTATAACCCACAATCCATTTGGGATATTCTAAGAAAATTTCATAATCCAATCCATCCAACATTCTTACCGTGCCATAACCACCCCTGGCGCAAAAAATGGCCTTTATTTTTGGGTCGTCCAAGAGTTTTTGAAAGCTCTCTATTCTGGTCTGATCCGACCCTGCATATTGGTTTTCCTCTTCAAACAACGACTCGCTTAACTGCACTTTAAGTCCCCACGATTCTAATATCGCAATGGCGGCTTGCATTTCATCCTTGCTAACCTTCCGCGCTGTGGCGGCGATGGCCACTGTATCTCCTTTTTTTAAAGATTCCAATATTTATAAATGGGTTAATAGTTGGGCCATTGGATTTTTTTTTTTATAGGTTGCCATCACCCAATTAATTGGTTAATAAGCAAGGCACATTTGCTAGCTATACTTCTCGTTAAATTTAATTTTTATATCGGTTGCTACCTCTTTTACTTCTTGTTCTTTGTGTTTATCACAAATCAATAGCACGTCGGGCGTATCTACCACAATAAGGTCTTTTACACTGTTTAGTACCACAATTTTTTTGCCTTTTAATTGAGCAGTATGCACCATGCAACCTTCGGTTTTATACAGGTGAATATTTTGGCCGGTGGTAACATTTTCATGCGCATCTTTATTCGATATTTCGTATAAGGATGTCCAGGTACCTAGATCGCTCCAGCCAAATTCGCTCGGAATTACATGCACATTATTGGCTTTTTCCATTATGCCATAATCAATGGAAATGCTTCTGGTTTGCTCGTAAATCTCCTTGATTACTTCGGCCTCATTGGGCGTAAAGTAAGCGTCCATTGCTTCTTTAAAAAGATTAAACTGTTCGTTTAAATGTTCTTTAAAAGCCGATTTAATGCTCGAAATACTCCACACAAAAATGCCTGCATTCCAAAGAAAATCGCCGCTTTCTAGGAAAGTTTTGGCCAGGTCGCGTGTAGGCTTTTCGGTAAAGGTTTTTACTTTGTGTACCTCGCCAAAAGCATTTTCATCATAATATTGAATATATCCATATCCAGTATCGGGTCTGCTTGGCCTAATTCCTAAGGTAACCAAAGCCGGATTTTTGCGGGCAAATTCCATGGCCATTTCAACTTTTTCTAGGAAACCCGATTCATCTAATATTAAATGGTCGCTCGGCGCTACAATGCACACGGCATGCGTATTTATTTTACTAATCTTTCCACAAGCATAGGCAATGCATGCAGCGGTATTTTTAGCAATTGGTTCACCCAGAATTTGCTGCTCATTAATGCCCGGAATTTGCTCCTTAACCAAGCCTTCATAAGCCACATTGGTTACGATATAAATATTTTCGGGTAAAAAGGATTTTAAAAAGCGCTTATAAGTCTGTTGTAACAAAGAATTTCCGGTTCCTAAAATATCTAAAAACTGCTTAGGGTAGGAGGTTCTGCTGCTTGGCCAAAATCTTGATCCCACGCCTCCAGCCATAATGATGGCAAAATTATTTTTATTGTTCATTTTTTATTCGTAAGTTGTGATGGGAGTTTTCCCAGAACACATTTGCAAATAAATAAAAGATTTTGTTGCAAATGATTTTAATTATTGAAAATTTAATATTAAATTAGTGCTCTTTTTCCTTAAAATACAGCAAAATGGCGGCAGCGAAACGTGTAAAAGACAATAAAGAAGGTGGAATTCCTGATTTAAAAGAAGCTTTAAGAAATTATTTTGGTTTTGATAGCTTTAAAGGCGATCAGGAAGCAATTGTAAAAAATCTCCTCGAGGGCAATGATACTTTTGTTATTATGCCCACAGGTGGCGGTAAGTCTGTGTGTTATCAGTTACCCGCGCTCATTATGCCAGGTACGGCTATCATCATTTCTCCGCTTATTGCGCTCATGAAAAATCAGGTAGATGCTATCAGGTCACTTTCTCATGAGAGTGTGGCGCATTTTCTCAACTCTTCTTTAAACAAGGGAGAAATTACCGCGGTTAAGAAAGATATCAATGCTGGGCAAACCAAAATGCTTTATATAGCGCCAGAGACTTTAAAAAAGGATGAGACCATCGAATTCCTCAAAACCATCGATATTTCTTTTGTGGCGGTAGATGAAGCACATTGTATTTCTGAGTGGGGTCACGATTTTAGGCCAGAATATCGCCGCATCAAGGCTATGGTAAAGGAAATTAAGGATGTGCCGCTTATGGCTCTTACTGCTACAGCCACGCCAAAAGTGCAAAGCGATATCATCAAAAATCTCCAAATGGGCGATGCCTCCGTATATAAATCGTCGTTTAACCGCTCAAATTTATATTACGAAGTACGCTCAAAAGGCAAAAAAGGCGAGGCCATCAAAGAAATCGTTAATTTTATCAAAGCGCGTCCCAATAAAACGGGTATTATTTACTGTCTGAGCCGAAAGCGCGTGGATGAAATATCTGGTATATTAAAAGCCAATGGTATCAAGGCTTTGCCTTATCATGCCGGTTTAGATGCCAAAGTACGTGCCGATCACCAAGATAAATTCCTCATGGAGGATGCCGATGTTATTGTGGCAACCATCGCTTTTGGAATGGGTATTGACAAACCAGATGTTCGTTTTGTTATTCACTACGATATTCCTAAAAGCATTGAGGGCTATTACCAAGAAACTGGTCGTGGCGGAAGAGATGGGCTAGAAGGCGAATGTCTCTTGTTTTACAATCCAGCCGATATCGAGAAATTAGAAAAGTTCTTAAAAGATAAACCCGTTGCAGAGCGCGAAATTGGCGAACTCCTCATTTTTGAAACGGAAGCCTTTGCCGAATCTTCTTCTTGCCGCCGAAAATTTCTTCTGCACTATTTTGGTGAGGAATTCCCCGAAAAAGATTGTAAGAAAATGTGCGATAACTGTCGCCACCCTAAAGAAAAAGTAGATGCCAAAGAATCTGCGGTATATGCATTGAAGGTAATTAAAGAGATTAAGGGAAAATACAACTTAAAACATATTGTAGATATCCTATTTGGCAGTAAAACTCACGAGGTAACCATGTCTGGTCACCACGATTTAAAGACTTTTGGGGTAGGCAAAGATAAGGATGAAAATTATTGGAAATCTGTGATACGCCAGCTTTTATTGCGTGGTATGGTGACCAAGAACATAGAAAACTACGGACTCATTTCTATCAATGAAGCAGGGGAGTCGTTCTTAAAAAAACCAAGCTCTTTCGATATGGCGGTGGATCGTAAATTCGAGAAATTTACCGATACCGATGAAGATGATAGTCAGGTGGAGGCCGTTTACGACGAAGTGCTTTTTAGCATCTTAAAAGATCTATGTAAAAAGGTAGCGAAGACAAAAAATCTGCCTCCATATATTATTTTCCAAGAGCCTTCTTTACAAGAAATGGCCTTTAAATACCCAATTACCATGGACGAATTGTCTAAGGTTACAGGGGTAAGCACGGGCAAAGCGCAAAAATTTGGAAAGGAGTTCTTAGCCGTTATCGATAAGTATGTGAAAGAGAACAATATTGAGCGTTCAGAAGATTTAACCATTAAATCGGTGGTTAATAAAAGTGCGCGTAAAATTGCCATCATCACCAATATTGATAAGCGTGTTTCTTTAGATGATCTTGCCCGCGGACAAGGTCTCAAGAAGGATGAGCTGCTTACCGAGATAGAGAATATTGTAAACAGTGGCACTAAATTGAATTTGAGTCGCTATGTAAATGAAGTTACCGAAGAGGAAATTCTGGAAGAAGTGATGGATTTCTTTAGAAAAACCAACGATAACGTGATAGAAGAAGCTATGAAAGAGTATGGCGATGAATTTAGCAAAGATGATTTACACCTCATGCATATTCACTTCATTTGCGAGATGGCAAACTAGTAAAATAATTTTTTTTTAGCTTTGTATATTGTTCAGACTTAATACATTTGCAACCCTAATTATTAATCGTTTTGAGCAGCAATCATCATGGTACACAGAAGCTATCCCTTGCCGGTTTAGTAGTTGCCCTAGGGATAATTTATGGCGATATTGGTACATCTCCGTTATATGTATTTAAGGCCATCATTCATGGGAAGGAAATCTCAGAACAGCTTATTTTAGGGGGACTTTCTTGTGTTTTCTGGACCATTACCTTACAAACTACCATCAAATATGTGGGCATTGTTTTAACTGCCGATAACAATGGTGAGGGGGGTATTTTTGCGCTATTTGCCCTGGTGCGCAGGCGAAAACCATTTTTAATTGTGCCTGCCATTATTGGTGGTTGTGCCCTTTTAGCAGATGGCATGATTACGCCACCCATTTCGGTTTCCTCGGCCATTGAGGGTCTTACCATTCGGTATCCAGAACTACCTACCATTCCCATTGTCATAGCAATTATTACGGGAATCTTCTTGCTGCAGAGAATGGGAACCAGCATTGTAGGAAAGCTATTTGGTCCGGTTATGATTATTTGGTTTGGCATGTTAGGTGTTTTAGGAATACATGGTTTAGGAGAAAACTTGGGCGTTTTTAGGGCATTAAACCCCTATTATGCATACGATTTATTAACCGCTTACCCGCATGGATTTTGGTTATTGGGTGCGGTTTTCCTTTGTACCACGGGTGCCGAAGCACTTTATTCAGACATGGGACATTGTGGCAAACACAATATTCGTGTAAGCTGGATTTTTGTTAAATCTACCTTGGTATTAAATTATTTTGGTCAAGGAGCTTGGTTATTAAATCACATTGGTAAGCCTTTGCCAGATGTAAACCCTTTTTATGCCATCATGCCTCAGTGGTTTTTATTAACTGGAATTATCATCGCTACCATGGCCACCATTATTGCCAGTCAGGCAATGATTACTGGTTCATATACTTTGGTTTCGGAAGCCATTCGTTTAAACGTTTGGCCAAAGGTTAAAATTAAATTCCCTTCCGAAATGAAGGGTCAAATTTATGTGCCAAGTGTAAACTGGATTTTATGGGTAGGTTGTATTATCATGGTGCTATATTTTAAAGAGTCGTCGGCTATGGAGGCTGCCTATGGTCTGGCCATTGTCATTACCATGTTAATGACTACCTTATTATTGGTTAATTTCTTAGAACGCAAAAAGACATCAAAACCTTTGTTGGTTTTATTGTTATTGGTTTACTTAACCATAGAAGGTGCATTCTTAGTTGCCAATATTGTTAAGATTCCTGCGGGTGGTTGGATGACCTTATTAGTAAGTATGTCGTTTATGTTTGTGATGTGGGTTTGGTATAAGGGCAGAAAAATCAAGAACAGACTCACCGAATTTGTGAACCTAAAAGAGTATTTACCGCTGTTACACCAATTGAGCATAGACGATTCTATGTCTAAATATTCAACCCATTTAGTATATTTAACCAGCGCCGATCACCTCTATGAAATTGAGTCGAAAGTGATGTATTCGATTTTACAAAAGCGCCCTAAGCGTGCCGATGTGTATTGGTTTGTTCATATTCATGTAGACGACCAGCCTTATACAATGGAATACAAAGTTGACCACATAACGGTAAACGATGTGGTGCGTGTTGAGTTTAGGTTAGGCTTTAGGGTGGAGCAAAAAATCAACTTCTATTTTAGAAAAGTGGTAGAAGAATTGGTAAAGAATGGTGAAGTGGATGTTACCTCAAGGTATACCTCGTTAAGAGATCAAAAAATTACAGGCGATTTTAGGTTTGTTGTATTGAAACGCCATTTGAGCAGCGAGAATTACTTGTTGGGCCTAGAGAATTTTATCATGCAATCTTACTTCACCATAGATCAGTTTAGTTTAAGTGAGGAAAAGGCTTTTGGATTAGATACCTCTTCTGTAACAGTAGAAAAAGTACCCTTGGTAATTTCACCTATGCGCGATTTTAAATTAACCCGCGTGTACGACCGCAACTTTAATTACGAGCCAGCACCTTCAGAGTTTATTTCAGAATAATATCGATACACGTCATGTAATAATTCAATAATATTTGGATAAAACATCTTGTCGTTTTAATGATAAAATTTACATTTATAAGTGACGATCCATCTTGAATAGGAATTCTTAACTAAACGACATTGATTATACAATGGTAAATGCCAATATAACGAAGCAGTAGTATTATGAGATATGTATCGAATTTGGACAATATATTTTGTTAAATCGGTGTAAGGGGACTTCTTTTAAAAGAATGACCGACTGGGATTCTAGTTTCTCTGCCTAATAGGTTAACAACATTTTATATTTTTAAATCAAAAACTAAAAGTTAAGATTGTTTCTTAAGCACGTAATAGCAAGTGGTGGTTACAAAATCTCGTAGCCAAGGAAGCGCAGAAATAAGGGCAAACTGCTTGCGGGGTTTGGCCCCAAACTTATATTTGTAACTTGGGTTTATGAGATAAAATTCCCTTTGCGCAATGGCAAAACCCGCACTCTTGGTAATGCGCTCAAAGCGATTGATGCTAATTTGCGTTTCCTTCACTTCCATTACATCTACAATTCTACCCTCAATTTCGCCAAAAGCACGCATAAGGCCACGGTACATAAAATTGGGCAACAAATGAAAATAAGGAAGCTTGTCTAGGTACTTACTATCCAAACTCTGCTGATGACCGCCATAAGGCATACACCAAGGTGGAAAAGCAAAAAACACCACGCCATCAGGCTTCAAAAAATGAATAATGTGCTTCACAAATTTTTCCTGATCGTGAATATGCTCAATGGTATCCTTCAATAGAATGATGTCGTATTTTTCGTCCAAATCCTTATCGGGGTCAATATCATACACATTTTTATTGATGATAGAAACAGTACCGGCTGCAATGTCGTTCTTCAAAAAATCCTTGGCAATTTTGCTCGAACTATCCAAAAGCTCAATGCCCGTAACCTTGCACCCAGCGTCGGCAAAGGCCTTGCAAACGCCACCGTATCCGCTACCCACTTCCAAAAAACGCGCACCCCTTACCGATTTCTTCTCCCTGGCAATAAAAGGAATAATAAACTCGGTAGTAGTATCGTATTGCTGCTTAAAATACCTGTTATGGTCGGCTTGTAATTCAATCATTAGAAAATCTGCTTCTTGCGAAAATAGGGAATTTTACCAAATCCTATTCATAATTTACTAAGCACATCACTTTATACCGAAAAACTAGATGTTTAGCCCAAATATTTTTGAATTGTTACGCATAGCGCACCGTTATGCGTCAGCTTATAGAACGACCATAGACAAACCATAGACAAAAGAAATGGCATTATTTCAATTCATATTTGTACTTATAAAAATCTCAATCTTAGGTTGCATATATGCTACCTTGGCACTCGTGACTTTTAAAATTATTGGACAGTATAAGCCCGACAGTTGGTTCTACAAAGTTTCCAGAAAAAAACTCCGACTTTGGTTTTTAAGTGGGCTTATTATTTCGGTTGGACTTTTTGGTTTTATGTTCACTTATTGGGGCGACCGTGGTCTTGGTGACTGGGCGAGAATTCCGCTTGGACACTAGAGGCAAATAATTGAGGTGGACGGAACAAGAGCTTCAATTCAAAAAACAAATTACGAGAATGGAAACATGATTGGAATTGAAAACTTTTAATGCACATCAGACTTTTTATGCGGCAAGACACAAGAATATTTTTCAAAATATCCTGGCGAGTATTTCATATATGATTTGAAAGCTAACGAAGTAAAGTTTTTCAAAGACAAAAATGAATATGAATTATTTGCTAATCAAAACGAACTACCATTGACAAATAAATTTAAAACTTTTGGCGACCATTATTCGGCCTATTGGAATGGGTGGAGATTTTGGTTTTTAGTATAATAAATACGTACAGACAAGAAAGCCGAACGCATAACAGCACTTACAAAAAATTGACGGTTCAGTGGTTCAATAAAGCTTTGTGTCCCGCAGTTTACATGCGGGATTTTGTGGTGGCAGACAGTTTTTGTCTCCGAAATCGCCAACTTCTTGTAGCTGCCAACCGTGGTGTGTCTTGCAACCTACTATTTTATTTTCTACAGAAAATGAAAGAATAGGAATGTTGTATAGTACATGGAAGACCTTGAATGAAAATTGAAAGAATAGCCTAAGCCGAGCGAACTGGAATAAGGTATTCTTCAAGTCTTCAATTAGGGGATTGGCCTTCCACCTACGACTGTCAAGAGTAGTGGGTAAACCTCATCATGCTGCATATATGGAAACATTATTGTGGTGAACGATGATGTTAAAAACGTGGACAATGATTCCCGAAGGTGGTCATGAAAGAGCTGTCCGCTAGCCAGCGGAGATGATTGATTATTATGAGGTAAAATCACAGCCAATTACAATTGGTAAATCCAGGATGTTTAAATACATTCGTGATGAAACTAGAAGAGCCCCCGAAATAAATTCGGGGCAGGCAGTGTGAAGGGAGA
>Ga0163151_10009362_pt1 | contig 10665 bp, 5 predicted proteins | sample OliLakLV19MP5IB2_FD_145596 | JGI IMG/M metagenome (GOLD analysis project Ga0163151, IMG submission 145596) | Freshwater microbial mat bacterial communities from Lake Vanda, McMurdo Dry Valleys, Antarctica - Oligotrophic Lake LV.19.MP5.IB-2 | ecosystem: Environmental > Aquatic > Freshwater > Lake...
GGCTGCTGTAAATAAAAAAGGGCAGCATTCTAAGTTTTAAAATTCGTGTTTCAAACCTTTATATTTATTAGAATCGAATTATGAAAGAGGTCTAATATATAATAGCCCAAAATAACGGGACTAATCCCGAATGCTTTCGGGATGTAGTTCGGCATTACCATTCTAAAAACTAAATCCACCACAGGCGGAGAACTATTTGAGTTTAAGAATTGGTATAATATATATTCACAAAAAGTTGCTCTGAATAATGGTATGACTTTAGAGAAAAAATCAATGTATGGTGGTACTTTAGTAAATATATTTAGGGTGCACAGGTAGATTCGAGCTAGATTTGACCACTCTGCCCATGCCATTGCAAGGCAGAGTGGTCAAATCTGCAACGGTTTCTATTCCTTCACCACCCTTACCACCTCATTATTAATCTGCAATAAGTATATACCTTTTGCATAATTAGCAAGTTCAATTTTACACATTCCCTGATTACAATTTCCTTGTACTAAAATTCTTCCTGTCGCATCTAATAATATATATTTATTTGAAATAGGATTTGCAGTTTCTATAATAATATATTCTTTGGCGGGATTTGGATAAACTTTAAATGAATTTGTAGTATATATATTATTAAGGCTAGTATTAATGCATGGCACTTGCGTAGTGCCTGGAGAACCACCCGTGCAGCCAATTACCCATTGTGTAGCCTGTGATGGATCAATAGCATTAATCATCAATTCTAAAGTATAACCTAAACCGTCTGCTGAGTCGTTCCAGGGAATTTTACTGCTCCAATATTGTATAAAACGCAAGCGGCCTTCGGTATCATAAAATCTGAGTTTATCGCTTGTATTCAAACTAAAACTTGAAACTGTTTTATTATATACATTGGCATGCTGCGTAACAAATTTAAAATCGTTTGAAACTAGCAAATGGAAGGAATCTGCCAATAAATTGTTATTTAGTTTAATAGTTTGATTGGCTTCGTTCAACACGCTCCAGCCATTGAGGTCACTAGCATTGAGAGAAGTATTATGAAGTTCGAACCAATCGCCGGCATCTAAATTTGGTGAACTATTATAATTAATTTCAGATACCAAAATAGGAGAAGAACAAGGCATATAATTAGTGGCAGGAGACCCTGTGTAACAACCTTCTTTCCAAGCTGCTTGAGAAGAAAGTCCTTCTAAATTTGTATCAGGCATGGTTAACTCTAAAGTATAACCAGGATTCTGATAAATATTATTATAAAACAATACAAACTGTGGTTTTTTATTGGCATCCCAAATTCGTAGTACGCCCGTTGTATCAATATCTAAATTTGCATATAACAATATAGTATTGGTGAGCGGATGAACGGTTTTAAATTTAACATCGTCTTTTGTCAATACCAAGCGGGCATTGGGTTTTAGGGTAGTGTTTGAAGGGAATATAAAACGATTGCTAAGGTCATTACTTCCAATTGACCAACTAGAAATATCTAAGGTAAGAACAGTATCTTTATTCCATATTTCAATCCATTTTCCGTCATCAAAACTTGCATCAAGGATTGTGTTCAGTTCAGAAATAATCGGATTGATTTTTTTGCAATTTGTATATATATTATTTGGCGAGCCATTCGGACAACCCCTAAACCAGTTTGAGGCACTAATTCCTGTATCAGAAAGAGATTCAAGGGTATAGCCATATCCTTTGGTATATTGATTATTGCTTTGATAGGACGTATTATATATGGTTTTATTATCTATATTGGTAATTGTTAAATTCCCTGCAAGTGGCAATGAATCTAAAGTGCTACTATTTGCTGAAATATGATAAGCATTATAGAATTTAAGTGAATCAGAAGCAAGAACAATTCTATTCCCAGCATCTAAAATTGTATTATTGGCAAAGACAAAACTTTGAGAGGTGTTTGAAATTTTATATCCAAATAGATTCAAAGGTTGAGATCCAAAATTATGAAGCTCTATCCAATTTCCGCTATTGAATAAAGTATCGGCACGCAAGCAAATTTCAGACACAGAAATATCGCTATTACATAAGCTGGTGCTATCACCTGGGCTACCCAATAAACACGAATGTTTCCATGATTTTGGCAGTAATATATCATTTTGCGTAAGCACATTTTTGTCAAGTTCTAAAGTATAACCTTTTCCTGCTGCCAAATTGTCCCAAGGGTTTGCGTTGTTATATTTCAAATATAATTTCAGTATTTTATTTGAATCGCTCAGGCTTATTTCGTCGGAAGTATTTCCTAAGCTAAAATAGTTAGCTAATCGCATATTCGATTTGTTACCAAAGTATTTGATGAACTTCACAGTATCACTTACAAAAACTATTCTTTCATTTGGATTTATTATTGTACTTGTGAATTGTATTTTCGCCGATTTTGTTTGCAAATTCCATCCATTTAAATTTATAGAAGTAGTATTTGGATTATACAATTCTATCCAATCACCAACATTGAGTTCGTTGGCCGATTCGTAATTTATTTCCGATATCAAAACCTTGGCTTTGCAAGGGCTATAAGCCTCGCCAGGACTACCACCTAAGCAGCCTGCAACCCAACTAGAACCCAAATTTAGTGGTGAATTTTTAGATACCAATTCCAAGGTAAAACCAATGCCATTTGCTAATGAAGTATAGGCAGAAGAACTATCATAATTAGTTGCTAAAACAAAATTGCTATTATTATCATACAGTGTAATAGAATCCCAATAATTATCCATTTTAAAATTGCCGAAAGCTATATGGTTCCATGCCGTAAAATTACTGTCGCTATTCGTGACAAGTAGTCTATCTTTATTTTTTATTTTAGCTGTTTGCGGGAAAGTATACACTCCATTCTTGGTATATAATTTCCAATCGCCTATATATAAATCATTCTTGCCATAATTATATAATTCTAAATAATCACCTTTGCTTAAGGATGCTTCCATATTATAATTAATCTCAGAAACGGTCAGTGAATAATTGCATGTAACCCTATCTGTTCCTGGTGATCCCATCACACATCCCGTAGTCCAACTATCGCCAGAGGAGTAATCGAGTACGGTGTCTTCTATTTCTAATGTATATCCCATCCCATTGGGTTTGTAAGGCCACTCTGGCTGATGGCGGCCATATAGCATATTGAATTTGAGATTGCCCACACTATCATATAACCTTAAAATTTCCCCTTCCGATTTTAATCCGAAACCAAAAGAACCTATAAAATTGGAAACATTATTATATTCGTCTTTGAATTTTGTAGTATCGGAAACTAAGACCAAATAACCTTTTGCTGACAAGATAGTTCCATTAGGAATAACATAATCATCGGTATCTTGTTCGTCCTTAAAATGCCATTTTGAAATATTGATTGCAGCACTAGTAGAATTATATAATTCTATCCAATCACCCGCATCGGCATTGTTTGATGATTTATAATTGATTTCAGAAATAACGATAGGCTCATTGCAAGGTGCAAATGCCTTTCCCGGTGAACCACCAAGGCATCCATTGAACCAAGTATCATAAGTATATACAGCCGAATCGTACTTATGCTCCATGGTATGCCCTAGTCCATCAGCCAATTGCGGCCAACCTGTGGTGTCAGAAAAGCCAAAACGCACAACATTTTTTCCTATATTATCGAACAAATATATCGAGTCCCCAAAATTATCGAGTGAGAAACCAATGTTACCAATTTTATCAGATATATTGGGATATACTTTATTGAATTTGTCAGTATCTTCACATAGCACCAAATAGCCATTAGCACCTATGGTTGTTCCTGTCGGGAATTTATAATTATAATAGTCGCCATGGCTATGAAATCTCCAATCAGAAATATCAATTTTAACATTACTATAATTGTGTAACTCAATCCAACTGCCCGCGTCGGGTTTTTTAGGAGAATTATAATTAATTTCACTCACTACCAATTTGAGTGCTTGAGGCGAACCCTTGAAAAAAGCTTTTATTACCGTATCTTTTGTATAGTTTTGTGTAATACTTTGGTTGCTGTCTTTCGTACTTCCAATAGTAAAATAATTAAATGTATATCCAGGATTTGCAATTGCCGTTACCGTAACGGGAACACCATTAAAGTAAACACCTTTCCAAGGATATTTGGTAGGTATGATAGTAGATATTTTTATTCGTCCAGCATTGGCCGGAGATACCACTAGTGTTAAAGTATCTTGATTAATTAAATTGAAATTGCTTTGTATATATTTACGTGCATAGGTTGGTCTTGCATCAATAAAATTATACATATTTTGCAAATTGGCATTCCATGTGGCAAGTGTGGTCTGGGTGGACCAACGCATGTATTCACGAAGCATTTCATTGTCCATCGTGTCAACAAAAAGCTTCATTACTTTCTTGAATTCTGCTGGCAGATATATAGTATTAATCAAATCAGCATAACGATTTACAAAATAGTTTTTGAATTTGGTATTGGTAATCATTGTATCGAACATTACCGAATGTATTTGAGGAGAGGCAGGGTACCGTAAATTATATAATTTATCCTGACTGGGACCCGACCAAAAACTCATTCCCACATCGGTATCCCATAATACATACCGCCATTTGCCATCAGGTTTTTTCGGTCTCCAAAATTTGATATTATTCGTCCAATCTCCTAGCCAATCATTATTAACATAATATGTTTCTGCAATCATATAGTCGCAGTAGTTTTCTATATCAATCATTTTGGTAGCAGAGTCATAATTGGTATTATTGGAGAGATCATTTCCTGCAATAAAATTATATAATTTACTCCATTCATTCCCGTCACCTTCTAGCACCGTATTACTCCATTTTAATATATCTACATTGTTAGGATCTGTTCCATGTATATTGGCTAAATAATCTTGATCTTCGCGTTCACGTATTTGAAACACACCAAAATATTCTCCATTCACGAACGCCACACATGGTGTGCTTGCCATCATATCATTATGTGTAGCGTATGCCATTCGTTGCATTACGTCGTCACGCATATGCCCTGCAAGCCAATCAATCCCCGCATTCCTGATATTGAAATTTTTTACTGTTTTATATTGCCTGATATCCCATAACGGAAAATTAATAATTGAACTATCATATCCTTTTCTAGTTTCAATTCTAAAACTTTTTTGAGCCCAGCCTCGGGAATAATTTCCATGTATTTTCAATCCCGCATCCACCTCAAATAATTGCGTCCCAATTTTACTGGGTTTGAAATATTCTACATGGCAGGGTCTTTCCCAATCGTACCAAAAATTTGCTCCATGATGCGGGAATCCTGCTGCTGCATTACGCCCCATGGCGTAGATACCCGAGTCCCAATCCCATAAATTTGAAGAGTCGGTGGATATAGCGATAACTGGTAGGTTTATATTTTCATTGATGAAATAAGTATTGGTAAAAACTTTGCCTGGCAAGTATTGTCCTGTAGTATCGAAACATCGAGCACGAATTACTTTGCTTTTATCTATTATAATATTGGGTGTATATTTTTTAGAATTTGCATTCGGAGTATTTCCGTTTTCGGTATATCTAATTTCAAAGTTTTTATTAGCAGTTGTTAATTTTAAATATTGTGTAATTTTATAAAACCCAGCTTTCAAACTAAATGCAGGAGGCGTGGCATAACCTTTAAAACATTTTTGTCCATTATTGGTACTGTCAGGCGTAGCCGTAGGAGTGATGCACCAGCTTTGTCCATCAGGGATTCTTGCCACCACCAATCCTGAATCGAGGTAACCAGTATTAGTCGAGTCTATAAAATTTCCGTTATAATCATTTATATATATTCCTTCATTCCTGCCTAATTTAAAATTGGTATGTAAATAAGTTTTGTTGATGCTGGGTATCCATGATAGATTGCGTTTGGCATACCAAGTACCTGTATCAGCTACTGCCAAACTTAAATTAGGTATAGCCGATAAATCGCTAGAATTGGGAACTAAATTATGTACTTGTATAGCCAATACATTCCCTGTTGGCATCAACAAATTTCTAAAAACAGAGTCAGGAATATCAAAAGTTTCGGGAGCATAACCTTGGTATATCAATGCTTCGTGGGTAGCAGTGGCACTGTCATTCCATGCGTTTCCATTCATATTGCTGCGGGCTATTTCTATGCCGTTCAAGTATGCGATAAACCCATCATCATAGTCCATGCTCAATAGCATTCTAACAATTTTCCCAGTATCGGGCACATCGAATTTTTGACGAATGAACAAAGATATATTTGTGGCAATTGTTGTACTATCATCTCCGTCGCCAAATCCTATACCTCCTTTGCCGCTGGTCCAATTCACATCATTAAAACCAGGCTGAATCCATGTGGATGAGATAGCTGATTTGGGAGCTATATATTTCCAATAATTATTAAACCATATCGCTGTTTCCCATCGGTCTATAAATAACCTTCTGTCTTTGCCCGAAGTAAATACCATTAAGCGTTTGCCCGCACCAAGTATATAAGTAGGGAAGGTCCATTTGAATGCTTTGCCATAGCGGTCGCTAAGTTGGTAATTCTTCAAATCGACTGCTGAATTACCACTATTATATAATTCGAGCCAAGTATTAAGTTGTCCATCTTCATCCTGTACATTGCCCACATTTACGCCAGCTACTTCATTAATAACTATCTGTGCCTTGGCATTTGTAACGCAAAATATTCCTATGAAACAACTAATAACTATTATATAAAATTTTCTGCGAAAAGCGTGCATTATCTCTGTGTTAAAAAATAAGCTGTAAAGTTACGGAATATTTTTGAGATTTAATTCGCTAATGGTAAATATGGATTTATTTGATATTGCAACGTGTACCATAGCAATGTAAAAAGAGTTATTTGCCAAATCAGCTAAAAAACACAACACTTATTTTTACTAAAACCAACTGCATGCAATGAGGAGACAATACATCTATTAAATATATTTGTAAAACAAACATTTAAAATATACATTTGCAAACATGAATAAATACTTAGCAAATATCTCTTTTTACATTGCTATGTCTATACTTGGGTTGCACCAAGGAACAAGAACCCGTGCCTGAAAGACCGATACCCGAATATAAATTGCCAGATGAGTTCTTGAGGTATTTCGCATTTAAGCCTGGTAGTTATTGGGTGTATAAGAACAAAAAGAATGGGATGATTGATACTGTTACGGTAATTGATTATAAATTTGGGTATCATACTTTAGTGAGTGCAACAGATGGAAAGGCATTATATAAATATGAGGATTTTGGGAATGTTTTAATTAGTACAGCCTATCAAGCACTGTACTCCATAAATGCACAACCCATAGGGCCTATTATAGATAAAAATACAATGAATGCTTGCTATGATTTAAATTTAAGTTCAAATGGGCCATGGGGTGGAGGGGCTTCTGATAGAGTAATGTTCTTTCCAATGAAGCATGGTGAAAGTTATGATTTGTGGAGGAGCGGTGGAAAAACCATTTTAAAAAATCAAGATACAACTCTATATATAAAAAGTAGTAAATATGACAGCGTAAATTTGTTTTACAGTGACTACAGTTCTATTTTTCACAATTCAAAAGTAAATCTATTTTTTAAGAAAAATATAGGAATTATAAGAAGAACAAATTTGGATAATGGTGATGACTGGGAAATGGTAGATTATAAAACTTACTATTAAAATTATATATGAAACAAAAATTACTAATTTTATTGATGCTATTTATAGGGTTAAAAACCTTTGGACAAACATCAACTGTAAACAAGCAAAAATATTGGGATTACAGAGACAGATTGAAAAAATGGTTTATAAATGTAAGTGCTGACCGAGGTGGTTCGCAGCCCATGCAGACAAGGGGGATGAGCCGTTTCGATGGCAGGGACTATACTACCGGCGGAAACCATTTTCCGCACAAAACAAGTTGGATGAACTGGGGTGATAATGTGACCATGCATATAGGCTATTATATAGCCACTCTTGCTATGGAGTACAAACTACTAAAAAAGAACGGGCAAGACACAAAAGCTACTTTAAAGGAAATATGTTATGCATTAAATGCACTTAACAGATTAGATGATCGCTCTGATGCATAGTTATTTAATATAAGTACCTTGTCAAACAACAGGGACGGTGTATTACTAAGATGTGATATGGATACTGGAATAGTAAAGGATTGGCTAGAAGAAGACAGTAGTTTTATAATAGATAGCAAGAGCTATCGTACCTATAACGAAACCTATGAAAACTGGGCACCGAACGGAAACAACAGAGTGGACGGGACTAAGAGTATACATGATAGTATTACTTATAACCCTGTGAACATAATGAGTGCGGATGAAGCGTCGGGCATAGCCATGGGGGTTGTTTTCTTAATAAAATTCGTAGACAATGTATATGTGAAACCCACACCTCAGGATCAAGGGTTTTATATAAAAGATGAAGGCAAGGCCATACTGAAAAGAATAATAGATATGGTGAGTAGTACCAAGAATGTGGACAGTTGCACTTTGCTTGGAGTTACACTTGCTCGTACACATTTTAATTGGGCATTTGAAAACCCTGCCCCTAATGCACCTGCATCAGACGATATAATAAAGGCGTTTAGTACCCGTGTTCCTACCGGCGGAAGTTTTTGGTGGGGAAATGCAACAGGTTTTTCTAAAGTATGTAATAAGTATCTTGGCACTACTTATGGCGATTCTATTGTAGCCAAAAATTGTGTTACACAAATAGAATTTGCAGCAGCAGGCATTTTACTTTCTACCGCTGCATCGGTCTTATCTCCCTTAGCAGGAGCAGTGGTTTCAAATATATTGTTTTATGGCCAAAATGCTTTAGCGGTAGCTAAATATAATATGTCGACTGTAGCTTGGGATTTTCAAAAAAGTTGGCCTTCGCAATCAAGTAACTTCGGGCTTGTAGCAGCCCAATGGAATGAGATTGTAAAAACAAACCTTTCATTTGCCACGGCCCACAAGATTAGAGAAACACCTATTATAGATACCATAGCTAGCAGAGCAATATATACTTATTGTGTAAATATGGGAGTTTTAGCTGATGATTTTGATAATTCCGCAATTCACTATTATAGTGAAATACTTGGTTGTAAACAAGCAGAATTGATGAATGCCGTGCTTAATGGGCATGCACTTACTTATAGAACGAAAGCATTTTATGATAGTCTTTTAAATGATGCCCCGCAGTATTTTAATCCCGGGACAATAGGTTTAGATTCAGTAGTGCCAAACTCTGGTGGGTTGCATCCTAGATACTTTAATTCTCGGTATTGGCAAGGCCCAATAGCTTGGCATCATCATTATACCGATATAGTTAGTTCGCCCGAAGAAATATGGGGCGAAAATAATGGACTAGATTATATGCTACTATATAATATGTACCATTTATATTTTGACAGCACGGCCAGTTATGCCGAATTGCCCTGTGATTGCTATAAGTATGCTACAGATAGTATAAATAATATAGAGCGTATTATATATGATAATAAGGTATTAAGACGTATACATCCCGATTATAAGCAAAAAGGGATTAAAGACCCACGTTATATCTCAATGAATACAACAATTGCAGATAATGCCTCACTTACCACTTACAGCGATTTATATTTATGTAATAGGGCTGGCAATAGCCCTACGTGGCTGAACTGCATAGGTACAGTACCCTACAGATACCATGAAAAGGGCTGATATGATTATACGCGGCAGCAATACCATGCACCTTAATTTTCAGGACGGTACCAGTTGCACGGTGAACAAAGGCAGTAGGTTAATTATGGAAAGCGAAAGCCAAGTGCTGGTTGAGCCAAACTGTTCTTTGCACTTAGTGCAGGGCAGCACCCTCATAAACCGAGGCGGAATTATAAGAATAAAAGCTGGTGGTTATTTTATAGTAGATTCAAACGCTGTAGCCAATATATGGAGTAGTGGTTCGGTGATATTAGACTCGGGTGCTACTCTTATAGTGAATAATACAGGTATTTTAAACGTGGATAGCAGCGGCAATTTGGTGTATATCAAATCGCCACATATATTTTTGAACGGGCCCAATTCGGAACTGGCCATTAACGCAAACCTTATATTGCGAGGTGATACTGTTAGTTTTCATTATTATAAAGACTATGCACACTATAATACTTATGCGGGTTATTGCACCTTTGGCCCAAATATAAATGTAACAGTGGAGAATGCTACACGGGCAAATATGTATTTTGTGGGCGACAGCAGCAATGATGTGGTACTGAAAGTAAAGGGTTCAATTTCATTGCCCGATTCTGTATATTACCCTACCCATTATATTGATTCGGTAATATTATTAAATGGACAAGTTGAAGGCATAGGAACTAACCCAATATTGACTACAGGCAGCAAATTGTTTGTGCGATATTGCACGGTGAAAGGAGTTACACTTAAAACATTGGGACAATATGCAGATATGTACCACAGCAAATTTGAAAATGCGGGATATAGCAGCATATGTATACCAAATATTTATTGTGATATAAATTATAATACAAAGATGAAAAAAATATATAACAGACTATATAAAGGGAGAAAGTTTTTTAATCTTAAAAGCAATATATATATAGGGCTTGCTGTTAATCTCAAAACAACACAAAATTGATCGAATCTATATTGCAATGTATATTTCATTCTTAGTATGATTAGTTTAATCCATAGCGGCTTCAACCC
>Ga0163151_10009364_pt1 | contig 10660 bp, 8 predicted proteins | sample OliLakLV19MP5IB2_FD_145596 | JGI IMG/M metagenome (GOLD analysis project Ga0163151, IMG submission 145596) | Freshwater microbial mat bacterial communities from Lake Vanda, McMurdo Dry Valleys, Antarctica - Oligotrophic Lake LV.19.MP5.IB-2 | ecosystem: Environmental > Aquatic > Freshwater > Lake...
ATCCCTGCCTCCTCAGCGTTAACTTGCGGAATCGACTCCGCAAACCATCTAATCGATCCTGACAATTAGCGATAGACGGACTAGTAGGGCAGGCTCCCGTCTGCCGCTGATTGATAGATGCCGAGCGATGCCCATCAGCAATGGCAGGCAGGAGCCTGCCCGACGGCACTTGGCTCGATTGCAGAATGGGAGATGCTGAGATGCGTACCTCGATCATGCTGTTGCTAGTGTTCTCCGTCTCGACCGCCGCGCGGGCTCAGCCGCCAAAGAATGACCCGTCCGGATCGAGCGATCGTCGAGCCAGGATGATCGACTTCGTCGATCCCACCTACGGCGGACGCATCCGGCAGATTTTCAATCCGGCGGGCGACGAGCACGACCTCTACCATTACCGCTGCGTGTTCAACGCCGACAACTCCCGCCTGCTCGGCATCGAGACGCCCAAGGGGACGACCGACTACCAGGTCACGCTGTACGACGGCGACGGCCAGTTCCTGAAAAAGCTGTTCACCCAGAAGGAATACGATTGGACCCTGGCCTGGGACCGGCGCGACCCGCGCTATTTCTACACCCACAAGACCGGAACGGTCTATCGCTACGACGTGGAGGCGGGCCGGGCGGAGGCGCTCCGGACCTTCGAGAAGCCGACCGTGACGGGGCCGAGCGGACTCTCGCTCAACGAAACGGGCGACCGCCTGCTGCTGCGGATGACCGACAAGACCGTCCGCACCTACCGTCTGCCCGCATTGGACGACGAACGGATTTGCACGGTCGAGATTCCCGACGGCTGGTACGCCAACTGGGACAAGCTGCGTCTCACCGGGCACAAGGACTACTTCGCGCTCACGCTGGAGCAGAAGCAGCCGCGGCCCCAAGGCGACCGAGCCATGCCGCCCCTGACACGCATCTACGACGGCGTCACCGGAAAGCTGTTTCACACGCACGACGCCGTCAACGTCGGGCATCACGACTTCTCGTCCGATGGCAAGCTGGCCTACGTGGAAGGCTATTTCAATCAGGGGCCCGGGATGATAGTGCGAGTCGTGAACCTCGACGGCACCGAAAACCACGTCGTTTTTACAGCGCCGCGCGAGAAGCTGCGCTACGTGCGCAACTATCACATCACGTGGCCGGCGGGGGCGCACGACTGGTTCCTGCTGAGTTTCTTTCCGCAAACGGGCCGCCTGCCGCCGAGCTACGAACCTTATCTCAATGAAATCGTGCAAGTGTTCGTGGACGGGCGGAGCAAAGTGCTGGCCCGCACCGGGACGACCTGCGACGCCAACTTCTGGGCGCAGCCGCAGCAATCGGCCAGCGCCGACGGCACGCGCGTCCTCTTCCACAGCAACGGCCAATGCAACGTGGGCCGGACCGGCTACGAAAGTTCCGGGACGATTGACCAGTGCATCTTGTCCCTCGACGGCAAGTAACGGCCGTGTGCCCCGGTCGCGTGAACGATCGTCCCTCGAAGCGTCCGACGCGGCTGACACAGCCTTGGCACACGAAGACGAGGCCGGTCCGGCGCGCTGGTGTGCCACGGCCGTGTCGGCCGTGTCTTCGAGCGCTTCGCCGAGCGGCCGACGTGCCCCGTCGCCGCGGTTTGGTCTTCAGCCGCGGAGCGGCGGCAGAACGTAGCCCCCGGCGTGAGCCGGGGGTGAGGATCGCGTGGGGAATCGCAGCCCCGGAGGGGCGGCAGAAGTTCGTCGCGCCACACAGTTCTGTCGCCCCTTCGGGGCTGCGTGCGTGGGTGGGAGACGGCCCCCCGGCTCACGCCGGGGGCTACGATCTGTCGCCCCGTTCGGGGCTGAAGCCGAGGCGTTCTGTTCGGATGTTACAGACATTGTTTCGGCGAGTGGCCCCACGGTTGGGTCGCCACGCGACGCGAGGCCGGCTACCTCGCTCTTGCAAATGATCGTCCCTCGAAGCGTCCGCACGGCTGACACAGCCGTGGCACACGAAGACGAGGTTAGTGCCGCGCGCTGGTGTGCCACGGCCGTGTCGGCCGTGTCTTCGAGCGCTTTGCCGAGCGGCCAGACACACGGATTCCCGGCTCAATCCGTCGTTCCGACTGAGCCCTCCGTCTCGATTCCGATGGCTTGCGTCCCGTTGGCGGTTCTGACAAGCTACGAATGATGCTGGTGCCGGACGGGGTCCACGGCACGGCGTGAGTCTTAAACGCCTGCCAGTGACGATCTTGCACCCCTAGCTCAACTGGATAGAGCATCGGTCTTCGGAACCGAAGGTTGCTGGTTCGAATCCAGCGGGGTGTACTTCTTTCGCGGGGCGAACGGACTGCCGTCGCATCACCTTGTTCCGAGGCCCTGCCTGGGAACATTCGTTTCGACGCTCTGCGTCGCGCGTTGTTCCCACCGTGCCTGTTGGCAGGGCAGGGCGGTGAGGCAGAGACCAAGACGTGGACGGTCGCGCGCCGGTGTGCTACGCGTGTCGGCCGAGTCTTCGAGCGCTTCGCCGAGTGGCCGACGTGACCCGTCGCCGCGGTTTGGTCTTCAGCCGCGGAGCGGCGGCAGATCGTAGCCCCCGGCGTGAGCCGGGGGTGAGGATCGCGTGGGGAATCGCAGCCCCGGAGGGGCGGCAGAAGTTCGTTGCGCGACGCATGTCTGTCGCCCCTCCGGGGCTGCGAGCGTGGATGGGAGCCGTCCCCCCGGCTCACGCCGGGGGCTACGTTCTGACGCCCCATTCGGGGCTTATGTGAACCGCGTTCCGCAGCGGGCTTTCGTTCGTCGCGACTTTCGCGCAGAATGCGTGATCCGACCCAAAAGGATCACCCGCCTTGGCCAAGAAACGTCGAACGGACGCGACGCCGGAGTCGTCCGACACCCCGCTGGCTGTCGAACCCAGTCCCGTTGAGCCTGCGCCCATTGCGGTCTCCGACGAGGCCGTGGAAGCCGCCACGCAGACGCTGGGCCGGTCGCTGTGGACCAAATGGCAGCGCCGGCAGCCGTCGCTGTTTGAGCGTCGCTGGTGGGACGACCGCATTCTCGGCGTGGCGATGGCCGACGAATCGGTCAAGGTGCAGATGTTCCGCTTCGTGGACGTGCTGCCGCGGCTGAAAACGCACGAGGACGTCACGCGGCACTTGCAGGAATACTTCGACGAGGTCCGCCATCATCTGCCGTGGGCCGTCGAGCTGGTGAAGTACGGCGTCGAGCAGATTCGGCCCAACTCGGTGCTGTCACGGGCCTTGGCATACAACGCCCGTCGCAACGCCGTCCGCATGGCGAAACGATTCATCGCGGGGAGCAATGTCGACGAGGTGCTCGAATCGGTTACCACGCTGCGCGAGCAGGGGTTCGCGTTCACGCTCGATCTGCTGGGGGAAGCCGTCATCAGCGACGGCGAGGCGGAAACGTATCAGCGGCAATATCTCGAACTGCTCACCGGACTCGCCGACACCGTCAACGGCTGGCCCGAACATTCGCAGACCGACTGCGATCACCAGGGCCCGATCCCGCGGCTCAACGTGTCGGTGAAGCTGTCGGCGCTGGTCAGCAACTTCCGTCCCATTGACCCCGTCGGCACTGCCAACGCGGTCAAGGAACGGCTGCGGCCAATCCTGCGGACCGCGCGCGAGTGCCAGGCATACGTCCACGTGGATATGGAGCAGTATGCGTACAAGGATCTCACGCTCGACATCTTCCAGCAGGTGCTGATGGAGGATGAATTCCGCGACGTCGCTGACGTGGGAATCGTCATCCAGACGTATCTGCACGACGCCGACCGCGATCTCGTGCGGCTGCGCGACTGGGCCAAAAAACGCGGCACTCCGGTGTGGGTCCGGCTGGTGAAGGGCGCGTATTGGGACTACGAAACCGTGGTCTCGGCCGCGCACGGCTGGCCGGTTCCCGTCTATCAGCAGAAGTGGGAGTCCGACGCCGGTTACGAACGGAACACGCGATTTTTGCTCGAAAATCACCGCTGGCTGCGGCCCGCGTTCGGCAGTCACAACCTGCGGAGCCTGGCCCACGCGCTGGCCTGCGCGCGGGAGATGAAGGTGCCGCGCGGCGCGTATGAAGTGCAGATGCTGTACGGCATGGCGGGCGAGCTGGCGCAGGTCTTTCACGAGCTGGGCGAGCGGGTCCGCATCTACACGCCGTTCGGCCAGCTCATTCCCGGCATGGCGTACCTCGTCCGCCGGCTGCTCGAAAACACCTCGAACGATTCCTTCCTTCGGCACAGTTACGCCGACAATGTCGCCTGGGAGACGCTGCTCATGAAACCGGCCGACGTGGCGCCCCAACCGAAGCCGTTGCCGTTGCCCGAATTCGTCAACGAGCCGACATCCGACTTCAGCCGCACCGAAGCCCGCAACGCGATGCAGACCGCGCTCGCGGCGATCTCCGACGATCTCGGCAAAGATTACGGTCTGGTCATCGGCGGCAAGACGATTCACAACCGGCCGCTGCTCGCCTCGCTGAATCCGTCGATGAAGTCGCAGGTGGTGGGCCGCGTGGCGTCCGCGACGGTGGACGACGCCGTCAACGCCATCGAGACCGCCCGCCGCGCGTTTCCGGAATGGTCGCGGGTCGCCGTCGATTACCGGTCCGAGTATCTCGAACTGATGGCGAAGGAGATGCGCAACCGGCGATACGAGCTGGCCGCGTGGCAGGTGTACGAAGTCGGCAAGCCGTGGGCGGAGGCCGACGCCGACGTCGCCGAGGCGATCGACTTCCTGCGTTACTACGCCCAGGAGATGCGCCGCCTCAGCGACGACCGCCGCGTCGATCTGCCGGGCGAGGAGAACCACTACTTCTACCGTCCGCGCGGCGTCGCCGTGGTCATTGCCCCGTGGAATTTCCCGCTGGCGATTCTGACCGGCATGACGGCCGCCGCGCTGGTCACCGGCAACACGGTCATCATGAAGCCCGCCGAACAGTCGTCGGTGATTGCGGCGAAGTTGATCGAAATCATCCACGCGGCCGGCATCCCCGACGGCGTCGTCAACTTCCTGCCGGGCATCGGCGAAGAGATCGGCCCGCAACTCGTCGGCAGCCCCGACGTCGACCTGATCGCGTTCACCGGCTCGCGGTCGGTCGGACTGTCCATCAACGAGCTCGCCAGCCAGCCGCACGGCGAGATGAAGTCCATCAAGCACGTCCTCGCCGAGATGGGGGGGAAGAACGCGATCATCGTCGACAGCGACGCCGACCTGGACGAGGCCGTCGTGGGCGTCGTGCAGAGCGCGTTCGGTTACGCGGGCCAGAAGTGTTCGGCGTGCTCGCGGGTGATCGTGCTCGCCGATGCCTACGAAGAATTTCTGAAGCGATTGGTGGACGCGACCAGGGCGCTCTCAGTCGGCCCGTCGGAATTGCCGGGGACCGATGTCGGCCCGGTCATCGACGAGGAAGCCTATCACCGCATCCGCGAGACCATCGAAGAGGCCAAGCTCGAAATCCCGTGCGCATTGCCGGGCTTCGCGATCAAGATGACCGAAGAGGACGGCTGGTACATCGCCCCGCACATCTTCCGCGACGTGCCGCCGGAATCGAAGCTTGCCCAGGAAGAAATCTTCGGACCGGTGCTGGCGGTGATGAAAGCCCGCGACATGTCGGAGGCACTCGCCATCGCCAACGGCACCGACTACGCCCTCACCGGCGGCTGCTACAGCCGCAGCCCCGCCAACCTGAAGCGTGTCCGGCAGGAGTTCCAGGTCGGCAACCTGTACCTCAACCGCGGCATCACCGGCGCGCTGGTCGCCCGCCAACCGTTCGGCGGCTTCAAGCTCTCGGGCATCGGCAGCAAAGCGGGCGGCCCCGATTACCTGCACCAGTTCCTGATGCCGGTGAACATCACCGAAAACACGTTGCGCCGCGGGTTTGCCCCGCCGACGGAGGAGGGAGCGGCCGCCGTCGAGACGGAACCGGAGGCGAAGCCGCGCGCGAAACGGAAAACGCGCGGCGAGTAAATGCCTTGTAGGAGCCGGGCCGTGTCGGCCCGGTCTTCGCTTTCCGCTCGACGAACGAAGACCGGGGCGACACGCCCCGGCTCCTACTCGCATTTGTCGCCGGTGTGGACCGTGCGCCCGCGGAGAAAATCGCCCGCGGGCATGGGGCGTTTGCCGTCGGGGTGGACTTGCGTAATGCACAATGAGCCGTCGCCGCAGCGGACGGTGAATTGCGACGCATCGACGGCGATGATCGTCCCCGGCGGTAAGGGATCATCGCTGTCCATCGGCACGGCGTGCAGCACCTGCATTCGCAGCGGCGGCTTGTCTGGCTGATGCAAGAGCGTGAACGGACCCGGCCACGGCTGCATGCCGCGGATATGGCGTTCGATGTCGATCGCCGACCGCGTCCACGGGAGGCGGCCGTCCTGCTTGTCGAGCTTGCCGGCGTGCGTGGCCTGGGCGTGGTCCTGTTCCACGGCGTCAATCGTCCCCGCTTCCAGGCCGTGGATGACGTCCAGCGTGAGCGTTGGCGCGAGATCCGCCAGCCGGGCTTCGAGCGCGCCGGTGGTCTCATCGGCGGCGACCGGCGTGCGGACGACGCCCAGCATCGGACCGGCGTCGAGTTCGGGCACCAGCCGGATGATCGTGATGCCCGCGTCCGCGTCGCCGTGCAGAATCGCCGCATGAATCGGCGTCGCCCCGCGATGCTTCGGCAGCAGCGACGCATGGACGTTGATCGTCCCCAGCCGCGGCATGTCGAGAATCTCGCGCGACAGAATCTGCCCGTAAGCCGCCACGACGAACAGATCGGCGTTCAAGGCCCGCAGCGCGGCGACCGACTCCGATGTCTTGATCTTCACCGGCTGCAGAATCGGAATCGCGCGCCCGGCCGCCAGCTCCTTCAGCGGGTTCTGGTGCCGATGATGCCCCGGCCCCGTCCGATCCGGCTGCGTCACCAACCCGACGACGATGTGCGGACTCCCGCACAACGCCTGAAACACGGGCTGCGCGAGCCGCCCCGTTCCGAGAAAGACAATGCGTAGGGACACGCCTCACGCCTCACTGCTAATGCTGGGTGTCAGTGGCACCCGACGCCGCGAACGAATCAGTCAAAATGCCCAGTGCATTTATCCACAGATTTCACAGATTCCGCAGATTGAAAAGCTGACAGAGGACTGAAGAAATGAAACTTTGGCCTGCCTCTCTGTCTTGAATCTGCGTCATCTGTGAAATCTGTGGAAGAAACTTCCTCGCATCGAAGCCGATTCGTTCACGGCGCTAAGTGGCACCCGACGGTCCGAATTCCTAACGGCTAGCGCCTAATACCTTACTTCGGCTCCAACTGTTTCAACCGCTGCTTCACCGCCTCATCGTCCGGGAACTTCCCCTCCGTCTGCCAGCGGCGGTATTGCGTCTCGAAGTCCTCCAGCATCGGCTCCGAAGTCTTGCGGATCGAGTCCGTCATGCGGTCGATGAACAGCACGCCGTCGAGGTGGTCCGATTCATGCTGCACCGCGCGCGAGGCGAGCTCGTCGAGATCGTACTCGAAGACGTTCCCGTCGAGGTCGAACGCCTCGACGATGATCTCCGCGGCCCGCTTGATGTCGCCGTAGAGGCCGGGGAAGCTGAGGCAGCCCTCCTCCCCTTCGGTGGTCCCCTTGCGCTTCAGGATTTCCGGGTTGAGGAACACCAGTTCCTCATCCTTCGCGTCCTGTTCGCCGGCGAGGTTGAGCACGAACAGCCGGTACGGCAACGCGACCTGGTTCGCCGCCAGGCCGATCCCCTTGGCGGCATACATCAGCTCGAACATCTCGTCGACGGTTTTGCGGAGGCTGGCGTCGATTTCCTGGACCGGCCGCGATTTCCACCGCAGCGCGGGATGCGGGTAAGGCACGATTTCCATGGCGATGGCAAAGTCCGTGGGCTGTGAATTCCGCGACGATCCGAATCGCCCAGTATAGATGCCGCGGTGGACGGGGTCGAGGATGGCCCGTTAGCCGCGACCCGGAGGCTTTGCGGAGGGGAGCGCGTCGTGGAGCGCGCATGACGTGATGCGCGCTCCACGAAGCGCTCCCCTCCGCAAAGCCTCCGGGTCGCGGCTAACCCAAGCCCTCGCGATTCTTCGTTTGATCCGTCACAATTTCACGATGTCCGACCCGCTCCCCATGTCCCGCCCCGCGCCGCGCCTCACCGGCCGCATCAAAACCGAGCCCGAGGACTTCATCGTCGAGGAGCTCCCCGCGTATCTGCCGTCGGGCGAGGGGGAGCATCTGTTTCTGTGGATCGAGAAGCGGGACGTCCCCGCCGAGCAGTTGCTGCGGCACGTCGCCCGGTCGCTGGAGGTCGATCAGCGCGACATTGGGGCCGCGGGGATGAAGGACCGCCGGGGGGTCACGCGGCAGTGGATGTCGGTCCCGGCCCGCGCTCACGAGCGCGTCGCCGGGATCGACACCGACCGCATCCGCGTGTTGTCGCAGTCGCGGCACGGCAACAAGCTGCGGACGGGGCACCTCACCGGCAACCGGTTCTCGATCCTGGTCCGCGACGTCGCCTCATCCGAAGGACCGATGGATGCCGCGGAAGCGGTCGTACAACTCACGCCCCTGGTGGATGAAATCCGGCAGTTCGGGTTCGCGAACTTTTTCGGCGATCAGCGCTTCGGCCGCGAGGGGGAGACGCTGCAACTCGGGCTGGATTTGCTCGCCGGGCGGAAGACGCCGCGGGATATTCCGTATTCGCGCAGGCGGTTCCTGCTGAAGCTGTCGCTGTCGGCGGTGCAGTCCGATCTGTTCAACCAGGCGCTGAAGCGGCGGATCGTGGACGGCCTGCTGCACACGGTCCTCCCCGGCGATGTAATGGAGGTCGTTGCCAGCGGCGGCAAGTTCACCGCGGAGGATGCCACCGTCGAGCAACCGCGGAGGGACGCCGGCGAGACCGCGATCACCGGGCCGTTGTTCGGTCCCAAGATGCGGCTGCCGACGGGCGCGGTCGCCGAGCGCGAAGGGCGACTGCTGGAGCAATCGGGGCTGACGATGGAGTCGTTCCGCACATTCCCCGATCTGCTGTCGGGGACGCGGCGGCCGTATGCGATCCGGCCGGGGGAACTGTTGCTGACTGCGGACCCGGACGGCGTCAGGCTCGACTTCACCCTGCCGCCGGGCGTGTACGCGACCACGCTGCTGGGCGCGTTAATCATTCTGGAAGGCGAGCGGGGGGCGTCAGCCCCCTGTGATGCCGCGGAGTGAACTCACCGAGGGTGCCACTGGCGGCGGGCTTCGGCCGCCAGTGCGCTTCCCGCCGGGGGTTAAGACACTGGCGGCTCAAAGCTGCCGCCAGTGGCACCCCTCCCCGACACGTGTCAACTCAGATCGGTTGAACCACCACGACCGAATCACCGCGGCCGCGGGTCGAACGTCGATCCGTCGGCGTGGGGGTCGCTGTCGAGATCGGACAGCCGGAAGAGAACTTCGTCGCCGTCGAATTCGACGACCGTCAACCAGTGATCGCCGATGCGGACGACATCGCCCGCCGCGAGTTCCAATTCAATCTGCTGCACCGCCGACCTCCGTGCAGGTTAGCTCCGTCCGTGACACGCGGCGGCATGATAGCAGGGTGCGGTCCGAGGGGCAAACTGTTTCGGCGACGAATGCGATCTCCCAGCGCAATCTCGTTAGCCGCGACCCGGAGGCTTTGCGCAGGGGAGCGCTGGGTGAAGCACAGAACCCGTGATGCGCGCTCCACGAAGCGCTCCCCTGCGCAGAGCCTCCGGGTCGCGGCTAACGGGCGCGATCCAGTTCATCGAGTAGCGCTCGTGGCGCGCCGATGTCCAGCACGTGAACGGGGCCGGTCCATGTCGCGGATTCCGGCGTGTCGAATCCGATCTTGCGGGCGACGAACGTGCCCGTCAGCGTGGCCCGCACGCAACTGCCCAGCGGTCGGCCGGTGTCGCAATCCAGGCCCGACGGCAAATCGACCGCGAACACTTTGCGGCCGGAGTCGTTGATCGCTGCGATGGCCGTCGCAAACGGCTCGCGCACTTCGCCGGTGGTTCCGGTTCCCAGCAGCGAGTCGACGATCCAGTCCGCGGCGTTCAGGGCCTGCAGCCACTCGGGGCGCGACGCCGTCGCCATGTGCCTCATCGGGGTGCCGGCCCACGCGATGACGCGGTAGTTGACGGCAGCGTCACCGGTGAGTTGCTGCGGGTCGCACGCCAACAGCACGCGGATGTCACAGCCGCGGTTCTCCAGATGCCGGGCGATGACGAAGCCGTCGCCGGCGTTGTTTCCCTTGCCGCAGACGATGGCGACCGGGCCGGCGAGGCCCTGCGACTCCAGCAGCGCGGCCGCGTTGCGGCCGGCGTTCTCCATCAGCACGACGCCGGGCAGACCGTACTGCTCGATCGCCCGGCGGTCGATGTCGCGGACTTCAGCGCTGGTGAGGGAACGCATGCGGTGACGGTCCGGGAAGGATAACGGTTGATCTGTTTTGGCCCCCTCGCCCCCGTCTTCGGGGGAGAGGGTCGGGGTGAGGGGGCGGAGCGCTCCCTGCCGTGTTCAACACTCACCCGAAGCGTGAGCGAGGGCGGTCCGGCCCAGTGACCCGGACGCTTGGAGCGTCCGGGTCACTCATGGGAGCGCTCGCCCTCGCTCACGCTTCGGGTTGGTATTGCTCGTGACCCTGCGAAGCGTTCGGCCCCCTCACCCTAACCCTCTCCCCCGAAGACGGGGGAGAGGGGACCGGACAAGAGCGATTACG
>Ga0163151_10009367_pt1 | contig 10657 bp, 11 predicted proteins | sample OliLakLV19MP5IB2_FD_145596 | JGI IMG/M metagenome (GOLD analysis project Ga0163151, IMG submission 145596) | Freshwater microbial mat bacterial communities from Lake Vanda, McMurdo Dry Valleys, Antarctica - Oligotrophic Lake LV.19.MP5.IB-2 | ecosystem: Environmental > Aquatic > Freshwater >...
CTTTTCCTTCATGAAATCTCCGCAACCGGGCCTGCACCGGACACCTCGTCGGGGCTGTCGCTCTGGATCGGCGGCGGCATGGTCGTCCTGGGGATCGTGGTCAACGTTGGCGCTGCGGTGCAACACATCAGTCTGCTGCGGCGACTGGAGTGCGGGGAGCCTTACCGAACGACAATTTGGTCAATGGGGGTCGCCGTGACGCTACTGGTGGCTGCCATCGGGATGGTGATGACCGCGTACCTATTTCTCGGGAGCCACTGATGCGACCTATCACGCTTCGGGCCCGACTGGTCCTCGTGACACTTGGCCCATTGATGTTGGCGGCCGTGTTCGCCACGGAGGCGATGGCCTGCCCATTCTGCGACGGCGGGTCGTCCGGAGTGAACGAGGTTCGGGAAGGGATCTTCGACGGCAACTTCTGGCCGAGGGTCGCTGCCACGCTGGCCCCGTTCCCCATATTTGCCGGCATTGTCGCCCTGATCTATTTCGGTCCCCCCTGCTTCGAGCGGGGGCGATCTGAAGCGACGAAGTGCGCGAGTCGGGTGTCGTGTCCGCAGGCGGATTGAGGCCCACAACAGCAGTCACTCGGAGAACGGGAGATTCCTCATGCAAACGCCAGGGCAAGTCGACCGCCGTCCGCTGATCGCCGCTGCCACGCTGCTGGGCATCGGGATGGGCGGGTTCGTTGACGGCATCGTGTTTCACCAACTGCTCCAATTCCACAACATGCTCTCGGCCCCCGGCTACTTCCCGAAGACCGGCGTGGACCCGCAGCGGCTCGTCGTAAACATGGAAATTAACATGTTCTGGGACGGGCTGTTTCACGTCCTGACTTGGATCATGACGGCTGCCGGGCTGGCCATGCTCTGGCGTGCCGGCCAGCGGTCAGATGTCCCGTGGTCTACAAGAACGATGGTGGGAGGTTTGTCGCTCGGTTGGGGGCTGTTCAACCTCGTCGAAGGGATAATCGATCATCATATATTGCATATTCACCACGTCACCGAAACTGAAAACCACTTGATCTGGGACCTTGCGTTCCTCGGGTCGGGCGTCGTCCTAATCGGGATCGGCATGGCGTTCATCAACGCTGGCAGCGGCGACACGAACACGCGGGGCGCGACAGTTCTTTGAAGTTTATGCTACTTACCAGCTCGCACGCATAACCCCGAGCGGACAGGTTGCTCGGTAGTGAACGAAGTTCCTATGAAACGTATCGATCAAGTTGGAGATGATGGCTTTAGCGCCCGCTCGCTGCTGGACGGAGTGTCCGCAGGCGTCGTCAACGGGCAGCCATCGCGAGCGGATGAGTCAGTCCATGGGCTCCCCGGACTTCTCACTCGGCAGGAGAGCCCAGACAATCTGGAGTACCCGTTCTGGTCGCTCGACTCTTTCCTGGTCCCAAACAACCAGTTCTTTGTCCGGAACCATTTCAGCGTCCCCCCACTCGATTCCAAGTCATGGAGACTAAGTGTCGAGGGAGTCGTCGCGAAGCCATTGAAGATCGCTTACGACGATCTCCTGAAGATGCCGGCTCACAACATGCCGGCACTCATGGAATGTTCGGGTAACGGTCGGGGATTTTTGAAGACACATCAGGTCGGTGTGCAGTGGGAATTGGGGGCAGTGGGCACGGCAGAATGGACCGGGGTCCGCCTGTCTGACCTGCTTGACCTGGCGGGGGTGATGGACGGCGCAACCGAGGTCGTGCTGGAAGGAGCCGACCGGGGCGAGATCACCGATCCGTCACCGAAGTCACACGGGGTCATCCACTATGCTCGGAGCCTGCCTCTGATTAAGGCCCGGCAGCCCGAGGTACTTCTGGCTTACAAGATGAATGGCCAGGCATTGCCCCCGGCTCACGGGTATCCAGTCCGTGCTGTAGTGGCCGGTTGGTATGGGATGGCGTCCGTGAAATGGCTGACTCGGATCGTCGTCACCGACAAGCCATTCCACGGTTTTTTTCAGACCTTCCAGTATTCGATCTGGAAGCAGGAGTCGGGGCTACGGTCCCTCGCCCCGGTCACCGACATTCCAGTTAAGGCGGCGATTGCCCGGCCGATGAGCGGCGAGACGATACCAGCCGAGGAACCGTACCGCGTGTTCGGTGCGGCATGGGCCGGGGAAGCTGACGTGGCCAAGGTCGAGGTCAGTACCGATGGCGGCAAGATGTGGGACGCGGCGAAACTGATCGGGGCGGCAACACCGTACTGCTGGCGATTCTGGGAGTACCAGTGGAGGAAGCCGACAGCGGGGAAAGTGACTCTGATGGCCCGCGCCACCGACTCGAAGCGGCGGGTGCAGCCGATGGAGCGAGACAACAACTTGAGGGACGCTGTCATTTATCACGTCCTGCCTGTGGAAGCTGAAGTGATGTAGGGCTGGGAGTTGACTCAGACACACCTTAAGGGAGACATACGATGGCAAGTTCAACGATGGTCATTGAGACGGTGTTCACTGAGGGGGTGGCCCACCTGTCGTACCTGATCGGCGACAAGGCGACCGGCAAGGCTGCCGTCATCGACCCCCGGCGGGATGTCGAGGTGTACATCGAGTTGGCTCGCAAGAACAAGCTCTCGATCACACACGTCCTTGAAACCCACATCCACGCCGATTTCGTATCGGGTACGCGCGAACTGGTTGATCGCACAGGGACGGCCAAGGCCGTCCTCTCCGTCGAGGGTGGGGCCAAGTATGGGTTTGAATGCGGGAAGCTGAAGGACGGGGAAAAGATCGACCTCGGGCGGGTGATCCTCACGGCCCGACATACGCCCGGCCACACCCCGGAACATATGTCGTTTCTGGCGGCAGAAAGCAACCGACCAGAAACCCCGTTCGCCGTGTTCAGCGGCGACACCCTGTTCGCTGATTCCGTGGGACGGCCCGACCTTCTAGGCGACGATCAGGCCCAAGGGCTGGCGAAGAAGCTTTTCGCTTCGCTCCGTGAGTTCTACCTGAAGCTGCCCGACGCAGTTCGGGTTCACCCTGCCCACGGGGCCGGTTCCCCCTGCGGAGCCGACATCGCCGACCGGCTGGTGACGACTATCGGGTACGAGCGCGCTCACAACAAAGCGCTGCAATTCACCGATGAGGCCGCGTTCGTGGAGTTCGCCCTCGGTACTGCCCCGCCGGAACCTGTGTATTACCCACGGATGAAGAAGATCAACGCCGAGGGGCCGGAAGTCCTTGGCAGGCTCCCAACGTGTCCGCCAGTCGTCGCGAAGGAGTTTCAGAAAGCGGTCGCGGCGAAGGGGTCGCAGCTTGTGGACAACCGGCAGATGCTGGCATTCGGCGGCGGACACATCATCGGCGCCATGAGCATCGGGCCGCACCCCGAGTTGTCCATCTGGGCCGGATGGATGCTCGATCCCGAGAAACCGATCTTCCTCATTCTGCAAAAGGACGCTGATCTGCCGGAAGTGCAGCGGCAGTTGCTGCGGGTCGGGTACACGAAGCTCGGTGGCTATCTGCTCGGCGGGATGGACGAGTGGGACAGCGCCGGGCTGCCGTTGGCGCGACTGCCTCAGATGACTGTTGACGAAGTTAAAGACCATGGCGACGACGTTCAGATTCTGGATGTCCGCTCACCCGAAGAGTGGGAAGACGGCCACATTCCCGGTGCGCAGTACATCTTCCTGCCCGAGTTGGAGAAGAAAGCCGGCCGGCTGAACAAGAAGAAACCCGTCGCCGTGTACTGCGACAGCGGATACCGGGCCAGTCTGGCGGCGAGCCTGCTCCTGGGAAATGGGTTCACAGATGTCCGCAACGTGCCGGGCAGTTGGAAGGCGTGGAAGGCGTCCGGGTACGAGATCGAGAAGCCCGTGGAAGACAAGAAAGCTTCGGACACGGACCGCTGAATAAAGTTTGTGAAAGGACATTCGACCATGACACGAACCGTATTGGCCGGGGTTGCGCTGGCCCTCATCACCCCCGGATTGGCTGTCGCTGCCTCGCCGGGGACAGACCCGCTCGCATACCCCGGACCCGCGTGGTCGCCGTACCTCGTGGGGGCGCTCATCGGTTTGTTGTCGATGGCGACCTTCTACTTCTCGGACAAGCCGCTGGGGGCGTCTACGGCTTACGCTCGACTGGCAGGGATGGTGGGTAAGCTGTTCGCACGGCGACACACGGAGTCGCTCAAATACTACCAGGACTTCAAGCCGAAAGTGGACTGGGAGGTGATGCTGGTCGTCGGGGCGGTGGGCGGTGCATTCCTGGCCGCTTGGCTGGGCGGCGAGTTGACCGGCGAATGGCTGCCAGCGATGTGGACCGCACGGTTCGGGGCGGACAGCCTGGCGCTGCGGCTGGGGGCAGCGTTCCTGGGTGGGGGCTTAATGGCGTTCGGCTCGCGGATGGCCGGCGGGTGTACCAGCGGCCACGGGATCAGCGGCACGATGCAACTGTCGGTCGGGTCGTGGGTCGCGGTCGTGTGTTTCTTCGTTGGCGGGATCGCCACCGCATTATTGATGTTCCGAGTGTAGCCGACGCCCTCCACCGGGAGACGAAAAGATGAACATGAAAAACGATGTCACCGCAACGCCCATGCAGGTCGGCGCGCAACAGCACGAACTACCAATCGACAAGGGCGGGCCGGACAAAGACCCGCCGACAGGTCAATCCTCCACCGGGAAGCAGTTGGCACTAGGACTGCTGTTCGGCCTCACCTTCGGCTTCCTGCTCCAGAAGGGCGGGGTGGCAAAGTACCACGTCCTGATCGGCGTCCTGTTGCTCGAAGATTTCACGGTCATCAAGGTGATGCTCTCGGCCATCGTGGTCGGCATGATCGGGGTCTTCGGCCTTTACGCCTTGGGACTGGTCAAGCTCCACATTAAGCCGACGCGATACGCCGCCAACATCCTCGGCGGTCTGATGTTCGGCGTCGGGTTCGCCCTGCTCAGCTACTGTCCGGGGACCGGGGCCGCCGCGCTGGGTCAAGGGAACCTCGATGCGCTGGCCGGCATCCTGGGTCTCATGGCCGGCTCGTACTTCTACGCGGAAGCGTCAGGGTTTTTGGGTCGGACGGTCGAGAAGTGGGGAGATCGGGGCAAACTCACGTTGCCCGAACTTGTGCGAGTCTCCCCGGCCGCCTTCATACTTGTCTTTGCCTCGCTGCTCGTCGCCGTTTTGGTCGTCGTGGAGCGGACGACCGTCCGGTAAAGGCCCGATCCTGCGAGTGTCGGGGAATCCCTACCGCTCTCCATGAATACTCTTTGTTGAGAAGGACGACTCGATGACGACGACTTCCCGACGCAGCTTCTTGACCGCAGCGGCCGGCGTGGGCCTCAGCGGCTTCCTCCCTGGCAGTTTACGCGCCCTCGGAGCGGAACTCGATGGCGGAACAACCAAGCAGAAACCGTCCGCGAGCATGGTTGTCGAGACGGTGTTCACCGAGGGACTGGCCCAACTCTCTTACCTGATCGGCGACAAGGCGACGGGCAAGGCCGCCGTCATCGATCCCCGCCGTGACGTCGATGTGTACGTCGAACTGGCTCGCAAGCACAAGCTGTCGATCACCCATGCGCTGGAAACGCACATCCATGCCGACCTTGTGTCCGGATGCCAGGAGCTTGCCGACCTCACGGGCACGGCGAAGGTGTATGTCAGCGCCGAAGGCGGGGCCGAATACGGCTTCTCACACGAGAAGCTGAGGGACGGCGACAAGATCGACCTCGGTCGCGTCATTTTGACGGCCAAACACACCCCCGGCCATACCCCGGAACACTTGTCGTATCTCGCGGAAGAAGGGAACCGGCCCGGCCGCCCGTTCGCCGTATTCAGCGGCGACTGCCTGTTCGCCGACTCTGTGGGCCGTCCCGATCTGCTCGGCGACGACAAGAGCGACAAGCTGGCGAAGGAGTTGTTCCACTCCGTTCGTGACTTCTTCCTGAAACTCGACGACGACGTGCGCGTTCACCCCGGCCACGGAGCCGGCTCGCCGTGCGGGGCCAACATCAGCGATCGGCTCGTCACCACCATCGGTTACGAGCGCCAGCATAACCCAGCGTTGCAATTCGCAGACGAAGCAAAGTTCGTGGAGTATGTCCTGTTCAACGCCCCGCCGGAGCCGCGCTACTACAAGCGGATGAAGCAGGTGAACGCCAAAGGGCCGGAGGTGCTGGGCCGGCTGCCGACCTGTCCCGCGCTGCCGCCCAAGGTGTTCGAGCAGGCGGTCGACAAGAGCGGCGTTCAGTTGGTGGACAATCGGCAGATGTTGGGCTTCGGCGGCAGTCACATCGCCGGGGCGCTAAACATCGGGCCGCGAGCCGAACTGTCGATCTGGGCTGGCTGGCTGCTCGAACCCGAGCAGCCGATCTTCCTCGTCCTGCCGAAGGATACGGACCTGCCGGAAGTCCAGCGGCAGTTGCTTCGAGTCGGGTACACCCGCTTCGGCGGCTACCTCCTCGGGGGCATGGAGGAGTGGGAAAACAAAGCCTTGCCGCTGACACCCTTGGCACAGATGCCCGTCCACGATCTGAAAAAGGAGCTGCCGCCAAGCGATCTGCAAGTGCTGGACGTGCGGACGCCGGGCGAGTGGCAGGACGGCCATGTGCCGGGGGCGACGTACATCTTCCTGCCGGAATTGGAGAAGAAGCTCGACCGCTTGGACAAGGCGAAGCCCGTGGCCGTGTACTGCGACAGCGGCTACCGGGCGAGCATCGCGGCGAGCCTGCTCATGCGACATGAGTTCACTCAGGTCCGCAACGTGCCGGGTAGCTGGAAGGCGTGGAAGGCGGCCGGGTACGAGGTCGAAAAGCCGAAGATGCGGAAGAAGGCGTCGGAAACAGACCTGTCGTGAGAGGAAGAAAAGCATCATGGGCTTCACCCGCCGGACGCTGCTTCGCCTTTCCGGGATCGCCGCCGCAGCGCTGTCGTGGCCGCTCCGGCGAGTCTTCGCCGCTTCGTCGCAACCGCCGAAAGGTGGCCCAATGACACTCACGATCCTCCACACCAACGACATTCACGGCCATCTCACCCAATGGCAAGGGTGGGAAGGCGACCTGAAAAGCAAGACGGTCGGCGGCTTTGGACGACTCGCCGGTGCCATCGCTCAAGCCCGCAAGGATGTTGGCGAGGGCGTCCTCTTACTGGACGCCGGCGATCTGCTCGGGGACACGATGATCGCTGACCTGACGCATGGGAAGGCCTTGATTGCGGCCCTGAACTACTTGGGTTATGACGCCTTGACAATCGGCAACCACGAACCGGATTTTGGAACAGAGACATTGCGGGAACGGATGGGCGACGCGACGTTCCCCACGGTCGCCGCCAACCTCGTCGAGCGCAACAGCGGCAAGTTATTCACCAAGCCCTATGTCGTCAAGAAAGTCGGCAGCGTGTCCGTCGGCATACTCGGGTTGGCGTACCCGAAGACGGCGTGGACGACGGCAGCAAAGAACGTCGCGGATGTCGAGTTCCAAGACCCCGTGCAGGCTGTCAAGACCTATCTCCCCAAGCTGCGTGAGGATGGAGCAGAAGTGGTTCTCGTTCTGTCTCACCTCGGTTTGGGCGGCGATAAGTTTCTCGCCTGCGCCGTGGAAGGGATCGACGTGATTGTCGGAGGCCACAGCCACAACCGGATGGTGAAAGCCGAGAAAATCGGGGGAACGCTGATCGTTCAAGCCGGGGCGCACGGCTCCGATTTGGGTCGATTGGACCTGACGGTAGAACGGGGGAAGATTACCGACTACCGCCGCACCCTGGTCCTACTAGACCACGACAAGATTCCTGCCGACGATGCGGCTGTGCGGTGGGTCGAGGAACTGCTCGAACCCCATCGCCCAGCACTGGATGAAGTGATCGGCAATGCGTCGGGCTGGCTGGTGCGGGCGCAAACACTAGCCGGTGAGGAGCCACACAGGCGGAATGAAGAGTCGCCCATTGACTCTTTGTTCGCCGACATTCTGCGGCAGGAAGTAAAGGCCGATATCGCTCTACTGCCGGGTGTCGGATACGGGGTGGCACTCCCGCCCGGCTCCGTGACAGCGGCCCAACTGCGGCAGATGGTGCCGCACGAGGGGAAGGTCGTCACCATGCGGCTGTCCGGGGCGCAGGTGTCCGAAGTGCTGGAACAAGCGGTAGAGAACACCTTCACCGACGACCCGGCCGCGAAGGTCGGTGGCATGATCTAGGTGGGCGGCATCAGGTTTCGGTACGACCCGGTACTGGCGAAGGGGCACCGGGTTTGGCACGTCGAGCTGGTTGATGGCAAGTGGGAGCCGATGGCCGAGTACATCGTCGTCACAAACTCGATGCTGGCCGGCGGAGGGCACAACTATCGGACGCTTACGAAGGGCGAAAAGCGGACCGAACACGGCTCGCAGTACGAGACGATCCGCCGCTGGTTCGAGAAAAACTCACCGGTCACCACGCCCCCTCCTGGCCGCATCGAGAAATCTGCCGTGAGTTAACCCTGATGATGAGTCATCCGAACAAGGAGAGTGTTATGAAGCGCTTCATTCCGTTGGTACTGGTCGCTGCCGGCCTCACCGTCTGGCTAGGGTTGCAGGGTCAGTCCGGCGATCGCGTCAAGGCATCCGAGGGAGGAAAACCCATGTTGAAGGGCGTCGTCCACATCAACTTCACCGACAGTGAGCGGCAGAAGCACGGGCTGAAAAACGTCGCCAACATCTTGAAGGATGTGAAGGGAGCCGAGATCGAGGTGGTCTGTCACGGCGGCGGGATTGGGCTTCTGGTCAAGGACAAGAGCGAACACGCGGACGAAGTGGCCCGGCTCATCAAAGAGGGCGTCCGCTTCGCGGCGTGCGAGAACACACTGCGAGACAAGTCGATCCCGAAGGAGAACCTGCTCCCTGAGGTAACGACGGTTCCCTCGGGCGCAGTCGAAGTCATCCGCAAGCAGCAGGAGGGATATGGGTATTTCCGGCCGTGAAACCCGCTGTGTCACTCACTGTGTCAGCGGTCGGAATCCCGAAGAGAGCATGGGCATCGGTCAGGGAAACGCTTCGACTTGCGCCAGCCCCGCCAATTCCGCGGCGGTCATCCACCGCGTCTCCAGCGCGCTGATGTAACCGAGTTGAGATTCGATCAACGCCCGCTGCGCCTGCAACAGCCGCAGGAAGTCGAACTGTCCCTGATCGAACGCTTCCTGAATGACCTTCACGCTCTCACGGGCCAGCGGGATGATCTTCTCTTCGTAGCGCACGACCAACTGATCAGCAGCGCGATAGCGTCCCCGCGCGTCGGCCATCTGCTTGGCGATGGTGTTGCGGATCGTGGCGACGTTCGCTGACGCTTTCGTCACGTTGGCGACCGCAGCACTGATGTTGCCCTGGTTCTTGTTCCACAGCGGCAACGGTGCGGACAGATTGATGATGCCGATGTTTTCGATGGCGGTGTATTGCCGCATGTAACCCGCATTGACCGTGATGTTCGGAAATGGCTCGACTTGCGCCCGCTTCAGCAACAACCGGTTGCGATCGACTTCCTGCTCGGCAACCGAGATTTCGGCGTTGTAGGGAATGTAACCGTCGACAACCACCTGCTCGGCGAAGGGCACCAAGGAAATGCGGAGGTCACACCACATTGGCATGCGGACGTTGCTGTGGTTGAACATCGATGTCGCATTGAGCAAGACCTCGAAGATGAGAACGGCCCACGGAGAGGGACCCAGCACAAGAATGGCGGCCAGCTTCAGCCCGAACGACAGCAGGATTTCGATGGTGTGGAACCGCAGCCCCGTGGTGACATCGAAATCTAGATCCGCATGGTGGACCCGATGCAGCCGCCAGAGTGCCGGAACGGCATGAAACAGGACGTGCTGTGAGTAAATCACCAAGTCGAGGGCGATCACCGACAGCGGAATCTCCCAAGCCGGCGATAAATGGAATCGATGCAGCGCTCCCCAGCCTCTTCTCTCTGCCATGTCTGCCAGACCGACGGCGGTTAGGGGAATCAGAAGCCGGACGGCGACTGTGTTGATCATCACCAACCCCAAGTTGCTCGTCCAACGACGGGCGCGATGGACCGTTAGCGCTCGCCGCGGGGCCAGGGCCTCCCAAATCGCCATCAAGGCCAAGACGCCTAAGAGGCAGCTCAATCGGATCGTGGCTTCGGTTGTGGACGACATTCTGTCGACGACGCTCACTCACGGGATGATTGCGTGTGTTGGCGATCTTTGGGCAGCCTGCAAACCGAATGACTCATGAAACGAGAGTATCGCCGGCAGCCAAAGGCTGGTAGATCGTCTGCCGACATGATCGAAAAGTTGTCAGTAACGGCGGCGGCCTGGCCTAACAGCCCGTTGAAGTATTCCCAGTGCTGCGGCCGGCGGTCGCGGACCGCTTGACGGGTCGATTATGATCGGCCGCGGTTGGTGGGCCGGCGAGTCAGGGAGGGGACGGCGATGGCGATGGGAAAACGCAAGGCACAGCGGCAGGAGACGCTCTTCCTGCCGGCGGGCGAGTTGCCGAAGTCGCCGGGGCATCCGTTTTATCAGGCGCTCAACCGGCTGCTGGCCGAGGCGAACTTCGATCGCTGGGCGGAAGACCGCTGCCGGCCGTTCTATGTCGATTCCCCCCGCGGCCAGCCGTCGCTGCCGCCGGGGGTCTACTTTCGGATGCTGTTCGTGGGCTATTACGAAGGGATCGGCTCGCAACGCGGCATCGCCTGGCGGTGTGCGGACAGCCTGTCGGTCCGGGAC
>Ga0163151_10009369_pt1 | contig 10654 bp, 4 predicted proteins | sample OliLakLV19MP5IB2_FD_145596 | JGI IMG/M metagenome (GOLD analysis project Ga0163151, IMG submission 145596) | Freshwater microbial mat bacterial communities from Lake Vanda, McMurdo Dry Valleys, Antarctica - Oligotrophic Lake LV.19.MP5.IB-2 | ecosystem: Environmental > Aquatic > Freshwater > Lake...
GGTGCGTCTTGGTAGCGTCCAGATTGGTGACGCCGGTCAGCGCGCCGGGGTTGTCCGCGAGAAAATCGTCTATGTGCGCGTCGCGCAGCTCGAATTGCGGCGCGTTTGCAAGCACGCGCGCCACGTCGAGCCGTACAGGGTCGGTGGTCTTGTCGTAGGCTGCGCGCACGAATGCCGTCGGACGGGTGGCATGCAGTAACTCGAAGATGCCCTCCGTGGTACGCGCGGCCTTCTGCGCCGCGGTCTCGGTGGCGTTGTCGGCGGCAATGGCGGCCAAAATTTCGGCGGAGCCACTGATGATCTCTTCCAGTTCCCGACGCGAAAGACGCGCGATGTCCGCGGGCGAGCGCACATCGCGCGCCTGCAAAGCTTCCACCAGCGGCAGGTTGTTCAGCGTCACCACGCCCAATTGCAGCGTGCCTTGCAAGGCCTGCACTTTACCGGCCAGCCCAGAGGCGCGCTGTGCGCTCCAGAAGGAGTCGAGGCTGCCCTCATGCGCCAGATAGCTTGCAAGAAACGTGTCCTGTTCCGCAGGGGTGAGCCCCGCGGCCCGCAGCAAGCGTGGGGCCACTTCGCCGCCACGTGGATCGCTCAAAAGCTGCTCGCTCACTTGGCGCTTAAGCGCCGCAATGGCGGCATCGATGGCCGCGGCATCCAGCGTTGGAATCAGTGCGTCTTGCACGGACGACACAAGCGCCGCACGAAGCGCGCGCGGAGTTTTCAGCAGCAGCGCCGGCAAGTGGCTAGGCAGATCCTGTCGGAATAGTCCGTAGAAGAATTCCGGGCCTATGCGCGTGGGCAGTTCGTGCTGATGCGCCACGACTAGGAACGCGACCTGGACGTGTTCGATGCCGGTCTGCTGCGCGATAAAGTCGATGTCTGCTTCCGTGAGATCGACCATCGCAAGGGTTTGCAGCAGCGGCTTAATCTGCGCCATGTGCCGCTCGAACTCTGAAAGGCGTTTCGCTTCGTCCAATTTGATGTCGACGGTCTGCACCGGCGACGCGTTGAAGATCACCTCAGACGAGAATCGCTGCGCACGATCGGCGCCGTAGATGCGCACGATGAGGTCGGCGGCCTGTTTCTCGGGGCGACTGAACTGCTTAGAGGCGTAGCGGATTTCGTAGTAGCCGCGTGCATCCGGCGTCGCTTCGCCGAGCAATCCTTCGCTGCGCAGGTCTTTGTCGAAGGCCTTCACCGTTCCCGCAGTGAAGGGTTGGCCGGAGGTGTCGTGGATATGGCCTTTCACCAAGAACGGGGAGGTCCGCGTGGCGCGTCTATCCACTTCGCGGTTGATCAACACCGCCGTGGGCTCGTCAACGATGCCGGTGGACCGCAAGCCTTGAGCGGTCTGAAAGGCCTTCACCACCGCTTCGGTGCGCGGACCGAAGGTCGCCTCGCGAACCTCGTCTTCGGCAATGGCGATGCCGATGAGAACGAATTCGGCGTGGAGAAGTTGGACGTCCGTGCCCGTCATGCGGAGGGAGAGATCGCGATTTTGAAGTTTCATTGGAATTCCTTTTCTCCACTTCTGTATTGAACACGCGACGGCAGGTAGATGCGTGATGTGGAGAACTTTTGCGTGTACCGCAAATTGTATGTCCGACCAGGTTTGTCCTGTGCTGCCTTCTGGTCAAATGGTTGGGGTGCGTACGAGGGCTGCATGCCAAACCACGTCTATCGTCCTAGCAAGTTGAGTCGCATCATCGCGTCCATTCCAGAGACGACCTCTAGCTCGATTCCCGGACGCGCGCCCCTAAACTGATCCGTTACCCCGGCACAAGATTCGCAGGGAACCCTTTCCGTATACAAGACAGCCGAGCCAGTTGATCTAGATGTCGAGTTTTCAGCAACGTGTTCCAATCCTTTCGCCTCAGTGTCGTTCTTACGCGTCATCGCACCGGACTTGTTTAAGATCTCGAAATGAGGGTTCGTAGCTGCCTCGATGGTCCCCTTCGGGCTCTTTTTTCCGCTCAATATGGCACCTCCAAGCGTCTTCCCATCAACTTGAGCATTGAGCAGAGCAACATTTCGTCTTTTATCGCGCACTGTCTCTAGCTTTAATTGTTCCCTGGCTTGCTTGGCTTCCTGCTTAAGTGCAACCGCAGCCTCCTTGGAAGTGGGGTATCTATTCCTAGTATTCGTACCACTGCTCTTGGCGGTCTGACTTCGCAAGTCGGCCGAGCATGAATGTGGGTGGTGGTTCAGCTCAGATTTTCGAGGGTCCAAGGAACGTGACCCTGCTCGCCCCAGCGCTGCCATATCGGCGGCATTGGGCTTTACATCATGGATCAAATAGTTGGCGAACATTGAACCCATGGTCGCGGCAGCGGCGCCCTCACGACGACCCATGCCATCGCCTACACTTTGTGTCATCTTGTGCGCATCAGCCTCAATCTCCGCGCGCGCTTCCTGCTCTATTTGGTGCATCCACATCTTATTCTTCAACTCGTTGTGTGCATCATTTGCTTGGACCCAATCCTGGTGTGCCCCCACTGCTGCTTCGTAGTCGTCAACCGCCTCTTCGTAAGTTCGCGGGCCTAAAAGAAATAAGGTCGGGGACGGGGGTTCTCCTATCGCAAGTAATCCGCTTGCGGCCTCCGCTGGTGTCATCAGAATCCGGTCCGGGTCTTGCGGCTCCATACCTTCGAGATCGACCAGTTTGATAGGTCTGGCGGAACCATAGCCGTATAGGTTCATGCCACCCTGAATCCCCGCTGGATCCGCGCTCGCCCATCTTCCCAGCCAAGGAATGAAGTAGCGAGCCGAGTGATAGTTGAGCCCTGTTTCCTCGTCCCGCTCCATTCCCGTGAATCGATAGCGTTTCGCGGACACCGTCTGACTGCTAACCGCCTGATACGCGGTGCCGCCGTAAGGCGTGTACTCCTCGTATGAAATCACGCCCGCCTGATCATCTAGCTCCAGGCTCGCCGAGCCCAGGTGATTGCCGAACTGATACCGCACCAACTGTGTCGGCGAGCCGTCGTCGCCTGCGGTGCGCGTCTCCACCATCGCGATGCGCCGAGTGTCATCCATGACGTGCAATGTCTCGCGCTCCAGTGAAACAGAAGCACCGTCGTTGCCGTACTCGCGATAAATCTCGAATGCGCCGAGATAGATGCGTTCGTCCTTGCGTGTCGGTGTCTGTCCATCCGGGGCCGCCCGCTCCGTCACCTTACGCACGCGCTGGCCGCTGGCGTCGTAGACATACCAAGTGGTCTCAGGCGCGCCTTCGTTCACGACCTGCCGCGAAGTCGCCTGCAACTGATCCTTGAAGTTCCACCGCATCAGCGGCAGATGGGACATCTGGATCATGTTCCCGTGCGCGTCGTACTCATAATCGGCAAAGGTGCTAGCCGGCAAAGTGGTCTGCAACAGCCGATTGCTTTGCGGCGCGATGATGTGATCGCGCGACCAATTGCCGCCGCTGGCTTCGTGAATCCACTGCACAATGTTTCCGACGCCGTCGTAAGCGTATTGCTCGGTGTAGTTGCGCATCGCTTGCCCATCATTCGGATGAACGAGACCCACGCGACCCGCGTCATCACGGTCATAGTGGGGCGCATTGCCGCCCGTCTGCCCGATGTGCTCGCGTCCGGTTGCCTGAATCAGGCGATAAAGAGCGTCGTATTCGTATTCATTGTGCGGCTCGACCACCTGTCCGTTGAAATAGACGGTTTGTTGCGCATCATCTCGGATCTGCGTGATGTTCCCGCTTGGATCGAAGGTATAGAACAGATCTTGCAATCGCTCGGCACCGCGCGTGGTCTGCAGATGTGTTAGCCGAAAAGTGAAAGGGTCGTACTGGTAGCGCGTGCGCGCACCATTGCCGTACACGATCGACTGCCGCTGCGCCTTGGCATCGTAGTGAATCGCGGCGACAAAGGGCGTGGCAGTTGCGGCGCCACTCAGATTGACATCGACCCTCTTTAACAGACCGGTGCGGTTAAACCCGGCGCGGTACACACTTCCGTCCGGGGCTGTGGTGGTCACCGGACGATTCAGCGCATCGTAGCTGGTGCTGCTCGCGAACACGCCACCATTGGCGACCGGGTTCTGCTGCCAGTCCACATCGCTTTTGTAGTCAGGCAGAAGCTCCCGCTGGCTCTGCAGCACATTGCCCTTAAAATCGAACCCCAGACTGGTGACCAGGCCCGTACCGTCGAACACTTGATGAACACGCGTGCGGTGGTTGTTAGCCGCTCCCAGCGCTTCGCCATAAACAGTGCGTTCGGCCAAGCGCTCGACGCCGTTCTCTGTCACGAACGTTCCAGTGGCCCGGCGGAGCGGGTCATAAGTCATCCGCCGCACGAAGCCGCGACTGTCCCAACCCACCAGCGGCTGGCCCGCAGCATCGTTCAGCATCCATCGGCCACCGGCATCCATGCTGTGCTGAAAAAGCAAGTTGCCGGCTATGTCGTAACAGGGCACAAAGCCGTTAACTGGGTCGGCGGCCTGGTTGTTAGGCACCGGCGGGACGATGTACTGCATCACCAAGTTGTTGCGCGCATCTCGGATCCACAGCGCCTTGCCTTGCGCATCAAGCCTGGTGAAGGTCACAAAGCTTTCATCGGCCGTCCGCGCAACGCTGACGCATTCGCGACCCAAGCTATCGAGAAACGTGCTGGCGGGCGTGTCCGCGTGTGCAGCAGTCAGTTGCGCCGCGCGCTGGTGGTCTGCTGATGCCAAAGGTGAATTGTGGGCCGCGAACCAGGCGTTGCCGGATTCAAGCACGGTGTCGCTCTGATCGAACGTCGTCACTTGCCACCCAGAGAACTCGACGCGACTGTACGAGCCATCGGGCAGTTCGGTTCGGATGGTTCGCCCGGCCGCATCGTAGTAAAGGATCGCCGTCACCCCTTCTTCCTGCGGCTCCTCAAAGCTGTGCCCCACCGAGCTGAAATACGGCTCGTATTGCTTGACCGGTTTGCCCTTATTGTTGAGCACTGTTTTGCCGCTCGCAATCCAGCGCAGCGGCGCATCGGGCGCGGGGTCTTCAGGATTAGGCTCGGCCTGCGCCTTCTTCAGGAGCACCGCGCCCAGGCCATCAAAGTATTCGACCGCCACCTGAATTTTCGTCGTGCCGCCCGCCTGCACGTGCGTCTCGCGCGCAATACCGCAAGCGCTCGCCGGACGATGCTCGTAGCTTTTGGTGCCATCGGCGGCGATCACTTCGCCAAGGTCATACACATGGCGCGCTGTCGCGTTTCCTAACCAAGTGCGTGGCGCGGCTTCGTCAGACGCCGCGCTGAAAAACTCAGTAACTGCATCGGCAGATAGATCGAGAGGAAGCCCAAGCAGGTTGTCGCCGGACTCTGTGCGTAGTTTGCCCATGACCGCGGACGCCACCGGCAGTCCCAGGATGTCGAATGCCACCGCGCTGTAGTTGTCGTTCGGATCCCGCATCTCAGAAGCAGCCAGCACGCGATAGTCGAATTGCTCAACAGTAACCGTGTTACCCAGCGCATCTGTGCTCGAAAGTAAAAACAGGTCGTAGCTGCCGTCATACTCAAGCGTGGTGACGACGTCGAACGGATCTGTAAACCGCTCCGGCAGATAGAAATGTTCTGCGGCATCTAACGCAAACCCGGCCGCGCCCGATCGCATCCAGTACTCGGTGGCGGCTTGCGGCGGCGGCGCGGCGAAGAACCGTGTGCCATCGACATAGCCGCCAGCGAGCGGATCACGCAGCCTGCCACGGGCGAAATCGGGAGAAGCTGCATCCAGACGGCCATCGGTGAATATCGCGTCGAGCAATGTATCCGTGAGGGCAAGTTTGTACTGCTCGTAGGGCAGGCCGAGCGCACCCAGAGTGCCCAACGGCAGCGGACCCTCGAGAGAATCGTCGAAGAACAGCGTGCGCGCATGTTGGACCAGCCGCATGTTGGCCGCGGCACTCTGCGGCAGTTGATGATACTCACTGCGCGAAATGGTTTGCGTCGGCGCCAACGCCGGGTATCGCAAGCTGAGCTCAAGGCGAAGCAAATCAGCGAGATCGAAGTAGGCGCCCGCGGGTGCCACGCCGGTCAGCTCGTATGTCTGGACTTCGCAGGGCGCGCGCAGGCGGTAGTTGGCGGCATGGATCAGGTCCAAGGTGTAGTGGGTCTCGCTGTAGGCCACGTGCAACTCGGCCTGCACCGCGCGAATCCGATCCTCATGCGCCGCCAGATCCGCATCCGCGAACTGTCGTAGCCGTGGATAACCCACGGCGATGGATTGCTGAACATTGCCGTAGTCATCAAATGAAAGGTTAAGTGTGTGAGTGATGCGCGGGTCCGGCCGCAGGGCCGCAGGGCCGCGCAAGTCCAGCTCGTATTGATAGGTCAGCGCCTCGCTTTCGGTGACCAAGAACACCGCGTGGCGATTCATGCCGTGCGGTTGCACAAGGCTGATGCCGCAATTGTGCATGCTGGCCGAATAGAGGCGCACCGGCGCGTGTTCGTTGGTGATGCCACTGGCGCCGTGAAGTGCGTCGATATCCAGCTCGTACACTTCCTGGCGTAACGTCATGCCCTTACAGGCGCGCAGCGCCTCGCGCCATTCGTCAGCGCTGAGACTCTCGAGGTCGGGCTCGGGCAGAAGCTTTTCGCCGAACACCCCGTCGCTCGCGATTGCTCCGGGCCAAGCCGCCACTGCGTTCGGAAAATATTCGTTTTGGAACTGCGTGAGGATGCGCTGGCGATCGAGAGCCGCGCCGGTGTGAAACCAGGTGATCGTCTTGACGGGCGGCTGATAGAGGCGTTGGTCAGAGGTGATGTATGGGCTCGCCGCGTTTCCCTGCGCAAACACGCCGTAGTCTTCGACGTCGACCTGCTCCACGCGGCCGAATCCGCGGAACTCGCGCTCGACCCCGTCGAAATAGCCGTGGTGATAACTGTAGCTGGTTGAGAAACGGGTCCTGCGCCACTTCTCCGTCACCGTCACTTTCTCAACGCAGTGAACGGGGAACGGTAGTTTTGTGATCCACGGCCGGCCGGCGGCTTCGTCCCGAAGATAAAATCGCGCGGACGACGCATAGTCCACACGCGTTGTCGCGCCGAGGTTGTTGGCCATGCCGATCAGCAAGTGAGGCTTGCACCCGCCCATGAGGTCGACGTAGCGCATGGGCTGGCGAGCGGCAGCCGGCGCCGGGGAAGACCACACCAGGCAGGCGGTGCCGTTGCCCAGCAGGTCCACCACCTGCACATTTGCGAGGTGATCCACCGGAAGCTGATCGATGTACTGCGGCGCGCTCCAACCGTTGCCGGACTCATTGAAATACACCGCCACGTGCTCGCGCCCCAAATAAAGGATGTCGGTGAGACCGGAGCCATCCACATCCGCGAGGCGAATGCGATCGTGGGAAAACTGGTCCGGATGGTCGAACCAGGGCGAGTTGTCCATGCTGACCTTCGCCCCGAAACGCCCATAGCCGAGGTTCGGCCAGTAACACACTTCGCCATTGCGAATGCGCACTAGATCAGTGAGCCCGTCTCCCGAAAAGTCCGCCAGGTAGATCGACTGTTCGGCATCGGCGAACACGAGGCGCGGGCCGTGCTCTTCGTCCAGCGCTTGGGTCGCGCGCTTTGAAGGCGCAAAGCCGGTTTCTCCCAGCGAATGATGCCAAATCGACGCCTGGTCCTCAGTGATGAGAATGTCCGCAAGGCCATCGCCGGTGAGATCGACGAAACGCAGATTGGGATCGCGCCAGTTCACCTGGGGCAACTCGCGAAAAGCCACGAAGTTGTTCCAGCCATCATGCGCACCCTCCGCACCTTGCTTACCGCGCTCGAAGAACCCCGACGCCGGCGCCGCGAAACGCACCAGGTCGGGCTGCCCATCGCCCGCGAGATCCTGCCACTGCCAGCCGCCCGCCTCGGTCGACGCATACGCCGGTTTTTCGGCGACGCGTTCCATGGCCGCGAAACTGGCGACGCCAGTAGCCAGCGCGCTCGTATTACGTTTATAGAACCAGGCATCGGCCTGCTCGCTGAGAATGCCGGGGATGCCATCACCGTCGAGGTCCACCCATTGATAGATTCCACTTAGCCCCGTGGGGGCGTTCTGCAGGCTCAGGGCATCCACTTCCTGGATCTGCGTCTGAATGCGGGCCTCGCTGTACTCGAATTGCAACGGCGGCAGTGATCGGGTCAAGTAGCCGGCGGCTCCATTGCGGCGATGTCCCGACTGCGTGGCGGAGACGATGAACGAGGCTATCGGATTGTCGTCGCGGTACTCTAGGTCAAGCGACCTGACTAGGCAGTCGCGCCCGATGTCTTCCTCGGCGAAGTGATGGAACATCAGCACGCGTCGGCACAGGCGATGCGTGCGCACCTCGAAACCGGATCGATAGTTGGAGAATCCGTCGCGCCGGCAAGGCCAGGGAGCGGCGTCGGTCGGGCGCGGATTCATCGCGTCGTGCTCGCCGTAGTCGAACACCTGCTCCAGTAGCCAATCCGTGCGTTGTGACAGATCTTCGCTGGCAGCGCGCGGCGTGCGGTTGCAGTACTGAATGCTCTTGAGATAGCGCTGCGCAGAGCGAATGCGATTGCGCTCGTTGGCCGCGCCGAGATCCACCGCCACGGCGTCTTCGCCCTTGTAGCGATACACCATGGCATTTCCCTTGTCGTCGTAGGTCTCGCAGATCAACCACGAGAATATCCGGCTCGGATCCGACGGGTCGGCGATGCGAGACTCAGGCGATCTCCCGTAGCAGGTGGTGATGTTGTCACGCGTGACTGAGCGCCAGTACACGTCGCTTGGATCGCTGCGGTGGCTCCAGCGTTCGATGCGCGCGAACAACCCTTCGATGCGAGGGCGATAGCGGCGCACCCGATAGTCGCCGCGCGGCTCTTCCACGTCGACCCATTCTCCACCAGCACTTTTCTGAAGCGTCGGCACCAAATCCTCAACGCCCAAGAGCAGGAAGACGTCGGAATCGCGTGCGTCCTGATACTGCGGCAGGCCCTTGTCCGTCTTGCGGGTGATGGCGGACAGGCCGAGATTCCAGCCAAAACCGAATGGGCCATTGCCGCTGCCGGAGTCGTAATTCAAAGCCAGTTGCGGGCCGAAGCCGCCGCGCCCAGGCGAGGCCGGCAGCGGAATCGAAAAACTTGCTGAGCCTGTGACCGGATTGGCCGCGAATTTTTCGCCCATGCCGCGCACAGCGCCGCCGCCCTTCGGCAAAGAGATTGCCGGCGCCTGGAAGGCCGCGCGCCAGCTATCCGACGCAGCACCTTGCGATTTCACGGGACCTTCCATGTTCAAGCTCCACTAATGACGTAACACCAGCGCGTATATCTCACCCCAGTTCTACGAGAGCTTCACTAACATCTTCCCCGTTTCCATGCAAGATCGTGCGTTCACCCTAGCCGCTGAACCACAAACTCCATATCCGCGCGAACGGATCTTGGAGCGGGATGGAACGGGTCGCAACGAGGAGCGCAACACATCGATCGCAAAGACGCGCTTCATCAGCCCAGCCCACGAAATGGCGGCAATGGCCAAAACGCCGACCTTGCTCCGGGCGAACTTTGTTATGGCGTAGTGTCCAGGTGGCCATCGCGGCGATTCTCGCATGAGTTCAGGAGATTCGTCAGACTTGCAAACTGCGCTGACTTCGGCAATTCTGGACGCCGCTCATGCTTCCGGCAACGTTGGCCAACGCCGCAAGTCTGATGAGATTCGCAAACTTGTGCTTCGCTTAGCCAACGAGAATCTGGGTTGGGGCTACACCAAAATTCGCGATGCCCTTCGTGGTTTGAATGTCGAGATAGGTCGCACCACAGTTGCCAACATCTTGGCTGAGGCTGGATTGGAGCCAGCACCGGAACGCGCAAAGAAGAGGACTTGGGCCGCTTTCCTCAAGAGCCATTGGTCCACTTTGTATGCCTGTGATTTCTTCAGCGTCGAAACGCTAGGCACATTCGGCACCGTCAGACACATGGTGTTTTTCGTCATCGAGATAAAGACTCGCATCGTCCACATAGCCGGCATCCGTGTTAATCCTGACGAAGCCTGGATGATGCAAGTGAATCGCAATCTTTTGGATTCAACGGATGGCTTTCTTAGCACCGCAAGGTTCTTGGTCCACGACCGTGATCCGTTGTTCACGAAGACGTGGAAACTTCTTCTAAACAGCGACGGCATCATGAGTGTCGCCATCCCTGCGCAAAGCCCAAACTGTAATCCTCATGCTGAGCGCTTCATCAAGTCCATCAGAAATGAGTGCCTCGATCACTTCATAGTGTTTGGCGAAGCCCACCTGGGACATCTTGTTCGTCAATACGTGGCCCACTACAACGCCGAACGATTCCACCAAGGCATGGGTGGCAAGCTTTTGACTCAAAACGCCCACTCGGCAAACGACAACAGCACCTCCGGAACCATCAAGACGCATTCCAGATTGTCCGGCACTCTCAATTTCTACCAACGCTCAGCAGCCTAAAACGCCGCGATGACTAGGCGGACACTACGGGTTCGGCGGCCGGGGAAATTTGCTCGTGCTGTACGTTTTATTACGTAAAGGAAAGTGCCTTTGCCTGGCCTCTGCACCACAGGATAGGAATTTCAATCGAGGTGTGGGAAGTATGTCGCGTGCCGGCGTGCGCGTCGAGGGCGTCTGGACCCCGGCGACGGCGGGATCTCCGCGCGCCGACTGGCCGTGGCGCGGTGT
>Ga0163151_10009370_pt1 | contig 10654 bp, 13 predicted proteins | sample OliLakLV19MP5IB2_FD_145596 | JGI IMG/M metagenome (GOLD analysis project Ga0163151, IMG submission 145596) | Freshwater microbial mat bacterial communities from Lake Vanda, McMurdo Dry Valleys, Antarctica - Oligotrophic Lake LV.19.MP5.IB-2 | ecosystem: Environmental > Aquatic > Freshwater >...
AGAGTTAACTTTGTTCGCAAAACACGAGACTCCATCTAGAGGCGAAATTGAGAAAATTGAAAACGGGGCAATAGCTGATGTGGACGAGACTAGAATCTAAAATAACTTTCATATCAACATGGATTCATTGACGATAAAAACATACAACGAATTGGCAGTGGAGTATGACAAAGAAACAACAAGTTTTTGGCAGAACTTTCCTCACAAAGTTTTCGATAAATTTATCGGGCTAAGTAAAGGAAAGGTATTGGACGTAGGCAGTGGACCAGGAAGAGATGGTTTGTATTTAAAAAACGCCGGACTTGATGTGGTTTGTCTGGACGCCTCAAAATCAATGATAGAGCTATCAAGAGCAAAGGGTCTGGAATCATTTTTGGGAGATTTTGAAAAGTTGCCATTTGGAACAAAAAGTTTTGATGCGGTATGGGCTTACACTTCTCTTTTACATGTACCAAAAAAGAAGGTTGAAAAACCTTTATTGGAAATAAATAGGGTTTTAAAAAAAGGTGGAATTTTTGGTTTAGGTTTAATAGAAGGAGATACAGAGTTGTATCGGGAGAGCTCTGGCGTGGGTAAGCCCCGATGGTTTAGTTTTTATAAAAAAGAAGAAGTGGAAGTGTTGCTTTTGAACACTGGATTCGAAGTTTTGTATTACGAAGAGTTTCAAGTAAATACAAAAAAGTATCTTAATTTTATTTGCAAGAAGCTTCCATCCAGTTTGTTGCATAAACCTCTTGTTTTAAACATCCCCTAGGTGCATATTCAATTACGTCTCTTTCAATTTTTCGTAAATTACAGTATGCTCTATGAACCTGCTCAAAATTGTGAGCAAGTTCTAATATGGCAAAAAACGATACTATACTTCGGTTTGATAAATTATCTTTTGGATACAAAGAAACAAAGCTTCTTTTGGAAGAGGTGGATTTTTCTATTAGACGCGGAACCAAAACTACCATTATGGGTCAGAATGGTGCCGGTAAAAGTACTTTGTTCGGTCTTATCACTGGGACGCACAAACCGATGGAAGGAATAATAAATATAGTAAACGGAGTGTCGGTGGCTGTTTCAAGACAAGTTATTCCTAGAGATGAATTGGAAATAACCCTGACTGAGTTTTTTGAAAAAGCTATAACTCAAGGCAGTGGTAAAAAAATATACGATATAGAACCGAGAATAAATGAAGTCCTAGAGGTGGTCCATCTCACAGCTTCACACGATAGAATAGTAAAGTCTTTTTCTGGAGGTCAACAGGCTAGACTACTTTTAGCTTCTGCTCTTATCCAAAACCCAGACTTGCTTCTACTAGACGAGCCCACAAACAACTTGGATAAGGCTGGTATAGAGCATCTCACAGGGTTTCTAAAAGAGTATCCAAAAACATGTATAGTTATTTCTCACGACGCTGAGTTCCTAAATAGTTTTACAGATGGAGTTTTGTATTTGGACCTATATACAAGGAAAATAGAACAGTACGTCGGAAACTATTTTGACGTGCGAGAACAGATACGATTGAGACAAGAAAAAGAAAATAGAAAAAATGCTCAACTAGAAAAAGAAATACAAGCAAACAAAGACAAAGCAAACTTTTTTGCAAACAAAGGAGGTCAAATGAGACTTGTAGCCAGAAGAATGAGAGACAAGGCTGAGGAACTAGAAGATGAGATAGTGGATACCAGAAAAGAAGACAAAACTATTCGTTCATTTGTTATTCCGGCTGACATTTCTGTTTCAGGAGATATAGTGCACATTACAAAATTTAAGACAATAAAAAACCACAAGGCTGTTGCAAGAAAAACAGATATTAAATTGAAGAAAAATCAACACTTGCTTTTAGAGGGCCCAAACGGGATTGGAAAAAGTACTTTGCTTGAATCAATGGCGAAAAACGAAGCGGATGGAACGGTGATAGCTGAAGGAGTTGAGATAGGATACTACAGACAAGATTTTTCTACTTTGAATTTTGAAGATAGTGTGTTTGATTCACTTATGTCTGTTTGTAACAGAGATCAATCAGAGGAACATATGCGAAGTGTTGCTGCCGGATTTCTCATAACAGGTGAGGTTATGTATCACAAAGTCGGTAGTCTTTCAGAAGGACAAAAAGGTCTAGTAGCTTTTGCTAGACTAGTTTTACAGAAACCAGGACTTCTTATTTTAGACGAGCCGACCAACCATATCAACTTTCGTCACATACCTGTTATTGCTGAAGCTTTGAATAAATACGAGGGAGCTATGATTCTAGTTTCTCACGTGCCAGAGTTTGTAAAACAAATCCGGATTGATCAGATTTTAAATCTAGAAAAATAGAGACACAGCCAGTAATTGTCCTAGGAAAATCAATCAATATAAATTTCAATAGCTCGTCAAATTACCTTCTAGCAAGAATTTATGAGGGCCCTTACGAGGAATATGCGATAAAATAATCTATTTAATAACTACTTATTTATAAATTTATTTTGTTTGCATTATTACCTGCGACGAATCCTGTGGTCCAGCAGAGCTGTAGGCTATAACCTCCGCTTGGTCTATCTATATTCAACACATCTCCAGCTAGATACAGGTTTGGAAATAGGCGAGAGGCCATTGTTTTGAAATCCACTTCATCTAGGGATACTCCACCAGCAGTTATTATAGCTTTTTCAACCCCGAGTAATTCATCCACTTCTACTTTTATATTTTTCAAAAGCTCCACCAATGACAAGCGTTCTTCTCTAGTGATACTGTTACTCTGTTTATTTTCATCTATACCAGATAGTTCTACTATAACTGGTGAAAGACTGCTCGGTACCAGAGAGTCTAGAGTGTTTTTAAACTTTTTATTACTTTTTTCTTTGAAGATATCTTGGAGTTTTTGGTTTAGTTGCCCGTGGTCAAGCTCCGGTGCTATATCCAATACCAGCGTGACCTCTCCGTATTTGAGAAGCTCTCCCACTTCATGACTCAGGTTCAGTATTGCAGGTCCAGATAATCCAAAGTGAGTAAAAAGTATTTTACCTTTTTTGGAACTTTGTTTCTGTTCGTTTTGGACTACAGCAATTTTCACATTATCCAAACTCACCCCTTGGAGTCTTTGTACCCATTTTGTTTTTGTTTTTATTGGAACTAAACTAGCGGTCGGTTCTATAACAGTATGTCCTATATCCCGAAGCCAAACAAAACCATCGCCAGTAGAACCCGTTTCTGGACGAGACTTTCCACCAGTTGCCAGAACTATGGATTTTGCATTTATTACTTTCCCCCCTTTTATTTTTACTCCTGTTATTTTATTTCCTTCTTTTTCTACTCCAATTACCGAACAGTTGGATTGAACCACCACTCCAGTTTCTTTTAGGTAACTCAACAAAACGTTCCAGACTGATTGACTACTGTTAGAAAGAGGGAAGATTCTTCCCAAAGCTTCTGTTTTTGTTTCCATGTTATGAGAGTGAAAAAAGTTTAGAGTTTCAGTAACCGAGAATTGTGAAAATGCAGAAAATAGAAATTTATTTGAGTCTTTAAACTTTGCCAAGAACTTTCTCACGTCTTCCTCTGCGTTGGTCAGGTTGCATCTACCACCACCCGTTATCAGAAGTTTTTTACCCAGTGAATCATTTTTTTCAAGTAACAGAACTTTTGCGCCAAGGAACGCTGAACGACCAGCTGACATCATTCCTGCTGGTCCACCACCTATGACTATCACATCCCACACAATATCTTCTACTTTTTGCATAGATGTATCCTAGCATATATTTAAAAAGGAGAGGAAAATTTATATATTAACAAAAAAATATTACTGTTTACATAAAACATAAAATGTGTTATCGTCTTCATCGGAGGCAGTCATGCTAAAGGTACAAGTGAACGGGCAGGTTTTCTATCAGGTGGGCGACTCTATGTATTTAACGGCCGATTTGGTTCTTGAGAAAGTCCAGATGGAAATGAAAAAAAATGGTGAGGAGGATCGTACGGGAGGAGCACTATACGTTTACGTCAGTGATTCACCAACAGAGGGTCGGCGTTTGTACCACGATATATGTGGGCTAGCTCGTCCAAGAATCGGTTTCATAACCGGTGACGGAGCGTGGTCACGGTATCAGAACAATGCTCGAGAAAAGGCTTTGCGTCTGATGTGGAAACACAAAACCTTCGGACACTTGACCAGTCGTGAGTCAGCTAACGAAGAAGCTGGTGAATACGGCGGAGCAGTCATTTTGACTGGAGTTTCTGATGCTGGTTTGGGAGATGATCTGACCATCCTCATTTCATTTTCAGGTTTTCCGCCTGACTACGACGAGATGTTGTGCTATCTCGTAGCAGAGAGAATGGGTTGGGCGTCAACTGGGAAAATAAACTCCACAGTTCTCAATCTGGCGTCTCGAGGGATGGCCAACTGGCCGTTCTTGAGGATGCGGGGAATGTCCATTTAAAAAAACGAATCCCACAAGCCTCGGAGGCTTGTGGGATTTTTTCATGCATTTGCTAGGATGTCTGCCAATTTCCTTACCTTACTCGGATTGAGTTCAGTAAAAGAATCACTTACACCTGTTGCAATCAGGAAACAGTCTGTATACAGAGTGTATCCCAAAACGTTCTCGGGTGTGATACCACTAGCTATAGCAAGTGGATGATGTCCAATCACACCTTTCATTTCTTGGATTTTTCCGTGATCAGGTGCATTGCCAGTGGAAACTCCACTAGTCGTAATCACATCCATGAAAGGTACACATAGTCCTGCTACTGTCGCAGGGTCTGTTACGTAAGATTGTCCTTTGAAGGCGACACCTCCAAAATAGAGTCCTTTCCACCCACTTCTGTCCAAGAGTCTTCGAAAACTTTTGGCCCAGGAATAGTGGTAAGTAGATGGTCCGACTTTCGGCGTTTCTTCGTGCACACCCCCATCATCGATCCATAGACCGTTTGCGTCTCTAGGAAGCTCAACTAGGGCTCTCCCGGACGATAGATCTAGAAAGTTTAGACCAATCCAGAGCAGAGGGAACTGTTCTCTTACTCTGTGGTAAGTGTAGAGTAGTTCCTTGAACTGTATGTTGTGGTTGATAAGAAACACACCATCTGCACCATTGGTTACGGCAATACCGACGTTACGCAACGCCTGTTCGACGCTGACGACATGAACTACAACAAGAAACGTGTGTTTCTTTTTAAAAACCTCTCGATAGGACATCTGCATCTCCTTCCAAAGTTCACTTCTAAAATAACTATATACGAACACGCTTTCAAGTCAAACATTGAATGGTTTCAGTATTGGGGTGCACTTGATGTATAATTAAAGGAATAACCTAAATAAAAATGAAAGTCATACTTTTCGGTGAAGAAAAAGAAAAAATAGAATCAATAGTGAGAGAAGTTGGTTTTGAAATTGTGGAAGATAATCCAGATTTTATTATTACTTTTGGTGGAGATGGAACTATTGTTCGGGCTGAATCAACGTATCCAGAAATACCTAAAATTGCTTTGAAAAACAGTTTGGTGTGTAAAAAATGTTCCAAGTTTTCAAACGACGAAGTTTTGCGAAAAGTAATAGCAGGAGAATACAAAACAGAAGAACTTTTTAAACTGGAGGCATCTTCCGGCGAAAAAACTTTGCATGCAATGAATGAGATGATACTTCATAACGTGGATCCTAGGCATGCGATACGCTACACAGTTTCAATAAACAACGAGCAGGTCGGGGAAACTATTATCGGGGATGGTATTGTCGTTGCTACACCTTTTGGTTCAACTGGTTATTACAGAAGCATCACTGACAGTTGTTTTGAATTGGGAATTGGACTCGCTTTCAACAACAGCACGGAGCAGTCAGACCATATAGTTCTAAAAGAAGAGTCAGTTATAAAACTCACACTCGTTCGGGGTCCAGCAATGGTATACGCAGATAATCAGAAAATAGGGATTGATTTAAAAGAGGGAGAACATATCACTATCAAAAAATCAGTAGGTAAAGTTGTTTTGGTTAGGGTGTAGAGACCTAGATTATCGGGGATGCTTCATCTGTTAATTTCTGTTAGAATAAGTGATATGAAGAAATTTTTCAAAATAATATTAGTGGTAGTAATGGTTTTGGTTGTATGGCAAATATTAAAATCTCCAGCCAAAATTGGCGATTGGCAGGAACATCTAAGCATACCTTCAGAAGCTGTTTTTAATAACGACGATACAGTTACGGTAAAGAATGTTCGCAACTATAGGTATGGTCCAACAGAAGCAGAGATGCATCCTGGCTATTACGATAGAACTTACGACCTGAATGGTGTAAAAAGAATTTGGTTTGTCACAGAACCGTTTAACTTAACTGCATCAATAGCTCACACATTTGTTTCCTTTGAATTCAAAAATGGCGATTTTCTGGCTATTACTATAGAAGCAAGAAAGCTAAAAAGTCAGGAGTACAGTCCACTGAAAGGTTTGTTTGCAACTTATCCTCTAATATATGTAGCAGCCGACGAGAGAGATGTGGTGTTGTTACGAGCAAACCTGCGCAAAGACAATGTATATTTATATCCCATGAAATTAGAAAAGCCAGAAAACGGTAGGTTGTTTTTGGTAGACATGCTCCAGAAAATGAACGATTTGTTGGTTGAGCCAGAGTATTACAATACACTGGCTTCAAACTGTACCTCTAGTATTGCTAAGCACGTTAACAATATAACTCCGGGGAGAATATCACCCTTTTCTTGGGAACTCTGGCTTACTGCTTCGGCGGACCAGCTGGCGTTTGAAAACGGACTGATAGATACAGATCTCACAGACATAGAAGAAATAAGAGAAAAATACTTGATCACCCCCACTTCACAAAAAATAGGAGATGTGCCGACATATTCAAAAGACATTAGAAACTTTAAATAATATGAAAAAAATTTTTCTTGATACAGAAACAACGGGCAATGAGATGAACAAAGACAGGCTATGTCAGGTTTGTTATAAAACAGATGACGCTGTCAGGGTAGAATACTTTAAACCCCCGCTACCTATGTCGGTGAAATCCATGAGTATTACTCATATCACCAACAAAATGTTGGAGGACAAAGGACCGTTTGAAGGCAGTCAGATGAAAACTGATTTGCAAGAGCTATTGAACAATGGAGTTCTTATTGCCCACAATGCGCTGTTTGATATCGCAATGTTGAAAGCAGAAGAAATGAATGTTCCTAAATACATATGTACTTTACGAGTAGCTAGAAATTTGGACAAAGAAGGTGTTATACCAGAGTACAACCTCCAGTTTTTGCGATACTACCTTGATTTAGATGTTCCTGGCAACGCTCATGATGCCGAGGGTGATGTCGCGGTGTTGGAGGCGGTGTTTGGACGGCTTTTTGCAAAAGTCTTGGAAACGGAAGGAGATGAAGATACGGCTTTGGAAAAAATGATAGAGATTTCTAGCACACCTTCTTTATATGTAAAATTTAATTTTGGTAAACACAAAGACAAAAAACTTGAAGATGTAGCAAAGAACGACCGAGGGTATTTAGACTGGTTGTTAGCGCAAAAAGTAGCTCAGAGAGATAGCGGAGAAGGGGACGACGAGGATTGGATTTATACCCTTGAGCACTATTTAAAGAAACAAGTTTAACAACTGTCAACTGTGGATAACTTACATAGGGTTACCCTATGTAGTTTCAAAACTATGGATAACGCACCCAAGAACACACTCAAAGGCAGTCCTTGGATACACAATAGTCTTTTAGTAGTATATTTATAGTAATGAAAAAAATAATGATTGTTGGTGGGGTTGGGCTGTGTGTTGCAGTCGGGTTAGTTTTTTTGCTAATTAAAACTAACTATGTTGAGCCGGAAATAATAGAAAAGATTAAAGATGTAGTTGCTTTACCTGTGCCAGAGAAACCAGTTAGGGTTTTGAGTTTTGGTGATGTGATGTTTGACCGAGGAGTGCGGAATATAATAGAGAACAGAGGGCGAGACCCATTTGAATATATAAAAAGAGATATCGGGCTATTGGATGGATACGATGTTATTGTAGCAAATCTAGAAGGTCCAATAGTAGAGATGCCAAGGGAGGATTGTCAGCAGAAGATATATAACTTTCAGTTTGCCGATGACACTCCCGGAAGACTCAAAAGTATCGGCATCAATATGGTTACTATTGGAAACAACCACATTTTTGATTGTTATCAACCTGGAGTCGACAGTACAAAAAGTTTTCTATCACAGTCCAATATAGACTATGTTGGCGACTACAATCTGGAAAAAAGTTTTGTGATAAAAAACATCAATAACAAAAAAGTGGCTTTTGTTGGTATAGACACAACAACAGATGCTACTAGAGTTTCTGGTCTGTATTCTATTATAAAAAAACTAGATTCCGAAAACGACTATGTAGTGGTGTATATTCACTGGGGGACAGAATACGAGTTGGTAGAAAACGAAAACCAAACTGTCATTGCTCACAAACTGGTGGACAACGGAGCAGATGTGGTTATCGGTCATCATCCTCATGTTATGCAACCTATGAGAGTATATAAAAATAAACCAATATTTTATTCCCTTGGGAACTTTGTTTTTGATCAGTCTGCTGTTAATACAACCGATGGCTACGGTGTCGGCGTGGATTTCTACCATGAAAAAATGGTTTTCAGTATGTTACCTTACAAACTTAAAAAGTTCGCCCCAGAATTCCTGTTTGGTGAAGAAAAAAGTAAGATTTGTTCAAATATGTCAATGGAGAATTGTGAGATGGTATTTCATACAAAAAACTAGACGGTTCACAATGGCAACAGACTGTTCATCGGTCCAGCCCAAGCACAAGGGGATTGGATGGTAGATGCGTTTGTACCATTTGCAATAGATGTTACTGTGCCAGATACATATATTGGTCCAGCCACTTTGATTCTACACAAAGACAATCCATCAGACATGCGTCAGTACGACGGTTCAATGTCTTTTCCTATTACAATAGAGTATTAAAAAATCACTACTAAAAAATAAATATAAGATAAACCCCTCACTGTTGCCGGTGAGGGGGTTTGAGTTTATGAGTCTTGTAGTTTGAGAAGCGCGATCTCAATCGTATCACCAATCAGGTGAACCCTCGACACTTTTCCGTTAAAGAACCCGAGGTGAGGGTTGTCATGCGGGCATCCGAGCTCCTCCGCAATCATTTTTCCGACTGTTGTTTTGTCAAAGCCGATTTTGAGGGCTTTGAGGTAGAATTCAGTCGGGAAATGGAACATAACGCTGGTGGAGGTGGCTCGATGTGACCCATCACTGGAGATTACTGTCACGTGAGCAAAATCCTGAACCAAAAGAGTTTCCATTGCTGGATTCGGTTTTGAAACCAGGATACCGCTTTCGATACCAATCCCAATTGCCTGTGGTCTCGCCATGCGTGCAGTGACCGCTCTCATACGTGAGCCGATACTTGTCTCCACTATGCCGACAGGCTGTTCGTTGACTCCAGACTCGGTACCCACGCAAATCACGCGTGTTGAATGCAGTCCCATTTTTGCCATGGCATAGGTGAGTGCCTCGCGTTTGACCCCACTTTTTGAACCGAGTGCGATTTCACGTATCGGAACCACTTGTTTTTTTTGTGTCATCTGTCCTCCAAAAAAGTTTCTGTCAAAACACTAACACTTTTATAGAGATATGGCAATACCACTCCCTAGGGGAAAACACTGTACCTTTATTTACATATATGCTATATAATATAGTAGTTAAGCTTATAAATAATATTTTAAATACAATATGGCAAAAGTTAATTCTGCATTTATGAAACCAATGACTATTAGCGCTGAACTAGCAGCTGTAGTTGGAAAAGGTCCTATGCCTCGATCTGAGGTAGTGAAAGCTCTTTGGATATATATCAAAAAGCACGATCTACAAGATCCAAAGAATAAAAGAAATATAGTTGCTGATGAAAATTTGAAAAAAGTTTTCGGAGGAAAGGCAGTTGTAAACATGTTTGAAATGACAAAACTTGTTTCAAAGCACTTGTCTTAATACGACCTAGTTTTCTTACAAAAAGAAATCGCCTAATACTGAAAAGTATTGGCGATTTTTTTAATTACCTGAGCCCTGCTTTGGATAACGCGTCGGCTAGCTGACCAAAGGGGACTTGTGAGTCTGGCTCTACAACACTTGGAGTGCATGCGGACAAACCCTCCTTGTGTTTACGGTCCAGCGTTCCTTCAACAAAGGTAGAGTTGCTGTTTGTGACGAACTTTTTACACACTATGCATTTGGGACGAAATCCATTTGTTTTCGGCATAAGTTCCTTTCCGGCCTTATTTACTCATATTTAAACAAAAAAATCAAAGTCTGTATAAAATATAAGGACCCTGCGTACCGAAGTGCACAAGGTCCTGTTTGTGGGTAGGGTAGTCGGACTACCCTACATTGTCGCTTCCAACGAAACGCCGGCAGCGATGAGCTGAGAGCGGAGGGCGTTATCGCGCTCCTGCTCCAGCTCCGCAAAGTAGCGTCTCAACGAATCCTGTCGGCTCAGTTGGCAGATCTGAGCGCGTCTGGAAAGGCGGGGTTTCAAGCAACCCGTGCCTTTCCGGTGTCGCCGGCTGTTTCTGGTGCACCCCGGAAGCGACTCCGTGCTTTCCAGAGTCGCCTCACACTTGCATTGACGGCAGATAATGGTTTTTGCCATGTCGTCTCCTGTCTTTAACCAGCTTATTCTGGTTATGGT
>Ga0163151_10009374_pt1 | contig 10648 bp, 14 predicted proteins | sample OliLakLV19MP5IB2_FD_145596 | JGI IMG/M metagenome (GOLD analysis project Ga0163151, IMG submission 145596) | Freshwater microbial mat bacterial communities from Lake Vanda, McMurdo Dry Valleys, Antarctica - Oligotrophic Lake LV.19.MP5.IB-2 | ecosystem: Environmental > Aquatic > Freshwater >...
TACAAGATGTGTCTACATCAAGAGTTTTGCTACGAAAATCTCCCATATCAAATTTATCTTGCGTTACATGCTTTTCCAAATAGTTGCGTAGCTTTTCAAGATTGGTTACATTAATCACGCACACCTTATAAAATGGCATCAGATATTGATGCATTGTTAAATTATAATCTAAAATGTTTATTAAAGCAAGTGGTTTTTAAAAAGTTAATAAAACACTACAAGCTAGTCACTTGCTTAAGAAACTGAATGTTAAGAGCTTGCTGGTTATTCCCGGCAGCGCTGACATCTTCACCGGCATTTTTGGCAGCATAGGCGGCACTATAGGCGGCATTGTTGGCAGTATGTATGGCATAGTTGGCGGCACCAGAGGCAGCTCGGGCGGAATTATAGGTGGCATAGTGGACAGCGGTGGCGGCATAGGCGACGCAATCGGTGGCATAGCTGACTTGAATAATATCTAAGTGTCTTTTAATCTCCGACTTTTCAATATCGTTCAAGTTATTAAAATCCTTAACTGTTTTAAGAAAATTGATGCAATCTCTAGGGCGTTTATCTTTTGGGTATTTTTTCTCAAAAATATGTAATACGCTTTCAGCACAAAGAACAGACCAAATCACAGCTTGGTTTTGGGTTAAAATCTTTTCTGCAACCCAAGTTTTATCATCATAGTCAAGATTAGTTAAGTCTAGGAAATCATTAAAGCTTCCATCAAAATTAGCGTTATTCTCTAGGAAATGTTCATACCTATCAAAGCAAGGATTTAGGCTTTTCAGTACTTCTTTATTGATCTGCATATGGAGTCCTTTTCAAACACTAGTTACTTGTTTAAGAAACTGAATGTTAAGCTCTTTCTGTTTTTGCTTGGCAGAACGGGCAGCATTAGAGGCATAGAAAGCATCTTCATCGGCAAAGGTGGCTTCGGTGGCATGGAAGGCAGCAAGGGTGGCATAGGAAACAGCTTCAGAAGTACGAACAGCACAGGCGGCCCGGATGGCATAATAGGCAGCATCGGAGGTAGCACGGACTGCATGGGTATTATAGTAGTGAATAGGGGTATTGCTGGCAGTACGGTAGATCGCTTCATGCCTTTCAATCTCCAATACTTGAGCATCGGTCAAACTATTGAAATCCTTAACTGTTTTAAGGTATCGAATACAATTACTAATGTATCTATCATCTGGATACTTTGCTTCAAAAATATGCACAACACTTTCGACACAAAGTATTGACCAGTTAATAGCTTGGTGTTTAGTTAATACATTTTTGGTAACCCAAATTTTATCGGCGTACTCAAGATTAGGTAAGTCCAGGAATTCGATAAAACTACCGTTAAACTCAGCGTGATGCTCTAGATAATTCTCATACCTGCTAGCGCAAGGCTCTAGGCTTCTCAAGAATTCTTTGTTAATTTGCATAAAGTGTCTCCTGTGTTGTTGCTCTTAACCCATTGTTGCATATAGGGCCAGGCTTGTCAACTATAAACTAATCACTTGCTTAAGAAATTGAATGTTGAGTTCTTCTTGATTTTGTTGAGCGGCATTTTTAGTAGAATCGCTGACAGAATAAGTGGTAGGGTTGGCGGCATAGTGGGCGGCACTAGTGGCATAGTTGGCACAGCGGACGGCATTGTATGCGGCATCGGCGATCAAGCGGACGGCAGCACAGACAGCATAGAGGGCATTGGCGGCATAGACGGCATAGAGGGCATAATAGTTGGCACGGACAGCGGAGCGGGAAGCTCGGGCGGTACAACAGTCTCCAATAATATCCCTGTGCTTTTCAATCTCCTCTCTTTCAGTATCAGTCAAGTTATCAAAATCATTAATAGTCTTGAGGAAATTGATGCAATTGTTAAGAATCTTGTCGTCTGTATTCTTAGCTTCAAACATATGAACTACACTTTCAGCACAAAGAGTTGCCCAGCTAACGGCTTGATTTTGGGTTAACACCTTTTCTGCAACCCAAACTTTATCAGAGTAAGCAAGATTAGGTAAGTCTAGGAATTCACTAAGGCTTCCATCAAAGCTAGCATTGTGTTTTAGAAAATGCTTATATCTATCAGCACAAGGCTTTAGGCTTTTCAGTACTTCTTTATTAATCTGCATAAAGTGTCTCCTGTGGTTTATCAGAGAATAGCATATAAAACTAAACTAGTCAACTATAGTATTAACACTAAAATATTTTCATCCTATACATATCTAAGCTAACGACTTCAAGTGATTTTAAAACATCAGACCTAACCTCCTTAATGGTCATGCTAGTATTTTTTTCATCATTCGGAACATTCCAGCTATAGGTGTTAGTAAATTTAAGGAAAATCCAGTTAACGTTAAACCCTAACAATTTGAGCTTATTGTAATCCTTGACTAGACGTAGATAGCTAGGCGCACCTGGATGTAACACCTTGTTAACATCTGGATCGGTTGAACAATATACTAGATTAATGTTTACACCCCTATCTAGCTGCTCAATATATTCATCGTGAGCTATTAGATCGGACCTAGTATAGATAATTTTAGCATGTTTGAGTATATTCAACGTGATGGCATACTTTTGGTCCATCCAAATAAACGCATCTGGTCCGCCACCATCTGTAATTATATCCGCACCTAGTATAGCCTGTGGTAAACATTTACCATTAGGAACCGGGAAGCGGAGCTTGTTACTGGTAAAATATGTATACGGTTGATAAACCGTACCATGTGTACACCCGACATAGGGGAACGGATAGTTACTAGTTTGACAAGCCTTAATATACGCTACATCACCCTTACTATCAGAATAGCGTTGAATTAGATCGTTGATCTCATCGCGCCGATCAGGAGAAGGGTTTACCTCACACGCGACACTACTAGATACCACGGTACGCGATTTAAAACAAATAACGTTACTCACGGTAACCCCCTACTCTACATTGCTTAAACGACTAACTAACAATTCATCTGTAACCCTTACAAGGAATTCTTGTAAATCTTGGATGCTTTCAGCGTTTAGCGATAGGTGTTTAGTAGTGTTGCCGATGCCGTCAGTAATTTTAATAGTATATGCATACTCGGAAGGTTTGAGGTTGCTAAGTTGTGACTTGTAATAACTATCCATTGTACCGTCCTATAGTAAGTAGTAAATAACTGAAATTGTTACGCCAACCGGGACAAGACTGTAAGCTAGTGTTTGTAATGCATTCATATATCACAGTATATAGCATAAAACTAAGATTGTCAACTATAACTAGTCACTTGTTTAAGAAATTGAAGGTTAAGCTCTTTTTGATTGGCAGCGATAATAGAATCACTAGCAGCATGGGCTGCAAAGGCGGCAGCACAGACGGAATAGTGGGCAGCATTGGTGGCATAGTGGGCGGCATTGGTGGCATGGAAGGCAGCATAGATGGCAGCAAAGACGGCATCGACAGCACAGACGGAATAGTTGACTTGAATAATATCTAAGCGTTTTTCAATCTCCAACTTTTCAGTATCAGTTAAGTTATTGAATCATTAACAGTCTTGAGAAAATCGATACAATTGCTAAGAATCTTGTCGTCTGGATGCTTATCTTCAAAAATATGTACTACGCTTTCGGCACAAAGAACTGACCAGTTAACGACTTGATTACTTGTTAAAACCCTCACCGCTACCCAAACTTTATCTTCATAGCTAATAGTATCTAATTCTAGGAAATCACTAATGCTTCCGTCAAAGCTAGCGTTGTGTTCTAAATAATTCTCATATCTGTCAGCGCAAGGGTTTAGGCTTTTCAAGAATTCTTTGTTAATCTGCATAAAGTGTCTCCTGTGGTTTATCAGAGAATAGTATATAAAACTAAACTAGTCAAGCTTTACAAACTAGTCACTTGTTTAAGAAACTGAAGATTAAGGGCTTCTTGTTTTTGTTGAGCGGCATCACCAGGGGAAGCACAGATTGAAAGGGCAGCATGGGCGGCAGCAAGGGTGGCATAGTTGGCAGCACAGCGGGCAGAAATGGTGGCAGAATGGTATGCACAGCGGGCAGAAATGGTGGCAGAATGGTATGCATAGGTGGCATAGGTGGTGGCGGCATTGGCAGAGCCGGCAGCATAGGCGGCAGCATAGGCGGCAGCATAGGCGGCAGCATAGGCGGCAGCATCGGTGGTGGCGTAGTGGACGACATAGACGGCACTTTCATGCCTTTTAATCTCTAATACTTGGGCATTTGTCAAGTTATTAAAATCATTAACTGTTTTAAGGTAGTTGATGCAATCACTAAAACGTTTATCTTTTGGATATTCTTTTTCAAATATATACATAACACTGTCAGCACAAAAAATTGCCCACTTAACAGCTTGATTTTTGGGTTAATACCCTTTTTGCAACCCAGGTTTTATCTTCATAGCTAATATTTGGTAAGTCCATGAATTCGCTAAGACTACCGTTAAACTCACCGTGATGCCTTAGATAATTCTCATATCTATCAACACAAGGCTCTAGGATTTTCAATACGTCTTTATTGATTTGCATAAAGCTTCCCTGGTTGTTGATCTTAACCCATTATTACATATAATGCTAAGCTTGTCAAGGTAAATCCCAATAGCTCAATTTTTCAGTCCTTACCTCGAATGATTACAGTATCTTACTCGGATTCGCATTCTTGCTCGAAAAAATCCCACGCTTTATCAATTTCAGATTCTTCATAGAACACGTCGTCAACTTCAACATATTCGGCGGTGTAATCATTAAACCCGCATCTATATGCAGTAGGATCGACATTTCTCAATATATCACTAGGATCATAGGCGCAACCGCCTACTTTATAAGGCTCGTGGCATTCATCAAGCATTGCATCGAATGCTTGTTCCATTTCCTTCTCACTACGCCCGGTAACGTTTTCCTCCAAGAATTCCAAAAACGCCTTATTTTTTAAATCATAGCTGCTCATATAAAATCCCTTGGTTAATGCTCTTACCTCATAATACACTAGATAAGGAAGCTTGTCAAGCTAAAATTCTTTTGTAACAAATAGAAAACTTATCAGTCTCATTTAAAAGTGTATTACGTATCTTCTGGTGTACCAGCTAACAAGTGGTGCCTGTTCGCCGGTGTTGGTTAAACGATGAGTACCACTATTATCGCATCTACTAGAACTATACTAGGAGACGTGCGGTTGTATGAAACGGTTACACGCTGTGAACAACTATTAAACAATTTGTAAAACTGGTAAATACACCAGAGTAAATGGTGTAACTGTTTGATATTGTAGAGTAATTTATTAGAGAGAAGAATGGTAAGGATTCACACTTGTAAAAACAAGCACTTACGTAACATTATAACATAGATGTGTTACTATGACGTTTTTTCTGTTAATAGTGTTTTTTTTGATTCACGGCATAGCTTCGCTCTACCTAGGAATTTCCTAAGTACACTATGCAGGAGATCTTGTCAAATATAATGCAATTAGTGCTACATTTAAGCCAAATACTTGAAATCATTCAATAACAATATACTCGAAGGCAATCTTACATTGCAAGAAGTAGCCCTATTGCCGCTAATTGCCTTATTTTCCATTACACCATAACTATTGATTTCAGTATTATAGTTGACAAGCCTGGTCTTATATGTAATAATGGGTTAAGAGTAAAACGCAGGAGACACTTTATGAAAATTAACAAAGAAGTACTGAAAAGACTTAAACCCTGTGCTGACAGGTATGAGCATTTCCTAGAGCATCACGCTGAGTTTAACGGTAGTTTTATCGAATTCCTGGACTTACCTAATCTTGAGTACGCCGATAAAATTTGGGTTGCAGAAAAGATTTTAACCAAGAATAAACGGGTTAAATGGGCTATTCTTTGCGCTGAAAGCGTTATGTATATTTTTGAGGCAAAGTATCCAGATGATAAAAGCCTTAGTGATTGCATCAACTACCTTAAAACAGTTAATGATTTCGACGACTTGACATATGCTGAAAAGTCGAAGATTGAAAAGCACTTAGATATTATCGAAAAAGCTTTACCTACCTATGCCTCCTATGCCACCGGCGATGTCAACTATGCCGCCCATTCTGCCATCTATGCTGCCTACTATGCTGCCACCAGTGCCACCACCAGTGATACCACCAGTGCTAGTAGTGCCGCCCAAGCTGCCCGCTTTGCCACCGAATTTGCCACCGAATCTGCCACCGAATCTGCTTTCTATGCTGCCAAAAATGCCGGTGAAAATTTTACCGCTGCCAAGCATAACCAGCTAGAGCTTAACATTAAGTTTCTTAAGCAAGTGATTAGTCTGTAAGGGTTGACAAGCCTTCCTTATCTAGTGTACTATGGGTTAAGAGCAAAAACCAAGAGGTCTTTATGCATATCAATAAAGAAGTACTGAAAAGCCTTAAGCCTTGCGCTGACAGATATGAGAATTATCTAAGGCATCACGCTAATTTTGATGGAAGCTTTGGTGAATTCCTAGACTTACCCAATATTAGCTATAGTGATAAGGTTTGGATTGCTGAAAAGGTATTAACCAAGAATAAACGGGTTAAGTGGGCAATTCTTTGTGCTGAAAGCGTAGTACATGTTTTTGAAAAAGAATACCCGGATGAAAGATGCATTAGTAATTGTATTCGATACCTTAAAACAGTTAAGGATTTTAATAGTTTGACTGATACTGAAAGAGAGGAGATCGAAAGGCACTTAGATATTATCCAAAAAGCTTTACCTGCCTATGCCGCCTTTGCAGCCCACTATGCCGCCCATGCTGCCCGCTATGCCCTCTATGTTGCCGCATACAATGCTACCACCGATGCTGCCATTGCTGCCATCTATGCCACCGAATCTGCTTTCTATGCTGCCAAAAATGCCGGTGAAGATTTTACCGCTGCCAAGCATAACCAGCAAGCTCTTAACCTTCAATTTCTTAAACAAGTGACTAGTCTGTAAGGGTTGACAAGCCTCTTTGTATGGTGTACTATTGGTTAAGAGCAACAACCAAGGAAACTTTATGCAAATTAACAAAGAATTCCTCAAAAGCCTTAACCCTTGCGCTAATAGGTATGAGCATTTCCTAGAGCATTACGGAGAGTTTAACGGAAGTCTTAGTGATTTCCTGGACTTACCTGATCTTTACTACGATGATAAAATTTGGGTTGCTAAAAAGGTATTAACCAAGAATCAAGCTATTAGCTGGGGAGTTCTTTGTGCTGAAAGCGTAGTGCATATTTTTGAAGCAAAACGCCCGGATGATAAACGCCTTATCAATTGCATCAATTTTCTTAAATCTATTAATGATTTCAGTAGTTTGACAATTGATCAAGCATTAGAGATTAAGAGGCATGAATCTGACACCGATGATGTCATTGCTTCCAATTCTGCCGACGATGCTGCCTACTATGCCTCCTATGCTGCCTATGCAGCCGCCTATAGTGCCACCTTTGCTGCCAGTGTTTCCGAAGATGTCTATGCTGCCGCCTATGCCACCAAACATGCCACCTATGCTGCCCGCTTTGCTTTCCATGCTGCCAGCAATTCTATTAATGATGACGCCGAGCAAAAACAAAAATACATCAACCTGCAATTTCTAAAACAAGTAGTTAGTTTATAGTTGACAAGCCTGGCATTATATGTAATAATGGGTTAAGAGCAAACTACAGGAGTCATTTATGCAGATTAATAAAGAATTCTTGAAAAGCCTAAAGCCTTGTGCTGACAGGTATAAGGTTTTTCTAAAACATCACGCTGATTTTGATGGAAGCTTTAGCAATTTCCTAGAATTACCTAATCTTGCTTACTCTGATAAAGTTTGGGTTGCAGAAAAGATTTTAACCCAAAATCAAGCTGTTAAGTGGGCAATTCTTTGTGCTGAAAGTGTAGTTCATATGTTTGAAGCTAAGAATACAGACGACAAGATTCTTAACAATTGCATCAATTTCCTCAAGACTATTAATGATTTTGATAACTTGACTGATACTGAAAGAGAGGAGATTGAAAAGCACAGGGATATTATTGGAGACTGTTGTACCGCCCGAGCTTCCCGCTCCGCTGTCCGTGCCAACTATTATGCCCTCTATGCCGTCTATGCCGCCAATGCCCTCTATGCTGTCTGTGCTGCCGTCCGCTTGATCGCCGATGCCGCATACAATGCCGTCCGCTGTGCCAACTATGCCACTAGTGCCGCCCACTATGCCGCCAACCCTACCACTTATTCTGTCAGCGATTCTACTAAAAATGCCGCTCAACAAAATCAAGAAGAACTCAACATTCAATTTCTTAAGCAAGTGATTAGTTTATAGTTGACAAGCCTGGCCCTATATGCAACAATGGGTTAAGAGCAACAACACAGGAGACACTTTATGCAAATTAACAAAGAATTCTTGAGAAGCCTAGAGCCTTGCGCTAGCAGGTATGAGAATTATCTAGAGCATCACGCTGAGTTTAACGGTAGTTTTATCGAATTCCTGGACTTACCTAATCTTGAGTACGCCGATAAAATTTGGGTTACCAAAAATGTATTAACTAAACACCAAGCTATTAACTGGTCAATACTTTGTGTCGAAAGTGTTGTGCATATTTTTGAAGCAAAGTATCCAGATGATAGATACATTAGTAATTGTATTCGATACCTTAAAACAGTTAAGGATTTCAATAGTTTGACCGATGCTCAAGTATTGGAGATTGAAAGGCATGAAGCGATCTACCGTACTGCCAGCAATACCCCTATTCACTACTATAATACCCATGCAGTCCGTGCTACCTCCGATGCTGCCTATTATGCCATCCGGGCCGCCTGTGCTGTTCGTACTTCTGAAGCTGTTTCCTATGCCACCCTTGCTGCCTTCCATGCCACCGAAGCCACCTTTGCCGATGAAGATGCTTTCTATGCCTCTAATGCTGCCCGTTCTGCCAAGCAAAAACAGAAAGAGCTTAACATTCAGTTTCTTAAACAAGTAACTAGTGTTTGAAAAGGACTCCATATGCAGATCAATAAAGAAGTACTGAAAAGCCTAAATCCTTGCTTTGATAGGTATGAACATTTCCTAGAGAATAACGCTAATTTTGATGGAAGCTTTAATGATTTCCTAGACTTAACTAATCTTGACTATGATGATAAAACTTGGGTTGCAGAAAAGATTTTAACCCAAAACCAAGCTGTGATTTGGTCTGTTCTTTGTGCTGAAAGCGTATTACATATTTTTGAGAAAAAATACCCAAAAGATAAACGCCCTAGAGATTGCATCAATTTTCTTAAAACAGTTAAGGATTTTAATAACTTGAACGATATTGAAAAGTCGGAGATTAAAAGACACTTAGATATTATTCAAGTCAGCTATGCCACCGATTGCGTCGCCTATGCCGCCACCGCTGTCCACTATGCCACCTATAATTCCGCCCGAGCTGCCTCTGGTGCCGCCAACTATGCCATACATACTGCCAACAATGCCGCCTATAGTGCCGCCTATGCTGCCAAAAATGCCGGTGAAGATGTCAGCGCTGCCGGGAATAACCAGCAAGCTCTTAACATTCAGTTTCTTAAGCAAGTGACTAGCTTGTAGTGTTTTATTAACTTTTTAAAAACCACTTGCTTTAATAAACATTTTAGATTATAATTTAACAATGCATCAATATCTGATGCCATTTTATAAGGTGTGCGTGATTAATGTAACCAATCTTGAAAAGCTACGCAACTATTTGGAAAAGCATGTAACGCAAGATAAATTTGATATGGGAGATTTTCGTAGCAAAACTCTTGATGTAGACACATCTTGTAGTTTTACTACTAAAAATATATGCGGTACCATCGGTTGCGCCCTTGGTTGGGCACCATTTGTTAAGGGATTGGAACCCGAACCAGTTGAATTTTATCCAGGTGGATTTTTCGGTATACCAGAGTTATGTTTTTTTCATATTCCGAACGCCTTTTTAATATTGCAGACGGTAATGATACTTGGAATTTCCTATTTAGTAATGAGTGGAAAGACTATGATAACAGTGTAGAAGGTGTGGTTGCCAGGATGGATATCATTATTAAAACCCCTGACTTGTTTGAGGTATAACTAAAGGGTAGATGCGAGAGCTAGCCGCTGTTATGAAATCAAAATGCCTACCGTTTAAAAACTATTTGAAATTACACTACTTTTTCTTGAACAATACCGCATTCTGTAGTGTAGATAACTCGCCTTATTCCTGATCGCTTAATAAGGTCCTGGCAATAAATACATGGCTTACTAATGGCCATTTCACCGTTTTTGTTTTCACGATATACGTAGATATCACAACCCCTGATTTCCCTAAAACCTGCGTTAACAATTGCAGATGCTTCAGCGTGTAGATCCTCATATGGAGTATTGCTGCGGGTATGAGTTTTTATCGAATTATACCCTCTGGACACTTCTCTAGATCCGTTTGCAATTACCGCGCCTATGCGCGCTTTTGAGTGAGTACTAAGCTTTGACATTTTTTGAGCTAATTTAATAAACTTTATCTTCATATTTTATTTTTTAGTTAACCCCTAACACTACCAGTCGTACAGCTCTTTTTCTTTTTCTTCTTGATGTTTTTTAAGATTTACTTGTAGGGCGGCGTATTTAACCATAACCGATCTGTATTCGGAAAGCAATTCGGCCGGTACTTCAATGCCCATTTCATCTAAATATGCTTCACCGAACATTTCCAATGTTTCTGATTCATCCCT
>Ga0163151_10009375_pt1 | contig 10648 bp, 14 predicted proteins | sample OliLakLV19MP5IB2_FD_145596 | JGI IMG/M metagenome (GOLD analysis project Ga0163151, IMG submission 145596) | Freshwater microbial mat bacterial communities from Lake Vanda, McMurdo Dry Valleys, Antarctica - Oligotrophic Lake LV.19.MP5.IB-2 | ecosystem: Environmental > Aquatic > Freshwater >...
GTTTGCCGAAATGTTAGTGCGAGACAATAAGTCTCAGCAACGAGTGCGAGATCGAAACCATCCTGATGTTTTGTGGGTCGAGCCAACCTATACCGAAAAAGGTAAGCTGCTCACGGCAAAGGAAGCAGAAGCGGCTGGACTCAAACGCCGCGCCGCGCCTCAAGTCCGTCTGGAGCAAATTCGAGCAATTGGTGAATTTTTAAGTCATCCCCCTTTAGAGAGCCTTCGATCGCTGGTGATTATCACTGAAGCCCAGACAATGGCAGAATCTGCGGCTAATGGCTTACTCAAAACCCTAGAAGAGCCTGGTCAAGCCACGATTATTTTGATCGCACCCGACTCTAGTTCGCTTTTGCCGACATTGGTGTCGCGTTGCCAGAGGATTCCGTTTTCCCGCTTATCTGCTGAACAAATTAAGCAAGTTTTGGCAAAAAATCAGCTTGCCGATTTACCCGATGAAATGATCTCGATCTCGCAGGGTTCGGTGGGAGATTCGATCGCGGCGTTCGAGCAGTTTCAAAAGCTGCCGCCAGAGTTGCTCAAGTCGGCTCAACAATTACCAAATAATCCCAAAGCCGCCCTGAGCCTAGCAAGGCAAATTGCGAAAGAGCTGGATGTGGAGTCGCAATTATGGCTAGCTGACTATTTACAAAATTTTTACTGGCGATCGAATGGGTTTATGCGTTCGATCGAATGTCTAGAACAGGTAAAGAAACAGCTACAAGGCTATATCCAACCAAGACTAGTTTGGGAAGTGGCGTTCTTGCAAATGTTATCGAGCAAATGAATGCTGAAGTGTATTTGGTGTAAAAATACTATATGACCAGTGTAAGGAGAACTTCTGATGCCAACTAGACGAACTGATAGCGCATTCCCAATTAGTTATGACAAGCAAATGGATGCTTTAGTGGAGGGCATGACTAAGCGCGAGTATTTTGCGATCATGATCATGCAAGGTCTGAGCGCGACCAATCAAGAATTTGAGGATGTTTACCAAAAAGCTCGAACTGCTGTGGCTGAGGCTGATGCTCTAATTGATATTCTTGATAACGAGTAGATTGATTTAATCCTCAAAGGGGAAAAGCAAACTCAATGGAATGCTGATTTCTGGGAATGCTAATGAAGAAATAGAGGAGGATCTATCACTTCGCAAATTAACTTGCTGGTAGATTGCTCCATCGGGTTGGCGGTGAACGTAAACCTGACGAGCATTGACATCTAAAATCCAGTATTCGCGGATTCCTGCTTGGGCATAGATCGTGGCTTTCTGGTTTCGATCGCTTTCTAAAGTTGAGTCAGCAACTTCGATCAACAGAAAAATATCGGCAGGCATAGGGTGTCGATCGATATAACTTCTAGGATTACCGACCACAATTGCGATATCTGGTTCTGGTTCCGAGCGAGGTGGCAAGGTGATTGGCAACTGTACCCGCACAGTAGCCCTATTTTTCAATAACTCTCTGAAATTGTCGGAAGCCCAATGGGTGGTAGCGGCATGGGGAGCATATTGTGGACTCATCTGGACAATCTGACCTTCAAGTAATTCAACCTTGTCATCACTGCTTAAAATTGCCGCATCAATCATGCGGTGATAATCATCAACAGTCCACGATCTCGTTCGGGTAATGTCATAGGTAGATGTCATGTCTGGGGCCTGAGACTTTACAATAATAATTCTATGCTTCTTCTAGCTCTAGGTAACCCAAGTCATGGATAGATTTCGAGTCGAAGTCATACAAGCCACGCCCTCGCCGCAACAGGTAATCTATGCTGCCATGCATCAGGATTATAGTGAGGAATTTGTTTGGGATGTCAGTCAGCTCCCAGATGAAGCGAAATGTGGAGAAATTATCATCAAGCAACTGCTCGCAGGAGAAAGAGGGCATTACGGGCCGCTCGAACACCCTCAAATTACCTTGGCTTGCGGATTCTTTCCACATAGTGTGATGCAGCAAGCCCGCACGCATCGGGTTTCTGTGAGTTTTGATGTGCAATCAGCCCGATACACAGGGCTGAGGGTGATAGAGGCGGCTCAAGCTAAACGAGATCTAGAAGATGTTTTCTACCTGCGACCAGTTGGGAACTATAGCGATCGACAGGGCAAGAAATATTTCTATTCGCCAGAGCAGAGACAAAAAGATTTAGATTGGTGCGGAGAGGCGGCGCGTCGATACGAACAAGATATGATCGCTGGGATGGCGGAGGAACACGCACGGGGTAAGCTGCCGTTTGATTATCGGCAACACTTTATCGTTAGCTTTAATGTTCGATCGCTGATGCACTTTCTCGATCTCAGAGGCAAAAGAGATGCTCAGCTTGAAATTCAACAATTATGCGAACTGATATTGCCCCATTTTGAAGCTTGGGTTCCTGCAATCAGTACTTGGTACAAATCAACTCGGTTGGGCAAAGCTAGACTTGCACCGTAAGACTTTAATTTTCCCGCACGATCGAAGGCGTTAAACTATGGGGGTAGCCTTTCTCGGATTTACCCAAGATATCTCAATGGATGAAGCAGAAAACTCTTTGGCAGCTTTGACAACGCCAACACTTGAACCATTCGATCGCAGTCCTCGATCGAGATTAGTTGATTATTTCCTTGAAAATGTCTATGGTTCGCTGTTTGCACCGCAGGCAACTTTTACCTACTTGCGATCGAATCCATCCGTAATTGCAGGTGGGCTGGTAGTTGTGTTAGTTAATGCCCTAGAAGTCTTGCGGTTAGGACAACAAGCCTGGAATATCCCCTTGTCTGTGTCGATCGGGTTAGTTGGTTGGTCGATCTTTGCAGGTTTACTGCGCTTACTCACACAGGTACTTGGGCGCACGATTTCACTTCAGGTCTTGCTGACTTTGATTGGCTTTGGCAGTACACCTTGGCTATTTATTGCCCCTGCTTTGAGTGTGGGTGGAGCTTGGAGTAGATTGCTGGCGATCGCTGTGATGGGTTGGTTTGTGGTCTGGCAAGTCTGGGCAACGTCGATCGCTCTAGAAGTCAACCGTTGGCGGCTTTTACTGCTTGTACCTTTAACGATTTTCGGTGGATTTGTGGCTTTACTGTGGGCGTGGAATGTTTTCAAACTCCTCTTCAGCATTGCTAATAGTTGAAAATCGAAAACCAAAGATTAAGTTAGATCGAAGGCTTCACGATCCGAATTTCGGTGCAGAAAGATGCCACGGTTTCTGCCGCAGAGCCAGTCGTTAAATCAACCGTGAAGCCAGCCCGCATACAAATATTCGGGCGGGGGAACCACATTTTTTCTTCAGCGTGTAACCCATCAGATTCAGTAATTAAGCTGAGCACGTCATCATCACCGATCGAATAGCGTCCAATTATAGGAACCCGATCGCTACCGACCTGTTGGCGCAAGATTTTACCCTGCTGGGGATCTTCACCCGCGATCGCCACAAGAATAGTCGATCCGTCTTGATTTTGGGCTTGGGTTTGACTTTTATCCGCGCCTTTCCACTTGACTGCAATCCCACATAAGGTTTGTTCAGCCCCAAAACTATGCAGCATGGAGAATTTGGCTACTTGGGGGTCGATCGACTCCAAAAACTCGACCTGAATCTCAGAGTTAGCACTTTCCGATCGTTCGATCGCGGGTTGATGGCTGGTACGCTGTGACTTCCATGTGCCAGCGCGAAGCTGGAAAAATTCAGTAATGTTCATGCTTGATCAGAAGTCAGGAGTCGGGATTCAATAATTGATTGTAAGGCAACAGTTGCATCATCAGTCGAGAGAGTTCTTCAGTTTGCTCTAACATCCCCATGTGTCCGCAGTTAGGGATCTCAAACACGTTATCACCCGACTCGTTAAACAAAGCGTGAAAACTGGCAAGATGACGTACATACTTGGGTTCCATGATTTTGTCGTCACTGCCTGCAAAAAAATAAACTGGCTGCGTTAATTTTGAGACGACTTGCGGCAACATATGGACTTCTTCGGGGCTAGTGGAGTCGAGTAAGGTTCCCCGTGCCGCTTCAAACTTAGCACCCACAAAATCGATCGCTCTTTGTTTACCCCAGTAATTTTCTAGCGGGAGTTTGACGCTATCTTTGGCAAATTGTCGATCGATCCCAGGCATCCGCACCAACCAACGTGGTCGAAACTTAAGAATTAACTGCCCTGCTTGGCGAAATTTCTCAAATTCTTCCTTAAGATAAATCCCACCCCCCGCATTGAGGCAAATAACCCCTTGGACTCGATCGCTCAAAACACTGGCTGACCATAAAGCAATACTGCCACCGAGCGAGTGTCCGACTAACCAAACCTCGCCAATTTCCAGCTTGTCGAGCATTTCTTTGAGATCGTAGGCATAACTGAGTGGGGCATACTCGCGTCGATCGCCCAACTGAGACTGACCAAACCCACGTAAATCGTAAGCAAGGCACTGAAAATGGGGTTTGAGCTTGTCGATCAGAGGCTGCCAGTAAGCTTGACTAAGTAACCAACCATGCAAGAAAACTAGCGTAAAAGGCGCATCAGTTTCGGGTGTAAGGGTATAAATATGCTCTGCACCCTGAATTTTGACACTCGCCATATAGTTAGTTTTTAAATAAATTTGTTAGTTGTTGATTTAGTTCGATCTTAGCAATTCAACCGATATTATGATCTTGAGGAAAAGGTTATTCAGAGGAAATAAGAGCGTGGGTTGGCGAGTACGTGGAGTGCGTGGAGCTACAACTGTTGAAGAAAACAGTTTTAAAGCGATCGAGTTGGCGGTATTGGAGATGATGGCAGCGATCGAAGCGGCTAATCAAATCGACCCGAAGGAAATTGTCAGTGTGACTTTTTCAGTAACTTCAGATATTGACGTGGTTTTTCCTGCTCAGGTTGCGCGATCTCGATCGCATTGGCAGCATGTCCCCCTGTTGGATGTGCAGCAAATGTATGTCAAGGATGGGCTGAAACGTTGCATTCGTGTTTTGTTACATATCAATACAACGCTGGAGCAAGTGGAAATTAAGCATGTCTACCTCAATCGGGCGCGCCATCTCCGCCCTGACATTCAGCCAGTCTAATTTTAGGCGAGGTTTAGTTTACGGGTCTGAGCTTTGTGACTTTGAGCATGAACTTACCGCCACTGCTGCCGCCAAAAGACTGCACCCGCACGATATAAGACCCAGCTTTTTTGATTTTGACAAACAGTAACGAATCAGTGCCATCAGATCCGCCATCGTCATTTTCGGCGATCGCATCACCATCTTTGCCCAACAAACTCACAATCGGATCGAAGGCATTGGAGGAGACCGAAATTTCTAATCGATCGTCGATCGAAAGTTCAACCTGATAATCTTTGGCAAACCCTTTTTGCCCTGTGGGAATATCCCGCTCGGTCAGAATATCGTTTACTTGGTCTGATGTGAGCGGAATTGGCCTGTACTGGCTAACTTTAAATTGGCTAACCTTAAACTGGCCGATCTGAGCCATGCTCACACTTGGACTGATTGCCAGACCAACGATCGCTCCAGTTGAGCTAATTGTTGAGATTACTGCCCAGCTAAACCACTTCGGACTGTGGCACCATGATCGGCACGACTTGGATTTTGCCATAGAAATCTGCTTGAAATAACTCCACTTTAGATTGAGCTGACAGAAATAGTAAGCCCCAGAACACACCAACTCGATCGCCAAATACTTGAGCTAACTCAGAAAGCTCGATGCCATCTTGATACAGCAGAGGAGCTTGGCTGAAATATTTTTCGATCTCGATCACCATTTCCGACAAATTTTCTTTGTGGGCAAGTTGGGTGATCGCTCTGATCGCCGCTTGACGAGATTGCTTTGCAGGTGGACGCGCCCGTGGACGTTTGCCTGATTTTTGTTCGACTAAAGCCGCGATCGATTCAAGCTGAGTAATTAATTCCTCTAGGGTGATGCGTCGGGCTGTGGGTGGCAAGGCGACAGGACGACGACGAATCTGATTCTCCAGATTGGCAGGCAGTCCGTTGAAGTTAGAGGAGTCCAGTAATTCCATTTGGTCTGGCTCAAAATCTTCCTCTGCCTCAAATACCATCTGGGACTGAGACAGGGTATTAGCCTTGAGCAACACCAGCATTGACGCATACAAAAACGCCTGTCCAGATTCGTACAGCTCTTTGCGGTCATCGCTGATCAGCCGCGACAGAAATCGATCGACGACATCGATCACCTGAACATCCCACGGGTCAATCTCACCACGTTGGGCAAGATCGATCAATAGGGCGATCGCTTCTTTTGTTACCGACTCTGTTATTGAGAGCGTCATGCGTTTTTTGAAGGTGAGCTACCGAACGTAGTGCCAACCAAGATACCAGCGATTTTACGCCAAAGAAAGTTTTTTGGGTGTTAAAAATGGCGATCTGCCCGAAAACCGTGACAGATTAATCAGTCGATCGCGAAGTTTGACTCAGGACATTGCTTTAGTTTTGTCTTCAACTTCAACATCGATCGCTGAAGCCGACAGTTGTTTACGCTCATCAATCTTGACAGCTAGCTGAGTTACTTGTTGCTGCAAAGTATCAATCTGCTGGTTTTTTTTGTAAAACTGCATCATGCCTTGCATACTTGCCCAAGAACTAAACAGCCAAGCAATTACCGCACCTAGACCCATGACGACAATCAGTTCGACCGCGAGTGGGGCTGTGATCTTCCAAGCAGGCGTAATCTGAATCGTTGCAGGTAAGGTATTTTCCAGCGAAAATATCACCAGAAACAGGATCACAAGAAAAATAATCAAAAAATTAAGTTGTCTCACGGTCTAACCTCAAGTTTTTAGTTTCCACAAAAGTTTACCGAAAAATTGGGTTTTAAGTAGCAGATATTGCGCTTGGTGAAATTTAAACTTAGGACGTGTGATTACATTTTCTATCTCTGCTTGCACTACATCGGACATCAAAAGTGTTGCTTGAGATGTAGCATAGTCAAAAATCTTTTGTGAATAGAGTTTGACGATAATAAGCCACTAATCAACACATTGGTATCGATGACTAACCTGAGCTTATTCATCTTTCAGAAGCTCCTCTAGAATTTCTGGGGTAAGTCCCTTTTGCTCAGCTTCCGAACGTATTTCTTGAACAATTGTCTGTAATGAATCGCTTACAGAGATTGATTTTAGAAATAGACTGACGGTGGCTTGTAATGCTTGCTTGTGTTCTGGATTTGCATTTTGGTATACGTCAGCGATCGGGGCTTCAACTTGTAAGGTAATTGGTTTCAGCATAGATTTAGTTAGAGGTTGATGGATTTTCAAATTCTTGTTTTTTATTAGAAATTAAAGAACGCAGGCGATCGCAATTTTCCCGTCGATTCCTCTACTAATCTAACAATGCTAATATGAATAACTACTAAAATTATGCTTTAAAGTTAACTTTTATGCCTTTAAGTTGGAATGAGATCAAGGGGCGGGCGATCTCATTTTCTAAAAAATGGGATGGGGAAAGCTCTGAGGATGCTGAGGCAAAGTCTTTTTGGGATGACTTTTTTAATGTGTTTGGGATTTCGCGGCGGCGGGTGGCGACTTTTGAGCATTCGGTTAAGAAGTTAGATCAAAAGCAGGGATTTATCGATCTGCTTTGGAAAGGGGTGATCTTGATCGAGCATAAGTCGCGGGGTAAAAGCTTAGATAAGGCAGTGAAACAGGCTAAGGATTATTTCTCTGGACTGAAGGAGCATGAGTTACCGAAATATATTTTGGTATCGGATTTTCAGAAATTTAGGCTTTACGATTTAGATGCTGACACAGCAACAGAGTTTGAGATTCAGGACTTTATAAGTCAGGTGCATCTGTTCGGCTTTATTGCGGGATATGAGAAGCGGGTTTATAAGGATGAAGATCCTGTCAATATTGCGGCGGCGGAATTGATGGGTAAGCTGCACGATCGACTGAAAGAGATTGGCTATACGGGGCATGATCTTGAGGTTTATCTGGTGCGGTTGTTGTTTTGTATGTTTGCTGATGATACGAACATTTTTGAGAAGGGGATTTTTTGGCAATATATCGATTTGCATACGAAGGAAGATGGCAGCGATTTGGCGATGCATATTGCTTCGATCTTTCATGTTTTAAATACGCCAAATGAGAAGCGGTTAAAGAATTTAGATGAGAATCTGGCGCAATTCCCTTATGTAAATGGCAAGCTATTTGAGGAGGTTGTCCAACCTGCGGCGTTCGATCGAAAGATGCGAGAAATGTTGCTTGAGGCTTGTGCGTTTGATTGGGGGAAGATTTCACCTGCGATTTTCGGGTCGATGTTTCAGGCGGTGATGAATCAGACGGAACGGCGAAATTTGGGCGCTCATTATACGTCTGAGAAGAATATCCAAAAGTTGATTAAACCGCTTTTTTTGGATGATTTGTATGTTGAGTTTGAGAAAGCGAAGGGGAATAAGGGCAAACTTGAGGGCTTGCATAACAAGATTTCGCATTTACATTTTCTCGATCCTGCCTGTGGTTGTGGCAATTTCTTGATCATCACTTATCGCGAGTTGCGAGAGTTGGAGATTTTGATTTTGTTGGAGTTGAATAAGGGTGGGCAGTTGGTGACGGATGTTAATTCGATCATTCAGGTGGATGTGGATCAGTTTGCGGGGATTGAGTACGATGAGTTTGCGGTGCGGGTGGCGGAGGTGGCGATGTGGTTGATCGATCATCAAATGAATGTCAAGGTGAGTAATGAGTTTGGTCAATATTTTGTGCGGTTGCCTCTGAAGAAAGCGGCAAAAATCGTGCATGGTAATTCGTTGCGGATTGATTGGCATAGTTTAAGAACCACCCCTAACTCCTCCTTGCAAAGAGGAGTTAGGGGTGGTCACAAGGCGATTAGTAATCTTTCTAGTAAGAAGGAATTTCGGCGGGAACTTCGGAATAATGCTACTCCTGCGGAGGTGGCTTTGTGGAAAGCTTTGCAGGGTAAGCAGTTAGATGGCTTTAAGTTTAGGAGGCAGCATTCTATTGGGAATTATATTTTGGATTTCTTTTGTCCAAGTGCAAATTTGGCGATCGAGTTGGATGGAGGACAGCATTTTTCCAAGGAAGGTTTGGAGTATGATGCGATAAGGGACGAGTTTTTGAGAAGTGTTGGTATTACTGTGGTTAGGTATGCTAATAATTTGATTTTTGAGAATTTAGATGGGGTGTTGGAGGATATTAGGGAACATTTGAGAGGGGTGGGAACCTCCCCTAGCCCCTCCTTTCAAGGAGGGGGACAAGAGAGAGGGGTATTTGATTTTATTTTGGGTAATCCACCTTTTGTGGGTAAGCATCTCCAAAATGTTGAGCAGAAGTTAGATATGGAAATGGTATTTGCGGGTGTAAATGGTGCGGGTGTTCTAGATTATGTCTGTGCGTGGTACTTAAAAGCCTCTCAATATCTTAACTCTTGTTCCCCTCCTTCCAAGGAGGGGCTAGGGGTGGTTCGTATTGCTTTCGTCAGCACAAGTTCTATCTCTCAAGGTGAGCAGGTAGGGATTTTATGGCAAGAACTTTATAACAAATACAAAGTTAAAATCCATTTTGCTCATCGTACTTTTAGCTGGAGTAATGAGGCAAAAGGTAATGCGGCTGTGCATTGTGTGATTATTGGGTTTGGTTTGCAAGATGTTGAGAATAAGAGAGTTTTCGATTATGTCGATATCAAAAGTGAGCCGACAGAGAGAAGAACGAAAAATATTAATCCATACTTGACAGAAGGCAATGATTTAATCATTCTAAAAAGAGGTAAGCCAGTTTGTAATGTGCCTGAAATGCTCAAAGGCAGCCAACCTACTGATGGCGGCAATCTTTTGTTAGCTGATGAAGACAAGAATCAATATATTCAGCAAGAGCCATCTGGTCAAAAGTTTATTCGCCCATTTGTTTCAGCAGATGAATTTTTAAATGGAAAAACTCGTTGGTGTTTTTGGCTTATGGATATTCAGCCTAGTGAACTAAAACATTTACCAGTTCTGCTTGCCAGAGTAAGCAAAGTTAAAAAAATGCGTCTTGCTAGTACAAAGCAAGCAACAGTAAAATGGGCAGATTTTCCTACAGTATTTACTGAAAATAGACAGCCTAATAGCAGTTATGTACTCATACCTAGAGTTTCATCGGAAAATCGAAAATATATTCCAATGGGATTCTTTGATAGTAATACGATCGCAAGTGATACCTGTATTACTATTCCTAATGGCGATCGCTATATTTTTGGTGTTCTCACTTCTGAGATGCACATGACTTGGGTAAGATATGTATGTGGAAGATTAGAAAGTCGTTTTCGTTATTCCAATACAATCGTTTACAACCTACATTCAGCAGGTGATCTGGGCAAAAAAATATTTATCACGAAAGAATGAGGGTTTCAGAGAGGCTATTCTCAATAGTAAAATTTTATTGAATATTACTAGCAATTAGCTAATCTCACAATGAGTCTCAAAAAAATGGAAAAACCCCAAAATGCACTATTTACAAGGATTTCTCCAATAAATATTGATTCTCAAAAAACACCTGCTGAATGTAGGTTACAACAATTATCCATTCCCTGAAAACATCAGCGACAAACAAAAACAGAAAGTCGAAACCACCGCGCAAACAGTATTAGACACAAGATTAAAATATCCCGATAGCAGCCTCGCCGACCTCTACGATCCTCTAACCATGCCGCCCGACCTAGTAAAAGCGCATCAAGC
>Ga0163151_10009376_pt1 | contig 10647 bp, 16 predicted proteins | sample OliLakLV19MP5IB2_FD_145596 | JGI IMG/M metagenome (GOLD analysis project Ga0163151, IMG submission 145596) | Freshwater microbial mat bacterial communities from Lake Vanda, McMurdo Dry Valleys, Antarctica - Oligotrophic Lake LV.19.MP5.IB-2 | ecosystem: Environmental > Aquatic > Freshwater >...
CGTATTCTTCACAAACTTGTCGCCGGTGTAAACATGTGTCCAGTAAAAGCAGAGAACGTGGATCCACTACGTTTCGATGCCAACGTTGTGACTTTGTTGACGATGCGGATATAAATGCCGCCCACAATATTGAAGAGGCCGGATTGGCCTTAATTGCCTCTGAGAGTGGTCAACACTACTCTCTTAGGAACCATCTTGATGAGACCTAAGTCTCTTCAGGAATCCCCCACCCAGCTTGCCTGGGTGGTGGGAGGAAATTCGCTTGTTACGCCTGCGGTTATTTTTCTTCGCTTTGCGGTTATTGCGGTTATTTTTCTTCGCTCTGTTTTTAGCTCTAGACTTCTTAGCAGGTTTACGACGGACTGGATTTTTGCGGCGCTTTCCGCCCTCAAGCATTTTCATGTACTTAGCAAGTTTAGCATCCATCTCCTTGTCCAATTCTAAGGGAGTTTCTTGATGTTGCCAGCAACACTTACTATTAGTCTCGGCTGCTAGTTTGCAGTTTCTTTTTTTACCAGCCAACTTGTGTTCGCACTTTTTTTGACCAGCTTTTGCCTTCTTGTTCATTAGTTGTACCAATTATTATTCTAACAAATCTGGAATTATTACCGGAACAATTTCTTCCAACAAACGTTCTTCTGCATAACTCCTCTCCCAATTATGCCGAGCCATAGACGCGTTGATAGCTGTTTCGTGACATAGAATGGTAAAAATTACTACATTTTTTTTACCAAGCGTCAAATTTTGCCTTCTCCACGGTTCTAAACAAAGTGTTAAAAGCTGACGTATTGCACGGCACACTTGCAGTGCCGGTTCAGCATGATCCCACAATTTCAAATTTGGATGTTGAGGCAGCGAGCGCTGGACCGCTTCCTGGACATTAGCTAGAGATTGACTAGCTCTATAAACATCGTCTAACGAAGCAGTTTTATTACTATATGCTATTGCAATATCAAGTGCCCTGTTTGGCATTGACAACACTGGTTGTAGTTCTATCCGCAACACCTCTCCTACCGGATTGCTACTCCACGGCATATTAATATAGTTAGTCCAAAGATGTATCACACGTTCGCAAACTAATATGGCCCATTTAATACAGAAAGCTTTGCCCGCATTAGCTAAGGTGGCTGCTAGCACCTCATTGTTAAAGGGCCTTCCTAACATAGCGCAGGCAGGCGTAAAACCAAGATTAGCGGCTTTGACGACAACTGCAGGGTCTAATTTCCCCGCCCTTATTTTATGAGCTAGCAATTGACTCTGGCCCGAAAGATTTTTACCGTTTTTCTTATGCAGCCGCTCGGTGTCTCGGTAATTCTTGTCTGGTGCCATACCCTTTATTTTAGCAAAGTATTATCCTAATTTGCTATGATGTCTGGATTGGTGATGTAAATGTCAAAGAAACGCACTCTTAGACTTAAAAATCCGTTCTCCTTACAATCAAACCCTAGGGGAAACTACCGCCTTCCAACTCTTAAGGCGAGTATGAACTACATTAAAAAGAAGCACAAAGATAGGCATGATTTATCAGAAGAGCAAAAAATGCGATTGTTAGAAGCTTACAGAATAGTAAGCGAAGCTAACGCAGCCCGCCCGGAAGCACTAAAAACTGCTCGTGTTTCAACTTCGGAAGAACTCGGAAATTATATCCGGCCAAGCATTGCAGCGGCTCGTCGATACCTAGAAAGTATTAAAGACTATTCTCAGCAAAAACGCCAGCAAGAAGACATTGCTTGGCGTATTACGGAAGCGGAAAGAATTGTTGCAAAGGCAGATCGAAAAAATACTCGCAGGAAGAAAAAATCTATTGGGCCCACTCCAGCACGCCAAACTCCTGCCACACGGCCTACAAATATAACAGCTACCACCGTAAAAGCGCCTCGTAGCAGAAAAGTTGAGAAACATGTGACGCAATGGGAAGAAGTTCTCGGGCCTGATGGGGAAACAATTAGGTTTAAATTAGACCAGTTCTTAGACGGCCCAAATCAAGGAAAATTCAAAGCTCGCCTCCTAACAAAAGATGAGCCACAGGTTGGGGATCTCGTGCTGGATGCAACTCAAGGCTTGCAAGCGTGGAAGATCACGTCTACTCGTCGCCGGCCTCATCCGATCACCCCCCATATGAGAGAAACCTACGAAAGCTCTCTATTATTTAAAGTAAGACAGATGGTCGCTGGCAAAATCACTCTCAAACAGCTATCGGATCACGTTAGCGAACTCTATGGCCGTGTCGGAAACCAGCGCACTGTCTAAATAGAAAAAATAAAATACTAAAAAAATCATCAAAAATGATGTATAATTAAATGAAGGAGACAAACCACCATGGCAAAGAAACGCAAAAATCGCGGAAACTTTAGACGACCAGTCGTAGCGGCTGCTCGTAGATACCTTAAAGCTTATGAGAAAATGACACCAGAGCGTAAGAGGGACGAAGTAGTTCAAGTCAGAGTAGTCGAAGCCCGCGCCCTAGTCGGGATGGCAGATAGAAAAGCCGAGGCCGCTCGCGCTGCAAAGAAGCCAGTCAAGAAAGAAGCACTTTCTAAGAAAAAGGGCCGTGGTAGCTTCAAGAAGGTATCCGCAAAACAAGCACGTAAATACTTATCTGTTGTTTCAGCCCAACATGCGGCTTCAACGCTACAAAAGTTCCCTTTCAAGCACCGTGTGCGCGAAGCTATCGTTCTTCTAGGTAACGACGAAGCGCAGAAGCTCATTACGAACGGTCAATTGCGCCGTCAAGCTGCAGAGGCTCGCAAAATCGCACTTGAGAAGAGAAAGAAAGAAGCCGTTGCTAAGCGTAAAGAAACTCAAGCAGCTAAGATCCGTACGGCGATTGATGCAAAGGTCGCAGCCTGCGCAAAAGAGACCGCCAAGCTCAAGGAAAGACTCGTTGCATTATCCGCACGTCGTCGCGCTCGTGCCCGCGCCCGCTAAAGGATAATATTCAGTGAAAACAAAAAAGCGTGGTTTGATTACCACGCTTTTAGTTTTTTGATAAAATATGAGCACGGTTATCCTCCGGGGAGGCACAAAGAAAGCCCATGGAAAAAACGTATTGTGGAAAAGCAGGGGCCGGCATTTTATTTTTCTGCGGAGCTAAGGTTCTATTATTGCAGAGAAGTATGCTCGTTTCGCAACCACTTACATGGGGGATACCGGGCGGCTCTGTAGAGGGCGAGTATGAAGTGGACCCAAACGGCCCTCGAACTACATTTCCCAGCGTTGACCAATTTTGGGTGGGAGCAAAACGCGAAGTAATTGAAGAGTTAGGCGCGCTACCCGAATCCTTTACTGTCTTTGACATGGTCGAGTTTATTGATAATCAATTTAAATTCGTGAATTTCTTAGCAACTGTAACAGAAGAAGTTAGAGCAATGTGGCGCATTGAAACAAATTGGGAGAGCCGAGGGTACCACTGGTATCCTGTGGAGGAATTGCCTAATCGGTTACATTTCGGAGTTAGTTACGTAATTTCCCAAAAACCTGAATTTTTCGCGCTGGAATAATTAATCCCCTTTTAATTTTTGTTCATCAGAAGTCAAATCCAGCTTTCCGCCAGCCTTTTGCCCTGCCACGTAACCGATCTGGTCGAATTTCTCCGTAACAGTTTTAATAGAATCAGCACCGAATTTCTCAGTTACCCACCCTTTTGCCGCGTCTATTCGGGTATCTAATTTAGCTAAAACATCGCAAATCTGTTCTCGCTGTTCTACGTTTGTGGCATTGGTAAGATGTTTATTCCGAATGTCTTTATTAACAGCGTCTAATCGTCTATCTATGGCGGCAATTGCCCCGAGGTAAAACCCATTTACATATTTTTCTGTCGGATAAAAACCATTTTTATTTTTGAAGAGCAGGATCTCTATCATGCACAGACGATTTAACTCAAATACTAAATACTTATAAATGGTTTGGACAGTTTCAATGTCCTTGTTTTCTCCTATTACATTCATTGTGTCCGATAATAAGAGATAGCACCCATTATGTTTACAAATAGTCCCTGCTAAATAGTGCTTCCAGGTTTTTTTGATGCCCTCGTCTACCAGAATCTTACAATTGACACTGCTGGCATGTGTCTTATTTAACATAGCCTCCTCAATCCTATATTTTTCCATCAACTCCTGCGCTTTTGCCGCCGCAGTGGTTGCTTCTTCTAGGTTTGTGTTTTTCGAAGTATCCGCTAGTTGTAATAATTTTTGTATTTTTGCAATGACTTTGTTGTTCAAATCGGGATTATGCATTCGTAGGCGGTGGTGTGACGGGGTTACGGCGAGGGCTGCGGGGCTTAGTTAATTTTTGACGATCTCTTACAGATTTCCGGGTTTCTCTTCGTTTTTTATCACTCGGTTTTTCGTATCGTGACTTAGCTTTAAACTGCTTTTTAATGCCTGCACGCTCGCAGAGCTTCTTAAAGCGGCGAATAGCCTTTTCTATATTTTCATCCCGATACACGGTTATACTTACATTTGGTTTCGTTGACATAATTTCTCCTAATGTAGTAGGTTAACCTATAGCGGATATTCGCGCAATAGCGACGCCATCATTTTCTTAAGGGAGAGCAGCTTTTCCATTCTGCCAGATCAATTACTTCGTGCAAATCCCCGTGCTTATAGTCTTGTACCATAAGCAAGATATCAAAAATATCCTCACCTGTGAGATCCTCAAGATTATTTTCCGGCAACTTGGCGTTCGCTTCGTAGTAGCATTCAAAATAAACTATTAAAAAAGGTTTGTATATAGTCAACGTGAACCCTCCGGTATCTGGCAAAGCAATGATACCTAGGCCCGGCACGGGCTTAACCCCAAATAACTCCGGCTTGTTACAACCGGTATTGCACCAATCATTGGCATCATCTATTAATCTATTCATTTTGAGAACTGCTGGTAAAACATTGTCAACCTTCCAGTGCTCAATTAAATCAGATAATATAAGGTTTTCAAACTCCAGTTGTTCAATTTCAGTAAGAACAATGTTCTCTTTAGCTAACTCCTGCGCGCGATCCGCGCTATATTGAAAGGCTTGATCGACAATGCATTCAGGGATGTTTTGCTGATCAATAATCACACCTTCTTCTTCTAAATCCAAAATAGCCGCCATCATTTTCCAGTCCACATGTGTGCTGATCCTTACCCCTGATTTGTCCCAGTAAGCTTCATCTACTTCATATAGATTTTTTAATTTAAGATTCATCCTCAACCTCTATTTCTTCGTCAAGGTTTGTTACCACATTATCTGAATAGCGCGCTTCTTTTTTCTGAATGTTATTTCTTTCAAACGTCTTTCGTTTGCTTTTAGACATTTCGATTGCTAATGTTCTATAACATAACATGCACATCACGCGATATCCATTAGGCAGCTTAGGAGCATGCATTATTTTTTTAAATAAGGGAGGACCGTGCATTTCCATCGGCTCATCTGGATTAGCTGATACCAACATCAACAGTTGTAGGATTTCTTCTTGGCATTGACAACAACGTGGATCATAGCGAGAAACAGCCTCAGCTAATTTGAACTCACGATCTGCCAAACAAGTCTGACATAATCTACCGAAAGTATTAATAGGACTGCCGCAGCATATACAGACTGTAGCGTGCGTGGCATCAAGCGGATTATTTTTAACTTCTTCTACTATTTGGTGGGAGTCTCCGGGAGATTCTTGGCGTGGCTTACTAATCGTTTGCGGCTGAGACCTTTGTTTCTCTAGAAATTTTTCATTACAAGGTAAGCATCGGACAGTGGAAGGGCTATTACCAAGCACACCTCCGCACTTTGTGCAACGACCTTCTTGCTTATATTTGTAGTAAAGGCTTTTATTTCCCACAGTAATATCTTACTCGATCCTCTGGACAGGCCACATAATGGGACTAAATTATGGATTATGAATCTGCAAATCGGCAACTTCAAGTCTAAACACAAAGTCCAGAATTTTAAGTTAGTCGTGACAACACTAAAAGTCGCTGCCAGAGGGGTGATTGAGAACTACCCCCTTGGGAGCGGGGGTTACAACAATCATGATCTTATAAATAATTATTTATCACCAAAGCTAGCCGCGAAACTTAAATCGGATGTCCGGGCAGCCTTTCGCTTCCTGGAAAAACTAGATTCTTCGCAGCAATATAGGTTACGGCATTTTAAACCCTGGGCGAAAAAATTCTATAAATGGCAGAAACGGCTGCTTACTTACCACCTGCGCTCCATAAATCAAGGCAAATCTCTAGGCAATGTGGGACTCAACACAGGGCTATGCCTTCACTACCTGTTCGACAATTTATACCACCTGTTTAAGACGTTTCTAAGCACTATGAAGGATTGCCCTTGGTGCAGTTGCGCTTTTGTTGGTCGAGGTACATGGGACTTACAATATGAATTAACGTTGACGTTCTTTATACCAGGTATTTACCAGTATTTAAGGGCCGCTCAATCGGCATATATTGGAAAGAAAAAACCCTCAAACCAAGAATTGGTTGAGGGCTTGAGTATTATGCTTGATTGTGTCAGCGAAAAGATCCAAAATCAGTAAACTTAAGGGGCCGTGGGCTCAAACAGCCATCCCATAAGGCACACAATAATTGGAATTAAAAGCGGCGTCAATAAAAATAAAGCATCTCGAATTGCTGGAAGATAGGAGATCAGCCGCATAATTATTTTGTTAAAAGTCACTCGGATTCGGTCTAAATAAACGAACGAAAACAGGATAATGCCTGTAACAATCCAACCAATTAAAAACATAAATAAGATATTGGAAATATCATTCATTTTTGAAAAATTCTTCCGCATCGTAGAATTCAAAGCCCGCCCTGCTAGCAAACGTTCTATCTGATGTCAGATCGCCCACCATGATGCACTGGCTACGATCTAATTTATATTTTTCGATGAACTCTACCGCACGCCCCGCGCAGGGTTTCCTGCAATAGCAAACAATCGGATTGCTTTGGTGGGGGCAAAAACTGTATTCGATATCTAGGTCTAACTGCCGATTAGTTTCCTTGAACAACGAGTGCGCAGTTGCTTCAGTCAGAATACCTTTCGCAATGCCGGATTGATTGCTAACACCTAGCAACCGATACCCCGCATCCGAATATTTCTGGATTACTGGCCTGCACCGAGAGTTTATTTCGATGTCATCAATTGAGACCGGATACTTGTTTCCGCTTTTCGTGTTACGTAAAGTCCCGTCATAGTCCAGGAACAAAGCCTTGTTAGCATAACCAGCCGGATTCTGACGAACAAACGGAATTCCTACGACTTCTGAAAAACCTTCTTCGGTTGAGGGTTCTTCAAAGTTTTTCCTGTATTGAAAAAGCACGCCGATAGGAAAGCAGTTCGGATCCTGCTTATTTTGTGCTTTGATTTCATCATTGTCCAGTAACCGACCATACTTACGTACCATGCGAGTAGCTGCATTGAACTGAGCATCCTCGATGGAAGTTTGAAGGCGCAAACACTTAACTGGAACGTTATACTTTTTTCCAACTTCGATAACTCGCGCCCGCGATACTTTAGTTGGATAGGTGTTGTCTAAGATGTATCGGCCCCTATAACTTTCCGGGGCCGCTTTAATAAATTGCTCAAGTTTTTGGGCAATGCCCTCTAAGGTACCGCCTAAACTATCTCTGTTCAGGCGGGTATAGCCCTCCTCCAAATATGAGGCGATAGCTGAGGTTTTACCTGCTGCGGGTAAACCTGATGTAATTACAATTTCAGATTTCATTTCAGGCCAAACAACTTTATTGACTTCCTCCCACCACCCAGGCAAGCTGGGTGGGGGATTCCTGAAGAGACTTAGGTCTCATCAAGATGGTTCCTAAGAGAGTAGTGTTGACCACATAGGTTTGGGATTAGCCGCGACAACCTCTTTAAACTGAGCCTCTGTTAAACTATGTAGCATACCTCCCAACTATATCATATAATTGTGGTATGGAAAGTAGCACATGGAACAAAATAGAAGTCGTTGTTGCAACTCTGATTATGCTAGTTGTGCTGGCTCTATTCGGAAAAGTATACTGGAGTGATTACCAGAAGCAAAAATTTGAAAAAGAACGTAGTGGTTCGCCCAAAGGCCAACCTCTTATTTACTAAAGGGCTGCCAGCGAGATATCCAAAAGCGTTATCAAATGATCGAAATCTACGAACATAGTTCCTAGGTTGCAAAAATGCAACTCAGACCCGACTTCCAGACGATGCTGATGATATGGCGGGAGTTTGAATGAGTTGAGGTAGGTGCCATTGCTGGAACCGCAATCCACAACGATATAGCCTCTGTCATCCTGCAGAATCTCCGCATGAACTTTGGAGATTTGCAGCGATGCAAACCGAATATCGCAAGAATCTTCTCTCCCAACCAAGATTCCGCCGGCATTATTCCGCCCGCTCTTTTCTAGAGGGATTACCACGGAAATTGTGCTAGCAAAACGAGAGATTCCCGCAGCCTCTTGGACAGCTACTTGAGTCATCACTAACTGCGTGTCCTGAGGTGTCCACACCAAAGGGGACTTTTTATCATCAGGCAGAGCGATTAGAAAACCACTCTGGTGCGGATAGCGTTGACGAACCCCTGCTACTCCACCAGTTTCGTAGAACGCTGACAACTCGCTCATCGTTACTTTGCTAGATTGGGGCATGCTCACGTCACCTTGAAATGCTATTTAGATTGTAGAAGCCTACGGCGAGACTTGCAACTCATTCGAAAAATCCATAAGGAGTCATTTCTAGTCGAATCTTAATGTTCTTCTTGCTATTGTTCTTCATAATCAGTCCCGAGGCTGATCGAAATGTGGAGACCCGGTAGCGCCGCCCCTCATACGCGTAACGGGCCATCACCTTGCTAGCTACTCTTTTGTTCATCGTCGTGTTTAGTTTGTTAGAGAGGTACTGGGAAACGGGCCCACCAGTATGGGCCCATTTCCACCGCCAAGTTACTCGATCTCGCGCTTCCAGAACTTCTTCTTGAGGCCCCCATGACGACGCATCGCTTCGATGTCGAGACCTAGCATCGAAGGGGACTTGAAGCGACGACACGGACGAATGATCAAATCACAGGCCCACGATGCAACTGCACCGTCTTCATCATCGAGAACATTGGTCATGCGCCCACTGACGCGAACGGAGTCTTCTTCATCTTCATCACGGCGAAGAATGAGGCGTGCTTCCCCGAGGTACGAAGCATCATCAGTAGCAACGTCGAGCTTCGCCTCCTCTGTGATGGCGTCAGCCTCTTCATCACTCAGATCATCCTCGTCCTCATCCTCGTCCTCATCCTCGTCCTCCGTTCCGGTCTCGAAAGCAGGAAGGGGCCTAACAATTACGTCGCAGTCCCACATTTCCAGCGGACCTTCTGGGAGAACATCGATCATCTTGCCACTAACGAAAACCAGATCCGGGTTCTTCGGATCCCGTTCCAGCAGCAGGGTGGCCTCCGTGATGACCGCCTCGCTGCTCGTCGCTACTTGAATCTTGGCGCTGTTGATGATGTCACGAGCCTCCTCATCACTCGGACCCTCGTCGCCTTCCTGGCCATCGTCTCCATCATCAGATCCAGATCCCCCCGATGAACCATCATCGGTAGAGGCCAACTTGGCCTTATCCTGGATGACGCGGGGTGCGCCTCCAAGGATGCCTGCCAGACGATGGTTGATCACGTCATCTTTGGTTGTCGAAGCATAAAACGGACCCAACATGTTCGATCCTCCTATCTCGGTATCCTAGCGCACCTTGACGCGACTCACAAGGCTCAGGCGTAGCGCGGCAAGCAAACTGTCATAGCAGCCTTTGCAAGTTCTGCGCTGAACTCAGAGCCAGGAAGACTCAGGCGGCCCCCGCCTCGTGGACGTGTGCGAAGACTCACAGGCGCCAAGTACTTTTGCATCGCTTCATCCAGGCGGCAAGTATCGATGTTCCAGAAATCGCAGACTTCTTCGACAGAGATGCTTCTCACCATACCATAATTAGCGGCAGTTTTTGTATATGGCTTGCACTCGATGACCTTGTCCGGGGTAACTCTGATGAGCGACCTGTTAGTTACCGCGATAAAATAATGAGCACGGTTCTTATAAACTAAGCCAATCTCAAACATGATGTGCAACGCTCTCTAGGGCAGGGGGTTACGAGACAGTGGACACTCTAGCTCACGGCTGCAAGAGGCGCAAGGCAGAAATCCGCGGCTCACTCAGCCGGAACACTAGGGACATCAAGCATCCCATCGAACAAAGTTCGATCATCCACTAGTTTAGATATTTCTACTGGAGTCCATTGATGTCGCACTACCTGTTGGTACTCCTTATTATTGTCCCATTCGGACCATTCCAGACGTTCTTGATACTCGATTCCAAGGCCCCACTTTTTCCAAGTCGGTTCCGCGTGCCAGTCCAGCCCCTTCTCATCCAACAACTTCTGAACAACTCGGCGCGATGACAGACCATCTAACTTTTTATGGCCGAAGTTTGCTTGCCCATAAGCAAAAGCGGAATTGCGGATCGCGTCCTTCTGCCGCCACCAGAAATAATTAGCTACATCATGAGGGGGCACATTGACTTCCTCCCACCACCCAGGCAAGCTGGGTGGGGGATTCCTGAAGAGACTTAGGTCTCATCAAGATGGTTCCTAAGAGAGTAGTGTTGACCACTCTCAGAGGCAATTAAGGCCAATCCGGCCTC
>Ga0163151_10009380_pt1 | contig 10643 bp, 12 predicted proteins | sample OliLakLV19MP5IB2_FD_145596 | JGI IMG/M metagenome (GOLD analysis project Ga0163151, IMG submission 145596) | Freshwater microbial mat bacterial communities from Lake Vanda, McMurdo Dry Valleys, Antarctica - Oligotrophic Lake LV.19.MP5.IB-2 | ecosystem: Environmental > Aquatic > Freshwater >...
GTGAAGAAGGTCCGTCGCGCGACATCGTGCTGGCCAACACGGCCGCGGCGCTGGTGGCGTGTCAGCTCGCGGCTAACGCGCCGGACGGCGTCGCCCGTGCTCGGGCGGCGATCGACTCCGGCAGCGCCACGAATCTGCTGGAACAGTTCGCTCAGCGGACGCAGGAACTCGCCGGCCGAACCGGCTAACCGGTGGGGAATGCGGTCCACGTCGCCAGATCTTGCGGCCACGCGGACACGAACGCCTTCGTCTCCCCCGTGATCGGATGCCGGAACCCCAACCGGGCGGCGTGCAGCGCGAGTCGCGGTGCGCCGGAATCGTCTGCCTGAGCGGTTTCACCGATCCGGTGCCGATACACCGGCTCGCCGCAAACGGGTGCGCCGATCTCGCACAGATGGATGCGAATCTGGTGCGTCCGGCCGGTTTCCAGCCGGCATTCCATCAGCGACAGCGGGCCGACGCTGCTCAGCCGCTTCAGATGCGTCACCGCCGCCTGGCCCGACTTGCCGTCGCGCGACGAGCCGCGGAGGCCGTCGCCCCGGTCGCGAACCAACGCGGTGGACACGGTCTGCGACTCCGGACGGCCGTTGACCACGGCGAAGTACACCCGTTCGACGGTGTGGGCGGTGAATTGTTCGATCAACCGTTTGGAGGCGTCGGCCGTGCGGGCGAACACGACCAGCCCGGACGTTTCTCGGTCCAGTCGCTGGACGCGAAACAACGGAGCGATGGTCGGCGATGGCTTCCGGCCGTGACGGTTGCTGCGCGGAACACGTGACGCCGGTGCGAGCGCGGCGGCGGTCAGTTCGTCGAGCGTCGGGGCAAGTTGCCGTTTCGCCAGCGGCCAGCGCTGCTCTTCCGGCCGCCGGGTGGTGACGACGTGCGGCGGCTTCTCGACGACGACAATGTCGCCGTCCACGTAGACGATTTCGATCTGTTGCGGCTGCAACGGCGACGTCCCCGCTGTGCCCACGACGACGACATCATCGCGCTTCAACCGGCGGGCTTCGTGAATCTCGACGACGTTGTTTACCAGCACCCGACGGGCAGCGACCAGCTTGCGGCACTCCGTCCAGGAAGAATTCGGAGGCTGTTTCCGGAGCCACGCCAGAAGGGTTAACCCGGCGTGTTCGGTCCCCACGTGATTGTTGCAAGCGGCATCAGAATCAGCAGATACGGCGGCGGACCTGCCCTCTCGGCGAGTGTCGGCGGCGGGAAATCCCTCCGCGAAATTGGCGTCCGAGTCCGATCCGGTTTGACTGCCCACGCGTGTGACCTATGTTTCGGGAGTCGCAGCCAATGCGACCACACAATCTGATTGCGAACTGCACCGCGGGGGCTTGCTCCCGTTGTGCTGAGCGCGGCAAGGAGGAGCTGGGAGCTTCGAGGGGACCTTGCCGCGCTTTTATTATAGCCGACTCGCGAAACCGCAAGCGTTGTCCAAATGACGCTTGCGGTTTCGCGGTCTTTCGTTTCTACGCGGCGACCACCTGCATCAGCTCTTCGGCGGACACCGCGACGATCGCGATCCCCAGCTTGTCCGCCAGCGCAATGACGTCCGCCTGATCGAGCAGGATCGTCATGTTCGCCTCGACGGCGAGCACCCGCCCGCCCGCTTCGTGCAGCGATTTGATTGTCTGCAACCCAATGGTCGGCACGTCGAACCGCATGTCTTGCTGCGGCTTGGCGACCTTCACGACGGTGAACACGCCGCGACGGCACAGCTCTCCCGCACGGCGGATGCAGCGGTCGGTCCCTTCGATGGCCTCGACAGCCAGCACCGCCAGATCGTTGACCACGACCGACTGGCCGACGTCCAGCCGGCCCATTTCCTTGGCGAGTTCCCAACCGAAGCGGATGTCTTTCCACTGGGCGTCGGTCGGACGACGTTTGGTGAGGAAGCCGTGCTTCACGAGCAACTCCGGGCAGAAGGCGAGGGCGGAATCGAAGTGGATGCCGTCGCGGGCGAATTCGCTGATGACGGCGAGCAGCATGGTGTCGTCTTTGCGGTCGCGGCGGGTGTGCCGATACCACATCCGCACCGTCCGCCAATCGGGCATCAGGCGAAAGACCCGCCACGGCTGAAACAGAACGGTCTTCTCGATCTTGCCGGCCATCACCGCCCGCTCGACGCCGGCCCGTTTGAAACAGCGAATCGCGCGACCGAACTGGGCCAGCGGGTTCTCGAAGTATTGATGACAGACGTCGCGCAGTTCCGGCGCCGCCATGCCGATGACGCCGACGCCCACTACGTGATATCCCTGCCGGCGGGCCTCTTCCGCGAACACAATCGGAAACCGCCCCGCCCCGGCGAGCAAGCCGACGCGTTGCGGTGTTTGAGGCAACGACAATGTCGGTTGTCCGTCCATGGACGCGCGATTCCGGTTCACGATCGAAAACCAAGAGGATTGGAAAACCGCAAAGGCGCAAAGGACGCGAAGGAAGACAAAGTCAGGGATTGATTATTGGGTTCTTGGGATCGGTCCCCTCGCCCCCGTCTTCGGGGGAGAGGGTTAGGGTGAGGGGGCCGAGCGCTTCGCCGGGCGATGACCGCCAGCAGCACTAACCCGAAGCGTGAGCGAGGGCGAGCGCTCGTCCTCGCTCACGCTTCGGGTTGGTGTTGGACACGGCAGGACGCATTCGCCCCCTCACCCCGACCCTCTCCCCCGAAGACGGGGGCGAGGGGGCCAGAGTGCGCATGGTCCGCATTGCAGTTTCTCATCCCCTTCGTCCCTCTGTTTTCCCTTCTGTCTTTCTTCGCGTCCTTCGCGGTAAAAACTCTTCTCTTACGCCACTTTGAGATTCGGCTCGCCCTTCAACGCCGCGAGTTCCGCGGTCAGTGTGGCCAGTTTGACTTCCATCGCCTTCATCTGGTCGCGCATTTCGGGGACGCGCTTCAGCGAGAAGACCAGCCGTTTCTGTTCGGCTTCGGGGGTCGCGGGGTAGCCGATCCACGTCTCGCCGGCGGGGATGTCCTTGTGGACACCACCCTTCGCGCCGATCGAGCAGCCGCTGTTCATGCGGACGTGGTCTTTGACCCCCACCTGGCCGGCGATGCGGACGTAGTCGCCCGTGCTGCACGAACCGGCGAGGCCGACCTGCGACGCGAACACGTTGTGCTTGCCGATCTCGCAGTTGTGCGCGATCTGCACCATGTTGTCGAGCTTGGTTCCCTCGCCGATGATCGTCGCGCCGATCGCGCCGCGGTCGACCATCGTGCAGGCGCCGATCTCCACGTCGGCGTGAATGTGGACCCAGCCGAGTTGCGGGATCTTCTCGAAGCGGTTGTTGCGGAACCGGTAGCCGAAGCCGTCGGCTCCGATCACCGCCCCGGCGTGCAGAATGGACCGGTCGTCGATGAAGACGTCGGCGTACAGCACGACGTTGGGATACAGCGTCACGTCGCAGCCGATGCGGCAGCCGTCGCCGATCACCACGCCGGGATGAATGTCGCAACCGCGGCCGATGACAACGTCCGCGCCGATCGTGACGTGCGGGCCGATCCAGCAATCCGGGTCGATGTTCGCCGTCGGGCTGATGACCGCTGTCGGTGCAATGCCCCGAGCGGGCCGCGACCGCAGCGGACGGAACTTGGGAACGATCTTCAAGAAGGCGGAAAGCGGGTCGTCGACGACGATCCGCGCGAACCGGGCGGCGGCCGGATGGTCGGCGACCTTCGCGCCGATCACCAACGCCGCGGCCTGACAGTGTTCGAGGCGGCGGAGTTGGCCGTCATCGAGCAGGAACGTGATGTCCGCGGTGCCGGCGGATTCGATGGCCGCAGCGCCGGCGATGGGTTGGTTGCCGTCGCCCGTCAACGTGCCGGAGACCAGTTCGGCGAGCGCAGCAAGCGTGTGCGTCATGCGGGCATCCCTTCCCCAAGTCGGCCGAGCGCGAACCAGCAGCCGGGGACAATCCCTGTCCCGGCACCCCGGAAGTTGTACCGGAGAACGGTCCGTAACTGCAAGACGGGCTTCAAGAAGCGGCGAAGCCGGAAGTAACGTGCCACTGCTTCGGAGTCTTCGGAGAAGCAGTGACGTTGGTCGTCAACGTCGCGCAGAAGCACTGCTTCTGCGAAGACTCCGAAGCAGTGGCACCCACGCCATCACTTCTGACCTCCGACTTTCCGGATGCGTTGGCCCGCACCGCAGACAATTAGGGCGTCAGTTTCGGCTTCAGCCGGAAGTTCTGCACCAGAAACTGCAGCGTTCCGTTCCCAGGCGAACCGACGACGTACACGAAGTACGCATTCGACGGTGCGATGGTCAGCTGCCTCGACGGAATGAGATCGTTCGGCTGTCCGGCCGCTTTGAGTCGGGCGACGTAGGTGCCGCTTTTCAGACTGACCGGAGACGATTGCTGCGGGTTGGCCAGCCCGGTCGCCGTGACGCCGGGGCCCGGATTGACGGGCATGAGCGAGACGTCGACGGGCCCGGCCGCGGCGGTGTGCCGGACCGTGGCGCGACCGTTGACCAGCAGCACCCGGGCGACGTCGTTCTCGAACTCAGTGCCGATCGGTGCGCCGAACTGCGTGAGATGGGCGACGAACGTCTTGCTCTGCCGCGCCTGGATGGTGACGATGCCGCTGATGATCGGCGGCTGCGACCCCGGATTGACCGGATCGGCCGGACCGACGGTCACCTGATACACGCCCTCGGCGAGTTCGATCGGTCCGCGGAATGTGCCGAATTCCACGCCGAGATAGAAGCAGTTCAGGGTGCCGCTGCCCGGAATGCCGATGCAGACGTCGACCGGCAGGGAATTCGGCTGACCGATGTCCGTCCCCGGCAACCCATGGACGAAATAGAACTCGCCGTTGGTGTTCCTTTGAGCCCAGGCGGACGCCGGCAGCAGACCGCAGACGAGCGTTGCCGCCAGTGCACACACGGCCCGACGCGACCAGTTGCGCAACATCAAGATGTTCCCTCATGAAACGGCCGACCGCGCGCGGTCAACCAGCCAGCGACAGGCCCGACAACGCATCCCCAGGCCGAATACATCGAGTGTGACAGCCCCGGGGAACCGGCGTCAAATGGAATCCGACCTGTTAATGTGCCACCGCTGTGAGTCTGCACACTGTACGGGTTGTGACTGCTGCAACGGTCGTAACGCGCGGTTCATGGACCCCAATACCCGCCGCGGGCGTGATCGAACAGCAGTTCCTCGCCGCGAATGCGGTCGTCCAGCTTGCCGTCGGCAAACACCGTCCGGCCAAGCACCCACGTGCGGACGGGCCAGCCGGTGAGCGTCACGCCGTCCCACGGACTCCAGCCGCATTTCGTCACCTGGTCACGATTGCGGATCGTGGCGGACTTCGCGAGATCGACCAGCACGAGGTCGGCGTCATAACCGGGAACGATGCGGCCCTTGTTGACGAGATCCCACACCCGGGCCGGGGCGTCGCACATCCACTGCACGACCTGCTCGATGGTGCCTTCGCCGCGATGCACGGCGTCGAGCATGAGTGCCAGCGAGTTCTCGACCGCCGGCAACCCCGACGGGGACTTCGGATACGGCTGGTCCTTTTCCTCCAGCGTGTGCGGCGCGTGATCGGTGGCGACGACCTGAATCCGGCCGTCGCGCAGCGCAGCCCACAGCCCGGCGTTGTCGGCGGCGGTTTTGATCGACGGATTCATCTGCACCAGCGATTTCAACCGGGCGTAATCGTCCACGTTGAACAAGAGATGATGCGGGCACGCTTCGGCAGTGATCAGATTGTGATGATCGCGCAGCAACTCCGTCTCCGCGGCGGTCGAGACGTGCAGCACATGGAACCGGTGGTGATGCCGCACGGCGAGATCCATCGACCGCTTCGTCGCGATGACCGCGGCCCGTTCGTCGCGGATGCGGGAGTGATCGGCGTAATCGTGTCCGCCGCCGATCGCCGCCGCGTTGGCCCGCACCGTCGCCTCGTCTTCGCAGTGGGCACAGATCGGCAGTGTGGTCTCCGCGAAGATCCGTTCCAAGGCGGCTTGCTGATCCACCAGCAGATCGCCCGTGCTGGACCCGATGAAGATCTTGATCCCCGGCGTCCGCGTGGCCCGCTGCAATTCGGCGACGTTGTCCGGCGTCGCTCCGATGTAGAACCCGAAATTGACGAGGCACTTCTCCGACGCCAGCGCCAACTTCTCGGCCAGCCGGTCGCACGTGGTCGTCGTCGGTTTCGTGTTCGGCATCTCCAGAAAACTGGTGACGCCCCCCTTGGCGCACGCCCGGCTCGCCGTCCGCAAGTCCTCCTTGTGCGTCAGCCCCGGCTCGCGGAAGTGGACCTGATCGTCGATCATCCCCGGCATCAGATGCAGCCCCGTCGCATCGACGACCTCATCCGCCGCCGCAGTGACCGGCGGGTTGATGTCGAGAATCGTGCGGCCGTCGATCAGCACATCCGCCCGGACCGAACCGGTGGGCAGAACACACGTCGCATGGCGGATAAGGGTGCGCATGAAGCATTCTTTTGTAGGGTGCAGTCGAGGCTTTGCGAGGCTCACCCCGTTGGAGTCCAGCCTTTAGGCTGTCTTCGATCATCGCACGACATCCGAAGAGCAGCCTAAAGGCTGGACTCCAACGAAGAGGGTGAGCCTCGCAAAGCCTCGACGTCACCCTACGCAAACAACGGAATGGCATCGGGCCACATCGAACCCTTGTGGCTGCGCGGCGGCTGTGCCATCCTGACGGTTTCGGTGCAGAATCGTCAACCAACGGAACGCGCTGCGGCCATGCAGGTTCTTTCCACGCCCCTATCGGGACTGCTCGTCATCGAGCCGAAGGTGTTCGGCGATGTACGCGGCTGCTTTCTGGAGACATTCCACGCCGGCCGTTACCGCGACGCCGGCCTCGACGCCGATTTCGTGCAGGACAACCTGTCCCGCAGCACGCGCGGCACGCTGCGGGGGCTGCATTATCAGCGAAAGCATCCACAGGGGAAGCTGGTGTATGTCACACTTGGCGCGGTGTTCGACGTGGCGGTCGATCTGCGTCGCAACTCCCCCACGTTCGGCCGCTGGCATGGCGTCGAACTGAGCGACGCGAATCGCCGACAATTGTACATTCCGCCCGGTTTCGCCCACGGCTTCTGCGTGCTGAGCGAGACCGCCGACTTCGCCTACAAATGCACCGACTACTACCGCCCCGATGACGAACGGACGCTGCTCTGGAACGACCCGGCCGTTGGCGTCGCCTGGCCCGAGGTCGAGCCGCGCATCCTCAGCGACAAGGACCGCCGCGGCGTGCCGTTGTCGCAGGCGGACGTCTATGAGTGACCCCCGTCCGCGACTGGCGATCACGCTGGGGGATGTCGCCGGCATCGGCCCCGAGATCGTCGTCCGCGCGGTGACACAACCCGACGTGATGACGTGGTGCCGCCCGGTGATCATCGGTCATCCGGAACTGGTGCGGCGGACGGCGCGGGGTTTGGGGATCGCGCTGGAGTTGGAAGAGCGCGAAACCGAAAGCGTGGACCGCATCGTGTGCTGCAATCCGGGGACCGATGATGTGTTGAACATCGTTCCCGGCCGCATTCAAGCGGCGGCGGGCCGCGCGGCGTACGATTACCTCGTCGCTGCGACACGCGCGACCTTGCGGGGCGAGTTCGACGCCATCGTCACCGCCCCGCTGCACAAGGAAGCATTGCGCGCGGCCGGGGTGCCGTTTCCGGGGCACACGGAAATCCTCGCGGCCGAATGCGGCATCGGCGAGGTCGCGATGATGCTGTACCTGCCCGCGGATGATTCACAGATCGACGCCGTCTCTTCTCCGGCCCCCTCGCCCCCGCAGACGGGGGCGAGGGGGCCGAACCAAATGCCGGCACTCGCCAACTCGCTCAGCGTCGCCCACGTCACGCTGCACACGTCGATCCGCAGCGTCCCCGGTCTGCTCAGCGAAGACCGCGTCGCCGACACTGTCCGCCTCCTCGACCGCTTCCTCCGCGATCTCGGCGGGGAACCGCGAATCGGCGTCTGTGCGCTCAACCCGCACGCCGGCGAGCACGGCCTGTTCGGTGACGAAGAGGGCACGATCATCGCCCCCGCGGTCGAGCAGTGCCGCCGCGAAGGCATCAACGCGACCGGCCCGATTCCCGCCGACGCGCTGATCCGCCGGGCCGTCGCCGGTGAATTCGACGGCGTCGCGGCGATGTATCACGACCAGGGGCACATCCCCCTCAAGCTGATCGGCCGCGACCGCGCGGTGAACGTCACGCTCGGCCTCCCCATCCTCCGCACCAGCCCCAGCCACGGCACGGCGTTCGACATCGTCGGCCAGGGAAAGGCGAACCCGGAAGGATTGCTGGCGGCGATGCGTGTGGCGTGCCGGTTAGTGAAGCAAAAGATGTCGTCACGATTCCAAAGGGTGCCACACGGGTGATGCTGCCAGTTTGATAACCCCCCCCTTTTTTTTGAGATTCCCCTTGAACATGTCGCTCGACAGGTAAAGATGCTCTGTAGAAATCACGCAGCGCTGGTTTCATTGGCCGATTCCAGAATGATGAGAGGAGACAAACATGACATGGGCAGAGTGGGCGAATCGCATGTATCCCGTCCTGACAGAACTGGCAAGCGACCACAATACGATTCGATATCCCGAGTTGCGGGACATCATTCAATTTGGGGGAATCCCATATTGGCTCGGTAAGCCATTGGGGCGCGTCGCGACGTATTGCCATCGAAACGGACTTCCAATTCTTAATGTCATCGCCATCAACAAGTCTGGTGCGCCGGGGTCAGGTATCCCCTTTGTGGAAAATCATCTCTTGGAACGCGAGCGTGTCTTCGCTTTTGATTGGCACAGCGTGCGTTCGGTTAGTTCCGATGATTTTCTTGAACCAGGGTGTCTGTCCGCCTAGAGCCGAACCCGAACCGTCGTTCGGAGCGTCCGCACGGCTGACACAGCCGTGGCACACGAAGACGGCGTGCGGCCGCGCGTGCTGGTGTGCCACGGCCGTGTCGGCCGTGTCTTCGGACGCTCGTCCGATTCGCGACTCCCTCCGTCCGGCGTTCGGCATCGACGCGGCTGGGCGATACGCCGTAGAATCAGCATGAATCAGGGCGTTACTGACGCGCTGTTATCGTATGGGAATGGTTCAGCGAAGGAGCGGGTGACATGCAGATCGAGCGAATCACCCATGATCCGGCCGTGATGGGGGGCAAACCCTGTATTCGGGGGCTGCGCGTGACGGTCGGAACCATCCTCGGTCTCCTGGCCAGCGGCAAGTCGCGCGAGCGGATTCTGCAGGCGTATCCCTACCTCGAACCCGAAGACATTGATGCGGCGTTGGCCTACGCCGCCTGGCGGCTCGAAGAGCGGGAAGAGCCGCTGGTCCTGAATCTCGCGGGCAGTCTTTGAGGGAATATCCGTGACCTACACCGCCATCATCGAAGGATTCGCGGCATCAGTGCCGGGGCTGCCGGGCTGTCACTCGCAAGGCTCTACTGAGGCAGAGGCCATTGCCAATGTGAAAGAGGCCATTCGCGAGTATCTCGACGTGGCCAAGGCGCTCGCGCAGTCGGCGGGCAAGAAGCTGGTCGCCGTCGAGGTGTAACCGTGCCGAAACTCGCGGGCGTGAACCACCTCGACGCTGTTCGGGCACTGGAAAAGGCGGGCTTTCGGATCGAACGAAGGCAAGCCTATCGTCATGACCGACGGCTCGCGGATTCTGACGGTCCCGCGGCACAATCCGGTGAACGCGATCACGATGGGCAACATCGTCCGCGATGCGGGTCTGACGAACGACGAGTTCCGTCGGTTGCTGTGACGGGCAATGCCGTCGCTCGCGCTCCGGGCTGCGAGAGTCCGGTAGGGCCGGTCCCACCGGCCTCTTCGATGCGTGCCAGCGGTTGGAGACCGGTCGACGTTCCCGGCCGGTGGGACCGGCTCTACTCGACTGGAGAGCGAAGCCCCTCGCCAGTGGCGCCCGGCGGCATCCCGCCCGTGTCAGTTGATCTTGCTGCCCCGAATCTGATAGGTGCCCAGGGTGTCGAACCAGAACATATTCATGATCGTGCCGTTGTTGGTCACGGTTCCAATGACAAACCCCGCGGAATTCCGGGGATTGCCGGTGATTTCCGATCCCACGAGGAGGGTGCTCACCTGCACGCCGAGCATGGTGCAGAGCGGCTGTCCCGGAGGCGGCGAGTTCTGCGCCTGAAAGTTCGTGCCCGCTTGAGTGAACGCGAACACCGAGTTCGTAAAGGGGGCGGCCGCTCCCGAGATCGTGGAACAACTCAGATTCCAGTTCCCCTGCAGCGGCCCCGCGGCGTTCGCGGACTCCTGAGCACCCAGCAGGCAGAAAGCGGTGACACCAATCATGAGGGACCGCAGCAACATGGCAATCGCCTTCACATCGAGAGGTCGTGACAGAAACCACCCTGCGATGGTAGTGCTTCCCCGGACCCGCTGTCAATAACCTGCGCGGGGTGGCCCAGACGCTGCTTTGAGCGTCTGGGTTTACGAGAGGTTCTTGAGAAGCTGTTTTCAAATGGCGAGAAGTTGAGACATACGCTACGACTCCGCGGTTGACCTGCCACAGTCAAAACCGGCGGAGCCGTAGCGATGTCAGGGACGGATTATCAGAGCGATGTGTCGGATGAGCAATGGGAGATTCTGCGCAGGCTTCTGCCGCCTGTCCGTCCTCGGGGCCGGCCGCCGCT
>Ga0163151_10009381_pt1 | contig 10642 bp, 12 predicted proteins | sample OliLakLV19MP5IB2_FD_145596 | JGI IMG/M metagenome (GOLD analysis project Ga0163151, IMG submission 145596) | Freshwater microbial mat bacterial communities from Lake Vanda, McMurdo Dry Valleys, Antarctica - Oligotrophic Lake LV.19.MP5.IB-2 | ecosystem: Environmental > Aquatic > Freshwater >...
GTCATGTAATTGTAAAACTTTTTAGAGTCAAAAAACAGTGGATAACTTTTGTTTTGCTACCCAGAAAATAGATTGGAGTCAATGTAAAGAATGCCTCCCAGAAACTGTTAACAGTAAGGTTATTTTGACTTATCTTTTAGGAAATAATACTTTGTCTCCTATATTTAAATTCAATTGCTCTACCTGACCAGATAAAACCTCTAAAACATACCTGGATTCAGTGTTCGTTGAAAAAACTTTTGGAAAAGTTTCTGGTTTTACATCCTTTTCTATGTGAACTATCTCAAGATTCTTATCTATCCAAATAATATCTATCGCAAACAACATATCTTTCATCCAGAAACTATAAATACCATCCTTTGGGAAGGCAAAAAGCATCCCTTCTCTAGGAGATAGGTTTTTTGTACCTGACAAACCAATAATTCTCTCTGCATCGGTGTCAGCTGTTTTAACGAAAAAAGTTTTTCCACCTACGATAACAGCATCATTGTATTGTGATTTAAGTAGGATATTGGATATGATTAAGGTAAGTACAGCGAGGAACAAGAGGAACAGTATTGTTTTAACTTTTATCATTGTATATATTCTACCACAAACAAAAAACCGCCATAAGCGGTTTTTTGTTTGTGAATTTTTTAGGATTTTTGATTAACTTCAAGGCGTGCCGTTTTATTTATGACCAAAGTGTACATTTAGTAATCTGCGGGAATAAATAAAACAAACAACACAGAAATTAATTAAAAAGACAAAAAATTTACCAAGTTCGGCCTCCTCTGTCGTTTCCTCCAAAGTTACCTCCACCTGTTCTAGGAGCTCTAGGTTCCATAGGTCGTGCTTCATTTACTGTAAGCTTTCGTCCATCTAGTTCCTGACCATTCCATTTTTCAATAGCTGCATCTGCTTCCGCATCATTAGCCATCTCAACGAAACCGAATCCTTTTGATCGGCCTGTCATTTTGTCCATGATAATAGTAGCTGAAAGAACTTCACCAACTTGTGCGAATGCATCTCTTAGACCACTATCGTTAGTAGAATATGAAATACCTCCAACATACAACTTCTTTGCCATTTTATTTTACCTAGTCTTTATTTTTAAGCTGTAAGGCGACTAGCACTCTCCTTTTTCAAAGCAAACGCCTAGAAAACCTCTGAGATAACTTACATTGGGTATATTATATCACCCTTTCATTCTAAAAGTCAAGTTAAACCTTAAGAATAGGTTAAAAACATGTGGATAAGTGGGTAAGTGTCTATCTTACTCCGCGGACACTTTTGTCATTGTAACCGCTGTTGTAGGCCTATCATTTGCGCCTACTGTGACGTTTGCAATCTTGTCCACAACATCTTGTCCGGATACAACTTTGCCGAAAATAGTGTAGTTGTTTGGTAGAGGATAATCCTGATGCATTATGAAAAACTGACTGCCGTTTGTGTCAGGGCCTGAGTTCGCCATGGCGACCACACCTTTTTTATAACCAGCTTTATAACTTTCTGTGTTTGGATTCAACTCATCAGCAAACTTGTATCCTGGACCACCAGTGCCGTTACCACTTGGGTCCCCCCCTTGTATCATAAAGCCCTTTATTACTCTATGAAATGTAAGTCCGTTGTAGAAACCTTTGTTTGCTAGAGTCACAAAGTTTTCAACCGTTTTTGGAGCATCAGCGTTATATGTCTCAATAACTATTTTTCCTTGATTTGTTTCTATTGTTATCATGTTTGATTTTTTGTTATTAGTGTTAACAGTATCATCCTTAACCTCCGTAGCAGGAGAAGCTATTTCTCCAAACTCTCCTTCTATTGGAGTGTTGGCGTCGTATTCGTTGCTATCTACTACTGGGTTGTTCACGACGGCATCTTTTTGTGATGGTGAGAACAAATAATACCCGCCCCATACCAACAAACCTATGACCACGATACTCGCAATTATATTTTTTAACATATACAGTTTATTTTAATAATTTTATAATGTAATTAAGACATTATACACTGAATTAACTTACTCCAACACTTTTGTTCGTGTAACTATTGGAGAACTAGTTAGAATTACATTAAACCTTATCCTTCCTATCACCTGCCCTCGTATGTTTTCTACATTTACTCTCCATTTTCCTGGAGTTAGTCCTGTCTTCATAGAATACGTTCTAAAACCACCACCTCTACCTCCAACAAGTGGAAGCTGTACTCGACTATAATCCACCCAATCATTAGATGTGTCATCATAATGTTGCCAAGTATGACTCACGGTTGTATTGAGAGAGGTTGGAGAAAACACCGCGCTGTAGGCGTACACCACAGAATTCTGATGCACAAAAAAATCGTCGTATAATATATAGTATGAATTCAAATCACTTTTTTCATACTCACCTATATATTGTCCAGAATTATTTTTGGTTATGTTGTAGTACAAACCCGAATCTTTGATAGACAGAGGTAGTGGTGGAATAAGGTTACTAAAGTACAAAATATTCATTCCGACAAATATTCCTCCTATTGAATACAACAGAATTTTTTTACTTTGAATAAAATCGTCTGGATTAACTTTATAAATAATAAAAATGAAAACAGAAACAATAGCAAGACTCAAAACTCCAGAAAACAGAAACATATGCACGCCTATCTGGTGGGTAAAAACTGGCACAAGGAAGATAGCGGAACAGAATAAAATAAGAAAAAACAGAGAAATTTGAAATGTGAGTCGTACATAGTGGTTTTTTAGAACTTCATTGGCAAGAACTGCCACAATTAAAATAAGTAAGAATGGCCAACTCACAAACAAATCTCCGCTTCGAAAATAGAAAACTAAAAATACTGACAAAAGTCCTCCAAAGAAAAATTGCAAAAGGTTCACTAGCCAAAAACGAACTTCCCGTGGATCCTTTTCATCTCCATCGTGTTTTTCTACATAGTGAATTAAAACCATACATATAGATGCCCCGAGGAGTAGCCCGATAGTCCACAGGTTCTCAAACAAAGAATCCACCCGTTGTAAAGTAAGAGAATCCACCACGAAACCAGTCAAAAGGAAAAAAGTAGCAACGCGTCGTTCATTTTTTTCAAGCCATTTAAAAGCCCTACTTTCAAATGCATTATTTTTTATTTCAGTAAATTTGTTCATTTATATTAACTATGATTACCCAGAAAACTTTTGGTAGTATTGTTTTCAGAGCAATCCAAAATCGTTGGTACGATTTTGGTCCGTCTCGGCTACCCACCTGTGTAGTCTCTGAAAATAGACTGTTAAAAGTTTCTCTAATTTATACCACAATGAACCTTGAGTGCAATAATATCCCCTTCAGACAGCGCTTCACTCACGCCATTGTTTAGGTAATACATAATAGCTTTTGCATCATCTACATGATCCAGCCCGAGCGCATGTCCCAGCTCGTGTGCCAACACTCTGACTAGTTTTGTCCTGTTATCAAACTGATATATTTCTATTCTCTGTCCAGTAGCATCTTGGATGTAGGTACCCTCTTCAAACTCACTACCCAGATCATCTCCAATTGAATTAAAAGTGTCTACATTAATATTTAGTTTTTTTGCCAAATCATTGAGTGAGCTTGCTAAGGCGTTAACACCTGCTATTTTGCTATTTAACTCTGCTTGTATTTTCTCTATACTCGCAATTTCTCTACTCAAGTATCCTTTTTCAATATTTAGTTTTTCTGACTCAGTTTTGCTTGCTCCTCCTTTTTTGTTTATTGCCCTAACCTCTGCTTCATATTGAGCTTTGCGTGTTTCAAAATTAGAAACTCTAGCATCAAATTCAGCTTCAATTTTTTCGTACTCGGAAACCAGATTATCGTACATGGCTTTTACAGAATCATAGGAAGCTCTGTTATTTTCCACAACAACATCCAACTCTTTTAGTTTCTCTGTTGTCGCCTGACGAGCATCATAAATTAGGTTTACTTTGACTTGTCCTTCTTCCTTTAAAACGAACAAATCTAAGCCGGAAGGATTTTCCCAGATTTGTTCTGCGTCTTTTAGAGCTTCCACAAAATACTCCTCGGATATGCCGAACTTTGGATCATATGAATTTAGACTGTAAGAAATAGGTTCTTTGCATGGAAAATACCGTGCTTGTATTTGGTTTTTGAATTGACCCAATTCATCTCGAAAATAAAATCCGAGAGCAACAACAAGACCAATAAGGAAAATGTTTTTGGTAAACTTAAGCATTACCTAAATTATAGATGATTTTAAGAGTTTCTACAAAATGAATAAACTTAATTCTTTAAAGATTTTGTTCTAACAAGAAATGCAGACCAACGACAGAATACTCTTGGAGCAATGCCCAGAACTGTTTCGGTAGAAACAAAAATGCCGTTACTTAAAACGTAACGGCATTTTTATTATCCTTTTCTTAGGAAGTAGCTGTAAAGAGATAAAGGTACGAAGAGTATCCCTCTTTTGACATGTCTTCTTTAGGGACAAATCGGAGTGATGCTGAGTTGGTACAGAAACGTCTACCCCCTTCTTCTTTTGGGCCATCTTCAAATACGTGCCCTACGTGACCGGCTTCGCTCCGTATTTCAGTGCGTGTTGTTGAAAGCGAGTTATCGTCATGCATAGTGACCGAGTCATCATCTATAGTTCTCCAAAAGCTTGGCCAACCAGTTCCAGAATCATATTTGTGGGTACTTGAGAATAGTGGTTTGCCAGTCACTACATCCGCGTATATTCCCTCAGCTTTGTTATTCCAATAGGCGTTGTTGAACGGCGACTCAGTCCCGTTCTCGGCGACTACATGATAGGCAAGAGGATCTAGGTTCTTGAGCTTCTCGGCGATTTCTTCATCAGTATAATCGTATGCGCCTTTTTTTATTGTGGTCTTTTGGTTCATAGCTTTTGCTTGCTCAGATTCTAAAAATTTTATAGCTGCATCTTTTGCCCATGTTTCTTCTACAAATCCAGCTCTTCCAGAACCTTTTTTGTATCGCTCATAATGTGCCGAAGCTTTTTTGTAATAATCCTGATGATACTCTTCTGCTTCAAAAAATGTGGAAATGGGTAATATGGTAGTAGTAATAGGTTCATCAAACAGACCGCTCTTCAAAAGACGCTCTTTTGAATCCAGAGCAACCTCTTTTTGTTCGTCGGTATGATAAAAAATAGCAGTCGTATATTGAAAACCTTTATCCGCAAATTGTCCTTGAGTATCTGTGGGATCAATATGAGACCAATATATATCCAGTATTTTATCTATTGAAATCGCGCTCGGATCATATGTTATCTGCACCGCCTCACGATGTTTTGTTGTTCCTTTTGCAACTGAAATATATGACGCGTCATTCTCGTCTCCACCAGCATATCCAGAAACAGCATTTATAATCCCCTCCTCTTCTTGAAAATATGCTTCGGTGCACCAAAAGCATCCACCGGCTAACGTGATAGTCTCATAAGTTGCATTTGTGGTGTTAGTCATGGATTTTTCTATAGAACTATTTTTGGGAGCAAATCTTTCAATTAGTGAGTCTTCAAGTTGTATCGTTGCTCCATATCCTGAATCTAGAATCAGAGCCTCTATTTTCTTGTCGTACCCAGAAAGGACTGCAACTCCAACCAGAATAATCAACACTCCAAATACCTGCTTTATTCTTCCTGCAGTTTGCATTCGTTCTGTGATTTTGTTTACAATCTTCTGCCCAAAATATGCGATAAGAAGAAGTGAGAGTGCGAGGCCGATTGTAAAACCTATAAGATAGGTAAATCCAACAAAGAACGCTCCCGGTAGAACTGTAGCGATAATAAAAAGATAAGTCGGTGAACAAGTAGTAAACACTGGACCAAGGGCCGCTCCGATTAACATATCTCCTTTGTAACTTTTCTTTTGATATCCCGTACCGACAGCTTTATTACTCATGATACTTAGTTTATTGATGTACGGTAACCTGGCCCAAATAGACGGAAACAATATCGCAATACCGACAAGGATAATCAGTACGCCAGAAAAACTACTCCAGAACACCTGAGGGATATTGATAAGAAGAGTTGATGCTTTGAGAAGCAAAGTGAATACAATCACCGACACAGAAAGAGATGCTATTACCGTAAATGCTCGTCTTGAAACACCTTTACTGCCTTCCTCTGATGCACCTATAACCACAGGTAGAAGCGGTAATATGCACGGCGCAAGTACTGTGAATATCCCAGCCAAAATAGATATGGCGAAAAAAATCATATTATTTTATTTGCGATATTATACTATCCAGCTTTGGACTTCCGCTCCATTTCTTAATAAGATTTCCGTCCTTATCAACCTGCACAAGAGTATGCTGATAAGTGATACCGTATTTCTTTTTTAATTCTGTTTCTTTATCATAATCAACTTTCAAAATACTCAAACCTTCTGGAATTGAACTGATATTTTTTTCTATATCTGAATTGAGACCCCTACATGATGGGCACCATGAGGCATGAAAGAACAAAACAACATCTCCTGTCTCCGCTCGTGCAATCTTTTCAGGTGAATATGCCTCATATGATCCGACTTTCATTGTAGTGTCTTCGTTGTTCATTGTCGCATCTTTTTTCTCCATTACATCCTTGTCCACCAAAGCTTTCTCCTCCGCCATAATTTTTTCCTGCTCCATCATGACCTTGTCTTCCGATGTATTTCTTGATGAGTAAACAACAATTCCTCCTACAACTACGACAAACGCTACGATTCCAATAATTAATTTTTGATTCATAATATATGTTTTAAGTTATTAATGTTAATACTCTAAGTATAAATAAAAGCAAAACGGATGTAAAGTATACTTTACATCCGTTTTGTGGATAACTTGAGTTTGCTCAGAGCAGTGGCCGTATGACCATAAGTCGCAAGATATCTTTCTTACAGACGGTTATCGCTATACATTCTTGTAACTAGTTTTGACAAAACCATTGCTACAAGCACAATCACTAGCCATATATCTACAGAGTCATGTAGTGACTGTATTACTATTCCAATAGTCAACAGAGCAGAACCAGTAAGAAAAGCCACTCTTCCTGAAAGCATCCTGTGTGCTAAATCTCTTTCATCCTCTACTTTTTCCCTCAGAATGAAGATTGCAAAAAGTGCAAAAATAACAAGTGTGAGCGCGAGCATCACCATATGTATCATATTTGGCATCCAAAAATGGAAAGGGTTTAGGAGTAACACTGATAGTATTACAAGCACCAAAGAAATCGCTATATCTATTTTTAAATTATTTTTCATATGATATTTTGAAAATCTTTTCAACCGGAAGATTGAAAAACTTACTAATTTTTAAGGCTAATAATATCGATGGGGTGTAATTACCCTTTTCGATTGCAATGATTGTTTGACGGCTGACTTGCACCTTTTCTGCAAGCTCCTCTTGGGTAACAGCTTTATCCGTCCGTAACTTATTAACTTCGTTTGAAATATATTCGCTCATGTTTATGGCTACAGTATATAAACTAATAAATAAATGTCAAACATACTTTACATTGAACTCTACAAAAAGTTGTTATTGAGCCTCAGAGTGAAGAACAAAGGTGTCAGTCACTTTTTTCTACTGAGTACATGGTAAACATATCCACCGATAGCATTTCTTGGTTGTCGAGGTATATGTATATTGTATCAAATTAAAGGTGACTGACCCCTTTTCTTTATTTTAATAATAATTTCTTTGATTCTCGTTCTCAGGTAATGCCAGATTAACGAAGTTAAAAGTGACTCCAAGTTTTTTCATTTCTTCTACAGGATCATCTATTCTTTCAACTCCAATAGGTTTAGTAGGCTTTTCCGCTATAACCTCTAGATTTCCCAGGCCTTTTTTGTATTGAAATTTATCCTTATCAAAAAGATACACGTAACCACCCTGATCATATAATTTCCTTAGGCTGTCTTCTAGTGAATTAAATCCTAGTATAGTTACTTCATTAGTATTGTTATACAAACTTACCCCAATATTATAATGAGCCATCTTGCCATTAATTTCATAAGGCACAGATTTATATGTATATGCTAATGCGATCCGTTTGTGGGGAGTTGCATGAAAAGATTCCTGATCGAAAATAACATCATATGATTCTGAATCCTTGTTCCATTTTTTTCTGATATTTTTTTTATAATCGCATGTTCCCCTTCTAGCTCGCAAGGTGAACCATGATATACATTCTTATCCTCAAAATTTTCCATATATCTAGAATATCACCTACTTCGAAACTTGCTACTTCCGACGCAAATTCAAATTAGTAAATGGGGTTAGGAGCTATTTTTTAATTTATCAACATTTCAATTGCCAAAGCTGGACTTTGGCAACAAACGAATATTATTCGTCACCATTTTGGTTAGCATGAGCCTTATTATGCATAGTAAGGTCTGAAACGGTTTTGAGTAAAAGAAAAAATAAAAGTCCTTCTTTGATTAACATGGTAAAGATTATAGTAAGGTGCATTGGAAGTACTCTCATGTACGCTATGTGCATCAAGTATGTTAGTTTTGATTTGTTAAATTCATTTGCTTTATTGTAAAAGTAAGAAAAAATGTGACTTACAAAAAACATACTCGCAGTAATTATAATATATTTAGCATCAGCTAAATACAGAGGACCTCCAAAAATCGCAGAAATTTCTATGTTTTCTGTTAAACTAAATGCCAGAAGAAAAACCAGGTACATTAAATGCATGAAAGTATAACTGAGCAAAAAACTCCATGCGATTTTATGTGCTGTTTGTTCTATAAGCTCCACTTGTTTTTCTTCTACATAAATAATTTCAGTCTTAAGATTCTTAAACTGACGCATCCTCAAAAAGTTGAAAACTCCAATAGTTAGACTTTGAAACCAGTATATCCACATTAAGATAAGTAAACCCCATCCTTGCGTTACCGCAAGAAAGATTGTTATCACATTAGAAAATAATAACAACCAAAAAGACGGGTCGTGTAATGGATTCATTTTTGAGGTGGAAACAAGCATAATATTATACAAAATTCTTAATTTTTTTTTACAATTTCCTTTCTGGCGGTGTGTATTGGACAAAGTTCGAATGCATTTCGGACAAAATCCGCAGGATTTTGACTAATAATCTTTGCGCCTCGCATTAGCCGCTCGTCTACGATCACAGAGCCTCTACGGTGTTTGCTTCGTGTTCGCTTTGTGACTTCATTCGGGTCTGCAGCAGCTCTTAAAAAGCGGATGTTTATATTTAATTACTTTTTCTTTTTTGACGGAAAAGCCAGATTATAAAAAGCGTCCCGATGATAATATACAACCACACATACGAACGAGGAGATGTATCTGGTGCGAATGCTAATGTTTCTGGTGGCACGCCATCTTTCGCCAAGACATCTGGCGTCAAAGCGAAAATCGCAAAGCGGGTAAGGTGATTTACGTGAAATGTCGCACCAATGTTACCAAAAGACGCTTCGGGAATATGTGTCCACGCATTCACACTATCGGCAAGATAATATACACCCAGGTCTTTCCTGCCACGCAAATCCTCTGGCACAATAAGCGTGATTTTCAGTGGAGCAGAAAATTCGCGAACTCGGTTTCCTTTACTATCTTTTGCGGTTATATCAAATACCGCGCCCAAGACATTCGCCTGATTGAGCGATGGCAAGCGCTCTGCTACAGTCTGCTCAATGGATAATGTTATTTTAAAAGAAGCTATTGCTCGCGGTAATTCTATAGATACTGCCTGTTTCTGTTTCGCGCTTGTCATCTCCGTCGTGCTGAAATCCCAGACTAAAATACCTGTTTGATTTGGCTCGATGACTAGTGGCGCGTTATAGCTTTCAACATGATTGGCATCAGTGCGTAATAGTGGCTCTGTTTTTTCTATTGTTTTATAAAATTCGGTAATGCGATTGCGAATGGACCCAGGTGTTTCAGACATAGGTTCTGATTTTGAAATAGCAGGAATTGCTGGTGTGTTTGCTTTTAAAATTGACGGAATTGGTTCGGATGCGGGAACAGTTGCAGGAGTTAGAGCTGGTGTAAGTGTTGTGACTGGTGGTGTTGTTTGCGTCACAGTTGGTGTTATATATCCACCGCCACCTCCGGACGTTGGTGTTGGGGTTGAAGCTACTGGTCGCCAATCAGTACGCACATCGCAATATGTCGGACAATCAAAAGTCAGCGTGCCGATAAGGTCACTGGTGGCAGTGCCGGAAAATTTGCCGGTGCTTGTGTTGATGGAAACCCCGCTAAAATTTATCCAGCCAAGTTGCTCGCCCCATGCGTAGCCGGACAATACACCCTGTCCATTATTGGAAACTCCTCCGTTAGTTGGATCAAATTTTATCCAACCCTTATTGGTTGACCATGCGTAGCCAGAAAGGGTGCTGTCGCCAACGGTAAGATTTTCAAAATTTATATAGCCAACATTGTTACTCCATGCGTATTTATAACTGCCGGTGATGTTGGCAGCGAAGACAAAAGTTGACGGAAATAAAATACTGAATAAAAATGTAAAAAATAAAAATTTTCTTAAATGCATAAAAATTACTTGCCAGAAATTATCAAAATATCAGCATTAGGCTTGGTTTCGCCTTCCGGCAGAAGAGAGACTCTGCCCGTTAAAAGGCGAGCAATCTCACCAGCTTCTTTGGCGTGAGTTCCGCTAAGATCAATCACCAAAGTTTCTGTATAATCTTTTTTGGAAGCATTGCTTAATG
>Ga0163151_10009382_pt1 | contig 10641 bp, 11 predicted proteins | sample OliLakLV19MP5IB2_FD_145596 | JGI IMG/M metagenome (GOLD analysis project Ga0163151, IMG submission 145596) | Freshwater microbial mat bacterial communities from Lake Vanda, McMurdo Dry Valleys, Antarctica - Oligotrophic Lake LV.19.MP5.IB-2 | ecosystem: Environmental > Aquatic > Freshwater >...
TATTCGAAATTATGGACCAGAAGAGGGAAGAAAGCTCTGGGAGTTTGCCAAAACAGGTGTTGCGCATATCAAGTCAAATATCGAAAAATATAATCTTTCATGCGACTATCAAGTTCAAGATTCTCTGTTTATTGCGAGTCATAAAAAAGGATGGAGCATTGTGGAAGAAGAGCATGTGGCGCACGACTCACAGGGGTATAAAAATACTCTCTATGCTGAAAAGACTGTTCAGGGCGTTATTGGATCTGCAAGTTATTTTGGAGCGATTCAATATCCGAATACATTTGGTATTAATTCTTTTGCCTATTGTCAGGGTATGAAGCAGGAGCTTATAAAGCAGGGTGTTTCTGTATTTGAAAAAACTTCAGTGACTCATGTTACGGGCGGGAAAGTTACGACGGAAAAATATACCATTTCTGCCAAATATGTAGTTGTCTGCGCTGATCGATTCATGCCATCACTTTCAGTTGCAAAACCTTCGGTATACAGCGCTCAAACATTTTTAGCTGTTTCAAAACCTCTTTCGGATGCGCAGGTCAAAATGATGTTTCCTGAACGTAAGTTTATGGTGTGGGATACCGAGCTTATTTATCAATATTTTCGTATTACTGGTGATAAGAGACTCCTTTTAGGTGCGGCAAGTATGTTCTATACCTATTTACCTTTTGAGCTCAGACGTTCAAAAAGAGTTTTACGAAAAATGTATAAGTATCTGCGAAAAAGATTTCCAGGTTTGGAGGTTGAGTTTGAATATATGTGGCCGGGACTTATCGGCGTATCAAAAGACTTTGTGCCAATAGCAGGGGAGTCGAAAGAATTTCCAGGGCTTTATTTTGCCGGAGCAGGTGCCGGGCTGCCATGGTCTGCGGCACTCGGAATATATGTTGCGGAAAAGATTGTATCTGGCCGAAAGGATTTTGATCAGGTTTTTTCAGAAAAGAGACAATTCACGATTCAAGGTTGGGTCCAGAAACTTATCACAAAACCGATCGCTTTTGCTCTTTCTCACGGCTTCGCAAAATATTTTAAAAAGTAGATATGTTAATGCGCGACCGTGTACGCGCGCACGTCTTTTGCTCCAGCTCTCATCAAGACTTTTCGTGCTTCATTGAGTGTTGCTCCGGTCGTGGTGACATCATCTAAAAGAAGAATTATTTTTCCACGGACAAGTTCGGGTTTTATCACCTCAAAGCAATCAAGAATATGTGAGAGTCTTTCTTTGCGAGTTTTTGTATGAGTTTGAGGCGAGGTATGAATTGCTCGAATAAGAATATCGGTTCGATAATCAATATGTTTAACGCGTATCGCAATCTCTTTTCCTATGAGTTCCGTTTGGTTATAGCCGCGTTCGCGAAGTCTTCTTTCAGAGAGGGGGATTGGAATCAGGATCGGTTTTCTCCTACTTTCAAAAAGTAAGATTTCTGCGAGATCAGATTGGATTTCTTCAACTAAAATCTCTGCCACCTTCAAGGCAAGCTCCCCATTCCTTTTGTATTTGATCTGCCAGACGAGTTCTTTCATGTGTGTATTTCTATACGAAAACACAGGTTTAATCCAGTCTAAAGGGTGTGGCGTTGAACGTTCAAGTGAGAGAAAAGTCTCGAGAGGCATATTCTCGAGCTGTGTAACAGAGGGTTTTTTTGGAAATATGAAATCAAGGAGTCTTGAGAAGAATGAGCGGAGCCATATGTGCTTCACCATATCCTTTAATGGTATCATATGTAGCATGGCTAGTTTGTTCAGTAAAATGTTTGGAAAGACCAGTGAAAGCGTGATTGGTATTGATATAGGTTCTTCAGCAATCAAGGTTGTTCAGCTTCGTAAAAAAGGTGGAAGGGCTGTGCTTGAAACTTACGGCGCACTTGCTCTTGGTCCATATGCTCAAACTGAAATCGGACGAGCAACACGACTCCCAATTGATAAAGTAATAGAGGCCTTGAAAGATGTCTTACGAGAAGCAAAAACAACCACAACATCAGCTGGTATTGCGATTCCTTTCAGTTCAAGTCTCATGACTCTAATTGAGATGCCTCGTGTTGGAGAGCGAGAGCTTGCTCAGATGATTCCACTTGAAGCACGAAAATACATTCCTGTGCCGATCACAGAGGTAACTCTTGATTGGTCAATTATTCCACGTAATGAAAATCCAGGAGAGTCCGATAAGGCTCTTCCGGTAAGTACAAAGACCGATGTGCTTATTGTTGCGATTCATAATGATGTGTTGGCGAGTTATCAGGATATTGTTTCAAAAGTAGGTATTCAGGCGAGCTTTTTTGAAATTGAAATTTTCAGCACGATACGCAGTGTCTTAGATCAGGAAACTTTGCCAATTATGCTTTTTGATATGGGTGCTGCATCGACAAAGCTTTATATTGTTGAGAGAGGGGTTGTGCGCGTCTCGCACACAATTAACCGAGGATCTCAGGATGTAACTCTTTCACTCTCTCGTTCTCTTGGTATTCCTGTTAAAGATGCAGAAGAGCTCAAGCGAACGATTGACCTCTCTGATCCTAACGCACCTACTGAAGCAAAAGAGCTTATTCGTTCTACACTCGAATTCATTTTTAATGAAGCAAATCGCGTTATTTTAAATTTCCAGAAAAAATATTCGAAAGCACTGAGCAGGGTCTACTTGGTTGGAGGGGGATCAGCTCTCAAAGGAATGGCCCCGTATGCGCACGAAAGTTTTAGAGCAGAAACTCTTGCAGGTAATCCGTTTGTGAAGGTTGAGGCTCCAGCTTTTCTCTCGCCGATGCTTGAACGCACTGGACCTGAATTTGCAGTGGCCCTTGGATTAGCGTTGCGTAAGCTCCAAGAGCAAGAGTAGCTCTTCCTTAAAAAAGTGCGTTTGTGGTAGACTAAGTAAAATAATATATACTATGGTTGAAACACGATTCCAGACATCATTTATTCCAAAGAGGCCACAAGCTAACGGTGTGGCGTACCGAAGAGATCAAGGCGGTATGGGTTTCTTTGCGATTATCGCTACTATTCTTTTTATTATTGCAGCTCTTGCTTGCCTTGGACTTTTCTTTTACGGTACCTTTCTAAAAAGTAGTATTGCAACAAAAGATGCAGAATTAAGGGCGACTCATGACGCACTTGATAAGACAGCTTTAAATACTTTTAAAAATCTCGGTAGAAAAACAGCATCTGCAGAAAATATTCTGTCTCGACATGTGGCTTTTTCACGAGTTGCAGATTTTCTTGAATCGGTAACGCTTCGAAATGTTCGATACAAGAGTTTCACTTTCGAGACCGTTCCAGGAAATACCTCAAAAATTTCTTTGAAGGGTGAGGCACAAAGTTATGCGGCAGTTGCAAGTCAGGCACACGTACTTTCAATTCATGATTCTGTTGCCTCTGTTTCCTTCGGGGCACTTACTCTTGATGATAAAGGTACAGTTTCTTTTGATGCGCTTTTAACACTGAAGCCAGAAGCAGTTACGTACAAAGCCTCTTTAGATGAGCTTTCTCTTATTCCTGTTACTCAATAGTTATGAAAACAGCACTCCCACTTATTTTAATAGCAGTTGCAATCGGTAGTTATTATGTATACATAGCTCCTCAGTACACAGTTGTGACAGAGCTTCGAGCAGAGGAGACTAAATATGTAGAGGCGGAAGAGAAAGCTCTAGAGCTTACTCGGGTTTATGATCGATTAGCAACAGAATACAATAGTCTTTCACAGGCTGACATAGCTAAGCTTGATGCTTTTCTGCCAGACACAATCGATCCGACTCGATTTGCAACTGACATTGACGGTATCGCTGCAAAATATGGTATACGAATTCAGTCAGTAAATATTACCAACAATGATGTTAAGACGAGTGCGACCGAGCCTTCCGGAAAGCCATTCATAACCAACGTGGTAACTTTGAAATTTAAAGCGCCTTATCAAAATTTTGTCCAGTTTGTAAAAGATCTTGAGCGAAGCCTCACTATTCTTGATGTGACGCGAGTTAATTTTACTTCAGCAGAATCAAACGCATACGACTTCGATGTGCTTTTACAAGTCTATTCACTAAACAGTAAATAATATGGAAGGTTCAAGTAATAAAACAACAATTCTTGTAGTCGTCCTTCTTCTTGTTGTATTCTTTGCGTACATGTTTTTCTTCAAAGGTGAAAGTGAGTCAGAAACAGGTCTTACTGTAGAGGCTTCTTCTGGAATAACTGAAGAAATTGCGACACTTCTCACATCGCTCGAGTCAATCAAACTCAAAGATGGGGTTTTTGCTGATGCCATTTTCATAAGTCTTACAAACTTTAAGCTCGATGTTATACCATTTCCAACAGGTAGGCCAAATCCTTTTGCACCCATAGGTTTATAGAATACGTATGAGCATTCTCGATATACTAGCCGAAAAAAAAATAATCAATCGGCGGGACATTCCTTCAATTGAAGAAAAAGCCGCGGCAAACGAAGGAAGCTTTGAAAAAGCTCTCACTGCCTTAGGTGTCACAGCTTCTCAAATTCTGCAGGCGAAAAGTGAGTATCTTGAAATGCCGATGCGAACTCTTCCATCGGAAGGTATTTCAACCAAAATTCTCGAGTATATTCCTGAAGAGTCAGCGAGTCATTATCAATTTGCACCACTCGGTCTTAAGGACGGTGTGCTTGAGGTTGGAATTGTTGATCCGGACAACATTGAAGCAAGAGATGCTCTTAACTTTATTTCATCTCGCATCAATATGCCGTTTAAGCTTTTTCTTATCAGTGAAGCTGATTTCGAAAAAATTCACGCATCATATAGAGGTCTTTCAGGTGAGGTAAACAAGGCTCTTTCTGAGCTTGAAACCGAACTCACGACTGAGATTGAGGCTTCAAAAAAAGAGTCACGAAGTGAATCACAAGACGCAGAAAGTGATGAAATAGAAGAGGGTCCAAATATTGAGACAAAAATTATCGAGGATGCTCCGGTAACAAAAATTGTTGCCACAATTTTGCGCTACGCAACAGAAGGTGTTGCCTCAGACGTTCACGTTGAACCAATGCGTGAAAATGTTCGTGTGCGTTTTCGAATCGACGGAGTCCTACACACAAGTCTTATTTTGCCACACAAAGTTCACTCTGCGGTTATTGCTCGTATTAAAATACTTTCAAATATGCGTCTCGACGAAAAGCGTAAGCCACAAGATGGACGCTTTTCGGCAAAAATCGAAGGACGCAAAATCGACTTTCGTGTTTCTACATTCCCAACTTACTACGGTGAGAAAGTGGTGATGAGAATTTTGGACCAGGAAAAAGGTGTTCGAAAACTCGATGACATGGGGATTTCTCCTAATAATCTTGAAGCGATCAAGCGTGCGATTAAGCGTCCTTACGGACTCATTCTTATTTCTGGTCCGACTGGTTCTGGAAAAACAACAACTCTTTATGCGATGTTAAATGAGCTCGATAGGGAAGAGAAAAATGTGCTCTCACTCGAAGACCCGGTTGAATACAGTATTGAAGGTATGATGCAGTCACAGGTTCGCCCAGAGATTGGCTACACATTTGCAAACGGTCTGCGCACAACACTCCGTCAGGACCCAGACATTATTATGGTGGGTGAAATTCGAGATAAAGAAACTGCTCAGCTTGCGATACAGGCGGCGCTCACTGGGCACCTTGTGCTTTCAACTATTCACACCAACAGCTCAATTGGTGTAATTCCTCGTCTTATTGATATGGGTGTTGATCCGTATCTTATTGCGCCAACACTTATCGTTGCGATGGCTCAGCGACTTGTTTCAACTCTTCCTAAGGATGGAGGTAAGTCACTTGCTGTTGAAGGAAGTATTAAAATGATGATTGAAAAGCAATTTAGCGACCTGCCGGCTGAATATAGAAAAAATATTGAGATTGGTAAAGAGGTGTTTGAGATCAAACCAACCCCAGATTGTCCGACAGGAGTTCGTGGTCGAACAAATGTTATGGAGGTGCTTGAAATGAATAAGGATATTGAGGCAATGATTCTTAAAAATCCAACTGAGCTCGACATCTACAAAGTTGCGCGTTCTCAAGGTATGATTACCTTGAAGGAGGATGCACTAGTTAAAGCATTTAAAAGAATTATTCCGTTTGAGGAAGTTAACAGTTTATAATATGACACACAAAAACTATAAAATTTTACTTATTGACGATGACAAGTTTCTTTTGGGTATGTACTCTCAGAAGTTTGCAAAAGAAGGTTTTGAGGTTGTTTCAGCTCCAAGTGGAACAGAAGCTTTTGCGAAGCTTCAAGATTTCAAGCCCGACATAGTACTCTCAGACATTGTTCTTCCAGGTCTTGATGGTCTCGATATTATTGAGCACATTCAAAAGGAAAAACTTGCGGAAGGTGCAATAATTATCATGCTCACCAATCAGGGTGATAAGTATGATATCGATCGTGCAAAAGCACTTCATGTCCACGGATATATTGTTAAAGCAACATCGATTCCTTCAGAAGTTGTAACTGAAGTTGTTAAAATAGCCGAGCAAAACGGTAAATAATATTTATTATGGATCATAAAAAAGAACTACAAGATTTAATTGATACCGTTATTAGGGAAGATGGATCAGATATCCACATTTCTGAAGGTCGTCATCCAACAATTCGTGTTGCAAGTTTTCTCGTGCCACTCGTTAAAAAGCCAGTCCTCACAAAAGAGGATGTAAAAGGTATATTTAATGCTCTTTTGAATGAGGCCCATAAAGAAGTTTTTGAAAAGAAAAATGAGGTTGACTTCGCATATTCATATGGAGACAAAGCTCGCTTTCGAGGTAATGCCTACACACAGCAAGGTGCGATAAGTATTGCGCTTCGTCTCATTCCAAACAAAATTCGCACAGTTGAGGAATTAAATTTGCCACCGGTTATTAAAACTTTTGCAGACAAACAGCAAGGTTTCTTTCTTGTGGTGGGTCCTACTGGTCAGGGTAAGTCAACAACTCTTGCTGCAATTATTGACCTCATTAATGAAAGTCGCCTTGAGCACATTATTACAATTGAAGATCCGATTGAATATGTATTCAAGCAGAAAAAATCAATTATTGATCAGCGAGAGATAAAAAGTGATACACCAAATTTCCATCTAGCTCTTCGTGGGGTATTTCGTCAGGACGTTGATGTGGTGATGATTGGTGAAATGCGTGAGCCAGAAACTATTTCAACCGCGGTAACTGCCGCTGAAACTGGTCACTTTGTGCTTTCAACACTTCACACTAATACCGCTTCACAGACTGTTGACCGTATTATCGACTCGTTCCCATCCGAACAGCAAAACCAGATTCGCTTACAGCTCGCTGGATCTCTTGCGGGTATTTTCTCTCAACGTCTTATTCCTCGAATTTCTGGAGGTCTGGTGCCAGCATATGAGCTTCTTATTGCAAACGCCGCTCTTTCGAACTTGATCCGAGAAGGCAGGACTCATGAGATAAATACCGTCATCGAGACTTCATCTGAAGAGGGAATGATTGACCTCAACCGTTCTCTAGCTGAGCTTGTGCGTCAGGGAGAAATTACGGTAGAGAACGCATATCGACATTCAGTAAATCCAAAGACGTTGGAAAAGCTGATGTAAATTCTGATTTTCGCTCATAAGCGAAAATCATGTCAGAATATTATTTATGACGAAGTCAAAAATAATGGATGACTATTTTGGAATAAATGAAAACATGTTAATTTTTTACACAAGAAAAAAGTATGTCGGAAGATTTTTTAGAGCGAAGCTTTAAAAGAATTTCCGACCAGCGTAAAACTAGAGATTGCAAGCCCAAATAAACAAATTCTGATAAACTACATATATGCTCTACGCCTACAAAGCAATTGATACTACAGGAGAGAAAAAAGAAGGAACGATTGATGCAATCGGACTTGATGTTGCTATAAATGCACTTCAAAAACGCGGACTTGTATTGTCAGGAATTAAACCAGTTGATGAAGATAAGTCATTTAGGAGCAAGATTAAGTTTTTGAATAGAGTTTCCAATAAGGAGGTTGTTATCTTATCTCGACAGATGGCAACTCTTTTTGATGCGCAGGTGTCAGCTTTGCAGATTTTTAAACTTCTTTCGAGTGAAATGACAAATGCAGTATTGCGTCATGCGCTCACGGAAGTGTCTGATGATTTGCAGGGCGGAAGTAATATTTCAAAGGCACTTTCAAAACACCCAGATATCTTTTCAGATTTTTATGTAAACATGGTTCGTGCGGGTGAAGAGTCTGGAAAGTTAAATGACACCTTCAACTACTTAGCAGACCATCTTGACCGTACTTACGAGGTAACAAGCAAGGCTCGTAATGCCTTAATCTATCCAGCCTTTGTGATCATCACTTTTATCGGTGTGATGGTATTGATGTTTACGATTGTGATTCCAAAGATCAGTGTTATTTTAGTTGAGTCAGGTCAGGAGATTCCAATTTACACAAAAATCGTGCTCGCTGTGAGTAACTTCTTTGTTAATTTCTGGATCTTCATCCTTCTTGGTCTTGTGGTTGGAGGGTTCATTCTTATCCGCTATATCAATACGCCAACAGGTAGGCTTGCATTCTCAAGCTTTAAACTCAAAGTGCCCTACGTAGGTGATTTGTATCGCAAGCTCTATCTTTCACGTATTGCAGACAACATGAGTACCATGATCTCCTCTGGAATCTCTATGGTCCGTTCGATCGAGATTACAGCTTCTATTGTGGGAAATGATATCTACGAGCGCATTCTCACCGACTCTCTTCAGGCGGTGAAGGGCGGAAGTTCATTCTCAACATCCTTGAGTCAATATCAAGAAATTCCAACTATCATGACGACCATGATCAAGGTGGGAGAGGAGACGGGGGAGCTTGGAACTATTATGGATACCATGGCGAAGTTCTATCGTCGTGAAGTAACAAATGCGGTGGATACTCTGGTAGGTCTTATTGAACCTATTATGATTGTGACTCTTGGAGTGGGTGTGGGAATTCTTCTGGCGGCGGTTTTGATGCCTATATACAACGTCGCTGGCTCTATCAGCTAAAAAAGACGCAAAAGAGTCCTGTCTACGTCGTTGTTTACTCCGTTTTTTCCCGCGATATAGGTCAAACTATATCTTGGTTAAAATACTCGTAAACGCCTAGTATCCAGAACTCCTCTGTGTCTTTTCGGACTTTGTAAGCGCCTTACATAATATTGTTTTAGTGGTTTTTATTCTCCTTCATATTTCATTCAATTTCAGGCTCTTTTATGGTTATAATTTATCTTATTTCATCTTTTCTTCCTGCCTGTCGATGATGCAGGTTGTATCTTTAACCTTGTCCTATCCACACATGCACAAACTCTACATTGCATACACAGGAAGTAAGGGCTTATAATATATACATCGTTTGAAATAAACGACTTACTACCCGGGTAAGGGGTCGAATGTAAGAATTATAATAATGGGTCATTCCCATTATTAATTAAAAGATTGTTATTAATTATAAATTATTAATTCATGTCTAAGTTTAGAAAAGGTTTTACATTGATTGAGCTTTTGGTGGTTATTGCCATCATCGGTATTCTTTCATCGGTAGTACTTGCATCACTTAACACTGCAAGAGGAAAAGGTAAAGATGCAAGTACGAAGTCAAGTGTTTCATCAGCAAGAGCTGAAGCTGAGATTATTTACGATAATACAGGTTCTTATCTTACTGTTTGTACAACAAACTCAGGTTCAAAGAAGCTTCTAGATGCTGCTGTTCTTGCTAACGGAGGTGCTCTAACATGTAATGTCACTGCTTTAACCGGCGCTAATTATGCGGCAGGTGTTACTATGACAGCTACTGGTGTTCCAACAGGTCAGTATTTCTGTGTAGATAGTTCTGGGGCTGCTGGTTTGAGAATTACCGCACTTTCAACAGCTACTGTTTGCCCAGCTTCCTAAAACTCTTTGTTGATGAGTTTCAAAAACCACCCTTTAGGTGGTTTTTGTTTTGTATAAAAAGTAAAGTGTACTATTATTGATATATGAAATCTAGAATTAAAAAAGGTTTTACATTGATTGAACTCTTGGTGGTTATTGCCATCATCGGTATTCTTTCATCAGTAGTGCTTGCGGCATTGAACAAGACCCGAGACAAAGCTCAGGATTCGAAAGTTAAAGCTCAGTTGTCTCAGTTAAACACGTCAGCTGAATTATACTCGGATCAAAATGGTCATTATGGAACAGAGACTACAAGTTGTTCTGGGACAGGTAGTTTCTTTATTGATCCAAGTGCTTCTGTTTTGATATCTGCTGGAGAGAGTGCTTCTGGATTTTCCGCAACTTGTGTTTCTGATAATGGTTTAGGAAGTGTAGGTAATGCTACTTCGTGGGCAGTTTCTCTTCCTCTAAAAACAAGTTCTACAACAAGCTGGTGTGCAAACAGTATTGGTGAATCAAAACAAGGTACAGCTACTCTCGTCTCGAACGTCGCCTCCTGTATATAAACATTCGCTCATAAACTTTTAAAGTCTTAGCTAGATTAATCAGATTAATTTTCTATTTTCAACCAAAACCAAAATGTTAGACGCCCGGCGTCTAACATTTTAGTTTTTCAGTCAGTTCAGTTATCGGTTTTTTAACTTTCTAAGTATTGCTGGTTCTCAGATTCGAAGGAATTTTTTGTACCACTTTCTTCTAGGAATTTTTTGTAGGTTTGTGTGTCGAGATTATTA
>Ga0163151_10009383_pt1 | contig 10640 bp, 12 predicted proteins | sample OliLakLV19MP5IB2_FD_145596 | JGI IMG/M metagenome (GOLD analysis project Ga0163151, IMG submission 145596) | Freshwater microbial mat bacterial communities from Lake Vanda, McMurdo Dry Valleys, Antarctica - Oligotrophic Lake LV.19.MP5.IB-2 | ecosystem: Environmental > Aquatic > Freshwater >...
TTATAACGTAGCTGGCTTGGTTGAGTCCGAGGCAATTGAGAGCATTCGAGTAAGTCGTATAGACATACGGCGAATGAGAAGCGGATCAATCAACGAAGGAATCAACCAAGAGCCCGCTTAGTGCAAAGCACAGCGGTGCGGTCAGCCAGTTATAATTTTTTAATCTGAAGGAAGTCCAATTCTACCGGTGTTTCACGTCCAAATATCGTAATCAGTATTTTAACACGTCCTTTTTCTGGGTCAATCTCAGCAATTTTGCCATCAAAATCCTTGAATGGTCCGTCAGTTATCTTGACCCGGTCGCCAACAGCGACATCAATCTTATATTTAGGTTCGTCTACACCCATTCTCTTTAGTAAAGCCTCGACTTCACCCGGAGCAAGAGGTGTTGGAACTGTACCAGCACCAATAAAACCTGTTACATTGGGGGTATTTCGGACAACATACCATGAGGCATCATCAACAATCATCTCTACTAAGACGTATCCAGGATAAATCTTTTCTTCAATCGTTTCACGCTTACCAGCCTTAATACGAATCTTTTTTTCTTTAGGAACAAGGACATTAAAAATTTTATCTTCAAAACCAAGCGACTCAATACGCTGTTTTAGATTTCGCGTAACATTATCTTCATACCCAGCATAGGTATGGATCGCGAACCAACTACGCTGGCCTGTTTCAACTTGTTTTGGCATGTGATGTTTTTATAAGTGTAGCCCTTGCCTACCTCTGGAGGAAATAGCTACAAACTCCTTATCCGCCCCTGCCATCAGGCAGGTCTGGTGGATTAATTTAATATGTATTTAGTTAATATGCCCTGAAACCCCAAATCAAGAGCTCCAAGAAATGCGGCCAACAATAAGCCTGCGACAATAACGATGATTGTATAAGTCACTAGTTGTCTAGTGGTAGGCCAAATAACCTTAGCCATCTCTATTCGAACTTCTTTAAAAAATTGTATGATTTTACTCATAAATCTATATTCTAAAACCCCTCGCGGGGCTATTTGATATTAAAGATATCAGACACTAAGCAACATGTCAATCCCCTAGATATCCAAGTTAATCACACTTTTGGCATGAGTCTGGATAAACTTCTTACGTGGTACAACATCAGAGCCCATTAGAATATCAAACACCTTATCGGCGGCTTGAGCATCCTTAATACCAACTTGCAATAAAATCCTATTTTCAGGATTTAAAGTAGTATCCCAAAGCTGGTCGGCATTCATTTCCCCAAGACCTTTATAGCGTTGTAGGGAAACTCCAGCAATCTTGACATCTTCCAAGTCTTCGGCGGACGATTCATCATCCTCACCATCGATGGGAGTAACCTCCCATCCAGATTCTTCTTGCTTGTTTCCCTTAGTTGTTTTTTCTTTTGCTTTTTCTCCAGATGCCTTACGAAGTTCATCAAGAATCTTGTCTTTTTCAATATCATTATAGGCATAAGAAATTTTGGTACCTTTCTGAATCTTATATAAAGGCGGTTGGGCAATATATAGATAGCCACCGGCAATGATTTGGGGGAAATAGCGATAAAAGAGAGTCAGGAGCAATGCGCGGATATGGGCACCGTCCACATCGGCATCGGTCATGATTACTATTTTGTGGTAACGTAGTTTGCTTAAGTCGAACTCTTCAGCTATAGAGGTGCCCATCGCAATCACCAAGTTGCGAATTTGTTCTGAAACCAACATTTTGTCGAGCCGGGCTTTTTCGACGTTCAGAATCTTGCCACGAAGCGGCAAGATTGCTTGCGTATGCCGATCCCTGCCTTGAGTTGCAGTACCACCGGCGCTATCGCCCTCTACTACAAATAGTTCGGATTCTGAAGCATCGCGACTCGAGCAATCTTTCAACTTACCCGGCAGAGTCATGCCCTCCATCGCGCCCTTGCGAAGAACCGTGTCTCGAGCTGCTTTGGCCGCCAGGCGCGCTTTTGAAGCTAAGATAACTTTTTCAAGAATTGCTCGAGCATCATTAGGATTACGCTCGAGCCAATCTGTAAATTCAACATTCATAACAGTTTCCACAGCATTGCGAGCTTCAGTTGTGCCGAGCTTACCTTTCGTCTGACCTTCAAATTGAGGTTCTTTAAGTTTAATAGAGATAATAGCCGTCAAGCCTTCACGGACGTCTTCACCTGAGAGGTTATCTTCTTTTTCTTTTAAGAAACCGTTCTTGCGAGCATAATCATTTAAAATCCTAGTTAGGGCAGCACGAAAACCAGTCAAATGAGTGCCTCCCTCAATAGTATGAATATTGTTGGCAAAAGATAATTCTCGGCTAGTCAGTTCCTCTGCATACTGAAGGGATACTTCAACAAACATGTCTTGCTGTTCTTTGCCTACATAAAAAATATTCTTGTTTTTAACGTCTTCGCCACGATTCAAAAATTCAACATAAGACATGATCCCGCCCTCAAAACAAAAAGTGTAAATAGCTGAAGACTCTGTTTTTTTACCATCTTTGTTGGTCGTGACCAAAGGCGTACGAGAATCAGTCACAGTAATTCTTACCCCTTTGGTCAGATAGGCCTGCTGACGAATATGATTAAGGATCGCCGTTAGATCAAAAGTGGTATCAGGGAATATTGTCGGATCTGGTTGGAAATAAATAGTCGTCCCAGTTTTCTTGGTCGAACCAATTTTTTTAACAGGACCTTGGGGTTTACCGATTTTGTATTCTTGAGCAAAAATATCCGGCTTACGATAAACTTCAGCTCGCATCCATGTTGAAAGCGCATTTACAACGGAGAGGCCAACGCCGTGCAATCCACCAGAAACTTTATAGGCCCCTTGCTCAAACTTGCCCCCGGCGTGTAGAACAGTGGCTGCCGTTTCGAGAGCAGATTTTTTTGTCTTAGGATGGATATCTGTTGGAATACCTCTACCATCATCAGCTACAGAAACTTTATTATCCGTAAGTAAGGCAACCTCAATATTTCCAGCGTGACCGGCCATAGCCTCGTCCAAAGAATTATCAAAAACCTCCCAGATTAAATGGTGAAGGCCCTCTACTCCAGTTGAACCAATATACATACCGGGGCGTTTTCGAACCGGCTCTAATCCCTCAAGGACTTGAATATCTTTGGCTGAATATTCTGATTTTTTAAGCTCTTTATCTGCCATAATTTAGCTTGTGGTGAGCCTATTAAACTATCCTATAATTGTATCATTTGTGGACATGAAAATCAACCTTAAATAACCCACCAGAAAATAGCTAAAAACTGGCCAATAGCAGCAATTTTAAGCTATCTGACTTGGGCATTAAATTCCTTTTTTGTTTGGCCATAAACCTGCTCCTGGAGCGGGTCTATTTCTTCAGTCTTTAGGGTGCGATCAATAGAGCGATAAGTGATACGGTAGGTGTAACTAACCTTATCTGATCCAAATTTTTCTTCGTTTTCATATTTATCAATCAGCTCCACTTCCTCAATCAAATCTCCACCGATATCACGAATCAAATCAAAATAATCATTAGGCACGAACTCTTTACTTACGACAAATGAAATATCTCGAACAATTGGTGGATACTTAGAAACTTCTTTGAATTTATTGCCAAGCACAAGTTGCTTTTTTACTCTTTCATCTTCAGACCAAAGCAAACGAATGTCTGGCAATTCCATGGATATCATAGCGAAACGTTCTAGCCCAGGTCCAAAAGCCCAACCATTCCATTTTGAAGCATCGATACCAAGTTTTTCCAAGACACTCCCTTTAACCACGCCAGCTCCAGCCACCTCAAGCCATTTGCCATCACCTTTATCTATCTCCATATCTAGAGATGGGTCCGTATAAGGAAAAGTGTCTTCATTAAAACGTGTCTTCACATCAGAACCGAAGACGGCTTTAGCAAAACCGGATAGAGCTTCTTTTAGCTCGTCCAGACCAATAATTTTTTTATCTTTTGGAGAAAGATACCAGCCATCAATTTGATGGAATACGTTCATGTGATTACGATCGATTTCATCTTTCCTATAAACTTTTCCGAAAGAAAAACAGCCAACCGGCTCCCCTTCGGCCATCCTTTTTATAATCTCTGGCAACTCTAAATAATAATGCCACATAACTGTAGTGTGCGGGCGGAGAAGATTATCATCATCTACGAAATATGAATCGGTTTTAAAACGAGCTGGATGATTAGCAGGAAAATCAAAGAGATCAAAAGTTATATTTGTAGGCACGATCTCTGGAACCTTGATTATGTCAAAACCCTTGAAGCCAGGCCAAGCGATTACTCTTTGCACTATTTCATGGAGTGGACTACCTTCGGTCCTAGACAAATCAGGCATAGCCAAAAAACGCTTCATGCGCGACGCTTCGGCATCGGTCCTTTTAGCTAATACTTCTAATAGTTGTTTTTCGTTGCCTTCTACTGTTATGTCCATATTAGTATGATTATAGATTATTTTATTATTTAACAAAAGGTTGGGTCATGCCGTGCGGTCTCCCGCACGGCATGACTATCAATTCAATGTCTCACAACCCACGGGGATACATGCAGCCACTCCCCTTTTCTTTCGCCGTATCGGGACTTAATCTTGTGCCGTTTGGGACACACCCAATGGAGTGCTTGCGGCTTGTCTTCGTCGCCTGTGGATGCCTGAAGTCTGAAAGGGCCAACGCAATCACACTCAAGCTCCACGCCCTTGGGAACCAAGAAAGTGGCCCTACTGAACACGGGGTCGTACCTAGGCTTAAAAGAACTCATCTATGCACTCCTTCTAACTAATTGTTTTAATGTTTCACTAAAACAAGCGCCCCGTGAGGGGCTGCTTGTAACCTTCAAATTGTTTTGAAAATTATAATCAGGCCCCCACGGGGTGAGTAAATAGAATAGGGGAAATTGAAGTTGTATCAATTAATAATGTCATTGTCTATACAATATGGTATCACCATATCAGAAAAAAGCAAGGCCTGCTCCCCATCCCACAAAGATAGATTGGCAAGTAAAAAATAAAGGCGTTATAATATTTAATATGAGCCCAGAAATACCACAAGATGCTTCCGAAACAAATATCCCCAAAGATGGAGTAGAAAAAGAAGCCAACTTTGAAGGTAACGCCACACTTCTTTATTACAGTCGTCTTAAAAATCTCAAAATAAAAAGACAATTGATTGACTCTATTTGCGATTACTACACAGAAAATAAAGGGGCGGAGATTGAACACAAGAGCCCAGAACCAAGATCTAGGGAACGAATAGAAAGAGAACTTGATGATCAAATTAAAAAAGTTTTTTCTGTGACAGCCCTTGATTATTCAACGAATGCAACTAGCAATGCCGGTGGCATAGAAATAAACGGCGAACATATATATTCTGGAGTCGTTGCTCCTTTCTAAAAAAATTTTGAAACTGGTGAACCATGGACCACTAAACAACTAGGCATTATTGAAGCCCATGAAAAAGGCCATGGCATTAGAGGAGAAGGATCACCACTATTGGCCAGTACCATCAGGCAAAGAATTAATAATCTATTAGATCTATCAAAAATTACCATCGATGATCGTACTAGAAATAAATGGCGAGAAGTAGCTGGCACATCGGAGGAAATTACGCCTGAACAGACAGATCGTGAAATATTAGAATATTTTTCTAGCCCAGCTGAAGTTATGGAGAGGATGGCACAATTAAAAAATTACTTTGGGATGAGCGGAGAAGAAGAGTTTACAAAAGAACATCTAGCCTATGCCAAAGAATATTATCTTAAAGATACAGGATTGGGTATGCAAATGAAGCTGTTTTTGGATGGGATCACACCAGAAAAAGAAGATGAGTTTTTAGAACTGATTAATAGTTTGGGGATCTAGGCCACGGGAACCTGGCCACAATTCAAGTCAAGACACTTTTTTATTGTGAACTGAAAATAGCACTTCAGTGATTAGTGTTATTAGTATGGCGCCACCAACAAAGTTTTGAATAAAGAAACCATAATGATTCAATGAAAATAGAGCAATAAATAAAATGCCAACTAAAAAGGCTCTTCGGAAAGCCGACTTAAAATAATCTGCCTCATTTCCAAAAAAACGAGCCAAAAAATAACCCCCGCCCTCATGCCACATAATAGCTATGGCATAAAAAATAAAGGTAGCCAAACTTACAATAACAATACTTAGGGCAACTAAGAACAGTAGTTTAATTTCCATTCCAGCCACAAATGGATCAGAAGCATAGGATAGAAAACCCGTGGCAATTCCGGAGAGTATTCCAATCCCAAGAATAATAAGCATGGGCCGATTCATATCTGGCGGGGCCGACGGGACTCGAACCCGCGATCTTCTCCGTGACAGGGAGACGCTTTTCCAGCTAAGCTACGGCCCCAAGTGTAGAACTTTAATTGCTTTTTGAAATGTTTGATACTTTCTATCTAAATACATTTCAGCCGTTACATTATCATACATAAAATTAAAAAGTGCAAGGCCGTCATGATGAGAAAAAACTAATTCGTATCCGCTTTGCTTATTATATAAAAACCCGCCTTTGCATACCTTAATATCTCTTAGCAGTATGAGAAGTTTGTTAAGAAACTGGTGACTACCAGATGTGAACCTCGTCTGGAAAACCCACCTCAACTTATTTCTATCCTTGGCCCAATTTTCTCTAAAATACACACAACCATCACCGTCAAAATAGCCCCTAAGAAAGTGGCTGAAAAATCTCGTGGGGACAAATGGAACTTTTAATTTCAGACTTTTATTGGGAATCATTCCCAGCTTTAGGAGATCATTAAACATAACTTTACTGCCAATTTGCAGTTGGTAAGAAGGTTGTGTCTTATATAATAACGATTGTTTTTTTAAAGCAATTTTTTGAGTTGCATTTAGCATTATTTTTATCTTTACCAACAGATCTCTATCATTACTATAAAAAGATATATAATGGCCACCTCGATTGTTCTTAATCATATTCCCATCAGCCGCGAAAAACCCTAAAATATAAGCCATTTCTGGTGTCCATTTTTTGAAGAAATTCTGATTAATTATCTTGTGAATTGGCATGGAAAATAGCCGTTTTATAGCTCTATTTTAACACAATAATTCACTGTTTAGAAGATGGTTATTTGGACCAAATTAATCCCCCGCGCCAACCATCTAAAAACTCTTGGCGAGTCAAAAAATAGTTATGACCCCGAAATGACGCGTCTGGATCTTGTATGTAATAGCCAATCGTCTGACCAGCAAATTCCTGAAAACCATGGACGACAACCATGTGGCCACCTTTTGATGGGTTAAGGTGGTGAAAAATAGAAGTAATTACAGGGTGATTTTCCTGTAAATTGCTATTGATAATTTTCATCCCAATCTCTTTTTCTTCTGGAGTATAAAAGAATTTCCTTGCATGAATTAGTGGCAGACCATATTTTTGACCCATTTCCGCCATGACTTGATGCTTAAAACCAACATTATCGAGATAGCCATCACCAGTAATAAGTTTCTCGCGTAACTCTACGGGGGTTAACACTAGGGCTGAATCATGGTGTTTTAAAACCATCCAAAGAGAACATGGCGCACACATCCGATAAGCCCACGCTTCTTCGTGGCTTTTATCATGCTGATTACAGATTGGTAAATTAATTTTTATATCCTTCATTCCGTAGGAACTATAGGGCACTCACCGTAGCTCGATTTAAGATACTTTCATTTTGGGTCACTCGTTCTTAATTGTTCTCAAGGGCGAGATGCCACAAAATCTTTTCTATCTTACGAGACCCGTTATAAGTAATGTGATGCCTGTGCGGAAAACCAGCACCTTGAGAATCATTACTAATGGCCTCGGTCTCACTGACACAAAAACCAACATGGTCGTTTGATTGCTTCTCCCATTTCAAAATTGCTCCCGGTCTTAACTCGGTTATTTCTACCCAACCGTTCCCAGCAAGATCATCTAACAAACTAGCCACTCTGGCCCTAGTCGAAGATACCCAATGGGGCTTATTAATCGCATCGAGAAGCGAATTATGTAAATACAGCACCGAAGACACAAAAGATGCACACGATAAGCCACCGTCCTCCAATACATCTTTCTCGACACCATCTTGCTTAATATAAAAATTCCTAAACATCCAATTCTCCCCTTTGATCGAATTTTCAATCATCTTTAAATAATTTTTCTTGAATAATAACTTAATCATAACCCAGAAATTGTAATGTATTTATCACAAAATCTCAAGTACAAAAAATTAAACCCTCTCTATGGAACGTTCGGAGGCCGGGCAGGCCGAGATAGAGCAAAAAATTCAGTAGAATTTTTATGCGGTTCCGTGAGGGGGTTTAATATTTTTATTTAGGCGCCACTTCTCTGATTACTGGAATCGGTTTTTGGATATTGAACGAGCGCTGGATGGTACATTGTTGGTTTACATTGTCTTTGGCTGTTAGTGAAACAGTATAGGAGCCTAGAGTTGTGTAGGTATGGTTCACTGAAGATCCGGCATTGTTATTATTAGAATTAGCACCATCACCAAAATCTATACTAAAGTTATTGTTCCCTCCCCCAGTCCCAAACACGGTTGTATCTGTAAAAGTAACGGGTTTGTTTTGGGGTGGTTTTGGATTTTCACTAATACCATTAGCTGTCCAAGTAAATCCAGCTTGAGGATATGCGAACTGTGGAGTCTTCCAGTTATCCCCACTCCCATTACTATTACAATTAGACCCTACGCAACTACTCAATGTCACCCAATTAGACGAGGCACCAAAAATATTCCGAGTCTTGACGCGAGCATAGTAGCGAGTATTGAATGACAAAACCCCGGAAGGTATAGCAGTAGACTGACTTGTGCTTACAAAATATGCATCATAGACAAGATTGTTAAAATTAGAATTAGTCGCGACTTGAACCTGATAGTCCACTTGATCTGCCACATAATCCCATCTAACCGTACCGCCTAAACCAGCCGAGCAGTAATCTGGCAAAGTATAAGTAACATTACTCGCGACTGCCGCTGGACAAGAAAATGTTCTGGGTGACCCAGAGAGGTTAACTTCTTCGCCAGTATTAATATCAACAGCATAAGCATATAGAGAATGAGTATTCCCGTCTTTGAAACTAGTTGGGGTAGTACCAGTAAATCCATGTTTGCCGGTTATCCCATATTGAGTATTTACATCATCTCGTGTCCCAGATGCAAACAGTGTCCCTTCAGAAATAGTATTACCGTCCCTATATATATTTACATTTATAGATTCGCTGGATGAATCAGGATCAAAAGTCCAACCGCCAAAAATACTACAGTAATCTGTCGGGTCTAGCCAGCCAACTGGCAACTGATTGGGATTAGCAACTGATACACTTGTTGTGCAATAAGCTACCTGACCGGCCCCGCCCAATTGAGTATCTTTAACATTTACAGTATATATTCCAGCGGAAGAATAACTACAAAGATCAGTATATGTCTTAGAGCCACTGTTAATCGTATCGTTCGTTACATCATATATACCATCGTTGTTACAATCAACAGAAACCCAATGATCCGCTCCGCCAGTATCATGATTAACGGTCACATCTACCCCGTTAAGCGGTGGCGAGCCACTACTTGGATTTGCCGAAACAGAACACGCCCATACTCCGGGCGGAGGAGGGGTCCCTGTTGGTGTTGGTGTTGGTGTTGGTGTTGGTGTTGGTGTTGGTGTTGGTGTTGGTGTTGGTGTTGGTGTACCGCAAGAACCATTGTCAGTGTAGGTAATATTAAAAGTGATAGTCCCCCCAGAAGCGACACCCTGACTTGTCCCCGGCGCAACACTCTTGCTGTAGCAATTTATATCAGCCGCATCAAGAGTATATGTCCCTGCCGGACCTTGGCCTGTAGAGCTAGTGACATTGCTACTTGTCTGCGGAAAATCTCCGCCCGAAGGATTACCTGTCACCAACCAAGTCGAATTAATATTGGATGAAACATTAATCGTCGCTGGTGTTGGTTGGGTTGGGACAAGTGTAACTTTGAGATTAATAATAGGAAAAGGATCTGGATCACTCTGACAATATTGACTCAACCAAACTGATATCTGGCCTTCAGAAGTAATTGGTACCGTTGTATATTCTCTGCCGGGAGATAAAGGTCCGGTATATTCACTATAAATAGCCGGATAAGCAATGCCATTATATGAATTTGGTTCAGCAATAGTCTTAACAGTAAATGGCACCTTGGTTCCTGTGGGCACAGTTACTATTCCATCTCCTGTTCCATTACTGGTAAACACTTGGCCCGCAATTTCAATCTCTATATGGGCGGTGGCAATATCGGGATCCGAACATACAGTAAATGCATGCACTTTGTTTGGCATTATAATAATCCAATTTGCTATGATAATTAAAAATACTATTAGGTATAGAAGACTAGGCAACTTTTTACTAAAGAATCGGATCATGACCCTAGTATACTATTATGTGTTGGATATATAAATAGTGTATGTTTACAATAAAAAGCTACCTTCCTCTATAACGGGAGAAGAAGGTAGCGGTATTATCGTGGTCGACACTACTTGGGTGCCTGCCAGTTGAGTGTTTCTTCATGGACAAAGTCGGCGGGTCGACTCGCCGGATTTCCGATGAAGTGAGACATTCCCTTCTCCACCCAGATATTGAACCGAAATGCTCGGACAGTATTGGTGGCACCAGTAACAGGCAATATAGCACC
>Ga0163151_10009386_pt1 | contig 10637 bp, 13 predicted proteins | sample OliLakLV19MP5IB2_FD_145596 | JGI IMG/M metagenome (GOLD analysis project Ga0163151, IMG submission 145596) | Freshwater microbial mat bacterial communities from Lake Vanda, McMurdo Dry Valleys, Antarctica - Oligotrophic Lake LV.19.MP5.IB-2 | ecosystem: Environmental > Aquatic > Freshwater >...
TGACCCAATGTTCATGTGGCCTACCTCTGAGTTACCCATCTGTCCGGCAGGCAATCCAACGGCAAGCCCCGAAGCCTCTAACTTACTGTGAGGATATTTCTTATATAAAGAGTTGATGTAAGGAGTTTGTGCGTTGTCAATAGCCGAGACTTTCAGGTTTTTTGCAATGCCCCAGCCATCCAAAATCATCAATAGCACTTTCTTATTCATGGTATTTATTTTGTCAAAATTTAAGAGGTCAAATATAGAGTTGATTTGTGGTTTTTTGACCTTCTTTCGATAGTTCTCCGATTAATAACCGAAGAACAATTGTTAGGTTCCAGTCATTCCTGGCCGATTAAATTTTTCTGTACCGCATTAATGGCATAATTTTGGTCTCATCCCGAACGCTATGAAGAGTATAAAATGGGCATTCACCGTCATCCTGATCCTGGCTGCGCAGTTTGCGTGGGCACAGGCGGAGATTTTTGCTCCAATTAAAGACGCGTTGAAGGCGGGAAGTGCTAAAGAAGTTGTGAAATCGTTCAATCAATCGCTGGATATCAACTTGGAAGGAGAAATCAAAACCTACAGTAAAGCCCAGGCAGAATTTGTATTGCGCGACTTTTTCAAAAAACATCCACCTACTGACTTTACTATCGTTCACACTGGCTCATCCAAAGGAGGGCTGCAGTATGCAATTGGCAATTATAAAAGTAATAGCGAGACGTACAACGTGCTCATCCGCGTAAAGCAAGCGGGTAATGATTATCTCGTACACGAAATCAGTTTTGTGAAAGAGTAATGTGGCCATCTTACCTCAACGATCAAGCTATTCATGAGTTTATTAAGAGTGCGCTAACCGAAGACCTTGGGGAAGGCGACCATTCTACCCTGGGCGCTGTGCCTGCCTCTAAAATAAGCAAAGCACAACTCCTCATAAAAGATGACGGAATTATTGCCGGGCTTGAAATGGCTGAAAGAATTTTCCGTGAAGTAAACCCAACTTTGCATGTTACCTTTTTCAAGCATGATGGTGATGTGGTAAAAAAAGGGGATGTTGCTTTTGTTGTTGAAGGACCTGCTCAATCCATTTTATCTGCCGAGCGGCTCGTGTTGAATTGCATGCAACGCATGAGTGGCATTGCCACCTACACCAATCGTCTGTGCAAACTGATTGAAGGAACAGGCGCCCAATTGATGGACACGCGCAAAACAACTCCCAACTTTCGTCTGATGGAAAAATGGGCGGTGTCCATTGGCGGAGGAAAGAACCATCGCTTTGCCTTATATGACATGGTGATGCTGAAAGACAATCATGTTGACATGGCCGGAGGCATACGCGCTGCCATTGAAAACACAAAAAAATATTTGAGCGCAAAAACCAAAGACTTGAAGGTTGAAATCGAAACACGCAATTTGCAGGAAGTTGAAGAAGTCTTGCAGGTGGGTGGCGTAGATATCATTATGCTTGATAACATGCGTGCGGCTGATATGAAAAAAGCTGTACAGATGATTGGCAGAAAATACAAAACCGAAGCCAGTGGTGGGATTAACGAAACCACCCTGCGCTCCATAGCCGAATGTGGTGTCGATTATATTTCAGTAGGAGCTCTGACCCACTCCGTGAGGAGTTTGGACGTGAGTCTAAAGGTGATTTAACTTATATCATTTAAAGCGTGAGCGTTTTAATTGCTCGCGATATCAAGGCAATATTCTATTGTGATTTGATTAATTCTGAAGGTTATTTAAGGAATCAAATTCGAGCCTCGCTAGCACGTATTCAAAATAAACTAACAGGGTTTTGAAGATCGGACGTTGCCACCTTTTGAAAAAATTCAACTCTATAATTATACGCCTCCTGGATCACTCAAGCTTGAATCTAAGTAAGTCCAATAAATCTGTGAATCTGTGGCTTTGTTATTCAGATTAGAAAATCCCACAAATCCCCGTTATTTTTGCCCTCCTTAAAATTGAAGTGTCCTTATGGTTGTGAAGACTCGTAATTATCGCCTGGAAAAGAAAGACTATATCAAAATGGCGCTTAAAGCCATTTTAAAGCAGCAATGGTGGGTAAGTTTAATCGTGGTGGCTATCGGCTTGGGCTATATCTGGGTGGCTAGCATCTGGTGGTTCATTGGCGCGTTGCTCGGGGCAGGCTTGTATTTATTGTTTTGGTGGATACAGTTCTATGGTGTTACTCAACTGGATCAGGGTAAAATGCTGTTTGAGCGTTTTTCATACGAAATCACCAGCCAGCAGATTATCATGAAACTTAACGCACGCGAAGGCATGCCCATAAAGTGGGACCAGATCAAAAGCGCTCAGATAGGAAAAGATTACTTCCTGCTTTTCGTGAACAAGGCCCAACTCATTCACTTGCCTTTCAAGATTTTTAATTCTGAAAACGAGCGCAAGTTTTTGATCAGTATTTTGAGGAACAAGGGGTTGATTAAATAGAGATACTTGATTCTGGCGAGTCGGGTTAAGATATTTGAACTATGACTCACGACCATGATCCGGAATCAAGAATCAAGAAACGATTTTCTCCCACCGAGGCGCTGGCAAAAATTCAACACTACTGCGCCTATCAGGAGCGCTCACACAAAGAAGTAAAAACCAAGCTTTACGATTACGGACTTTATTCCAGCCAGGTTGATGAGATCGTCTCTCAATTAATCACTGATGGCTTCCTCAACGAAGAGCGCTTTGCCAAAGCCTATGCAGGTGGTAAATTCCGGATGAAGAAATGGGGCAAACTGAAAATTAAAAACAAATTGGAGTTCCTGGGTCTCACAAAAAATTGCATTCAACGCGGACTTAAAGAAATCGAGCCTGCCGATTATTCCAAAACACTCAAGGCTTTGATCAAAAAGAAGTCGGACGAAAGCAAAGAAGAAAATTTTTTTAAAAAGCGTGACAAGGTAGCACGCTTTGTCATTGGCAAAGGCTATGAACCCGAGCTGGTGTGGGAATACGTGCGCGATCTAATGGCTGACTAAAATGATCGTTATCGTGATGCACATCGTCAGGCTGATCCCGATTACGTTCGGAGGGCTTTTGTAATGCCCACGACAAAACACCTGATTTGAAAAACCGAAGTTTGTTCTTCCTACGTTTATACTGTTCATGAAACTGAAATTAACCGTCTTCCTTCTTCTCTTCAACTCACTGCTGTGGGCACAAGGCGATGATGTTCGCATCAAACAATTCAATCTAAAGAAACAAGTTGCCCTTGAGGGTTACGATCCGGTGAGCTATTTCGACACCAAGCCCATCGAAGGGAAATCTGAAATAAAGTTGTCATATAAAGGGGTGACGTATCTTTTTGCCACCCAGCAGAACCTGTCAAAATTCAAATATGATCCCGAAAAGTATGAACCCGCCTACGGAGGCTGGTGTGCCTATGCTATGGGCGAAAACGGTGAAAAAGTGAGAATCGATCCGGAGACTTTTAAAATCGTTGATGGGAAACTCTACTTGTTCTATAATTTTTGGGCAAATAACACCCTTGTAGGCTGGAACAAGAATGAAAAGCCGTTAAAAATCAAAGCCGACCAGAACTGGAAGAAATTCGTTCAATAGACACCTTATCCTTTTTCTTTCGTATAAAAAGGTAGATTTCATATAACTTTACATCTGCAAAAATTTACCTGAATCAACATGCAGCTCTCTCAGGCAGCGAATAACATACTAAAACAATTGGCGGGCTTAGTTGACCAGATTGCCGAAGAGGATTTTCGTAAACCCTCTCACGCATTGAACGCCACCATTGGGCAGCATCTACGGCATACCCTTGAATTCTTTATCTGTCTCGAACAGGGTTATGGTCAGGGTATTGTCAATTATGACAAGCGTATTCACAACAAGGCTATGGAGAACGACAAGTTCATTACGCTACACACCATCCACCAGATACAGGAATTCATCAATGCCAATCAGAACGACAAGGCGTTGAAACTGGAGGTAGGCTACTTGCCCGACAGTGATGCGTTTGAAACTATCAATACGAACTATCAGCGCGAGCTGGTTTACAATATTGAACATGCCGTGCATCACATGGCCATTATGAAAATTGGAATCAGGGAAGTAGCCGGTTATATTATCTTGCCTTCCGACTTTGGTATTGCCGTCTCCACCTTACGCTACAAAGAAGCGGTAGTGACCGCCCACTAATTCTGTATTTTTGCACCATTCATAAACTGTCGTGCAGAAATTTTTTCGAAGCAACTTTTTCATCAAACTCACCTCATGGGAATACTGGCCTTTCGGAATCATTCAGGCCCCCTTATTCTTTTTGTGGATCTGGTATGCCTTGCGGGAGCGATCACTTTTATATTTCTCCGCCTCCAACCCTTCCATCCTCAGCGGTGGCATGATGGGCGAATCCAAATATGAGGTGTTGCAACTGGTTCCGCATGCACTACAACCAAAAACTATTATCATCAGACTTCCGACCACGGTAACAAACATCACAGATACTATGCGTGAAGCCGGTTTAACTTTGCCAATTATTTTCAAACCGGACCTGGGCGAGCGTGGGTGGATGGTGCGCAGGATAAAAATTGAACAGGACATCGAACAGTATCTGAAAGAAATTAAAATCGATTTTATCGTGCAGGAGTTAGTGGATCTACCTTTGGAATTTGGCGTGTATTACGTTCGCTTCCCGTCACAACAGACTGGTTTTGTCAATTCAATTACAGGCAAAGAATTTCTTTCTGTTACCGGTGATGGCAGGAAGACGTTGCAGCAATTGATTCTCGAAAAAGACAGAGCAAAAATTCAGTGGGACACACTAAGTATGGGGTATGCCGATCGTTTGTCAGAAATTATTCCGGCAGGAAAAAAGCTAGAGCTGGTTTCCATAGGCAATCATTGTTTGGGTACTACTTTTTTAAATTACAACCATCTGATAAATGAAAAGCTCAACACTTCCTTCGATGCCATCAGCAAACAAATCCATGGATTCTACTTCGGACGATATGATTTGCGCTGTGCCTCATTAGAGGATTTGGAAAACGGAAAAGTAAAAATCATGGAGCTCAATGGCTGTGGTGCAGAGCCCGCTCATATTTATCACCCTGGTTCATCATTGATAAAAGCAATGGGGGTGCTGATCACGCATTGGCGCAACCTGTATCGTGTAAGTAAAGAAAATCATGAACGTGGAGTTCCCTACCTTTCCCTTCAGGAAGGTAAACAGATTTATAAACGAGTAAGAAAAGTTATGTCACCCGGAGTATGATCGTTCAGGTTTTTTTAGTGGGCTTTATTTTCAGTTTCCTCGGATCGATTCCTCCAGGTACGCTTAACCTGGCTGTGTTACAGTTGGGCATGGAATATAAAATTAAAACCGCCCTTCGTTTTGCGCTGGCTGTTTCTATCATTGAATATCCATATGCCTGGATTGCGGTAGTATTTGAAGATTGGGTTACCTCCTCACCCATGATCGTTGATAACTTTCAACTCATCACAGCCATTGTAATGACCGTCATTGGTGGTTTCTCTGTGTGGTCGGCACGCAAACCGAGCGAGTTTTCGGTCCGGTTTAACGAAAGTGGATTTCGCAGAGGTATTGTACTCAGCATTCTCAACCCAATGGCCATTCCTTTCTGGATCGGCATCACTGCGTATCTGAAAGCACAGGGCTGGGTGGATTTATCAACGCCCTGGTTATTGCACAGTTATGTGTTTGGCACTTCAGCGGGCGTAATGATCCTGCTTGTGCTATTTACATTTTTAGCCAAGCGACTTGCATCGTATGTGAAAGACAATAACATTGTAAAACTAGTGCCCGGGCTTACACTGCTCGTGTTGGGATTGTATGCATTTGTAAAATACCTTCTGTAATTAGAAACATTACTCCTTCACAAACTCAATGCTCCACTTGGTGATCCAGGCCCACGTAGTTGGCTTATAGCGATCAATTTCATCACCTCCACCATTTAGGCGCGGATCTTTTTCATTCTGCATCCATTGCAACAGTTTTCCGGTGAGTTCTTTTTTTGCGGATGCATACTCAGCCAGGTTGGCTACATTATTAATATTAAAAGGATCCTTCCTCAGATCATATAATTCTTCACTTGGTCTTTTAGCAAAACCCAATTCAAAAAATGGTTTCACAACAGGATCATTCCGATTGTCAAGTATAAATGCTTTAGTGGGACCACCATCTACATCGCCAAATTCGGACGTAGTGCCAGGCATCGACTCATCACCACCCGGCATGCGATAATGACGTAGGTTAACGATGTATAAAAAGTTGCTGGTGCGAATGGCGCGCATCGGATAACCCGCCCCCCTGTCCATTTCATTTCTGCTCATACAATGACGCTCGCGTTCAAGAAAAACTTCGGTGCGATGGGCGGATGTTTGTCCTGTGAGCACGGGCATCAAACTTATTCCATCCATAACAGGTTTATTTTTAACCCCCGCCAGATCCAAAAATGTGGGAGTTAAATCAATAAGATTCACAAAGGAATCATTCCTCTTGTTTTGTATTATCTTTTTGGAAAAGCTGGAAATGATCAATGGAACGCGCGTGCCGTAATCATATAAATTCGTTTTTGCATGAGGAAACGGCATCCCATTATCAGATGTCATCACAATGATGGTATTCTCCAATCTCCCGGCTTGTTCCAATACTTTAAGCAGATCGCCTACTTCATCATCGAGTCGCTTGATGAGATAAAAATAATCGGCCAGGTCGCCACGCACTTCGGGCACATCGGGCAAGAAAGCCGGCACTTTAATTTTATTCAGATCGATACCGGAAGTTCTTCCTCTGCCAAACGGAAATGTGCGATGTGGATCATTGGTGCCAAACCAAAAGAAGAACGGCTTCTCTTTTGGAAGCTGACTGAGCATGTTCTGAAACTCAACTTGCTTACCCGCGGGATTCTCCTTGTACCCCATTTGCGTAAAATCACCGGGAGCCCAGCCTTTTCTGTCATAAGCCACTTCATATCCTTCCTTGCGCAGAACCTGGACATAGGTTGGAAAAGATGCATCGAGCCTGCCAACCAGATTAACCGCCTCGCCAAGCTTGTGGGGATAGCGTCCGGTAAGTATCGCTGCTCTGGAAGGCGTGCAGGATGGGTTTGCAGCATAGGCATTTGTAAATGTTACACCAAGCTGGGCAAGTCTTTCCAGGTGAGGGGTTTTAACCACCTGATCGCCATATACACTGGAGTAAGGATAGCTCATGTCATCCGCAAGAATGAAAAGAATGTTAGGCTGCTGCGCATTCAACCTCTGAAAAGAGGTGATCAACACCACGATGAGAAAGAGCACAAATCGATTTTTCATTTTTAATAATGAATAGGGGTTAACGCACTTGGCCTTCTGTTTATAAATATTGCTCTCAAGAAAGTGGTCTAAACCTGTTTGTATTTCCAACAATCCACCAGGTGGTCATTCACCAACCCACATGCCTGCATATGGGCATAGATCACTGTAGATCCCACAAACTTAAAACCACGTTTGATCAGGTCTTTGCTTAAAGCATCGGACTCTTTCGTAGTGGCAGGAAGCTGATTCAAGGTTTTCCACTTATTCATAATGGGCTTGTGATTGACAAAGCCCCAGATGTATTTGTCGAATGTTCCGAATTCCTTCTGCACTTCCAGAAATCGCTTTGCATTATTCACGGCTGCATACACTTTCAGTTTGTTTCGAATAATAGCAGGGTCCTGTAAAATTTTCTCTATCCTCTTTTCGGTGAAGCGTGAAACTTTTACGGGGTCAAAGTCAGCAAAGTTTTTTTGATAGCCTTCACGTTTCTTCAAAACGGTAGACCAGCTAAGGCCGGCTTGTGCACCTTCGAGAATCAAAAATTCAAAATGCACACGATCGTCATGCACGGGCACGCCCCACTCCTCATCGTGGTATTGAATGTATTGCTCAAACTTCAAACACCACGGACAACGAAATACTTCTTTTATAGACATATAGTTAACCGTTGTTAAAATTTTCAGAATAATGACGGCTCCAGAAAATGGCCGGTACCAGAATCAATCCGGAATCACTTTACGGCAACATCCACTCATACACCTGGTAGTGCTCACCGTTCATGCCCAGTTTTTCATACACTTTTTGCGCGGCCTGGTTGGTTTTATCAACGTATAGCCGAATGCCCTGATACCCCGAGCCAGGAGTAACCATACTCCGAATGTATTCATACATTTTTTTAAACACCCCCCTGCCCCGATAAGAGGACGCGATGTACACCGACTGTATCCACAACACATTGCCGCACTTCCATTCACTCCATTCAAAAGTAGTATCATGCATCCGATCACTTCATTATTTTCTTCTGCCACGTAATAGATTCCCTTGGCGGAATCTTCAAAGAGGCGTCTTAGTCCTTCCGCGACCACCACCGGATCAAGGATAACATTCTCTGTTTCCAACGCCATCTTCTGCTGAAAGTCAATGATGTATGTTGAATCTTCTTGTGTCGCTGGCCTGATTGCAATCATTTCCTGTTTATGAAATTTAAATTATCTAATGTGTATTCCTGTCGTTGATCCTCTACGTAAGGGTAGTAGATTTCTTCTTTTAAAAATAGCCCTGGTTTTGTTTAAAATTTTTTGCTGAACAAAGATAAAAGCATAAACACGAAAAACTCATACCATAAAAATAATTCCATACCTTATCCCATCGGTTGGCTTCTGCGCAAAATGATTTTACTTTTAACGTATGAAAAACATACTCCTTCTATCCTTTTTTTCGCTTCTGCTTTTGCCCGGCTGTAAAGAAGATGAACCTACTGTGGTTAGCGGTTTTTTCACCGACAAAATTACCCTCACCGAAGGAGCCGCTAAAAACAACCAGGTAATTACGGTGAACGTGACCGGCTCAATAAATTCTATCATAAGGGTGCTTTATCAAATAAAAGAAGGCACTGCGAAAGCAGGAGCGGATATCACCACCGCAGAGGGAGAACTGGAATTTTCTAAAGGTAAACTAAGTGCTGATATTGCTATTGAAATTCTTGGCGACACGCATCTCGAATTAGGTGAATCATTTGACATAGTGTTCACTTCTGGCAGCAGTAACTTCGTCACCACCATTGAAATCCCAAATGATGATTCGATTGAAGATATCCTGACGGCAGACGATGGTTTCTATACACCTGAAACGTATCCTTCTATGGAGGCCGTCTTCAAAGATGAGTTCGAGGGCGCTCAACTGAACACAAACCAATGGACCTATGAATTAGGCAACGGATGCAGTGTGGGCATCTGCGGCTGGGGAAACAATGAACTGGAAACCTATACCAACTCCACTGAAAATTTAAAACTGGAAAACGGCAAGATGGTGATCACCGCGCGCGAATTCAACGATTCTTATACCTCGGCCCGCATCAAAACTCAGGATAAGATAGAATTGAAATTTGGTCGAATCGATGTGAGGGCAAAACTCCCGAAAGGTCAGGGCATCTGGCCTGCCATCTGGATGCTGGGGGAAAACATTGACGTGGCCGGATCGGGCTGGCCTATATGCGGTGAGATTGATATTATGGAAGTGGTTGGGCACCGACCAGCCGAGTTAGTGGGCACTGTTCACTACAACAGTGATGGTTACAAGTATTCATCGAGCAGCACCACACTGAGTTCGGGCGACTTCTCTGATAAGTTTCATGTGTTTTCGCTGGTGTGGGACAAAAACAAAATTACTTGGTATCTTGACAACAAAAGTTTTAAGGAGTTTTCTAACACTGCTAACATTGCTGGTTACCCATTCAACAAACCATTTTTCTTTATTATGAATGTGGCTGTCGGTGGCAATTGGCCCGGGTCGCCCGATGCCACTACCGTGTTCCCTCAGGAGATGTTTGTCGATTACATCCGTGTGTTTCAATAAACCTGATAATATCTTTAATTTTTATTCTTATAATAACAACAAAGTAGAAAAGGAAAGTTTGCCATTGGCCTATTGATTAAGTTAAAAACTGACTAAGTAATGATTTATATTTGATGGAATTGCTCTTTAGAAAATCGTAAACATTTTAATCATAATGGGATTGTTTTTTACAATGACAAAAAACAAGGCGATGAATAGCCACGGTCATTGAAGGATACTTATACTGCAGATATTTAATGGAAACCTCAAAAATTGACATATGCATTGTCGATGATCATCACATCTTCCGCAAAGCGGTGTGTCAACTCGTAAAAACTTTTCCGCGCATCGATCAGGTATTCGATGCCGAAAACGGAGCGAAGTGCCTTGAGCTGGTAGCGCAAAAAAAACCTCAGGTAGTACTGCTGGATTTGGAGATGCCTGTGATGAATGGGGTGGATTGTGCCGAGCAACTCATTCTGAAATATCCAGATCTGAAGGTAATCATTCTTACCATGCATGACAACGAGAAATCCATTCTTCACATGATCGAGATTGGTGTGAATTCCTTCCTGTTAAAAAACAGTGACCCCTTAGAACTTGAGCGTGCTATTTATGCTGTGGTGGACAGAGATTTTTATCATAACGATTTGCTTGTGGCGGTACTGCGCAAGGGCATGCGCAACCAACTCAAAGCCAGGCGTCCTGATTTTTCAGCAACTCATGTGCTTAGTGACCGTGAGCGGGACGTGCTACGGCTTATCTGCGAAGATAAATCCACCAAGGAAATTGCCATGCATCTTGACATC
>Ga0163151_10009388_pt1 | contig 10636 bp, 7 predicted proteins | sample OliLakLV19MP5IB2_FD_145596 | JGI IMG/M metagenome (GOLD analysis project Ga0163151, IMG submission 145596) | Freshwater microbial mat bacterial communities from Lake Vanda, McMurdo Dry Valleys, Antarctica - Oligotrophic Lake LV.19.MP5.IB-2 | ecosystem: Environmental > Aquatic > Freshwater > Lake...
GCTTTACACCTACCATTATACATTTGTAAATGGTGACCTGGAGAAGGTTTCACTTCTGTGGCTTTCTGATTTCATCACTATTTTCTCAATCGGGTTGCCCCTTTTGCATTTTTTTATTCCTGTAAAAACAAAATATTTTTTTAAGCTGGTAACGATCGAGAGCAAAGTCTTTGAGAGTAAGTATGGAAACGCCAGAGCGGTGATAGAGTTTATTGCTATCACACTTCTGTTTGTGGTTTTGGGATTTATTATAAGCTTTGATAAGTACTGGTTTTTGTATGGTATTGGGGCCACCATGTTGGCGGTTCGTCACGGATTTAATTATGTAGTGTTGGTCAATTCCGTGATTTTTATTTTGAACTACATTCTGCCCCTTTTGAAATTTGAGAGTTTGGTGCATGGTTTAAATGTATCAACGGAGTTATTAAATGTGCACCTGGGCATGGGCACCATGTTTTTTGGCTCCACACTGATTGGTCGTGTGATCACTGATTTGCGGAATTCCGAGAGAGAACTCACCATCCAGAAAAAGCAAATTGAAGCAGCCAACAGCCAGCTGAGTAAAACGAATCATGAAATGGATCGATTTGTTTATAGCGTTTCCCATGATATCAGTGCTCCGCTAAAATCAATCAGAGGCCTTATTGCCATCAGCAAATTAGAATCCGACAGCAATTCGGAGTTTCCTTACATCTCAAGAATTGAGCAAAGCGTAAAGAAGCTAGAAGACTTCACAGAAGAGATATTAGAGCACTCGAGAGCAAGCCGAAAGGAAATTGAGATTGAGGAGGTCAACCTTCACCAACAGCTGGAGGAAATTTTCGACAACCTGAAATTTCTGAATGGCTACAACGCAATTCGGTTTACCCTGCAACTCGATTATCCCCACATAAAAGCGGATCGATTCTTATTAAAAGTAATATTGAGCAACCTTATTTCAAACGCAGTAAAATTTCAAAAACAGAAAAACGGATTTGTTCCTGAGATCAGGATCAGATCATATGCGAAGGACACCGTATATATTGAGGTAGAGGATAATGGTGAAGGTATCGAGGAGTCATACAAGAATAGAATATTTGAGATGTTCTATCGGGCCACCACCACCTCGACAGGTTCTGGTTTAGGACTGTTTATCGCCAACGAAGCAGTATTAAAACTGAACGGGGTAATTTCTTTTAAGTCAAAGCATGGAGAGGGTTCAATCTTTACAATCGAATTGCCTCTCCATAAGTAGTGCATTAATAAACAGAGTTTTGACTTCTCTACTTGCTCAGGTAAAGATTTCTTTCTGCATAAATATTCATGAAGTAGTCATCCATTAAATCATCAATAAAATAGATGGCTTCTCCGGTTGATTTCATCTCAGGTCCTAATTCTTTATTTACTTCGGGAAATTTATTGAATGAGAACACGGGCACTTTAATCGCATACCCTTTCTTGGTTGGATTGAAGGTAAAATCTTTCACCTTCTTTTCACCCAGCATCACCTTGGTGGCATAATTCACGTAAGGCTCATCATATGCTTTGCAGATGAAAGGTACAGTGCGCGAAGCGCGCGGGTTTGCTTCTATGATATACACCCGGTCATTCTTTATGGCAAACTGAACGTTGATTAACCCCACGGTTCTTAATGCGACTGCAATACGTTTGGTGTAGCTTTCAATTTGTTTGATTACCAAATCGCCCAGGTTGTAAGGAGGTAGCACCGCATAGGAGTCGCCCGAGTGAATACCAGCCGGCTCGATATGCTGCATAATACCGATGATGTATACATCTTCACCATCACAGATTGCATCGGCTTCTGCTTCGATAGCGCTATCCAGAAAATGATCTAACAGCACCTTGTTTTCGGGCAGGTGTTTCCAGATATCGATAATGTGATTCTCCAGTTCTTTCTCATTGATCACAATCTTCATGCTTTGACCTCCCAGCACATACGAAGGTCGAACCAATAGAGGGAAGCCAATTGTCTTGGAAACTTCTAACGCCTCATCGGCATCGGTGGCAACACCAAATTCGGGATAAGGAATATTTAGCTCTTTGAGCAAAGAAGAAAAACTACCACGATCTTCGGCAAGGTCTAGCGCATCGAAAGAAGTGCCCATAATTTTTATTCCGTACTTATGAAGTTTCTCAGCAAGCTTAAGAGCGGTTTGTCCGCCCAGCTGAACGATTACACCTTCTGGTTTTTCGTGTTGGATGATGTCCCAGAGATGTTCCCAGAATACAGGCTCGAAGTAAAGCTTGTCGGCAATGTCAAAATCAGTAGAAACGGTTTCAGGATTACAGTTGATCATGATCGTTTCATAACCGCATTCTTTTGCAGCCAGAACACCATGTACGCACGAGTAGTCAAACTCAATACCCTGCCCGATGCGATTTGGGCCTGAGCCTAATACGATTACTTTCTTTTTATTGCTGGCAATGGATTCATTCTCCTTGTCGAAGGTTGAATAGTAATACGCTGTTTTTGCATCGAATTCAGCAGCACAGGTATCCACCATTTTATAAACGCGGTTGATGCCCATTTCTCTGCGCTTCTTGTGAACTTGGCTTTCTTTGCAGTCGATCAGGTGAGCGATCTGACGATCGGCATAACCTTTCTCTTTTGCTGTGCGCATTAAAGTGGCCGGTATTGTATCGAGTCGATATTTTTCAATTTCTCTCTCGAGCTCAATCAAATCCCAGATCTGTTCCAGAAACCACTTGTCGATCTTAGTAAGCTTAAGAATGGTTTTCATGGAGATGCCCAGCTTCATGGCGTCATAGATGTGAAACAGCCGGTTCCAGCTTGGATGTTCAAGACTGTATAAAAGATCGGCTTGTTTGGTCATCTCTTTTCCGTCTGCACCCAAACCATTTCTTCTGATCTCCAGCGACTGACACGCCTTTTGTAACGCTTCCTGAAAATTTCTTCCAATACCCATTACTTCACCTACTGATTTCATCTGAAGGCCGAGTCTACGATCCGCACCTTGAAACTTGTCAAAGTTCCAACGAGGAATTTTGACGATCACATAATCCAGAGCGGGTTCAAAGTAAGCTGTGGTTGTGCCGGTGATGGCATTTTGTAATTCATCTAAATTGTAACCGATGGCAAGTTTGGCGGCAATTTTCGCAATGGGATATCCCGTTGCTTTCGAAGCCAGCGCTGATGAGCGTGACACCCGTGGATTGATTTCAATACCAATGATATCATCGTTGTCGGGGTTTACAGAAAACTGCACGTTGCAACCTCCGGCAAATTTCCCAATGCCATTCATCATTCTAATGGCCAGGTCGCGCATGTTTTGATAAACGGTATCTGGCAAGGTCATGGCAGGCGCCACCGTGATGGAATCACCCGTGTGAATACCCATAGGATCGAAGTTTTCGATCGAACAAATGATGATGACATTTCCTAAACCATCGCGCAGCAACTCCAACTCATATTCTTTCCAGCCCTTGATGCTTTGCTCCACCAGCACTTCGTGAATAGGTGAAGCATGCAAGCCGCGATTCAGGGCCTCATCAAATTCTTCGGGTGCATTTACAAAACCACCGCCTGTTCCTCCCAAGGTGTAGGAAGGGCGAATTACTAAAGGGAACCCAATCTCCTGGGCAATTTCTTTTCCTTCCAAAAAGGAAGTGGCCGTTGAGCCCTTGCAAACACCCACTCCCAATTCAATCATTTTCAACCTGAATTTTTCGCGGTCTTCCGTAGTTTCAATGGCTTCAATATCAACGCCAATGATCTTAACGCCATAGTGTTGCCATATCCCAGCCTTTTCGCAGTCAATGCATAAGTTTAATGCTGTTTGACCGCCCATCGTGGGCAACACGGCATCCACATGGTGTTTCTCAAGAATTTCGCGAATGGATTTTTTCTCCAGGGGCAAAAGGTACACATGATCAGCGGTCACTTTGTCTGTCATAATGGTGGCCGGATTGGAGTTGATCAGGATCACCTCAATGCCTTCTTCACGCAACGAACGCGATGCCTGTGAGCCGGCATAATCAAATTCACACGCTTGACCTATAATAATGGGGCCGCTACCGATAATTAGCACGGAGCGAATACTGCGATCTCTAGGCATAGTGGCTGTTTAGGAGTGGATAAATCGTGCAAAAATAATGAGTCTTTAAGGATTTAAAGACCTAAAGATTACTTTTATTCGGAAGGTTATTTTTGACCGATATTTTTTCTGAATTTTTACTTTTAAAAATCCCTATAATGAATCTTAATCTGAAAGCACAAGCGCAGAATACCTACGATGCAATCGTGGTAGGCTCAGGAATTAGCGGTGGCTGGGCCGCTAAAGAACTTTGTGAGAGTGGATTAAAAGTACTTTTGCTGGAGCGAGGTAAAAATGTAGAACATCCCGACTATCCTACCGATACTCATCATCCCTGGCAGTTTGACCACCGCGGACGCCTTACACAAGAGGACCGTGAGCGTTGCCATATCCAGGTGCGGCATTACTCAATCGGGGGAGACAATAAGCATTTTTATGTGAATGATCTTGAGAATCCCTACACAGAGACCAAACGCTTTGATTGGATTCGTGGTGATATTGTGGGTGGTCGTTCACTATTATGGGCCCGTCATTGTTATCGTTTGAGCGATCTTGATTTTGAGGCCAATCAGCGAGATGGCATTGCCGTGGACTGGCCCATTCGCTATAAAGATATTGCTCCCTGGTATGATTATGTTGAACAATTTATTGGTGTGAGCGGAAAAGAAGAAGGTATTCCGCACTTGCCGGATGGAAAGTTTTTACCGGCAATGGCAATGAATTGTGTAGAAGAGGATTTTAAGAATAAGGTAGAAGCGAGATTTGCGGGACGCAAGATGACGATAGGAAGAGTTGCCAACCTTACGGCACCTGTGAAAGGCCGTGGAATTTGTTTATACCGTAATCAATGTCATCGTGGTTGTCCTTACGGAGCATATTTCAGCACGAATGCCAGCACACTGCCCGCGGCTTTTGCTACCGGCAATCTTACTCTGCGTCCTCATTCTTTGGTCAATCGGGTTATCTATGATGAGCAAAAAGGAATAGCATCCGGGGTTGAAATTGTTGATACTGAAACCAATGAGGTGATGGAGTTTTATTCGCGCATCATATTTCTGAATGCGGCCACCTTGGCAACTTCGTTCATTCTTCTCAATTCAACATCCGCGCGTTTTCCAAATGGTTTGGGTAATGGAAGTGACCAGGTTGGAAGAAACATTATGGATCACCATAAGGGCGCGGGAGCCAATGCTCAGGTTGAGGGGTTTGAAGACAAATATTATTCTGGAAGAAGGCCTAATGGCATCTATTTTCCAAGATTTCGAAATCTCACCGAAAAGAGAAGCGATTACCTACGTGGCTTTGGCTATCAGGGTGGGGCTGGCCGTGGAGGATGGAGCAGAGGCAATAATGATTTAGAGATAGGAGCGGCATTAAAAGAAAAATTACAAGAGCCCGCTGGCTGGACCATTGGTTTTGGTGGCTTTGGCGAATGTCTTCCATATTCTGAAAATCGGGTCACACTCAATCACGATAAAAAAGATAAATGGGGCAGGCCTACATTGGCAACCGATGTTGAGTTTAAGGATAATGAAAAAGAGATGCAAAAAGATATGGCCAACTCCATGGCCGAGATGATGGAGGCGGTTGGCTATAAAAATGTGCAACCCTATTCAAATATTTCTTTTCCAGGAAATGCCAATCATGAAATGGGCAGCGCGCGCATGGGCAGGGATCCAAAAACTTCGGTGCTTAATGAATTCAATCAGCTATACGAGGTGAAAAATGTTTTTATTACCGATGGGTCTTTTATGACTTCTTCTTCGTGCGTAAACCCCTCACTTACCTACATGGCCATGACGGCAAGAGCATGTGCGTATGCAGTAAGCGAAATGAAAAAACAGAATATCTAGAAGTAGCAGGACGAATTTAGACGCTGCCTTGTTTTTTGAATTCTTTGAACCTGCGCACCATTGCCATAGAGAATCCAATCATCAGTATTCCAGTGCCCAGCCACAGCACATTGATCATGGGCTTTTCCATTGCCTTTATAATTACCCAGTCTTTCTGCCGGGTGGTTAAGCCCAGGCTGAATTCATTGGTCTCCGGATGAATGTTAAGCAATGTGATATTCACACCCAGGTCCTTGATTTCAGAGGAAAGCCGGCCTACCTGGGCGCGGTCTTTGATCAGAAAAATAGGTTCAGAATAATAAGCGTCACGCTCACCGGTGATCTTTATTTTGGCTTGTACGGCTACATCCTCAGCAGCGAGTTCAATGCCTTCAATCCGGTCAATCTTGGTGACACTTTCCAAGACAGCCACATAATCATTGACAAAAAATTGCTGACCTATGCGTACGCGTGTTTCTTCCGCTTCACTCCACTCTGGTTCTTCTTCACGGTTCATCGGTAGCGAAACGTGCGTATACAGATCACGCGTTACGTTTCTCTTAATATCCGGTGATGCAACAAACCCGCCCATGGAAGGATTAATCTGAATACGTGGAAAAAGAGAGGCCACCACTTCGCCATCTTTTCTAAGTTCTATTTCGTAATACGTGTTCTCGGGATTAATACTGAATGTGTCTTTTGCATTCAGTATTTTCTTCCCCTCAAATTCGATATCCTTTTTAGCCACCACTTTGTATGGATCAAAGGTTAAGTCGATATCGTTTTTGCTTACGTAGCCGTCTACTTTATTGGGCTCAACACGTTCACCACGATATTCGATTTCGTAGCCAGCCATGGTGCGGGGCTCATTGATAAATAGTAAAAGGTTATCACGGTTGAACTCCGTGGGCAGATCTTTGGAGATCAGCATGCCCGTGTTATTCAATGACACCACTTTTGAATAGCCCGATGAGAACATCACACCAATCAACATCATGCCGATACCAATATGGGCAATGGCCCCTCCCGATAAGGATGGATTTACTTTAAATACCGATACAAGAACTTTGATGTTGGAGACGATGATGAAAACTCCGGCAAGTGTTAATAAAAGGTAGGCCGGAGTATATACCCGGGCAATTACGATGATCAGGGCGAACACCACCAGAGAAATTAAAATCGGTGGAACAATCTCCTTTTTCAACTTTTCTTTTTCCATCTTCGTCCACCAGAAGAACTGGCCCGTGCCCGATATCAGAGCGATGGCCACCGCAAACCATAGTTGGAATTTAGAGTAATACTGTACCTGATCGCCCGGAACAGCCAACCGGAGATCGGCACCAAACCAACTTGCTATTTCATTAATAACCGGAAAAGAAGTTGGGATGATTACCTGAAACCCTGAAAGACAAAGCGTGGCCGCACCAAGAAAAACCCAGAACTCACGTGAATAAACAGACGATTCTTTTTCTGAAGTAGGGATCTCTTTCCATCGCATGATGGATAGAATAATTGCTGCTACTGTGAAGAATAGGAGATAGATCAACAGCTGACCTGAGAGACCTAAATCAGTGAATGAATGAACCGAAGCATCACCTAAAATTCCGCTTCGCGTGAGAAAGGTTGAGTAAAGAATAAGGACAAACACAGCGATGTTGAGAATGATAGAGCTTTTTAACGCAGCCTTGCTATTTTTATAGGTGATCATCGTATGAATAGACGCAATCAGGATGAGCCATGGCACATACACGGCATTTTCAACAGGGTCCCAATTCCAATAACCTCCGAAATTGAGTGTTTCATACGCCCAGTAGCCCCCCATCAAAATACCAAGACCTAAAACGGCTCCATTTAAAAGCGCCCAGGGTAGCGCAGGTTTAATCCACTCGGTATATTTTTTTAACCATAAGCCAGCTATGCAAAAAGAAAAAGGCACAAGCGATAAAGCAAAACCTAAAAACAAAGTAGGGGGGTGAATCACCATCCAATAGTTCTGCAAAAGTGGATTCAGGCCGCTTCCATCTTTTGGAATGAAATCAGGCTGGAGTTTGAAGATGGGATCATCAATCGCATCGCGCAATAAAATGAACGGTGAGCTGCCTAACTTTATATCAAGGAATGGAATCACCACGCCTAAAATCATGGAAGCCAAAAATGCTTGCACCAATCCGAAGACCACCATTACAGGGGCCTCCCAGTTACGTTGAGTATTAAGTAAAACGATTCCTAGTAGGGCTTGCCAGAATATCCAAAGCAGAAAACTTCCTTCTTGGCCGTTCCAAAAAGTGGAAATCAGATAGTGTAGAGGCAGATGGCTGTCTGAGTGACTGTAAGCATAGTGATACTCAAAATAGTGATTGTAAATTATGGTAAACAAGCAGGCTACAACTCCCAGCACGGCCCCACTATGTGCATAAAAAGAGATGCGCGCATTTTTTAGCCATTGTTCTTTTTCTTCCGCCAGTGCTGTGTTGCTTTTCCAGTAGGCAAACACACTAATCAATGAGGTAACAAAAGATAGGATTACAAAAAGATGGCCCAGGTTGCCAATGAAATAATGCATTATAGAAGGATTATGAAAACAAAGTCGGAAGTTTAATTAGTAACTTATCAATAAGCGAATAGTTTAATAGGATTTCGTTAAATACTCGCATTAATTTTTTCTTCCTGATATTTAGAAGGGCACTTCAGTAGAATTTTGTTGGCAAGGAAAGTATTGTCGTAATAATTGCCAATAACCACTACCTGTTCGGAGCGGGCGAAGTCGGGGGGCATTGGCTCGTTATAATACACCTTTTGCTCTTTTTGGTTTTCGTCAATCATGATAAAGGAGAAGGAAAGCTTATCCGCACTTTTTTCAATGCCTGCGATATTTCCGGCTTCGTCTTTTTTCAGTTTTCCAACCACGTGTATTTGGGTCTTGTTTCCATTGGAGGCCATTTGGTAGGCCTGATCAAAAGAAACATATGTGCTGGCATCTCCTGCAGTGCTAATGATAATTGCTATTGCCGCGGCAATGAAAAGAATGGCGATTATATAGGACTTCTTCATAGGCTGTTGATTTTTTGGATGAACTGACATCAAATGGAAATGCCATTTGGTGACAAAGTTCGAAACGCAAAGGTAAATCCTAAAGTGCGAAATGGACTACAAAAGTAAAATTTTAACAGCTGATTTAGACTTTCTTTTCGGGTAGTTTTTTTTCAATCCGCGTTACTTTGCGGTCTAGCATTACCAGATAACCGAATAATCCGGCAAAAATGATCAGCAGAATAGCCACCACCACATAAATTTTCCCTTCCGAGCGCATGGTATCAGCCATTTCAGGTTGTGCCATGGTGAGATGACTAAGAAAAAAGAAACCAAGAAAGGCTAGTAGGAACGTACGCTTATTCATTTTCCAGTTCAATTAATTTTTCATCTATCTTACGAACACGAATGCGTAAGGTGGCGATCCATATGCCAAGCAAAATCCATCCCGCTACAGCGGGATAAAACACCATTCTCATTTTGCTATCCAGATCATACATATTGAAACCCGGATTGCCACCGCTGCCGGGATGCATGGAGCTGGTCATGCGTGGAATGATGAAGATGAGAGGAATCATGGCTGCGAAGGCAAAGATGTTGTACACAGCACTGAGTCGGGCTCTTTGTTCTTCATTCTCAATCGATCCGCGCAAAACAAAATAGGCCAGGTATACAAGCAAGGAAATGGCCGCCCCGTTTTGTTTAGGATCACCATGCCACGGTGAGCCCCAGGTATAATTTGCCCAAACCATGCCCGTAAAAATCCCTAACATCCCAAGCATGAGACCGGTGTTGGCAAATTCAACGGAGTTAATGTCTTTCTGGATCGAGGGATTTCTTAAATACTGAACCGCATATACGGTAGAAACACAAAACAAGACCACCATTCCAAACCACATGGGCACGTGAAAGTATAAGGCCCGGATAGTTTCATTTACAATATTGAGCCTGGGAACATCAAACAGGAGCCCTGCAACAATGGTATAAGTGAGAAGAATTACGGTTGTTATTTTTAGCCAGGTTTTCACTGTGGGTAGTTCGCTAAATTAATTTCGCCAAATATAAGGGAAGAGGAGGTATGAGGTAGCGGCTACGAGGCAATTTATTGCTAACAGCGTTAACATATCATTCGTGCTCACAGAGCGATCTAGCCCGTCAATACAATTTTTGGTGACTTTAATGACCACCAACAAAATAGAGATCACAATCGGGAAGCTGAGCACAGCCATCAGGATATGACTGTTATTTGCTTTGGCGGCAATTCCTGATAGTAGAGTGAGCGAGGCAGCAAAGCCCATGGAGCCCAATACGAGTAGTGCGGCAAATAGTCCTGTATCTGCCAAAGGATTTTTTAATAATGTGATGAATAAAATAAATCCGGCAAATGTTAGAAGTAACGTAAGTAAAAAATTGTAGATGATCTTGGATAAAATAATCATCTCAGGATTTGCGATAGAATAATAATAAATGTCGCGGCCCTGTTTCTCGCCAATAAAACTTTTAGCAATCGTGTTGATCACGGTGAATAAAATCGTGATCCAGAAGAGTGCACTCCATACCAATGGCGTGATTTGGTTTTGTTTCAGGCTGAAGGTGAGATAGCAAATGAAAGCGGTACTGAAAAGGTAAAGACCCAATCCTGAAATGACAGACTTACGCCTGAGTTCGAGGGTGAATTCTTTTTTCAATAAAGTCAGGATCACTAGGCGAGTTTATCGA
>Ga0163151_10009389_pt1 | contig 10636 bp, 6 predicted proteins | sample OliLakLV19MP5IB2_FD_145596 | JGI IMG/M metagenome (GOLD analysis project Ga0163151, IMG submission 145596) | Freshwater microbial mat bacterial communities from Lake Vanda, McMurdo Dry Valleys, Antarctica - Oligotrophic Lake LV.19.MP5.IB-2 | ecosystem: Environmental > Aquatic > Freshwater > Lake...
AACTGCCGTTTACAAAACCGGCAGTGGTGTATCCCAGCGTTTTAAGCTCGCCATAGTGAGTCGTAGAAATCGTGCACGCGCCGACGGCGTTGAGCTGTTCGAGGACAACACGAGCGAGAATGGCCCCTTCTCGCGGGTCTGTGCCTGCACCCACTTCGTCCAGCAGGGCAAGAGTTTTATCGTCACTGCGGTTGATCACTTCAATGATGTTCGTCATGTGAGACGAAAAGGTCGACAGGCTCTGCTCAATTGATTGTTCGTCGCCAACATCGGCGAACACCTGGTGAAAAATGACTGCCGTTGAACCCTGTTCGCATGGCAACAGCAGTCCGCCACGCACCATCAGCGATAGCAATCCGGCAGTCTTTAAAAAGATTGTCTTACCGCCGGTGTTAGGCCCAGTAATTACCAGCGTACGAACATCGCCCCCAAGCACAATATCGTTTGCCACCACCTGGTCACCGGATTGCAAATTCTTCAATACCAGCAGTGGATGCCGTGCCGCGCGCAGTGAAAGCGATCCGTCCTGCGATAGCGTCGGTTTTATGCCGCTATATTTACGCGCCAGTCTGGCGCGAGCAGCTATGAAATCAACTTCCACCAGCGCAGCATTGGTCCTTTCCATGTCCTGCGCGTAAGCGTAAGCCTTCAGCGTGAGCGCACTGAGCAAGCGATCGATTTCGCGTTCGATATCCGCTTCTTTCATGCGGATCGTGTTCGTCAATTCAACCACTACCATAGGCTCAATATAGACAGTAAGCCCAGAGGCGGAGCTGTCGTGCACGATGCCTTGAATGCTGTGCCGCGAAGTTACCTGCACAGGCAGAACATAGCGCCCGTTCCGCTGAGTGTAGATAGGCTCCTGTAGTGCCTTTGCCAGGGTGGAAGAATTGATGATCTTGGCCAGCTCGTCGCGGGATTGATTGTTCAAGCGATGAACATCACGACGCAGCTTGCTCAGAAGTGGACTGGCATCGTCGCGAATATTACCGCCTTCATCGAAAACATGGTCGATGAAATCCACCAGATCGTCGTGCGGGATGATCTCTGGTTGAAACTCCAGCAGGTGCGGAAACTCAGTCTCTCCTAGCTGGTTAAACTGGGAACGAGTGCGTTTGGAAAGCACCAGCAGTTTACGTACGTCCAGTAATTCACTGGCAGCTAGCTGCGCACCGGTGTGTAGGCGCGCCAGAACTTCGCGCAACTCGGGCAAACCTTCCTGCGAGAGCCCAAATCCGGCTGACAACATAGCCAGCGCTTCATCGGCCTGACCAAGTTGACGTTCTACTACGGCTGGTTGCGTGTGGGTCTCCAGCGCAAGACAAAGCTCTTTGCTCCATTGTGAGCAAGATTCAGCTGCCAGATAGGATTTCAGTCGCTCCCATTCGAGCGAACGTTTAGTGCGGGACTCTATGTCCACGGTACGACAACCTCTTCAGGCGATGACGGTCTGTCAGCGGTATTGTTGCACCCGCAGACCAAATAAATCCGTGCCGGCCACAAGAAATCGCACGTTTGTATCACGACGATAGAAAAACGTTTGCTTAAATATTCTATTGAGGCTGCTCGCCTCTAATTCAAACCGGGATCGGCAGGAATTGCTGGCGCAACTGGTGCAACGGGTGCCTCAAGAGTGGCAACTACCGCTTCGACTAATGGGGGTGCTATCAGCACATCCATTCCCATAGAGTCCATCAGTTTCTTCAAACGCACCTTCTGCAACTCGTACAGTCTGTTGTTACGCTTGTGTACAACACCAATTCGCTCAAGCTGCTTAATCGCGTCGACATGCTCGGTAGGAACGTTATTAACTTCGACCGTTCCTTTTAGCCCAAGCCAATTGATCGTCGGCGACAAAGTGCCCAGTAGCTTACGTAGTGGCTGGTCATAATAGGCTGTCATAGGTACCTCCCCACAGCGTGAATTGTAACATCTTGGCAGCCCGGTAAGTGAATCTGAGCCTATACTTAGGCGTAAACTTACTTCTATGATCTCCAAGGTCCCGCCCGGACCCGAAGAATCTGGGTCATGTAGAAAGGCAACACTTTATGAATCTGTTTTCATATGACGGAGCAGCGCCAAGCGTTGATCAGAGCACGTTCGTGGCGCCAAACGCTACGGTAGTGGGGCGTGTATCGATCGGTCCTGATTCCAGCGTCTGGTTTCAGTGCGTTTTGCGGGGCGACATCAACTCAATAACGATTGGCAGTCAAACCAACATTCAAGATGCTTGCTTGCTGCATGTCACTCATCGACACGCATTGATCGTCAGAGATAGAGTCACAGTTGGGCACGGTGCGATTTTGCACGGATGTGATATCAAGTCTGATTGTCTCATTGCCATGGGTGCAATCGTTTTGGATGGAGCCGTCGTCGGCGAAGGGAGCCTCATTGGCGCCGGTTCCCTGATTCCTCCCGGAATGCAAATTCCGCCAGGGTCGCTTGTGATGGGCGTGCCCGGAAAGATAGTCCGCCAACTCAGCGCCGAAGACAAAGAGCAGATGACCCACGGCTGGAAGAATTACGTCGGCTATGCCGGCTCGTATCGCCAGCAGTTGGCAGCTCAGCATTCCGAAGGTCAACCTTAGAGAAAATATTTTGCCCGCTTCGTAATTACCGGGTCGTCGAATGATTAACACGCGCTTATTATGCCAAAAGCACGTATTAGTTCTTTCCATCTATAAATGCCAGACAATCCCGTAATCGTTGCCAAACCAAATGTTTTGGAAGTTCCGCCATTATTCGGCGTGGACCGGACAACGAGCGTTGTCGAGATGGAGAAGAATCTAAAAGAAGCCAGAACGAGACTGGCAGCTGAAGCATATCGAGAAACTGTCGCATTTATTAAAACGGACCACGGAAAGAACCGCGATGGCTCTGAAAACACCACAGCCGGTACCGGGTTCTTTGTCACCAAGGACGGGGTTCTGGCGACTGATTATCACGTTGTAAAAGACCCAAAGGCAGGCATCACCGTCACCACGTCAAATGGAGTGGTCCATACCGCAAAGCTCAAATCCATCGATATCAAATCTGACCTTGCCCTGCTTCAAGTGGAACCGGCCATTTCTGGGGAAGTCTTCAAGAGCGCAACGCTGGCTGAATCAAGTCGTGAGCTCGGTGTCAGCCAGAACGTGTTTACGCGCGGGCATCCTAAGCGCAGCGCCGAATCTAAAGTATCGACCGGGAACCAGAATGCTCTTGTGACTTTGAACAAATTCACTTTGACCGACGGTTTGATTGAAGGCGAAGATCCAGATCGATCCATGTTAACTACGGTTATGCGAGCTGATGTAGGCAATTCCGGAGGTCCTATAGTTAGAGAATCCGACGGCGCGGTAGTGGCTATCTTGGACTTTAACTCGCTTTCCAATAGCTTGGCCATCAGCACACCGGTAGAAGACTTACATCGGCTACTTGTGCGCAGTGGAGTAACTCGAGAAAGAATTCAAGTTGCAATGGCGTTGCCAGTGAATCCGAATCAAGCCAAAGATTCAGTCACAATATTCGACGCGACACGACTTGTCGTTCCCAGAGCTGACGCCAGCGCCCAGCGCCAGGTACAGAAAGACAAGCCAGCACAGCCATCGCTCCTTCAGCATTACGCAGATCTCAAAACGCTCCCGCGTCAAAAGGTCAAGCCCTAACTACTGATCCATTTCCAGGTTCGGATCTAACCGTACATGGAATTCGGCGTGTTGGACTCCGCCTGGTCCCCAGGTGAGGCCTGACTCGAGGTGCGTAGCGATATAGTCCGGAGCCTTTTTGAGCTTCGACTGAATCATAGGTGATGCCACATGTGCATTTACCCATGAGACCACAGCCTCCATGGTGTCAGGCTTGACGTAGTCGGTCTCAAGCAAAATATGACCACGATGACTGAACCATTTAACAGTCTGATCTTTCGACTGAAGTTTAGATAGCAACGTCATCACAGCTTCAGCGCGCAAGACACGGTCGCCCCCGCCCTGCATTACCAGCACCGGCGTTTCCGCATTGATGCTCGGAACATAGGTTATGGTTCGGCGAATTTCGACCGTAGCTTTGAGAAGTTCATAAGCACTCAGGTGTCGGCGCAATAAAGGATCGTGCTCCTTTTCCTCAATAACGCGCGGGTCGTCTGAACAGTATCTGCGCACAAAGGGCATCAAGTCCAACTGCGCGCGTGGATTGGACATAACAATACCGGCATTCAACAGCAGGTAAGGATCAATCAGTGAACGCCTTTTAACAGCAGGCGAAGAGAGCACCAAGGCATCAACCAACTCGGGATTAGAAGCAGCCAGGTGGATGCACATCGCGGCACCCATGCTCTCGCCAATGGCGAAGACAGGTAGCGACGGATGAAGCTCGCGCAGGGTCTGGCCTAAACGCACCAGATCTCCATAACTTTTGGGGTAATCGATTTTGTGTTTGCAATTGGCGATCTTACAGGTGCGCGCATCATCGACACATCGTCCATAACCACGCACGTCAGTGGCATAGACCATGAATCCTTCAGCCGCCAACGTTCTGCCAAGCCGGTCGAAAGATTTACCATGCATCGCCAACCCATGTACAGCCAGCACAATTCCTTTTGGTGGCGCCTGTGGTGCCGTCCAACTATAAATTGGCATATTTAACTGTTCGGAGATTTTGCCGTCTTCTTGATATACAACCAGAGTAACTGGCTCAGATTGAGCCATTGCAAAACTCTGCGCAGACAGCGCCAACGCTGCGAACATGCAACTCAACACTTTAGGTGCTAAGCGCAGTTTGAGTTTGCGGAAAAACAACATTATTGATTGGATCCTCATGTAGCCCACGGCGGTGCAGACAAAGGGCATCCGCCCTATTTGCCTTGCAAATAGCGTCACTTCTTTACAGCCGTACTTCTATCTTTACCAAAAATTGGCAGCTCTTAAATGGTTTCAGATTAAATCTGAGTTTTCAAGGGAACCGGTCGTTTCCCTGCTCCCATGAGCATTTTGACGATTCGGCACCCGAAGTCAAGGGGATATATTTCACCTGTTCTTTACAGCCGCTTAAACATAAGGTGGGTTGCGTGTAAACTTAGCGAGGATCGCGCTACAACCATTAGGAGCTGCGGAGGCCACCCCTGTGCGCCCCACGAGTTGCCGGTTTGCAAGCTCAGTAACACGCGGAAAGAACTAACACAAATGCCAAAGCGCACTGATATTCGAAAGATTCTCGTTCTTGGTGCAGGTCCGATAACAATCGGACAAGCATGCGAATTCGATTATTCCGGCACACAAGCGTGCAAAGCGCTGTCGGAAGAGGGATACGAGGTTGTGCTGATCAACTCGAACCCGGCCTCGATCATGACCGATCCGGAAATTGCGCACCGGACCTATTTAGAACCGGTAACTGCGCAATTTGCCAGGGAAGTTATCATCCGCGAAAGGCCGGACGCCATCTTGCCAACCATGGGCGGTCAAACCGCTCTCAACGTTGCCGTTGAGTTGGCCGAGTCTGGTGTCCTTGAAGAGTTCAAAGTGGAAATGATCGGCGCCAAGCTTGAAGCAATTAAGTTGGCAGAAGATCGCGACCTGTTTAAGCACAAAATGATTGAAATCGGGCTTGAAGTCCCGAGATCAGGCATAGCGCGTAAAATCGGTGAAGTGCGCGACATTGCCGCCGATATTGGCTTTCCAATTATTATTCGGCCGGCGTTCACTCTTGGTGGTACAGGCGGTGGCATAGCTTATAACCAAGAGGAACTTGATGCAATTGCAAGTGAAGGACTAAACGCCAGTCCTGTGAGCGAAATTCTGCTTGAAAAGAGTATTCTCGGCTGGAAAGAGATTGAACTGGAAGTCATGCGCGACTGTTTAGACAATGTCGTAATCGTTTGCGGAATCGAAAACTTCGATCCGATGGGTATTCACACCGGCGACTCGATCACGGTTGCGCCCTGCCAGACACTGACTGATAAAGAATATCAAGGACTGCGCAACGCGGCGATCAAGATAATTCGTGCAATTGGAGTTGATACCGGTGGCTCCAACATCCAATTTGGGATAGACCCGAATTCCGGCAGTATTGCCGTCATTGAAATGAATCCCCGAGTTTCGCGATCTTCAGCGCTGGCAAGTAAAGCGACAGGCTATCCGATTGCGAAAATCGCCGCCAAACTGGCGGTGGGAATGACCTTGGATGAGATTCCCAACGACATAACAAAGATCACGCCGGCAAGCTTTGAACCGACAATTGACTACGTCGTGACCAAAATTCCCCGTTTTGCTTTCGAAAAATTCCGCGGTGCAGATACGACACTGACGACACAAATGAAGTCTGTCGGCGAAGTAATGGCGATCGGACGGACCTTTCAAGAGTCCATGCAGAAGGCTCTCAGGGGACTCGAGCGAGGATTACCGGGCTTCGCTGCCATACCAGGACGGCAAAAAGCGGATCGCACTGAATGGCGTCGACGACTGGCAGTCCCCAGTCAGCATCGCGTGAACGACTTGTTCGGCGCGCTTGATGCCGGGCTCTTGATAGACGAGATTCACGAGCTGACGGCTATCGACCCCTGGTTCCTGGATCATCTTTTAGAAATCTGGCAAGAGACTAAATCGTTGTCGTCAGCCGTTCATAACCTTGGCGATCTGGACAGCCGATATCTACTGCAGTTGAAGCGGCAGGGTTTCAGCGACATTCAATTAGCCCAACTCATTTCGAAGAACACCAGTGAACCTGTTACTGAAGACGATATATATCAATTGCGGCACGAAAAAGGTGTAATACCGGTTTTCAAAACCATTGATACTTGCGCCGCCGAATTCCAAGCTTTCACTCCTTATATGTATTCGACCTACGAGTCGAACTCCGAAGTGCCTCCGTCGGAAAAGGAGCGCATCATCATTCTGGGTGGCGGTCCCAATCGCATCGGGCAAGGAATTGAGTTCGATTACTGCTGCGTGCAAGCAAGTCTTGCCCTGCGTGATCTGGGCTACGAAACTGTGATGATCAACTCTAATCCAGAGACAGTGTCGACTGACTACGACATTTCCAGTCGCCTCTATTTCGAACCGCTGACTCTGGAAGATGTAAGTGAAATTTGCCTTGCTGAAAAGCCGCTCGGAATTATTGTCCAGCTAGGCGGTCAAACGCCGCTGAAATTAGCACCAGGATTAGAAGGGCGCGGCTTCAAGATTCTTGGAACGTCAACAGAATCGATAGACATTGCCGAAGACCGATCGCGCTTCGGACATCTACTGAATAAGCTTGGTTTGCGCCAGCCGAAGGGCTCGACTGCCTTTAAACCGGACGAGGCGATCCACATTGCAAATGAGATTGGCTATCCCGTTCTTGTGCGTCCAAGTTATGTTCTCGGTGGTCGCGGAATGGAAATCATCTTTTCCAAGGAAGACCTGGAAAGATGGATGGAATCCGGATTTAAAGTTGAGCCAAATCGCCCGGTACTTATCGATGAGTTCCTTGAGAACGCTATTGAAATCGATGTGGACGCCCTTTCCGATGGGGAAGACACCGTTATTGCCGGCATCATGGAGCACATTGAACAGGCAGGTATCCACTCCGGTGACAGTACTTGCGTGCTACCAACGCAATCGATTCCGATCAAGCTAATTGAAGAAATCAGGGCTGCCACCATTAACCTGGCCAAAGAATTGAAAGTAATTGGCTTGATGAACATTCAGTTTGCACTTAAGGATAACGAACTCTACTTGTTAGAAGTAAACCCACGCGCCAGTCGCACAGTGCCCTTCGTGTCCAAAGCAACAGGCGTTCCCTGGGCCAAGCTTGCAGCGCAAGTTATGGTCGGCAAGAAAGTTCGCGATCTCGGCGTTTCCGACAAGCTACTGCCACCACATGTTTCAGTTAAATCGGTAGTGATACCATTCAAGAAATTCCCCGGCTCGGAGATCTCCCTTGGCCCAGAAATGCGCTCAACTGGAGAAGTGATGGGCATCTCTTCGCAATTCGCTTTAGCATTTGCTAAAGCTCAAATTGCTGCCGGACACGATCTGCCCGTGAAAGGAAGAGTGTTCATAAGTGTGTCTGATTCATGGAAGCACGATGTTGTACATGTCGCGCAAAGCTTGTATCAATTGGGATTTGAGCTGGTTGCTACTCGAGGAACAGCAGCCTTGATCACAACCGCCGGTATCCCGGTGGCAATCGTCAACAAAGTTTCAGAAGGTCGTCCGAATCTTGTTGACCGCATCAAGAACGGTGAAATACAGCTTGTGTTGAACATTCCCTACACCGATCGCAACGCCCACGTAGATGATCAAATCATTCGTCGTGCAGCGATCAACTACAACGTTCCGGTGATAACGACGCTGTCCGGCGCGAAAGCTACAGTTTCGGCTATTGCCGCATTGCAGTCTGGCAAGCTCGGCGTGCAAAGCTTGCAAGAGTACCATCATAAAATCACATACTGGGAACGCTCAAACAAACCGGCTCTAAGCCGCAAGCCTTAGGAGAGATATCATGGTCGAAATTCAAATCGCCTACAAAGGCAAACTCCGCTGCCAAGCAACTCACGAACCATCCGGCATAACGTTGATCACCGACGCGCCCAAGGACAACCAGGGCGAAGGGGCGTCATTTTCGCCGACCGATCTGGTGGCAACAGCCCTGGGTACTTGCATGTTGACGATCATGGGCATGGTAGCTCAGCGCGACGGCATCGATCTTTCAAATACAACTGTGCAAGTTGTGAAAGAAATGACGCCTCCACCGCGTCGCATCGCATCGCTAACAGTCGAATTCAACATTCCCACGGCACTGACCGTAGAACAACAGGACAAGCTTCGCACAGCAGCGATGACCTGCCCGGTTCATCGATCGATGCATCCTGATGTACAGATTCCAGTCAAATTCAACTTCGCCGGCGTCACCGCTTAGTTAACGACTCGGGAGGCTCACGAGCCGCCCGCTTTGCATACTACTGCGCTTTTAGCTTGTTGGCCGCTTCAAGAGCCGGTTGAAATCCTTTGTTTGCAGATTTCATGTATAGCTCTAATGCCTTGTTGAGATCCCGCGGAACACCGATGCCCTGTTCGTAGCAGATGCCGAGCCAATAATGAGCTTGACGATGTTCAAGCGAAGCCAAATTCTGGAAGGTTTGAATTACTTCATCGAATCTCAATCCAGGTGCTGTCCAGCGCCACGGTGGACCTTGATCAAACTTACCTTCAGAGGCCTTATCAAACCACTTTTCTGCTTCCCGCGCATCGCGCAAAATACCGACTCCGTTTTTCAAGCACAAGGCCAATTTCCACTGAGCAAAAGAACTTCCGGAATTGGCAGCGGCGCGAAGCATTTGAATTCCACGGGTGAGATTCCTTGGCACGTTATCGCCAATCAACCAGACTGAGCCGAGCATTGCTTGCGCATCGAGGTTGCCGGTATCGGCAGCCTGTTGCAACAATTGCACAGATCTTAGCGGATCGCATGACGTGCCAAAGCCATTCATCGCACACATCGCCATGAGCACCAGAGCGTCCTTACTACCAAGTTCAGCAGCCTTACTCAACCAGAAAACCGCCTGTTTTCCATCATCAGGCGTATTGCCAGATATGTACGCACGAGCCAGTGCCAACTGGGCCTTCCAGTTGCCTTGCTGAGCAGCCGGAAGTAAATGCGGTATAGCCTGCTTAGATAATTGCGCACCACCATCGGTGCGCGAGAAACTGCAAGCTATCACATAGAGAGCTTCGACATCGCCTTCCGCCGCGCGCGCCTCCACCCACTCGACAAAGCCTTCTGCTTGCAGACCGGATTCGAAACATCTCTTATAACACGCGGCCAGACGTGCTTTTGCGTGTTGGTTACCTTGCTTCATCGAGCATCGATAATAATGCACAGCCTTCAACAGGTCGTTTTGAACACCGCGGCCTTCTTCGTAACAAGTAGCGACCAGCATCTGAGCTGGTTCGTGACCCTGTTCGGCGGACTTCATGCACCAAAGAAAACCTTCGGCACTGGCAGAAGACAAAAGGGCATCGCCTTCCAGCAAGCGCCGTCCGAGCCGATATTGAGCTTCCTTGTGTCCATTTTGTGCAGCAGCCCGTATCCACTTCAGTGATTCTTCTCGGTTGGAATCAACGCCGTCTCCATTATGAAAGCGAATGGAAATTTCGTATTGAGCCCGCGGGTCTCCATTGGTAGCTGCTTCCAATAATGTGTCAAACTTTCGAGCTTTGTAGACCGCATCTATTTCATTAATAGCCGATTGTTCACTGCCAGCTGCAAAGCCTGCTGCCATCTGTGGTGATAATGCCGGTACTGAGTTAACCAGTGAAGTTTGAATTGCCGATTCTGGCGTGACGGAAAATGGCTGAGCTCCGACGAAAGGAATCGGCGCAGCAAACGGGCTGCCTCCGCAGCCAGCTATCGAATTGGCTCCGGGCATAGCAAACGAACTTGTAATGGCAGTCGTCGGTGTGGCAGGGATGCCACAAGTTGCAAAAGCGGAATTCAGCAACTGTTGAAACTCCGGCATCGATTGATGGCGCCGCTGCGGGTCTTTTTCCATCGCAGTCATAACCACTTCTTGAATCGCAAGAGGAATGCGCACATCCGGGCAAGCTGCCGCGAAGCTCAGCGGCTCGCCGCCAATGTGGTTATGGATAATTTCAATAATACTGCTGCCACTAATTGGGGC
>Ga0163151_10009392_pt1 | contig 10633 bp, 9 predicted proteins | sample OliLakLV19MP5IB2_FD_145596 | JGI IMG/M metagenome (GOLD analysis project Ga0163151, IMG submission 145596) | Freshwater microbial mat bacterial communities from Lake Vanda, McMurdo Dry Valleys, Antarctica - Oligotrophic Lake LV.19.MP5.IB-2 | ecosystem: Environmental > Aquatic > Freshwater > Lake...
GGGGAGCACTGCCGGGAGTCACGGTCGGCGCGGGGGTCTGGCCACGCGAGGGGGGCGTGAAGGGGTCGTAGAAAAAGGCACGCGGAATGCCGATGCGCATGCCTTTGAGGCCGTCTTCCTTGAGGAAAGGCGTGTAGTCGCGATCAGCCGGAGGCTTACAGGCATTGGTGGCGACGTCGTTGGGGTCGGGCGATGCGCCTTCAAGCGCGCCCAGCAAGATGGCCGCATCGGTGACAGTGCGCGCCATCGGCCCGGCAGTATCCTGATCCGCGGTGATGGGGATGACGCCATAGCGGCTGATGCGGCCCACGGTGGGCTTCACGGCGGCCAGCATGTTCTGATTGGCGGGACTCAGAATCGATCCCGAAGTTTCGGTACCGACATTGGCGCCCCAGAAGTTGGCCGCCGTGCCGACACCGGAACTGGAGCCGCCCGTGGTGAGCACGGGGCGGCCGTCGTCATTGCCGTCGCGCGGATCGCGGCGCGGGTCATACGGGTTATAACCGAAGCCACGGACGGCGTTGTAATTGCCGGGCATCGGCGTGGGCGCGCCAGCGATCCAATTGGCGAGCTCGGTCATTCCGGTTTTGGCGATGATCACCGCGCCGGAATCGCGCAGGTTTTTGACCAGCGTCGCATCATAGGGCGGCGTGTACCCGGCAAAGGCGAGAGCGCCGCCAGTCGTGACGATATCGTAAGTCAGGATGTTGTCTTTGAGCGCAATAGGAATGCCATGCAACGGCCCGCGCAGGCGGCCCTGTTTACGTTCGCGGTCCCGCTCGTCGGCTTCGGCCAGCACATTAGGGTTCACCGTGATGATGCAGTGGAGCTTGTCTTCGTAAAGCCCGATGCGCGTCAGATACGCAGTAACGAGCTCCCGCGAAGTCACTTGGCCCGTCTCCATAGCGCGGCGCATTTCTTGGATGGTACTTTCGACCACGTCGAAGGGCTTTTTGGTTTGCGCCAAGCCTGGGGTCACCGCGATCAACAGGCAGATGAGATTGCGTACGAACAAGTGAAAGGTTCCTCCGGAGAAAGTTCGCTCGAGACAGATCGGACGGGGATTTCGAGGATGAGAACCAATCATTTCATGTTGCGGGGCGAGGTGTCTACCGGTCCGGCTTCACCACGCAGGACGAGGGAGCGTTAACGGGATTGCAGCGCACGTTCACGCCCCCGGGGAAGGCGACCTGGTAGGTAGCCAGCTTCCAGTCGAACGGATAGTCAGTGCTAAGGATCTGGGCACCGCTGGCCAGGGCCGCGTCCCTCCGTTGGGTCTTGCCGGCGCGAATGGCCGCAATGCCCCCGTCGGTCATGGTGCGGACTAAGTAGCCTTGGCGAATCAGGCCGGGAAGTTCCGGCACTTGCGGATTATTTACTTTCACAAAGGCCGCGTCAGGCGCGCCGGGCTGGGCATTAGTAAACATCATGCGCCCACGCAGCGCCGGATGGCCGTCAACATACAAGGGAGTTACTCGTTCCTGGTCCAGAATAAAGACCACTTTCCCCAGGGCCTTGCGCAACTCTGGCCACCCTTGTTTCTGTACCGCCTCGGCCAGTGTCTCGAACTTACCGCGGACTAAATCGGGAGTAATTACTTCGTTCTTCTGAAACACAGACCGGATTTCGGCATCCAGCGCGTCCATGGTGGCCTTAGTAATTTTCTCGGGCTGCACGAACTCCGGCCGCGAGCGGCCGTCTTTGTTCTCCAATTGAATATAAATCGGCAGATGCCGGGGATGCGCCTTTGACCAGCGGCGAACGGTCTCGAGACACATCACTAGGGTTGGGCAATGGCTGCGAATATCCACGTCCTGCGCGTGCAGGACCTTGAAACCCGGCCGGCGCATTACGCTGGGGTCGGCAAAGGGCGGCGGGTCGGCCGGCAACCCGGCTTTGGCCACCAGCTTGGGATATAGCGGATCCGCATAAAGGCCCCCCTGCGTGTCGCCGTAGACGTCCAACTCCAACTGGCGCACGCCAGCATTCAGTTGATCCTCAATCGGCGGATGACGATAGTCAAGCGCGGCAGCAGCCGCCGGGTTCTGCTCGCGCAGCAAGGTCATTTCACTGGGGCCCAATCCGGCATGGTAACTGTTGTGGGTGCCAATGATCTGGATCTGGTTCATGCGCAGGGCTTGGCCGCAACACGGGAGCGCGAGGAGTAGCAATCGAAGCAGCATCAGGCTTCAGCATAGCGGGCGCAAGTTTCAAACGCGTTTCTTTCGATATACTCAGTCCCATGTTGGATCGCCGGACATTTTTGCAATCTGCCGCCACCGCGCCCTTCTTAAGTGGCGCCGCCACGAAACCGAACGTCGTGATTATTTTTCTCGATGACTCGGGCTACGCCGATTTCCATCCCTTCGGCAATCCGCCTTACCCAACGCCCAATGTCGCGCGGTTCGCCCAACAGGGCTGCGCCTTTCATAACTTCTATGTGCCGCAAGCGATCTGTTCGGCCTCGCGGTCGTCCCTACTCACCGGATGCTACCCGGACCGCACCAAGATGTTCGGCGCCCACGGGCCGGGCGCCCGCGGCGTCGACCCGAAGTTCGCCACCCTGGGCGAGGTACTCAAAGGCGCCGGCTACCGCACCGCCGTCTTTGGCAAGTGGCACATTGGCGATCAGCCTGAAACGCGCCCGCCCGCGCGCGGCTTCGACGAATCCTGCGGACTCATGTATTCAAACGACATGTGGGAGCATCATCCCGAGCGCCCCGAGAGTTATCCGCAGCCCCTGCACTTCTGGGAAAACGGCAAGGTCAAAATCGAGCGAGTCAACAAAGACGATCAGCAATATCTAACCCGCTGGTACACCGAACATGCCGTCGACTTTATTCAGCGCCATCGCGAACAACCCTTCTTCCTGTATGTCCCGCATTCGATGCCCCATGTGCCCTTATTTCGCAGCCCGGAATTTGCCGGTAAGTCAAAACATGGCGTTCATGGCGACGTGATTACGGAACTCGATTGGTCGGTTGGCCAAATTCTGGGGGCGCTCGACCAGGCCGGCGTCGCCGATAACACTTTGGTGATCCTTACCTCCGACAATGGCCCGTGGACATCTTACGGCAATCACTCTGGGACTACGCCCTATCGCGAAAGTAAAGGCACCAGCTTTGATGGCGGCACGCGCAGTGCCTGTATCATGCGCTATCCCGGAAAGATTAAGGCCGGTTCTGTTTCGACCAAAACCCTTTGCACCATCGACTTGCTACCCACCATTGCCGGCCTGGCTGGAGCATCTTTGCCCAGTAACCCCATCGATGGCTTGAATGTTTGGCCACTCATTGCCGGAGCAAAGGGCGAGGCCAATCCTCACCGTTACTATGCCTTCTCGAATGGCAGCACCTTTGAGGGGGTAATTTCTGGCGATGGCCGCTGGAAGTTACACTTACCGCACACTTACCGCCAACTTACCAAAGCCGGAAACGACGGCGTGGCGGGCGTATATCATCAGACAGAAATTGGCCTGAGTCTTTTCGATATGGAGAAGGATCCCTACGAATCGACGAACGTGCTGGAGAAGCATCCTGAGGTCGCCAAACGAATGCAAGCTTATGCGGCGGAACATCGCGCTCAGTTTTACGGAAAATAAGAAGCTAGCTAGCCGCCTTCTCCACTAATTCAAGAAACGCCTTCGCCGCGTGTGACAAATTACGCCGCGCCGGCAGCACCAACCGGATCTTCCGCTCCACGTTCATCTCTTTCACCGGAATCTCCCGCAGTGACCCCTGCCCGATCTCCTGCAAGACGCACATCTGCGGCAAAAACGCGACGCCCTCGTTGCGTTCCACCATCCGCTTGATCGTTTCGAGCGTCGGCATCTCCACATCCATATTTAGCGGCACTTTGTGGCGCTGAAACTCGCGCAACACTACTTCGCGATACGGCGAAAGTACGTTGTGCGCAATGAATGTCTCCATATCGAGTTCCGTGATGGAAAGCTCCGGCCGATCGGCAAAACGATGGTTCTTCGAGCAGACGAACGCCAAGTGGTCCGTGTAGATGACGCTCGAGATCAGCCGCTCGTCGTTGGGATCGTAGGTGATCACGCCCAGTTCCAAGTCACCGTCCAGCAGTTGCGTCGGAATGCGGCTCGAATAGCTGCGCCGCACCTGCACTTTCACCTTCGGATACACCTTCCGGTAATTTTCAATGTGACCCAACAGATACAAGCACCCGGACTCGTTCGCTCCGATGATCAGCCGGCCCGCCGAATTGTCTCGCAGTTCCGCCAGCGAATTCTGCATCTCGCTTTCGAGATTCTCGAAGCGCCGCGCATAATCCACCACAATGCGCCCGGCGTCGGTCAGCAAGAGCTCTTTGGCCGAACGGTCGATCAGCCGTTCGCCCAACTCCGCTTCCAACCGTTGGACGCCCAAAGAAACCGCCGGTTGGGTCCGGAGCATCTTTTCCGCCGCCCGGGAGAAGCTCTTCTCCGTGGCCACGGCAAGGAAGACTTTGAGCGAATGCAGCAACATAGAGAGAACCGCCGCTTATCATATTACTATAGATTATCCCCACCTGCAATTATATAAATTTGCCAAATCGAAACTTCGGCTCTAGAATCGAAGCACGGGGTAACCCCCCAAAACGGTTCGATAGCATAAGGAGAGAGGGTGTATGGGCAACCGCGTCTACATCTTTGACACGACGCTGCGCGACGGTGAGCAATCGCCCGGCTGCAGCATGACGGTAGCCGAAAAGCTGCGCATGGCGCGCAAGCTTTCCGATCTCGGCGTCGACATCATGGAAGGCGGCTTTCCGATCGCCTCCGATGGCGACTATGAGGCCGTGCGCACGCTCAGCGTGGAGTTTCCTGAGATGCGCGTGGCCGCCTTGGCGCGGTCCAACAAGATGGACGTCGAGCGCGCCGGTAGTTCGCTTCACAAGGCGAAGAACCCGCGCATTCACACCTTCATCGCCACCAGCGACATCCACTTGCAGTACAAGCTGAAGAAGAGCCGCGAGCAGGTGATCGAGGACGCCGTGCGAGCCGTCGAACTCGCCCGCACTTACGTCGACGATGTCGAATTCTCGGCCGAGGACGCCACGCGGACCGACCTTGATTATCTCGAGCAAGTCTCCCGCGCCGTGGTCGCCGCCGGTGCCACTACAGTAAATCTGCCCGATACCGTGGGATTCTCCGTGCCGCAGGAGTATGCCGAAATCATCGGCCGTATTTACAGCGCCATTGGCGACAAGGCCATCGTCAGCGTGCATTGTCATGATGACTTAGGCCTGGCGGTCGCGAATTCTATTGCCGCCGTCCAAGCCGGCGCGCGGCAGATTGAATGCACCGTAAATGGTATTGGTGAACGCGCGGGGAACGCGTCGCTCGAAGAGATCGTGATGGCGTTCAAAACCCGCCCGGACCGATTACCCTTCACCACCGGCATCGTCACCGAGCATCTCTTCCCGGCGAGCCAGTTACTCACGTCAATCATTACTTTTGGGCCGCAGCCCAATAAGGCGATCGTTGGCGAAAATGCCTTTGCCCACGAAGCCGGCATTCATCAGGACGGTTACTTGAAAAACCCGTCCACTTATGAAATTATTAACCCCCTTTCGGTCGGCGTTCCCGAAACCCGGCTCGTCCTCGGCAAGCACAGTGGCCGGCACGCGCTCAAACAGCGGGCCGAGGCCTTGGGTTTTGTGCTCGGTAAAGAGCAGTTAGACGACTTCTACACGCGCTTCACCGAAATGGCAGACCGCAAAAAGGGCGTTCGCAACGACGAAATCGTCGCGTTATTGCGGGAAGTCGGGGCGATGGCCGCCTCGGCAAATTAGGTTTTCATGAAATTCAATATCCTTTCTTTACCCGGCGACGGGATCGGGGTCGAAGTCACTCGCGAAGCCATTAAGGTTTTGCACGTCGTGGCCGGCCGTTTCAAGCATCAGGTAGCGGTGCAGGAAGCCCTGCTCGGCGGCATTGCGATTCACCAGACGGGCTCACCCTTTCCGGACGCTACCCGCGCCCTGGCGCTCGAAGCCGACGCCGTCCTGATGGGTGCCGTGGGCCTGCCTGGTTTTGAGAAAGAACCCTTAGAAAAGCGGCCCGAAGGCGGCTTACTCGGCATCCGCCGTGCCATGGGCGTCTATGCCAACCTGCGTCCCGTATTTCTTTTCGAAAGCCTGATCGAGAGCTCGCCTTTGAAGAACGACTTAGTCCGTGGCACGGACATGCTAATCGTGCGCGAGTTACTCGGCGGTCTTTATTACGGGCAGCCGAAAGGGATCGAAGGCGATTACCCCAACGAGCGCGCCGTCAACACCATGGTCTACACGCGCATGGAGATCGACCGCATCGCCCGCATGGCCTTCGAATTGGCTCGCCGCCGTCGCAAAAAGGTGACCAGCGTGGACAAGGAGAACGTTATCGATTGCTCGCGCCTCTGGCGGCGAGTCGTCATGGATGTCCATAAAGAATATCCGGACATCGAATTACAACATCAGTTAGTCGATAGCTGCGCCATGTTACTCATCACGAAGCCAAAGAGCTTCGACGTCGTGCTGACGGAAAATATGTTCGGCGATATCCTAAGCGACGAGGCCTCGGTGCTCGCCGGCTCCATCGGCATGTTACCTTCCGCTTCGATTGGCGCGCAGAAGGCGAACGGCGTATTTACCGGCTTGTATGAGCCGGTACACGGTTCGGCACCCGACATTGCGGGCCAAAACAAAGCCAATCCGCTCGCCGCCATCGGCAGCGTGGGCGCAATGCTGGAGTACAGCTTTGGCCTAAAAGAAGAAGCGGCGGCGATTACCCGCGCCATGGAAACAGTATTAAAAACTGGCGAAGTGACCGCCGACTTAGGCGGCACGAAGACCACGGTTGAAGTGGGCGACGCGGTTTGCGCGGCCCTGTAAGCCCCGTCTCAAGTATAAGAAAGATGCACCCATGAGTAAGCCAAAAACTATCATCGAAAAGATCTGGGAATCGCACGTCGTGGCGCAAGCCCCGCCCGCCCCGGCCCTGCTCTATATCGACCTGCACTTAGTCCACGAAGTTACCAGCCCGCAGGCCTTCAGTGGCCTGCGCGCCCGCGGCCTCAAGGTCCGCCGGCCGGACCTCACCTTCGGCACCGTCGACCATTCCACACCCACCACCCCGCGCAGCCTGCCCATCCTCGACCCCATTGCCAAAGCCCAGGTCGCGCAGCATGAAAAGAACTGCACCGACTTCGGCATTCCTTTCTTCGGCTTTCAGGATCACCGCCAAGGCATCGTCCACGTCATCGGGCCGGAATATGGACTCACCCAACCCGGCATGACCGTCGTCTGCGGCGACTCCCACACTGCCACCCACGGCGCATTCGGCGCCCTCGCCTTCGGCATCGGCACCAGCGAAGTGGAGCATGTGCTCGCCACCCAGTGCCTCTTGCAGAAGCCCTCCAAAGGCTACGCCGTCCGCGTCGAGGGCACTTTGCGCCCCGGCGTCGCGGCCAAGGATATCATCCTCGCCTTGATCGCCAAGATCGGCATCGGCGGCGGTACCGGCTGCGTCTTCGAGTTCACCGGCTCCACCATCCGCGCCCTCTCCATGGAAGAGCGCATGACGGTCTGTAACATGTCGATCGAAGCTGGCGCCCGCGCCGGTTTGATCGCACCCGATGACACCACTTACCAATTCCTCGCCGGCCGTCAGTACGCCCCCAAAGGCGCCGACTGGGATGCCGCCGTTGCGCGCTGGAAGCAGTTACCCACCGACGAGGGTGCCACTTACGATCACGAAATTTCGATCGACGCCGACACGCTCGAACCGATGATTACTTTTGGCACGAACCCCGGCATGGGAATTTCCATTAATGGCTTAGTGCCCGATCCGGGCTCAGTAAGTGACCCCCACGAGCGCGAATCGCTCCGCAAAGCCCTCGCTTACATGGCCCTTGAACCAGGTAAGCCGCTAGCTGGCCAGCCGATCAACGTCGTCTTCATCGGTAGCTGCACCAACTCCCGCATCAGTGACTTACGCGCCGCCGCCTCGGTCGTCAAAGGCCGCCAAGTCTCGCCCAACGTCCGCATGATGGTGGTGCCGGGTTCGATGGAGATCAAGCGCCAAGCCGAAGCCGAAGGCTTAGACCAAATCTTCCGCGCCGCCGGCGCCGAGTGGCGCGAAGCTGGCTGTTCGATGTGCATCGCCATGAACGGCGATGAACTTACTCCGGGCCAATACAGCGTATCTACTTCGAATCGTAACTTCGAAGGCCGGCAAGGCAAAGGCGGCCGCACCTTCCTGGCGAGCCCACTTACTGCCGCCGCCAGCGCCATCACCGGCGTCGTCACCGACGTTCGCACCTTAGTGGGGAATAACTAACATGGACAAATTCACGGCCTTTACCAGCCCGATGGTCAAAATGGGCATCGATAACATCGACACCGACCAGATCATCCCCGCCCGATTCCTAAAGACCATCTCCAAAGAAGGCCTCGGCGACTCGCTCTTCTGCGACTGGCGCTACAACGCCGACGGCACGCCTAAGTCCGACTTTATCTTAAACACCGAAGCCGCCAAGCAATCGCAAATCTTACTCGCTGGCGATAACTTCGGCTGCGGCAGTTCCCGTGAGCACGCCCCCTGGGCACTTACCCAATACGGCTTCCGCGCTGTCTTCAGCACCAGCTTCGCCGATATCTTCAAGAGTAACTCGCTCAAAAACGGCTTACTCCCCATCGTCGTCAGCCGCGACTTACACACCAAGTTATTCGCCCTCCCCGAAGACGCCCGCATCGCCGTCGACCTCGCCACCCAAACCGTCACCTTACCCGACGGCACCACCGCCGAGTTCGCGGTCGAGCCCTTCTCCAAGCACTGTCTATTAGAAGGCGTCGACGAGATGGGCTACATCCAAAACCACGAACCCCAAATCGCCGCCTTCGAAGCCCAGCGCTTGGGCAGCCTCAACACGCTCGCTTAGTAGGATGGGCCCCCTGGCCCGTCTACAAACTTCGTAGGGGCACATCCGACCCAACCAATCGAATCACGGTCCTGCCCGGCCAACGTTCCGGCCAACCCTCTATCCGCGACCTTCGCATCACGGTTTGGGATGTCTTGGACATGATAGCCTCCGGCATGTCCGAGAGTGAAATCCTCGACGATTATCCCTATCTGGAAACGGCGGATTTTCCTGCCGTTTACGCGTACGATGGGCGGATTAGGACATGAAGCTCACCATTGAGCTCGACCGTGAGGTCGACGGTCGCTGGATTGCGGAAATCTCGGAACTCAACATCCTGCTCTACGGAGATACGAAACAGGATGCCATCCTGAAAGCCGAGTCGGCCGCACGTGAAATCGTTTTGGACCGTATTGCCCATAGTGAACTGCCGCCCGACTCGGCAAAGGCTGAGTTCAACGTCGCCGCATGAGTACTTGGCCGCCCTCAAGCGCCTCGGGCATGATCGGACAGCGGTTCCCACAAAATCTTGAAGAAGGAGGGCCGGGCAGACTACCCTTTTTCGTTCCACGACTCAACTGAAATCGGTCCCGCCATGTTGGCCAAGATTTCCAAGAAAACCGGCCTTCAGGCTGACGACCTTTGATGGATTTTGTAGCGGTCTGAAGGTGGAAGGCCGTAAGATTTTAGACTAACAACGCTCGAAAATCCCCGCCGCCCCCTGACCACCACCCACACACATCGTCACCATCCCATAGCGATGCCCGCGCCGATGCATCTCGCGCAGGATCGTCGCCGTCAGCTTAGCGCCGGTAGCCCCCAAAGGATGACCCAACGCCACCGCGCCACCGTTCGGATTCACGATCTCCGGATTCACCTTCGCCTGGCGAATCACGGCCAGCGCCTGACACGCAAAGGCCTCATTCAGCTCGACGACGCCAATGTCCTCCATCTTGAGCCCAGCCAACGCCAGCGCCTTCGGAATCGCCACCACCGGACCAATGCCCATCAATTCCGGCGGCACCCCGCCCGTAGCAAAGCTGACGTAACGCGCCATCGCCTTCAGCCCCAACTCGGCCGCCCGCTCGGCACTCATCACCAAAGCCACTGACGCACCATCCGAAGTCTGCGACGAGTTACCCGCCGTCACCACGCCATCGACATGGAACACCGGCTTCAACTTCGCAAGCGCCGCCACGGAAGTATCCGCCCGCGGACCTTCGTCCTTCGCATAAGTCGTCGTCATGGTGCCGGCCAGAGTAGAATTACGAATCTCGAGCGGCACCAGTTCATCGTCGAATAAACCTTCGGCCTGCGCCCGCAAAGCATTCTGATGACTACGATAAGAGAAAGCGTCCGCGTCCTCCCGATTTACCTTGTACTTACGACTTACATTTTCCGCCGTAAGTCCCATCCCGATGTAAGCCTCGGGCCGATGGTCAACCAGCCACGGATTCGGCGCAAAACCATGGCCTGCACCGGGAATCATACTCATTGACTCCGCGCCGCCCGCCAGGATAATCTGTGCCCCGCCTGATCGGATCCGGTCCGCCGCCATGGCGATCGATTGTAGCCCGGAAGAGCAGAAGCGGTTAATCGTCACCGCCGTCACTTGATCCGGCAGGCCAGCGCGCAAAGCGGCAATGCGGGCCATGTTCATACCCGCTTCGGCCTCGGGCATCGCGCAGCCAAGGATCAAGTCGTCGATCTCATCGGCGGGCACCTGCGGA
>Ga0163151_10009393_pt1 | contig 10631 bp, 13 predicted proteins | sample OliLakLV19MP5IB2_FD_145596 | JGI IMG/M metagenome (GOLD analysis project Ga0163151, IMG submission 145596) | Freshwater microbial mat bacterial communities from Lake Vanda, McMurdo Dry Valleys, Antarctica - Oligotrophic Lake LV.19.MP5.IB-2 | ecosystem: Environmental > Aquatic > Freshwater >...
ACGGTGCTCGCGCGCGAGCTCGTCGACCACGGTCACGGCGGCCTTCGCGAACGTCTGCCGGAGGACGGGTGGCGGCACGAGGGCCAGGTGGCTGACCGCGTGGGTCTTCAGCCGCCGGTGGAGCCCGACGCGGAAGGCCAGGCTACGCCCGTCCGCCGTGCGCTGCTTCCCGACGTCCGCGACGGCGAAGGTGACCAGGCGCTCGCGCGAGAGGACCGCGAACCCGACCCGCTGCGACATGAGTGCGACGCCGATCGCCAGTCGGTCATGTTTGATGGGGATCATAGGCGGGCGACTTCGGGATAGCGTGGAATCGGCTGGGGTGGCCCGACTTCGGCCCCGGGTGGGTCATGCTGCCGGTGAAGGTGCATGCTCCGGTGCATCAGATGCGGGGGCGGCAGCCGAACGACAGGCAAGTGCTCTGGAACCGTGACCTTGAAGACGAACGATGGCGCTCGCGGGTCGAGGCTCAGGAGGATTCGGCTGTACTGGCCAGAGTCCACGATCGACCGGATGAGCGACGACAGGATGTCGCCGCGCACGTCGAGGGTCATCGGGACGCGGGTCAGGCACTGCGCTGATTGAGGGTCAACGCGAAGGACCGTGGCGTGCCGTGGGCCCAGGTAGACGAGGAGGTCTTGCCGCGTTGTTTGGATGGATGTCATATACAGACAAGCGTACGAACGAAGGGCTCTTCTTCACGCCCTGAGAGACAGGTCGGGGTCGACCTTCCCCCTTGAAGCCCGATCTGGCTGAACCGGCCGCCCTTACGGTTAGGTTCAGGTTCCGGGAAGCTTTCCATAAGGGGAGAGTATGAGAGGGGAAATTTACGGGCCCGAGTGGCCCAGGCCGCGCACTTGTCCTCATGCTTGTCCACGGCTTTTCCACACTTGGTCCACAGCCAATCATCCACAGACAGGCCCGGTGATCGAGCCCGGAAGTCCCGTGAAACGAAAGCCGAGCCGGCACACAGGGTGCCGGCTCGGGCGACGGGCGATCACGGTGCGGGCGATGCAGGTGGCGGCGCCTCGCTGACCCTGAACGGCCTGCCACGGGTGGCACCCGTCGGTAGCGGATGAAGGCGACAGCTGGCCCGCTCTGCGAGCCCATGAAACACTTGGTCGACCGGGACCTCGAGAGCAAGCGCAATCGTGAGTGCAATTTCTGCGGTCGGTAAAAGCACCCCGAGCTCGTACTTCGAGACCCGGGTCTGCGTCATGCCCGTCATGAGTCCGAGCTCCCGTTGGCTGACGGGAGGGACTCGAAGCAGACGGTATTTACGAATAGCATTAGGAATCTTGGAGTACATGGAGGATGCCGTGCGTGGCACCCCTCGAACATACCGGGATCCTGCTCCTGACGGAGGGAGCGGCGACAGGTCAGGGGAGACCTTCCCCCGTCTGAAACCAAAAGGCCGCTCACGATTCCGGGCATGTAGAGCATGCTAGGGCGCGAGCGGCCGTTCAACGACAAGCTGAACAAAAATAAGGGCAACGCTCTCGTTCCGGCTCTACAGCTTCAGCCCCTATCGGGCTGAAACGTCTCGGTCGAGATGACTGCAAACGCAAATTGCCAAAGTATTATGCGCTTGTCAAGGCTGGCAGTGCGCAATCGATCCACAGATTCATTAAAAAGTATTTACCAAAAAATAAACTCCACATCAAGTAGGGGATGTGGAGCTCTAGCGACCTCGACAGGCTTGGGCGTACTCGCAGGACATGCACTGGTAGGTAGGGGCCGGGTGGAATGCACCCTGGCTCGCGGAGTCGTAGACCTCGCAGGCGACCTCGATGAACCACCGCTCGTGGGCCTCTGCCACGGGCGCGTCCTCGATCTCGACCCCGCCCGCCTTGGTCTTCATGAGCTGAACGACGCGGGTGGCGAGCTCACCTGGGAGCACCTGGCGCGCCGCGTAGCGGTAGGCCGCGAGCTGGAGCTCCCAGTTGCGCCAGGAGGCCTTCCGGCCCGCCGTCTTGATCTCGCCGACGTAGCGCTCGGTCGTGAAGTCGAGGAAGCCGACGAGGGGCACCGGGAGCTGCCGGTGCGCCCGCACGTCGACGACCTCGACCTCGAAGCGGACCTCGGCGCCCGTGAACGTTTCCTCGCGGAAACACTCGGCGAACTCCGTCGCGAGTCTGGTCCCGAGCTCGAGGAGCTCGCTCGGCGCCTTGCTCCCGAGGATCGGGATATCGATGGCCTGCTCGGCGGTCCAGTCGGCCCGGAACGTGCGGTGGACGAGCTCTGCTGTTGGGTCACGCCCCTGCATGCGCTCCTCGATCCACCACGCCACGGTGCCGTGCACCGCGCTCCCGAAGGCCATCTCGACCTTCCGTGACTCGGGCGGGAGGCGGTCGACGTACCGGAGGCGGTACTTCCTCGCACACTGGAGGTAGGTCAGGACCTGGGAGACGGACAGGTAGGGCGGGAGGTCTGCCCTACGCGGCACGTCCGGCCCGCTTCCACTCGTCGATGAGCCGGCTCGCGTACTTCTTGCTGATGTTGGTGAGGTTCGGGACCTCGGCCCGCCGGAGGAGCTCCTCGGTCGCCTGGTCCCCCTCGAAGCCGTCGTCGGCGAGCATGCGGTAGATGAGGCGGCGCTGGGCGTCGCTCATCAATTCGTCGCGGTCCGGGCGTCGAGCTGCTTGCCCGCCACCACGCTCTTCGCGTCGGCCGCTCCGGTCACCGCGGTCGTTGTGATCGCGGCTGTGGTGCTCGTTCTGGCCCCGGCCGCGCTCCTCCCGGTCGTTCCGGAAGTCGCGGACGTTGTCGCTTCGGCGGTCGCTGCCGCGCTCGTCGAGTGCCATGGAGCTGTCGCCCTCGTCGCCGCCGAGCTCTTCGAGGCAGACCATCCCGATGTTGACGGCGTCGCGCATGGCGCGCGCCTTGGCCCGCGTCTCAGCCATGCGGATCAAATGCGGCACGATCTTCCGGTTGACGTTCTCGGGGCACGCATCCCCGATCCCGTTGAAGCTTCCCTTGCTGGTCGTCACCTGCGCCTTCGCGATCGCGACCATGTGGTTGTCCTTGGTCGGGATCTGGAGGAGCTCGGTGATGACGCTCTTCAGTCCATCGTCGTGAGCGCGCGCGAGGAGGCCGGCATAGAGCGCCACCTCCTTCTCGTCGACGATTCGCCCGTCGCCGTCCTTGACCTTGATCTTCGTCGTCAGTGCCTGTCCCATGTGGACTCCAACCCTCAACCGCCTGGCTGAGGCGGTTGTCGGAGGCAGGAGTGCCTCAGATGGATTGTTTCACGCGGAACTTGGCTAATGTCAGAGTAGAAATAGGTCGGGTTTGACCTGACGATGACGCGACGTGCCACTTCCACGCCGCGCGACCTTCATAAAAAATACTGAACGGCCCGTTGGCCGTCCAGTAGGGACGCTATTCCTCGCCGTCGTCGTCCGGCACGACTTGGTGCGGCCCTGATCGGTCGCGCGACCCGATTCCGCGGTCGGCCCCGCTTTGAAGCGCGGACACAGCATCACGCCGCTCTGTGCCTGACAATAGCTTCAAACGAATCTCGACGGACTGAGTGAGTCTAGTGCCCATGCTGGTTTCCCCAGCACCGCCCACGCCCAGGAGACCGAGCGTGACTTTTCCAGTATCGTCGGTGCTAAGCATGACCTCGGCTTTGCAGACGACTTCGTCGTACCTAAACCAAGGGTCATTATCAGCGGCCGCGCGGTCGGCAGCTTCACGCAACTCTACACGAAGCGCAGTTACTAGATCCGCGAGACGTGGTTCCGGAAGGGAAGACAATTAATCCTCCTCCTCGGTTTCCGCCGACTCATCGTCGGACTCTGGCACGTCGAAGTCAGACGTTAGATGAGCCCCGCCCACCACAGTACCGTCGAGCTTCGGGCCACTGCGAACAGCGAACTCCACGACCGCAGCGTCGAGCCGTCTTGACACGGCGGAGGGAAGAGCACGGACCTCCACCTTTTGAGCTGTCTGCTGCCTAGAAATCACGGATGCTAGAGCAGCAGCCTTGATCTTCACGCTCACGTCCTCTCCATCTGGTCGCGCCGGGCTATCCAGCTGACCATGGACAGCGTATCACGATATGTCAAGATAAGTCACGATATGTCATCGGCGGCGGTCCGGAAGTTCGCCACATGCCAGCTGCCCCGTCCCCCTGATCCACCACCGAGATAGTGCCACTTCCCCTTGTGCCTAAACCAGTGGACTCCAGGGAATCTGCAGGAGAATACTGACCAACGATGGAAGCCAAGCGATGGATCGATCACGATTTCACCTAGCACGTTTGAAGCGTCGTCGCCAACCGAAAACTCGGCAACCCATACGAACTGCGGCATGGTGAGGTCGAGGAAAAGCTGTTGCGAAACCGTCGATAGTGCGCCATCAGAGATGGCTCGAGTTCGAAGTCGCGAGCTGTGCTCCAAGAACACGTCAATGCGCATCGTTTCGCTGCGGATAGCGGCAAGGAATGCAGCGATGTAGCCGTCCGGCGAAGCGGCACCCAACGTCTCGATGTAAAGATCAATCCACGGCTTCTGAATGTGACCGCGCGCAAGATTGATAGCGTCCTCGGCCGCCATCCGAACTGTTGGTGGGAGGCCGACAAACATGCCGCTCAGGTTGTCTTCTAGCGACTCAAACCAGATGCTAGACAGATCCCCCGGAGAATCAATCCTGTGGCGAGATCGGATGGGCAGTTGCAGGAAAGGTCCCATGTCATCGTCGTGAACGACCAAACTACGGACAGTCGAACCTCCGAGAATTGCAGCGTGTTCCTTGCGACACTCCGCAATGACCTCGCTGCCCTCGTCGGCCGAGAACGGGACGAAACCGACGGCGCATAGAGAGTGATACTGGAAAGGCTGAGTCTTGTTCAACCCAACAGTGTGGCCAGCCTCATCACGTTCACGTTCGTGGCGACGTATCACCAGGAATACAGGTAGCTGTGACTTGAGGTACGCAACAATAACCTCGCTCATAAGAGCGGGGTCGATTCGCCTTGCACCACGAGTATTCGCGGGCGAATCTGGCCAACCAATCTGGTTAGAATGGGAACCCGGCGGCGTCGGTTCATAGTGAACAGGAGCCACTCCGGCCAACGCGATGCAGTCGATCACTTCCTCCGGAAGAAGACCCACTGCGGGCACAAGGTGATTTCGCTGCTTCAGCTGCGAATTACGCAAAAGACCGATAGGAACTCGAGGAGTACCCATGTGGCGGCTGAGGTAATCAAGACCACACCATATCGTAACGTCAATGCATCGATGGTGGTCGGAGTCCTGCTGCGCGAATGGGAACGTCATCACCTCCACGAGGCCGCCAACTCCAGCGGCAGCGTTGGGAAACAAGAATGAACAGGGCGCCCGGAGGAGTTGCGCCTTCTCGCCGACCAACCGTTCTGGACTTGGCAGCAGCGTTCGGCCAACGTTCATGGGCACTCTAAACTTGTCCGCACGGTGGCGATAATTTAGTACAATCGAAGCCAAAAGGTCCAAATCTCCTGCCAAGTTTTCAACGCCAATAAAAACTCGATTGGATTTTGTGTGAGTACGCATCACGGGTGCGCCACCAAAAAACACCAAGTCATCCCCGTGCCACACACGGTAATTGTTCTGGGAGTACCACACGAGCGGCGCGGGATTGGCCAGACGTTTTAGACGCTCAACAAGATTGCAGAAGGGCCGCGAATGCCGAAACTGTCCGAGTAGTTTCTGCACCTCTTCTGCAGTGAGCCTCTTAAGCGGCCGGAACTCGTTCGCGAGTATCCCGCCGGATTCGATTTGGTTATCCGACACCATTATCCTGCGTGCGGGCGTGTCGAGTTGTCATAGCGGGGTGGCATCGACACGGCAAGAGGTGGTCGTCGGGGCGGCGTACCTCCGGCGACCACTCGTTGCCGTGAATGTCGTCGAGGAACGGCTTCTGGTCGGTCGGGGGGAGCCCGATGACCAAGCGAATCGTCACGGTCGCGTGTTTCCGCGCGGAAACCGAAAGTGCGGTTGTCGAACTCATGGCTGGCGACGACCTAGAGCGAAAGCGACAGGCCAAATGAGACCGCGTCGGTATTGATAAGCACACAACCGTGGTCGCGTCGGGAACATTTCACCAGTGTCGGTCGTGACGGGGCGGACAGAGCTAGGCCGACTGAGGCCATAGCCTTCGTCTCACGAGGAGCACCGACGGTCACCCCTGGAGGGCAGCCCTACGTTGCCGCCCCGGCCTTCTTCAGTCTGGCCTGAAGCTTCCCCTCGATCTCGACCAAGCGCTCCCGCATCCCGGTCACGCTCGTGAGGGCACCCTTCGTCGCCTCCTCGTCGAGCTCGTTGATCTGATCGAGGTCGGCGAAGGCGTCTTCGCGGATCGCGAGCTTGCCAAGCGCGTTCAGCGTTTTCACGAAGGCCGGGAGGGCAGGACGGCCACGGCCGTCGCTCGACTTCTTCCGCACTTTTGCGACCACCTCTTCGAGCTTGCGCGTCGTCCATTCGTTGCCCTCGGCCTCGTCGATGAGGCGCTTCTGCTCGGCCGGGGGGAGCCCGATCACGCTCCGGATGTGGGTCACGGTCAGATGTTTCCGCGCGGAAACGTTGAGCCGCTTGTCGAGCTCGTAGATCGCGACCACGCGGTAGATGCCAGCGGCGCTCATGCCCGTGCTCTCTTCGTCGTTCTCGAATCGGGCGGCGAGCTTGCGGAGCGAGGCTTCCTTGTTGCCGTGCTCCCGCCAGCCCTGGAAGTCACCCTGGTAGAAGGTGTCGACGATGAGCTTGCCCATCTCGACCGCGAGGTCGACGGTCGCGTCGCGCTGCATGCCGACGATCTTCGTGTAGACCTCGTCGACGACCTTGTCTGGGACCGTCGACCCGGGCTCGAGAACCTCGCCCTCGGCAGGGGCCTTGGCGAGGGCGGTCGTGCCAGCTTCGGGCTTCTTGCGCGTCTTCGTGGCCATGAATGCCTCCTCCTTGAGGCTAACTCCGCAGGATCCGGCGTCAATGGTGGCCGCGATAATTCCTAAAAGGGCTGCTCCCGGGGCTCATTCTCGAGGGGTTGCGCGGGTCCGGGTCGCGGACTACATCCCGCGCTGGAGCGCCCATTCCGGTCCCGTGTGCTGTACGCGGCTGCAACAACATCGCGGCCCATGAGGTCATCCTTTACGACGTCTATGACGGCGGTCTCGTGTTCTTTGAGCGAGATGAGACCTGCTCCTATCTGTGCGAGGAGCACACCGCCGAAAACGAGCACAGCGCGATCGGTGAGCGGCGCCCGCGGGGGACGGTGCGATACCCGTTCACGAACCGGCATGGTGCCCTCGGGTTCACCATCTACCGGCCGCTTGGTGATGCGGCTGACGCGGCGGACTGACATGACGCGTACGAGACGGGTTCGGTGCGAGGCCTGCCTCGAACTCTTCCCGTCCTGGGACATCGTGAATGTTGGCGCGAGCAAGGGCACGCCTGCGCGGACGCGGTGCAGCACCTGCGCCAACCGCGCGCTCGCGACACACTCAGGCTGGGACTTCGATCCGACGACCTTCGAGCCGGTGACGCTCCACGACCGGGCCGGCCGGCCGCGCACCTTCCACTTCCGAAGTCACATCGTGGGGACCGGCCACCACATGCGGGCGTTCGAGATCGTCGATGACGAGCCAGGTGGCCACCAGTTCGAGGTCCTCGACGAGTTCGAGGTCGAGGCCCAGGCGCTCCATGATCAGCTCCTCGAGAAGATTGGGCGGGGGCTCGCCCGCAAGAACCTCGAGCACCACGAACTCGGGCCACATATCCCGGTGCATCGGCCGATCGTGGGCCGCATCGAGTGGGACGAGGCGGCCGAGGACGAGCTCGGCGTCAAGGTGCCGGCCGTCATCATCGATGGCCAGCGCTACTCCTGGCTCGACTTCGGGCACATGTGGATGACCTATGAAGGCTTTCACTTCCGCCTCGAGATGATCGACAAGACCGACGAGGGTTGACGCGACCGCGGCCGCGACCTCGGTTGCGGCATCGGAGTCCCACGCCGGTACGCCATCCACGGCCCACGTCGACCCGCTCGGGCGGACGTTCCTCACCCAGGAGACGCCCGACGACGGCACGACGGTCTACGAGACACGGCTCACCCTCGACATCCTCGGGCGGACCCTCAACGTCAACGACGCCCGCGGGAACGACACCCAGGAGGACGTGGTCGACGCGCTCGGGCGGAGCGTGCACACCACGAGCCCCGACGCCGGCGAGACGTGGATGCTCGCCGACCTGGCCGGCCAGCCGAGTGTCACGTGGAGGACCGGCGACCTGAAGGTGGAGCAGACCTACGACGAGTTGCGACGCCCGAGGGCGACGATCGTGACCGAGGGGGTCGCCGACCCCCGGGTGCACGTCTTCAACGTGTACGGCGAGTTCACGGACGCCCCTGGAGCGTCGGCAAACACCCTCGGGAAGCTCTGGAGGCAGTACGACGGGGCTGGCCTTGTAGAGACCGAGTACGACTTCAAGGGGAACGTCGTCTCGACCGAGCGGACCTTCCTCGACGACGTCGACTCCGAGGTCGACTGGACCGACCTGCTCGACGACGCCGACGTGGCGACCCTCGACGGGACGGCGACCACCAACACGTGGTTCCAGGGCACCTCCTACACGACGACGATGACCTGCGACGCCCTAAACCGCGTCGTGACCTCGACCACGCCGGACGCGAGCGTCACCCGGAACGCGTGGAACCAGGGCGGCTTGCTGTCCAGCGTCGAGGTCGAGGTCCGAGGCGACACGCCGGCGACGCCGATGGTGAGGTCCATCGACTACAACGCGCGCGGCCAGCGGACGAGCATCGTCTACTCGAAGAACGCCGGGGACACCGACGGGGCCTTCACGACCGCCTACGACTACGACCCGGAGACGTTCCGGCTCACGCGGCTTCGGACGATCCGCGAGAGCGACTCCATCCGGCTCCAGGACCTGACCTACACGTACGACGCATGCGGCAACATCGTGCACATCGGCGACGGCGCGCAGCAAGACCACTTCTACGACAACACGTACGTCGACCCCGCGATGAAGTACCAGTACGACTCGCTCTATCGGCTCGTCTCGGCGCAGGGCCGGGAGCACGACTCGGTGGGCCAGCCCGCGGACGTTGAACCGGATCTCCTCACGAACCCCGGCGACGGGAATGACTCGCGGACCTACGTCGAGACCTACACCTACGATGAGGTCGGCAACATCCTCCGGATGAAGCACCAGGAGGGGACCGAGGCGTCGCCCGGGACCGTCCTGTGGCACCGGGGCTACGTCTACGAAGTGGACTCGAACCGCCTCGTGAAGACGAGCCTACCGGGCGACGACGTTGAAGACCCCGGCGACTACTCGGCGGTCGACTACGCCACGAACGACCGCGGCGCGATGGTCGAGATGCCCCATCTCGACGGGATTGTCCGCCAGTTCGACGATCAGATCCGCTCGGTCGACATCAACGGCTCGGACGACGCGGTCTACCACTACGACGCCGCCGGGAACCGTGTCCGCAAGGTCTACCGGCACGGGAACGTCGAGGAGCGGGTCTACCTCGGGGCGTTCGAGATCTACTTCAAGGACACCGACGACCTGGTCCGCGAGACGCTCCACGTCATGGACGACCAGCGCCGAGTCGCGATGATCGAGACGAAGACCATCGAGGGCGGCGTCGAAGATGTCGACCCCAGCATCTTCCGGTTCCAGCTCGGGAACCACCTGGAGTCCGCTGCTGTCGAGGTGGATGAGGAGGGGGCCATCATCTCGTATGAGGAATACCACCCCTACGGGACGACGGCGTGGTGGGCGTCCTCGTCGGCGCTCGTGAGCCAGAAGCGCTACCGCTACACGGGCAAGGAGAAGGACGAGGAGACCGGGCTCGCCTACCACGGGGCCAGGTACTACGCGCCGTGGCTCGGGAGATGGGAGAGGCCGGACCCGGCGGGCATGATCGATGGGCCGAACAGGTTCGCTTACGTGAGGGGGAACCCGATCGGGGGAAGTGACCCAAGCGGGCTCGGCACTGCGCAGACGGGCACGACAACCTGGGAAGGGACGGAAATTCCCGCATACGGGAGCGATGAGAATCCAGCCGAAGAGGTCAACGTAGTCGCAGGCGTCAAGGCTGGACCAACCATCAGCGCCCCTCAGCCTTTCGATTGGAAGCAGGCCAACCTAGACATTGCCCTCGGACGTGTCGCACCGGAACGCTACCTCGCGCAATGGGGCGGCGACGGCGGAGTGCTTGACATTGACTACCAGATTTATCGGCCCTGGTACCTAGCTGCTACGGTGGCGCGCGGTGTAGCCGGAAATCTCTTCGGATCCAACCAAACTGACGTTTCGTACGAGGTCGCAGAGCTGCTCGGCACGATTGGTCCCGCGGTGGGACCGGGCCTCGTTGCTCGGGGAGGGGCCGTTCTTGGCCGATCTGGCGTGACGTCGCAGATGACATCCCGCACGACCGGCGTGCGCGTCAGCCCCCGCACAATCGACAACATCACTAAGGCTTCGAGAGACACCCTGATCGGGTACCATGACCCGGACGACCTTCTCTTCGCGCTCGGAGACAACCAAGTCGCATCCCTAGACCTTGAAGAAGCACACCCCCGACCATCTTTCGACGAGCCGGGGGTGTGCTTCTTCAAGGTCTAGGGA
>Ga0163151_10009396_pt1 | contig 10621 bp, 12 predicted proteins | sample OliLakLV19MP5IB2_FD_145596 | JGI IMG/M metagenome (GOLD analysis project Ga0163151, IMG submission 145596) | Freshwater microbial mat bacterial communities from Lake Vanda, McMurdo Dry Valleys, Antarctica - Oligotrophic Lake LV.19.MP5.IB-2 | ecosystem: Environmental > Aquatic > Freshwater >...
GTTCAGTACCGAAGTCGCCTTCATGAAGGCAAACACAGACGCCCTGATCGTAGACGTCTCGCGCAACACTGGGGGCGGTTGCATCGGGCTCGACTATGCGCAGCGGTTGATCCCGCGAGAGTTCACTTTCTTCACGGAATATTTGCGCCCGACTCAGTCGCTCATCAATAGCTACGAGTCGATCGTGCGGCAGGCGAAAGCTGCCAATGCCGAGCAATGGGTGATCGATGTCTGGGATTTCCAGTTAAAGGCTGTGCAGGAATCCGCAACGGCGAACCGCGCGATGACCGGCGCTCTGCCTGCCTGTTTTCTGGCGGTGTCACCGACCTTTCCCGCGCCGTCGGACCAATGGCCTGCGCTACGGGACAACAACAATCAGCTTGTCGCCTATGACAAGCCGATCGTGTTTCTGGCGGACGAATTATCGGTGTCGTTCGGCGACATCTTTCCAGCCATGATGCAGGACAACAAGCGCGGTCCGATCGTCGGTATGCGCACCGGCGGCTGGGGCGGTTCGATTTCGGGCTGGACCGTGGGCTTCTATTCCGAGGCGACGTCGAGCGTCACGAATAGCCTGGTCATCCGCACCACTCCGGCGAGCGCGCCTGGATTGCCCACAGCTCCGGTGATTGAAAACCTCGGTGTCATCCCTGACATCGAACTCGACTACATGACTCGCGACAATCTGATGATGAACGGCCGTCCCTTCATCGACGCCGTGACCCGTATTGTGCTCGACGAGATCGCAAAAGCCGGGCAATAGCTCTATTGGGTGGTCTCGACTTCTTCCACGGTGACGGTCTTGGAAGAACCCGTGGCCGCCCATTTCAGAAACGCCACGATATCCGCCAATTCGTTGCCATCGTAGCCAGCCATCGACGGCGGATGCTTCCACCGCTCATCGCGCTTCATGGACTGGATCGCCGCGGCCTTGAAGGTTCGAAGCGTGGGAGGCGTCATACTCAGATCCCAAATCTCGATGTTCTCTGCTTCTTTCTGTTGCAGCACGCCTGGAAACCCCGGACCACTGACCGGCTTTACCATCTGGACCGTCTCGGCCATCGACATCCGCATTGCCACCACAACACCTCGCGGCATGGCGTAGGTCGCCATCTTGGTGAGATCCGGGCCAACTGACGCACCGATACCGTCCATGGTGTGGCATGTGCCACAGGGTTTGCCTTTTGGGGATTCTAGAAACAGCTTCCGCCCGCGTTGGGCCTGTTCGTTGGGCTTGGGTCTGGGTTTCTTCGCGGCGTTATCCTGCGCTGTTGCCAGTGTGACGCAGGCCAGCAGGACGATTGGAAAACGGGTTCGCATAAGAGCAAGGTCTCCTTTACGAACCCGTGCAATTCACTGGCCGCTACTTCTTCTTCTGCTGCTGAAGAATCTTGGGGAGTTCCTTTTCAAGTTCAGGCGGAATCGAAAACGTGACCTTCACCTGAAACTGCTGCAGCAGGGGTTCCACCAGAATACGCGCCATCAGCGCTGGTTTGGCTACTCGATCCTTCGGATCCATCGTCAACTTCAATATCGCCTTCTCGCCTTGCCCGATCTCTTTCCTGCTCAGTTCGGCTTTAAAGCCGGGCACAACCGCTTCGTACTCGAAAGACAACTTCACCGAGCCGCCAGAACCGTTGGTGATGACAATTTCGTCTTGCGACTTTTCATAGCTTGACAGCGTGATGTCCTGCTTGTTCACAGTCACCTGCTTCATCAGAAGCTCGCCCGCAGCCTTCATGTCGGTGGGAATCCGCAATCCGCCAGCGCCGTCGGGTTTGCCGCCCAAAGCGGCTCTATGGTCCATCTCACCGAAAGGCGTGGGCATCTTCTGCGGCTGTAAGTGATGCCAAAACCAATCGCCGCCGTTGTCGCGCTTCCACGATGAGCTCAGCGGCATCGAGACGGCCAGTTCATTGCCGTTGATGTTCCACTTGCCCTTGCATGCCATGGTCACCGTCGATCTCGTAAAGCTTTCCGTGTAGGCTATTTTGATCAGGTCGCAGCTGTCGTAGCGCTGCTTTTGGATCTGGTAGAAGTAATCCTGGCTCTCTTCCGCAACCAACTTTTCGGCTTTGCGGTAGGTGCCATCGATGTGGTGTCGGTAGAACTCCTGGATGCGGCCGCGCAGAGCCCGATCGACATCCGGCGGTGCTTTTTCAAACAGATCGGCTGCAGCCGACGCTTGTCCATATGCCGCGAAGGCGGCGAGTAAGAAAAGGAAGAGAGGCTTCATGCGTTTCGCTACTACAGTGTAGACGTGCGAGAGTTGAAAAAAGTTGACATGCGCCCGGCGGAGATCCTGGGATCTTACCGCCGGGCCGATACCTTGTGGCTTATTCGTCGACTGGCGGGATGTCCACCCAGCAGCGCTTCTGCCAGGATTCCAGCCCTTTTTCCGCGAGTTGCACGCCCTTGGCGGCTTCGCGCAGGCCCCACCGAAACGGCTCGTCTTTGACGATATGCCGCAGAAACATTTCCCACTGGCGCTTGAATGCGTTGTCGAACGTCTCCTGTTCCGGAACCTTCTGCCAGCCATCGAAGTAGTTCAACGGGCTCTCGACGTCCGGATTCCACACCGGGCGCGGCGTCGATCCATAGTGCTGGATGTAGCAGTGGCGCAAACCGGCAACCGCAGATCCCTTGGTGCCATCCACTTGCAGTGTCAGAAGGTCATCACGGCGGACGCGAACCGTCCACGAGGAATTGAAGTGGGCAATAATACCGCCCTCTAATTCGAACGTCGCGTAGGCGGAATCGTCGGCGGTGCAGGCGTACTTCTTGCCGTTCTCGTCGATGCGTTCCGGCACATGGATCGCCCCCATGCACGACACGGATTTCACTCCGCCAAACAGATTGTCGAGCACATAACGCCAGTGGCAAAGCATGTCGATGATGATGCCGCCGCCGTCCTCTTTGCGATAGTTCCAGGAAGGGCGCTGCGCGGGGACTGTGTCGCCCTCGAAGACCCAGTATCCGAATTCGCCGCGCACCGAAAGGATCTTGCCGAAGAAGCCGAGATCGCGCAGTGTTTGCAACTTCAACATGCCGGGAAGCCACAGCTTGTCTTGCACCACGCCGTGCTTGACGCCAGCGGCCTTGGCGCGATTGTAGAGTCCCATAGCGGCGTCGAAGGTTTCGGCCGTGGGTTTCTCGCAGTAGACATGTTTGCCCGCCTTGATCGCCTTGTCGACGGAGGCGACGCGGCGGTCGGTGGTCTGGGCGTCGAAGTAGATCGAGTACTTGGGGTCGGCGAGGGCCGAGTCGAGGTCGGTGGTGTAAGGCAACCCGCCAAATTCCCTACTGATCGATTCGAGTTTGGCGGTATTGCGTCCGATCAACAGGACGTGTGGCAGGATGATCTCGCTGTCACTGATCTTGAGGCCGCCCTGTTTGATGAGAGCGCCGATCGAACGGCGCAGATGCTGGTTTAAGCCCATGCGTCCAGTGACGCCGTTCATGATGATGCCGACGGAATGAACTGTCAAGTTGTGTAAGTCTCCTAGGTGGTTTGCGGACGTGCGCCGGCAGGTAGGGCAGGAACGTCGATGCCGGCCTTGGGAAGCGTACCGTCGAGTTCCTGGCGCCAATGGGCGACATCGCCCGCGGGTCCGTAGATATAGATCATGCGCAGCGGTATATCGCCGATGTTGGTGAGTTGGTGGAAGACGCCGCTGGGGATATACACGGCCTGTCCGGTGGTGACGGTGGTGCGCTCTTCGCCGAGGCACATTTCTCCAGTGCCTTCGACGATAAAGTAGACCTCTTCCTGTTGCTGATTGTGCCAGGGGACTTGGCCGCCATTGGGTTCGAGTGTGACGTTTCCTGCAGAGAAAGCCGTGGCTTGGACGGGGCTGGCTCCGCCGACGAGATTCTGTGTGCGGCGGCGAGCGGGGTAGGTGCGACCGGCGATTTGGGCGAGATCGGCGATGATCATGAATCAAATATGGTAGCGAACTTCATCACGCTATTGACATGGCAATCACCTCTGCGATGGGTTTTGCGCGCGAAGTACGAGTCGACGCCAGATATCAATACGGAGTAGCGCCGCTACGGATCTGTGGGGACCGCGGTCAGCGATGGCCGTTCACACCCATAAGATCTCTTCCTCATTTGACCGACAACCGTCGCATCTCCCGCGTTACGAGATACAACAGTGGCCCAAACGATCCCAATGAGCACCCCTCAGAAATCGAGATCCTAACGCTGGTGCTTCGAGCAGACGCGAATCCGAACGAAGATCCCAACTATCGGGCCCCGGATGGAAAGTCTGCCCTCAGTATCGCGAATGAGTATAAGGAACATCAGAATTCAGCAAGGGATCCGCTCTCGCTCGGGATGTATTTGTCCGCGCGCTCACGGCGGCGAAGGCGAATGCCGCAGGTCAGTCTAAGCGGTGAGACTAACGCTCAACGGTGAACTAATCTGCTTTCGTCGCCCGACGATTGCCGTTACCAGATAGGTTCTCGGCCCCAAATTCCAAAGCCAAGGTTCCGACATCGTCGGAGGTTCCGCCCAGTAGGACGCGAGAGGCGGCTGGTTGAGCAGTCGGCAGATGTTCGAGGGATTCATGCCTGTGAAACAACCGTGCTCTCTCAATACCTTTTCCATGAATACCGGGAGCGCCTCTTTCGGGGCACCCGGCAATTCTGGCACCGTCTCGCTTGAAACAAAGTCCGCAAAGAGCAACATCGTGCCACCTGGGGCGGTCAATTCCGCAAGAGTACGCAAATGCTGGAGCCGGACGAGTTCGGCCAGCGAGGGCAGTTCCGGGTTGGAGGCCCCGACGGAGTGCTGGACGACATCGATCAACTGCGAGAGCAGGCAGGTGGAAGCAACGGCTGAGAATCGTTCCTGCACTTGTGCCAGTGCCGGAAGAAGTGCGAGCGCTCTGCGCAACTTGGCGATGGCCTCGCTCGAAGGGGTCCGCGTGATTTCGTGGCAATGTTCCATCGCGCCCGTCAGATCGCAGGCCGTGATTTCAATTGGCTGATGCCGTTTGGGGCTGGTCTCCGTTGCAGTCTGAAATTGATGCGCAACTCCAGCCTGCATCGCCTCCGCGTCGATATCCATCAGTCGGATCTTCGACCAGTGTGAAGTGAGGCGCACCAAATCCAGGTCGTTGCAATTTCCCGCACCGAGCACGCACAGCGAACGGAATGCGTCGGCTGGCGCCGCTACTGCTTCTAAACGTGAGGTGATCTGGTCACGATGGGCGGCAAACTCACGCCAACTGACCTGCGAGGCGCGGTTGAAGTACCGTTGGCGGACGAAAGGATTGACGGCCTGTTGCTTCATCTTCCCGCTGTTCATTGTAACGGGCACAATGCCTGATCGATCTTGCGATGCGATTGCGCCTGTAACATTGAGGATCGAGAGATGTGGAAGTCAACAAGTGGTCTGAAATCGCTTGCTCAGAGAATCACGCTGTTCGGCTTGTGTCTTTCCGTCGGAGGTTGCATGTTCGGATCGAAGCAGACCTATCGCGCAGACGGCGTGGCGAATTTCGCGCTACCCGAAGGATGGACCCACGGCGGAGTGGATCGGCATGGGGTGTGGTCCGCAGTCGAGTTCTGGAAATCGCAAACTTGGCGATTCGGCTCCGGCGATCCACGTGAGGTGGAAGGCTGGGTGATCTTGGGCAGCCCGCATGCCTCCGCCAATGAGATGGAAAAGGGCATGGATTTCGCCATGCACCGGCTGCAAACGCACTCCCGCCGCTTTCCGGAATTCGGCGATATGAAAACGGATACGCGCACGACGTGGATGAGTGAAGGCAACTACCAGATCGGGTCAAACCACGATCCAGAGAAGGTTCTCTTTCTTCGCAGCCTCGATCCGGCGAAGCAGGTGGCGCTGGTGCTGCGTGTGTATCTGCGAAAGATCCCACATGAGAAACTGCGCGCGATTGAGCATGACTTCTTTGGCTCTCTTGCCTATCAGGAAGGCCGCGCGAACCACTTCGCTGAAGCCGCGCTCTCGGTCGACGCGCAGCAACGGCGGGCGGACGAACTCGCTTACGTCAACAACTTTCTGTCTTCGCATCGGCTGCCACCGATCGATCCACACAATCCATCGCAGTTACACGCGCACGACGGATGGGTCTATCAGATTCATGCAGGCCATTTCGTGATTGGACGCAGACTCGGTGATCGGGAAAAAGCTGGAATCGTCGAGTCCGCCCGCGGTGAACTCACTTGGTTGGATTACGACGACGATGCTTGGCAGGCGAAGTGGCCGCAGGAGATGAAACGGCCACAGGGAAACGAGCGATACTTCCATGGTCAACCCGTGCCCCCGGAATGGAGCAAGGTACTGGCTCTCGATACCGATCGCACGCGCCGCTATTTCTTCCACGCGTTGCGTTGCGAGTTGACGCCTGAGGATTCACCCGAATCGCACGACCCATCGACCTGGGAATCGGATCACTGGTTTGCCCAGGCGCAGGTGGTGGAAAGACAATTTCGCGCAGGGCAGCTTGGGCTCTGACTTTCGAGGAAATACGATGACTGACACTGTCCTTCTTGACATACCTGCCCGCATCGCTGATTTGGCGTTTCGCATCGGCATACCGAATGACTGGGTCTCGCACGAGCTTCCTGCCGAAGAGGTGGACTTCAGCTCGCCCGGAACATTCTTCCCGCTGCTGGTGGCTACCGCGCCATGGGCCGCGGTGGCTTGACCGTTGCGGCACGGCCTGGTTTCGAAGAAGGAACTCTACAGGATTGGAGCCTGTTCCTGCTGGATTCGCAAGGAATTCGGCCCACCGCATTCGGACCCACAACCATCGGCAACCTGCAAGGGCTGGCTGGCGTGGGACGCCAGCAACAGGAAGGACTTGGCTGCAAGCGAGATTCGCGTTCTTCGAAGACGGCGGACGCCTCGTCCACCTGGGGCTGTTGGCACCGGAAGCGATCAGCGCGTCGCTGGATGCCGTGTGGCAGTCCGCGATCCAAAGCTTCATGCTGGCAGAACCACAAGGCCAGAACGCACCGCTAGGTCCCGGGATGGGAATTTGCCCGGAGCCGGTGATGGGCGCGGAAGCTGACGAGCCAAAGGCTCAGGTCGGGTGCGAGGTTGAAACGGAGGAATCCGCACCACCGCAACCCAGGCAATTCACAGACGCTGATTCGGGCTTCTACGCCAAATCAGATGACCTGGCCACTCTGGATCCGGAACATCCGGTCAATGCGCGGCTTCGCGATCAGGGTGTGGGCTTCGTACCGAAGGTGCTTGAAACCGATCTGGAGGCGAAAACTGCACTGCTCGGCGCCAGTGCAATCAGAGCGACGATCCGGGTGGCATTGGGTTGGCACGTCAACGACGATGGACGGCGTACCCTTCTGCTCGACCCGGCCGGCAAAGTACAAATCAGCCTGCACTTGATCTCGAAAGAAGGCCGAAGCGTCGACCAGATTCTGGACAATATCCAACAGGAAGCCTCTCAATCCTACTCGGAGCCCGAGTTGCGGCGGTTCGAGGACCAGGGAATCTGGGCGTTGTGGGTGCGAAACATCGAGGTGAATAACGAGCCCGTCGAACAAGTCCACTTGCTCACGGCGTGGACCAAAGACTCGGCGATGCTGCGCGCCCGCGTCACCTCCGATCCGGCTTCGACGCACTTCGCTCTCAACTACGCTTGCCACATACTAAAGAGCGCAGAGCGCGGCCATCCGGAGGATAGCGAAGAACTAGACTCCCAGCGAGAACAACCCCCTTGCGGCAATGGACCGGACTGGATGCGGCAAGCCGAGAAACTGGAACGCGAGGATCGGATGGAAGAAGCCGAACAACTGATTCGCGATCGCATTCCTTCATTGCATTGCGCGATTACGATCGCCGAACTGTATCGCACGCGATGGATCCGCCTGCGAGAGAGCGATCCGAAAAACGCCAATAAGGCGCGGAACAAAGCCGCGAAGTGGGCTCGTACCTACCCGTCCTGGGCTACCAGCGGCGGTGAAGGGGCGGCTCTGTCATTGGAGCGGGACGAGTTCCTGCGGCGATTGGGACCTGAGCCAATGGAGGCGGCGTGAGGACGTCCATCTGCAATGTACTTTCCCTGGCCGTTCCGGCGTTGGTTGGCTCGCTCGGATACTACTGGGCGCGAACAACAAAGGGCGCTACCAATATGGGCGAAGCGTTGGCACCACTTTTTGTTTTAGCCATGGCCCTGACCGTTGCGGCAATAGCGGGAGAAGTGGCGGCATTGGTTTCCTTGGCGAGGCGGGAACGGTTGGCGTGGTTGTCCTGGCTCGGGTTGGTGGCGAACGGAGTGCTGCTCATGCCGACGGTCGATTTGATTTTGACGGCGGATTGGAGATAAAGCTCGTCGAAGCAGGCATACCTATGGCGTGCCGTCTCGCGCGCTGCGGAACCAGACATGTACTGCACATCCATCGCTGTCTTCTGTGATCGGCCTCGGCTTGATGTTGGGGCTTTCAAGAGAAAGGAAAGATAGAGTAATGACAGAAATCCGTGCGTTTCCCGCCGCTCTCCGCGAACTCATTGAAGCTGAGCTCAGGGTCGGCAATAGAATCGTCGAAGTATCGAACACTTCTCCGGCGCCGCCAGCCGGGGCGTGCGTTTTGCTCGAAAATCGGGTCACGACTCGGCCGCGAAAGACTGCCGAACTAGTGAAGTTCTTCGAACGCAAGTCACCAAGCCACTCCGGCGAATTCACGGACGCGGACAGGCTCTATTTTGTGCTTGAACCGCCGATCCCACCGCCACCTGCGCCGGACATGGATGCGATTCGTCGCGAAATGGAAGCGAAGGAACGCGCCGCCAATGCGGCCTATGACACCTGGCTGCGCTGAAGAAGCGCTACCGCCATTCCCACGATCTGCGCCTCGAAAACGCCCGAATTCGGTGACGTTCTGGATCGTGTACCAGATCTTTCACGAGAAGTTCACGGGTTGGCCATATCGCCAACCCGCTTGGAAGAGGACCCGATCAGGCTGAAGCCTTCAGCGCGGGAACAACCATCTCCGGCGTCAGCGGAGGCGTTTGCTTGTGCCATTCGGTCGCTGCTTCGTACGCCCTGGCCAGCGCCAGCACCCGGCTCTCCGAGAACCTTGGACCCGCAATCATCAACCCAACCGGCAGTCCCGCCGAAGTAAATCCGCAAGGCACCGAAATCGCTGGAATCCCATATACATTGAACTGTCCCGTATTCTCCAACTCCGGATTCCGGATCTTCTCGCTCTCCTCACGCTCGCGAGCCACATCCACCGTACGAGGCACATGCCGCCGCGTCGGCAGCACCACCAAATCGACGTTCTGAAAGGCATCGTCAATCGTACGCCGCATCAGATCCAGCTTCCACCGCGCGCGAATATAGTCAGCTGCCTTCGCATTGCCGCCATTCTGCAAGTTGCGTCGCGTCGGAATCTGGTATCGCGCAGCGCCTCTGTTGAAATATTCCTCGTGGTAGGCGTACATCTCGCCCGGTAATCCTATGCCGCTCGTAGACGGTAGCATCGTCTCTTTCATGCTCGCCGTCAGCTTCGCGATCACGCTCAGAGCGTCTTCAAGGCACTTCGCGACATCGGCATCGAGCAGGTCGAAGAACGGCACCCGCGCTACTCCCACCCGCAGCCGGTTCACTGGCGTCTGCTTCATTCCCGCTACATAATCCTCAGCCGCATGTTCGACACTCGCGATGTCCAAACGGTCGTATCCCGCAAGCACGTTCAACATCATCGCCGCGTCTTCCACCGTCCTCGTCATTGGACCGCAATGGTCCAACGACATCACCAGTGGGATAATCCCGCGAATGGAAACGAGCCCATAGGTGGGCTTCAATCCGACAATGCCGCAGAACGACGCAGGCGTGCGGATCGAGCCACCCGTATCTGTCCCCAACGCGCCAAAGCACATGCCTGCCGAGACAGCAGCAGCCGATCCTCCAGACGACCCACCCGGATTTCGATCCAATGCCCACGGGTTGCGTACAGGCCCAAAATAGCTGGTCGCCGAAGTTCCGCCATTGGCGAACTCATGCAAGTTGACCTTGCCCGTGAGGATTGCGCCAGCCGCTTTCAATCGCCGGGCGACTTCCGCGTCCTCCGGCGGAATCCGGTCATCGAATACAGCGGACGCAGCGGTGGTGCGAATCCCCGCCGTGTCGATGTTATCCTTCAGCGCGATCGGGATGCCATGCAGCGGTCCGCGCAAGCGTCCCGCCTTTTGTTCGGCATCGAGTTGACGAGCCTGTTCCAGTGCGTGTTCACGAGTGACGGTGATGTAGGCGTTGAGTTTTGGATTGTAGACGCCGATGCGATCGAGGCATGCGGCGAGCAATTGCGACGGGGCGACGGATCCATTCCCGATGCGGGCGGATGCTTCTACGAGACTCAATTTCGAAAGGGGTTCAGCAGCGGGGGATTGAGCAAAAGTAGCGGCGGCACCGCCCGCGAGAGAGAGTGAGAATGCGCGGCGAGTCATCCATACAAACTACCACTGCTCCTCGCGAGGCCGCCCTATGCGCTCCAGCAGCGCCTGTTGCTTCGGAGCATAGTCGTTCACCAGGGATTGATTGTCTTGCTCTGTCGCCACCCGAATCGCCCGTTCCCGCGCGGAAAGCGCCTCAGGCAACCGGCCCTGCGCTTCGTAAATC
>Ga0163151_10009410_pt1 | contig 10609 bp, 10 predicted proteins | sample OliLakLV19MP5IB2_FD_145596 | JGI IMG/M metagenome (GOLD analysis project Ga0163151, IMG submission 145596) | Freshwater microbial mat bacterial communities from Lake Vanda, McMurdo Dry Valleys, Antarctica - Oligotrophic Lake LV.19.MP5.IB-2 | ecosystem: Environmental > Aquatic > Freshwater >...
TCCCACAAACGAGTACGCTCACGTGAATCTTGGAATCGCTTACAACAATTATGGATTGAAGGCGCAGCCAAAAGAAGCAGTCAAACTTTTTCACAAAGGACTATTCGAAGAGCCCAGCAGCAAGGTCATGGAAGCTAATCTTCAAAATGTTCTACGGCGCCTTGGACTGAAGCCGGATCAGGCTAACGTGCGATTGAAACTGGGTGAAGCTGCTGAACAAGAAAAAGATTACAAAACTGCGGTGGTCGAGTATCGAGCAGCTCTCGCATTGAACGGAAATCTCAATATCCAAGACAAGTTGAATGCAGCGCTGAAGCTGACCGAAGCCAAGCCCAAGGTAACTGCAAAATGAAGCAACCGACTCCAAAACGCAGCGAAATCATTTCGCCCTATCAAACCAATACTCACCGCACCATTCGCGACGCCTATGGTCGCATTGGATGTAGTTCTGCTATGAAATTGTCCATCCTCATCATCGCTCTCATATTCACGCAAACCTGCGGCTCAGCGGTGTTCGCGAGCTGGAGATTCATCCCACCAGCGGCAATGGTCAAAAGTGCTGACATCATCGCCATTGTCGATGTCGGTCCGGTGAAAGAAGAAAAAACGCCGGCCGGGGTAATTGTTTTTCATTACCGATCAGAGGCGAAAGTCGAGCGAATCATTAAGGGCGCTAAGCTATCAAACGTAACTCTTGTCGCCGGAATCACAACCCCAGAGGGCGCAGGTTTATGCGTTCCTGATTACGACATCAAACCAGGACGCCACCTCGTTTTCTTGCGCTCGACTGAAGGTAGGTGCGTCGCGCTAAACGCAGGGCTTGGCTTTCTCCCGATAGAAAACGAGAAGGTTGAATGGTTCGCAGACGTCAATGCACCTATGGGCAAACGAGTTCAGAAATCATTAAATGCCGTGATTGCAGAAATAGACAAGCTAATGGAATAGAACTGCCTGATGGTAACCCAATAGCCAATTGACTGTTCATCCGGTAACAGCCTATCCTGAAGCGGCCGAACTGGTGCATAGTTGTGAAGGTGTTTGCTGTGGGCGATCAAACTGAAATCAAAACCACTTGCTGCATAGTTGGCGGCGGACCAGCCGGCATGATGCTTGGGTTGCTGCTTGCTCGCGGCGGAGTGGATGTGGTGGTGATGGAAAAGCACGGAGATTTCTTTCGCGATTTTCGCGGCGATACGGTGCACCCATCCACGCTTGAGCTGATGCATGAGCTAGGATATCTCAAGGATTTTCTTTCACGTCCGCATCAAGAGGTGCAACAGCTTCGTGGACAAATTGGCAACGAATCGATCATCTTTGCCGATTTTTCCCAACTGAAAAACGCTGCATGCAAATTTATCGCCTTCATGCCGCAGTGGGAGTTTCTCAGCTTCCTCAATGAAAAAGCCAGCCGCTACAAGCCGTTCGCGCTGCGAATGAACACTGAAGCAGTAGATCTGATTGAGGATTCAGGGCGTATCGTCGGGGTCGTTGGGAAGCAGTCCAATGGAGACCTCCTGCGGGTCAAGGCCGACCTGGTTGTGGGCGCAGATGGCAGAAGCTCAATTGTGCGCGAGAAGGCCGGGTTCGAGGTTGCCAGCGAAGGCGCACCGATGGATGTGCTCTGGATGCGTTTGTCGCGTCATGGGACCGATCCAGAAGAGACACTCGGGCGAATAGCTGCAGGCACCATTTTCATTATGCTCAACAGAAATGATTACTGGCAGTGCGGTTTTATTATTCCGAAAGGTAAGATTGATGAAATCCGCGCTGCTGGGCTGGACAAACTCAAGGAACGCATCGTAGCGATCGCTCCTTTTACGGCGGATCGAATGGACGAACTTCAGTCGTGGGATGAAATCAAGCTCCTAACAGTGAAAGTCGATCGATTGAAGCAATGGTATCGCGATGGGTTGATTTGCATAGGTGACGCTGCGCATGCCATGTCTCCGGTCGGTGGAGTCGGCATCAATCTTGCGGTGCAAGATGCAGTGGCGACCGCTAACATTTTGTATGCGCCTTTGAAAGATACGCGTTGCACAACCGATGACCTCGCTAAAGTGCAGCAACGACGCACCTATCCAACTCGCATGACGCAGCGGCTTCAGATCGCTATTCAAAACGCCGTTATCAAACCAACGCTGCACAGCGACAGACCTATCACGGTCCCACTACCGGCAAGGCTTTTCCAGATTTTCCGCCCTATGCGAGCAATCCCGGCAAACATTATTGGCATCGGATTCAGACCAGAGCACATTCACACTCCTGAATGTCCGTGATGGCTTGCCCTGGAGACGACGAGCACTCCATGGTCTCCGAGGACTGTGCCTGATACACCCATGTGGTTAGCCCAGCGCAGGCTTGTGGCATATAGTATTGCGGTTCTAGTGGACTTTAGCCAATGCCTGATGGAAAGGAAGTTGTTACAGCTGACGACATTACGGCTGACGAGGCTGCGGAGCTAACGAAAATGGTGTCTGCCATATTACTGGGCGCCACTGAAACGCTCGCCGCCCTCAACAGAGTCATTCCTGGCAAGCCTCAGGAAACTGAGAGCGTCGAATTTACCAATCCATTCAAAACTGGCGGTAGTGGCGCTCTAAGTGGAAAAGGCGCCAAGTTTTTGAGTGAAGAAATTTCGGCTGAGGAGGCTGCTGATCCCGCATTCAAATTCTTTGACAAAGAATTGCTAAAGAGCGCTAAGCGCGACATCAATTCTCATGGCGGCGATCCTAAGACTATGGTGACCGAGGCGGTTAAGAACAACCGGGTGGTGTCAATCGGAGAAACGCACGTGACTCCCAATCCCCAACGAGACTTTGGCAAGTCGATAATGAAAGATTTGGCCGGCGCTGGTATCACCCACCTGGCGTTAGAGATCCCCATCACCTCTAAAGATGTGATCAAGAATTTCTCTGACACCGGTGAACTCGATGTCGCTATGTTGCCCGAGAAGCTGAGGCACGACGATTTTGTGGCGATGCTAAAATCGGCGCGTGAGGCAAAGTTAAAACTGGTAGTTGCAGATCGCGAGAAGCCAGGTCTCGAGCGTGAGCTATCGAAGTATTCCATCGGCGGTTCCGACGACCAAAAGATTCGTGCGTTAGAGCAAGAGTTGACTCGATTGGGTGATCGTGACACACATATGGCGAAAACCGTTAAGGGAATTCTGGATGAGAACGGTACTAACAAAGTTGTCTTGTGGGTTGGGAATGAGCATCTGCGCGATCCGGAGGGCAACGGGAAGGCCAATACCGCTGTTGAACAATTGCGGGAGAAACACGGATTCAAGGTTGCATCGTTTTTGGATGTCGGTTTTCATGTTCCGGATACGACAATGGCGAAACTAACTAAAGATATAGAGCGAAGCGTAGCAGTCTCGATTGATAAGACGCCGAATTTGGGCAAGCTCAGCGCTAGTGGTGCGCACCCTGACTTTTCGCGAGACAACTATAACCATTGGGATAAGGTGATCATTTACCCGAGAAAGCCAGCAAAATAGCTATTCCAGTGGTCCGAAGCTAGTAAGGTTGACAAACCGCTTGGAGCACCGGCAACGAGGAATGATCGAACTCTTAGGCTCCGGTACCAGGGCGTCAATTGCCACTGCTGGTATCCGTTTCGTCATGTTCATCTCGTGAAGTCCCGTGGCGCCACGGGACTTCTGCGCCCAGGAGCGGCGAGGACGCCGAATTCTTCCATTTTTATTTACGCCTTCTTATAAACTCGTTAACCTTGACAACTCTATATTAGAGGCATGGAAGAGGGAACAATACAGACGACAAAAGGAAGACAAGACAAATGGTCTGGCTAGCACTAGGTATCGGTTTCGTGATCGTAGCCATGTTCGGCGCCTACATCTTTAATCAGGACGACAGGAATCGTCGTCAACGGCAGTCCAACGCGAACCGCAATAGTTCGTACAGCAGCGCAGGCGGCGGCACTGGCGATTACGACAGGCAATCGAGCAACTGGGATTGGGACTTTTGGGGTGGCGGCAGTTCCGGAAATTCCGAAGGTGGTGGAGATTGGGGCGGCGGTAGCGACAGTGGCGGTGGTGATGGCGGCGGTGGCGACTAATCGTTTTCCAGGACTTACGAATCTGCACACCACAATGGAAAAATTCTGGTCACCGCTCACCGCTTGTATTTGTCCTCCATTGAGTACAGCGGATACCAGAAGTCGCGACTAGAGGGCAACGGATAATTGCATTCAATATGAGACACTACAAGGGAGGAAACAGCTACTTCGAACCAGAGTGTATTTGCAGATGAGCATCCTTAGCCCAGCCTTTTACAAGCAATTTATCCGTCCGGCACTTTTCCGGCAGGATCCGGAACAAGCTCACTTGCTTACTCATCAGTTAGTCGCAAAGTGCCGCCCACTTTGGCCAATGCTCAGCAAAAGCTTTGTCTATACAGGAAGTCATTTGTCATGCAATCTGTTTGGTAAAAGCTTGCATAACCCAGTTGGACTCGCTGCGGGATTTGACAAAAATGGCGATCTGGCAGAGTTCCTGAATTACCTCGGTTTCGGCTTTGCTGAGATTGGCTCAGTCACGGCCATATCAAAAGAGGGTAATCCCAAGCCAAGACTTTTTCGCCTTGAAAGAGATGGTGCCGTAATCAATCGCATGGGTCTCAATGGCGAGGGCGCTGATGCTATCGCTGCGAAGCTAGAACATGCCAAATTTGGTTTGCCTCTGGGCTTGAACATCGCGAAGACAAATGACCCCAATATAGTTGGCGATGGTGCTGTCAAAGATATTCTCTACACGTTCGATAAAATAAAGTCTCTGCCACTCACGTACGTCACCATCAATGCCAGCTGTCCAAATACAAAGGAAGGCATAGTAACCGAAGCGTCCCACATGCGAACAGTCTTTACCGAAGTGGGTAAGCTCAATAGCGGACGATTGCCAATATTGGTCAAACTATCACCCGACAGTAGTCCGGAACTGGTTGCAGAAATGGTGGAAGCCGCTTCCGCTTGCGGGCTGTCAGGATTTGTTTGCGGAAACACGAGCACGGGCAGAGAGAATTTATCCACCGATAGTGCCGCCATCACCGCGATCGGTCTAGGCGGACTCAGTGGAAAGCCATTGAAGAACAAAGCTTTGCAGCTCTGTCGACTGGTCCATTCTCTAAAGAAATCCTCTCAAATTATCATCGGATGTGGTGGCATATTTTCTGGACAAGATGCGTATCAGTTCATTTCAGCTGGAGCATCCTTTCTGCAAATATATACAGGATTGGTTTATGAAGGTCCGGGATTACCGCTTTTGATCAACCAAGAGCTCTCGGCAATCCTGCATCAAAACGGTCAAAGCCTGCACGAAGCAATCGGAGCCGGACAGCAGGTACCGGCATAAAACGAGGTCGATGAGGTCAATAATGAGCCCAATGCAAATCCGAAAAATGGATGACATGCATGTGCATCTTCGCCAAGGTGACATGCTGCACCGAGCGCTGTCGCACACTGCGGTGCAATGCGAAAGAGCGCTGGTTATGCCTAATACAATCCCGCCGATCCTGACGGCTACAGACCTCGTCAAATACAGGGAATCGATTATTGAAGCACTAGCCAGTGTAGAGAGCTTCACACCTTTGATGACCTTCAAGATTGTTCCTGGAACTACTCCCGCCGAGATCCACTCGCTAAAGGCGCATGGAGCCATTGCCGGCAAGCTTTATCCGGACGGCGTGACTACCAACTCAGAAGGCGGAGTCACGGACTTCAAAGCACTGTATCCAGTGTACAAAGCAATGCAAGATGAAGGCCTCGTATTGTGCTTGCATGGTGAAATGCCTGGTGCCTTTTCTCTCGATAGAGAAACTCTGTTCCTAGATGTATTGCGCACGATTGCCGCGGATTTCCCGAAGCTAAAAATAGTGTTGGAACATGCCACTACAGCCGATGCCATTAAATGCGTGTCCGAATTGCCGGATAACGTGGCGGCCAGCTTGACTGTGCATCATTTGTATTTGACTCTTGATGATGTAATCGGCGATCGGCTTAACCCGCACGCATTTTGCAAACCAATTGCTAAGCGACCGGAAGATCGCGACATGCTAGTCAAAGCGGCCACCAGCGGCAATCCAAAGTTCTTCCTAGGTTCAGACAGCGCGCCGCATCCAATCCCAAGCAAAGAATGCGCCTGTGGTGCGGCCGGCGTTTACACCGCACCAGTGCTGCTGCCAGCCCTAATCGAGTTGTTTGAGAGGAATAACCAACTCGAACGCCTCGAGGCGTTCACATCCGAGTTTGGGGCCAAGTTTTATGGATTACCGCTCAACAAAGACACGATTACATTAACGGAAGAAAGTTGGACTGTTCCTGACGAATACCACGGAGTCAAACCCTTTCTCTCCGGTTCAACACTAAAATGGAAGGTCGCCGCTGATAAGACGACAGCTGCCGTGACTGATGCTCGCGCGACGGTTCGCGCACCGCGTGCATGATTAACGGTAACTAGCAGAAATGCGTTGTCTAATTGTAGGGGCGCGGTGGTCAGATGGCTCGCTCCCACATTCCATTTCCGAGCAACCTTAAACGTAGCACAGGATTCGGAGCGCATTTCGCCCCGCGATATACGATCGCGATCGATCGGGACCCGCACGGATATGCAGCACGTCGCCATTCCGTATAGATCGCGACTAAGTGCTCGTTGCGTTGTCCAGGCGGATTGATCGGGCGCCTGACAAATATTTTGCAGATGCTTGGGCCGCCCCAAATCAATATGCTAGAGAGATCAAGTGATCGCGCCAAAAGATATTTTGGGGTAGTTCCAGACGTCATAGATCGCTGGTACAGTTATCTGCATAAACCGGTGAGCGACTAACGCAAAGTAATCGCTACGAGCCGAGGGGCAATGTGGAAACGTCAGGACTGCGCAGTCCGGGAACACCAGCAGAAAGCCCGCTTTACGCGAAGGATTGGCTGAAGCGTATTGAAATATTGAGCCTCCTGCAAGAGGCAGCCAAGCAATAGCACTAATGCCACCGCGATTTATCGGGTGGCATTTTTGTTGGTGCATTAATCGCGTGACAACTTGAAGTAGACTGGGAGAAAGTTTCGAGGCTGCTTCACACCTTCAGAATCCGTATGCACGATCGTCATCATCGTCGTCAATCAGATTGTCACGCAGCGCTTTCAGCATTTCTTCAAATGATCTGAATCTGGCTGCGCCCGGCATCCAACTGGTGAAATGCCAGGCCTCCCATTCGCCATCCTTGTCTTTGACGTCCGGAATCAGCAGATAGATGCCTGCATCTCCGTCGTGGCTGATTTCGAGTGCGTTTTCGAGATATCTGGTACGCAGATTGCATGAATCCTGGTCGGGACCATAGTCGAGATATTCTTCGTCAGGCACGTCATCGTCTTCGTTTTCTTCTTGTCTCCACGCTTTGATCCAGTCAGCATTGCGCACACGGAACCAATCTATATCCTCCACTGCCCAAAAATCGCCCCCCGTGGTTGGCAAGCTTTCGATCGGCTGCTGGAGCCCATTAGTGGCTTTGAGAAACTCGCGATACGATGGTGGCAATGTGGTGCCCAATCTTGCCTCTGCTGTCTTGATGGCGCTTTCGCTAGCACCTTCCTGCCCGTATCCGTGAACCGGATCAAATGGTCGCCTGCCGTCGAAGTCGTCCAGTGCCGTTTGCGCGGAGATTAACTTGCTCCATTCAACAATCACTTCTTTCCATTCGCGCGCTTCCATGATCAACCTTTTCCTTGTGGCGAAGATAGATGGGAGTCTCCCGAGTGTAGCCGATCGAATGACTATCGCAATCGGTGCCTGCGGGATGTCAGTCAGCTCAATGGGGTGGCATTGGAATCCAGACCGGCGGTTTGCCAGGGAATTTCAATTTTTTCAATATTGACTCATCGCTGACATCATGCGGCTTCAGGTACACATAGTAGTTGTCTGTTCGTTCGATAAGATCAGTTTTCGGCTGACTGCTTGAACTCACAAGCATCTCATTGCTCAATCGAACGTGCATGTAATAAGGCAATAGTTGAGCGTAGTCTTCAATATTCGGTTTTAGAATGTAGTGATTCACCTGCTCTTCCGTGACCTTCATTACTTTCTGCGCCGCAGAATCGGCAGGCACCATCGACACTTCCTGCCAACTGCTGCCTACTTGGACGAAGGCACGCACGCTGGGAGCAAGCACATATATCGGCGTAGTGCCGGTTGTATTGCGCAGATAAATGGCGACGTCGTAGCTATTTTCTGGTCCCATGGTTACGCCTTTGACCTCGGCACGCAGACCCACCATCGCCAGTTCTTCGATTGCTTGCTGCGCTGTAGTTTGTTCAGCGATAAAGTGATTTTCGACCTGAGCAATAACAAAGTTGATCAGCCAGAAAGCGGCTATTAGTGGGACAGTCAACATGATCAGTTGACCGATGAATCGTTCGATTCCGGCACCGAGCGTGACACCATCAGTTTTCGGTAAAGGAGCGGTCTGTTGATCAAAGATGCGTTGAATGCGTTCGACCTGCTCAGCGGTTGCATCGCGCATTGCTGATTCCCTGCCCGTTAGCTGCCGCGGGAGGAGACAAGCCCCTCCCCTACCGGTTCCGGAATCGTCTAGGCGAAGTTCGTTAGAAACGATTTGCCCCGCCCGCATTTGTATAACTCTATCTGCGTGCCCGGCGATGTCCATGTTGTGAGTGACGACGACGAGAGTCAAATCATTGGCTCGACGGATAGCAATCAGCAAATTGAGAATCTCGGCTTCCGTTTCTTCGTCCAAATCGGCCGTCGGTTCGTCAGCGAGAAGAACTTCCGGAGAATTGATTAACGCCCGTGCAATTGCCACGCGACGTTGCTCTCCGCCGGACAATTGATTTGGATAGAAGTCATGTCGTTCGCCCAAACCAACCTGCTCCAACAAAGCGCGAGCACGACTATAGGCTTCCTTATCCGTCAACCCACCGGAAATCAATCCGGGCAGTGCCACGTTGTCCAACGCGCGCAACGACGGAAGAAGGCTGGCAAACTGGAATACGAATCCAATTTTCTGATTGCGAAAATCTGAGTGGGCATCGTTTTTCAAATTCCATTGATTGATTCTGTCGATAGAGATCGAGCCAGATGTCGGTCGCGTAAGACCACCGAGCATAGCCAGCAATGTCGACTTTCCAGATCCGGAACGTCCGACGATAGCGATAAACTGCCCCCTTTCTATGGAAAAATCAATGCTGTCCACGGCGTCGACTGTTCGAGGGCCGGGAAATCGTTTGGTTAGAGATTCAGCAATTAGCATTTCAGATCCTCCCGCTGAATCAACAGGTACGGTTCTTCCTTACTCGCTCTCCAAGCCGGAATGGTCGCGGCGACTAACCCAACAATGGTGGCAAGTACAGCGCAAACTGTGGCAGCAATAATGAGTTCAGACATCACAGGCCAGACAAACTCTACGTGCAGTGTCTGCAGATAATAGACGAGCGAATTGCGGAACACGAGCAGGAGTCCGCAACCAAACAGTATTCCAAGAATCCCGCCCAGGGATGTAGTGAACGCGGCCTCCGAGACCAACATTCCAACGACATCGGTGCGGCGTGCACCAATGGCTTGAAGCACGCCGATTTCCCTCCGGCGTTCACCGATGATTGCCGCGAAGAGAAGACCTACCAACATGAGGGATCCCATTATCATCACGGCGGCAAAACAAAGCATTCCATTAAACAGAATGCTCGTCGTCTGGCGAGTCGCTGTGACAATGGTGGCACCTTGAATCACCTTGACACCAGGAATGCGAGCAATGGCGAAACGCACCTGTTCCGGCGTCGATCCGAATTTAAGCCGAACTAGAATAGCCGACACGCGCGAGCGTTCAAACTTCGGCGAACAGGCCTCGCCCCTCTTTCCCTGCGACATCATCGCCAACGTCTCGTAAGTCGCGAACAGCGAGTCGTCCAGCGGACCGACACCGCTTCTTCCCAGCTTTCCGTATATAGACATTGGTTGGTTGCACAACTGAACTTCGTCAGATAGCTGCTCTTGCCGCCTTCCGCCGCTCAGAACATCACCAACGCGCATAGGACGGGGCAACGAAGACGTTAGCCACGGCAAAACAGTAAAATCGTTAGTGGAATCGAAGGCAATCAGATTCGTCTTATGCGAAGGCATGCCAGCCATGACACCAACGCGGTAGATGGTCTGCGGTGCAACTTGCGCTACACCGTCCAGCTTGCCGATTTCAGATACCACTTGCGTGTCGATACTCTCTTCCGTCGGTTGCACGGTAAGCAGGGCGCTCGTAATATTTACCATCGCGTTCGTCGGCACGACCAGCAGGTCAGCGCCCATCCTGGCGAAGCTCTGGTCCGTGCTAGCAGCAATTCCTCGTGACACCGTATATGATGCAAAAATCGCCGCGGTCCCTAATGCAACTGCCAACAACAGCATCAAAGTTCGCGTTGGACGTCGCTGCGTGTTCTGCAACGCCATGCGTAGAAACAGCCAGCGCACCCTCTTTCCTCGAGCGACGACCTTCTTGCTCGCATCGACCTTTGGTTCTAGCTCAAGCAAAGCTTGTCCTCAATTAGAGTGTCGTGCATCTGCTGTTTCTCAAATGCTCGACTTTCGTCGGCACAACTA
>Ga0163151_10009413_pt1 | contig 10608 bp, 8 predicted proteins | sample OliLakLV19MP5IB2_FD_145596 | JGI IMG/M metagenome (GOLD analysis project Ga0163151, IMG submission 145596) | Freshwater microbial mat bacterial communities from Lake Vanda, McMurdo Dry Valleys, Antarctica - Oligotrophic Lake LV.19.MP5.IB-2 | ecosystem: Environmental > Aquatic > Freshwater > Lake...
TTCTTAATAGAGCAGACGCTGAGAAAGCATATGACTCCCTGATTAAAAGGGGTTATAAGGCAGAAGAAATTATTTTATTAATGTCGGATAAAACGCATAAATCTCATTTCAGAGACAATAAAGTTGACTCTGATCTTGGAACAAAAGCTATGGAAAAAGCAGGCGTTGGTTCGGCTATTGGCGGAACAGCAGGTGCTATTATTGGCGCTATCGCGGCAATTGGAACAGCTGTTGCATTGCCGGGACTTGGATTAATCATCGCGGGACCAATTGCAGCGGCGCTTGTTGGTGCGGGTGCGGGTGGTTTAACCGGAGGATTAGTTGGTGCCCTTGTTGGTGCGGGAATTCCGAAGGATAGAGCAGCTATATATGAAACTTCTTTAAAAGAAGGTGGTATTGTTGTTGGTGTTGTTCCTAAAACCGGAGATGACAGGTATTCAATTGGACAAGAATGGAGTACTTATGGTGGCAAAAGCATTTATGGTGTAGAATAAATTAAACGAAAAAATAAAATAATGAAAAATATAATTAGATCAGTAGCTTGCGTGGCTCTTTTAAGTACTTCTTTGTTTGCACAAAAAAATGTGAATAATACAGATAAGGAAATGAATAAAAAGCTACAAAACGACCTTAATACAAGGTATCCGGCAGCATCAAAAAGTATTGTTGTATGGGATAACAATGATTATGGTTACTACGGTAGTTATGCAGTTGATAACACAAATTTTATGGCGAGGTATGACAAACAAGGAAAATACATTGAAACACTGACCAGAAAAAATTGGGATGACAATGTTCCAATGAATGTCAGAGATTCATATGATAATAGTCCTTACAAGTCATATAAGATCGACAGCTATTGGGAAGTAAATGATCCAATGAGAAAAGGATATTACATTCGTGCTAAAGACACCAAAGGAAAACTTCAGGATGTTTGGATGGATGATCAGGGAAAAGTATATGATAAACCTGATTATAAAAAGAACGAAATGAAGAAAAAAAAGGAAGATGAAAAAAGTATGGATTAATTAAACACTTCGTAAAATATGTACAAAGCCAGACTTTTAAGTCTGGCTTTGTTATTTGGCATATAGCGGAATATAAATTACACTTGATAAGGACATCATTTGATACTTAAGTTATTTAAAGAAATTTTATTTGTAGAAATAGGGTTAACTATTGAACTTGACAGTTAATAATAGGGCTATTGTTTTTTTACAATTTCCCTGATAAAAGGTCTCTTTACAAGTATACATCCTCCTACATATGAAAAAAAATTGTTGGTATTTACTTTTGGTGATTTTTTCACTGAACAATACAATTGCTCAGCCGGTAAATTATATTTCTTCGTTTAATTTCCCCTGTGATAGTTTGTATAAAATAATTCCGGGTACAGGTTGGACAGGTGCTACACCGTCCGGGGTTGTTGGAAACTCTTCCTTGCATGGATATGATGCTAAAGCAATTGCAAGATGGAATGTTGTGCCTTTTCAGGATGTTACAGACAAGTTACGAATTGGTGTTGTAGCCTTCCATATAAATGGAATTGACAGGGTGGAATTTTCTGCGGACAATGGTGCATGGGTAAGTGCAAATAAAATGACGTTCAATCCTACATCCGGTACCTGGGAATACCAGGTAGAATTGGATGCATCAGATTTTACTGACGGTGTTACGGAAATTCGTGCGGTGGTATATCCACAAACAGCCGGAGAATGCAGAGTGCTTGATGATTTTTCAGGAACAGATCTTGGAGAACAGTCATTGCACCTGTATGCGAATAGCGGCTTAACCCTTGCTAATACTGGTGTTATAAAATATGTAGACGCTACGAACGGCAACGACACAACAGGTAATGGGAGCGTATCACTTCCCTGGAAAACGATAGCAACAGCAATTACAGCAATAGGTAATGCAGCTTCTCTTAATGTTTCAGGCGCAACCATCCGGCTTTTTCCCGGTAGTTATGAATATCCAGCGGTAGATTTTGCATATTCGGAAGACCGTTGGTTAAATATAGAAGGCCATCCTTCGTATCCAAAATCAGCAGTTGTGATGACCCAAATGTTAGGGCCGGGCTCACTACAAAAGCGCGTATGTTTTCGTCACTTGCGGGTTGCACTTCCGGAAACGGGGGTTGCATTCCTTATGCGGAGCGGGCCATATGGTAATATGTTTTGGGCGGATAATTTAGAAGCCAGAGGCCTTGGTCATCTTTGTGCTGGCGGGCCTGGAACTTGTTCGACAGGAAGTATGACAGATGTACACATACGATTTTATACAGGAATAGATGTCTCTGATACACGAAATAGTGAATTTCATGCTGATGCAATACTTGTGAGAAATGTTACAGCAAGAAACCTGGGTGGGGATTTTTTAAACACTAATAAATTAGTAGTCAATTGTTCCGTTAATCACATGAGATTTGATGGTGGTGTTCACCCTGACGTAATTCAGGTGATTCAGGATACTCGCAACATGATTGTTTACGGATTACAGGCATATGACTTTTCTGCTCAACTTGCAATTGGCGGTGGTAATGCTTATGCTGAAAACATTGCTCTTGTAAATGTGGTCCTATCACAAAAATGGGACGACCCTCAAATATTTTGGATGCCGGGTAATTCAAATGGTGTATATAATCATATTTTACTTTGGCATATAACCACGCGCCAAATGGGATTTTATGTGAACCAAGGCGGCGGTAGCAATGTAAGTATACGAAATTGTATGTTTGATGAGTATGTTATTAGCAATCCGAATTTATTTCCGTTGGATAATGCAACCTTTCCGGGTATAATAGCTGATCATAATCATTTTACCGGGGTTAATACATTTGGAACAAATGTAACTTCTGGTCCGATTGTGTATACTGATACAATAAACTTGAATTTTACCCCTGTTGCCGGCAGCCCCTTGATAGGGAACGCTTCCGGGAATCTTGTTCCTGTTGATGCGACAAATATGATACGTTCTAATCCGGCTTCAATTGGGGGATTGGAATCCGCTGATTGGTATAATGCATTTTCATTTTCGTATTCTGCAGATGATACTATTTGTGCAGGACAAGCTGCCATGAGAGAAGTAAATGGTGTAGATACATCAATATTCAATGTGTACTGGAATAACTCTGCAACAAAAGGCGACACTTCTTTTGTCTATACTCCTGGTGCAAGTACTGTCTTACCTGTAACCATACAAACTAAAAATAGTTTTGGTTGCGCTACAATTGACCATTCATTTAACATTCACGTTGATCAGTGTTTGTCACAAAATGAAATCAACGAAAATACAGTGCGTGCCTATCCGACAATTACTTATGGCGATGTAACATTGGAAGGTTTAAATGAAGTTTTTGGTGATAACGTTATTTTATTACAGTGTTATAATTTATATGGTCAGCTGGTATTTACAAAATCAATATACCAGCCGGGCACAGTATACAATTTAGCCACGGATAGTTGGTTAACAACGGCAGGAATGTATTCAATGCTATTATCATCGGGCGATATTTCTGTTACAAAGAAAATTTTATTTGTAGAGTAAATTGTCTTAATACAACTATAGTCTCAAAAAATAATTTTGTGAAAACTAAAATTATCTATTTCTTGTTTTTTATTGTATTAAATGTAGTTGCCCAGCCAACAAATTATATTTCACAATTTAATTTTACATGTGATAGTATTAACAATTTAATGCCGGGTAGTGGCTGGACAGGCGCAACAATAACTCCTCCTGTAGTAGGCAATGCATCATTGCCGGGATATAACGCGAAAGCGATTGCACGATGGAATGTTGTACCATTTCAAGATGTTATAAATAAATTGAGAATTGGTGTAGTAGCCTTTCATATCAATGGAATTGACCGGGTAGAATTTTCTGCTGATAGCGGCTCTTGGGTAAGCGCTAATAAAATGACGTACAACCCTACATCTGGTACATGGGAATACCAGCTAGAATTAAACGCATCTGATTTTCTGGATGGAATTACTGAAATACGTGCCATTATTTATCCTCAAACAGCTGGAGAATGCAGAGTGTTACAGGATTCGACAGGAACAGATCTTGGGGAACAGTCATTGCACTTGTATGCGAACAGCGGCTCAACTCTTGCTAATTCAGGAGTGATAAAATATGTGGATGCAACAAATGGAAACGACACAATAGGTAATGGGAGCGCTCAACTTCCTTGGCAAACCATCGCCAAAGCCATTACGGAGATTGGTAATGCTTCGGCGCTGAATGTTTCAGGATCAACTATCATGCTATTTCCGGGGAGTTATGAATATCCTGATGTCGGAAATGCATATGCTGAGGACCGATGGCTGAACATTGAAGGCCATCCTGGATTTTCAAAAGCATCAGTCATCATGACTCAAATGCAAGGCGCAGGGTCACAACAAAAACGTGTTTGTTTCCGTCACTTACGTTTTGCTATTCCTGAAGCAGGTGTTGTGTTTATGATGCGAAGCTCTCCTTACGGAAATATTTTTTGGGCTGATGACGTAGAAGGTAGAGGGCTAGGCCATCTTTCTGCTAGTGGGCCGGGGACGTACTCAGAGGGCAGTATGACTGATGTAGACATACGTTTTTATACAAGCCTAGATTTATCAGATGTAAGAAGCAATATATTTCCAAACAGTACAATACTCATGAGGAATATTACTGCGAGAAACCTGGGAGCAGATTTTATACGCACTAATAAATTAATAGTCAACTGTTCTGTAAACCACATGAGATTTGATGGGCTGGTTCATCCTGATGTAGCTCAGGTTATTGAGGATACACGTAACATGATTATTTATGGATTGCAGGCATACGATTTCTCTGCCCAAATCGCAGTTGGAGGCGGTAATTCATATGCAGAAAATATAGCGCTCGTAAATGTGGCCCTTTCGCAAATGCCGAATGATCCGCAAATATTTTGGATGCCGGGTAATTCAAATGGTGTATATAACCATATTTTGCTTTGGCAAATTACTGCGCGTGGAATAGGATTTTATGTAAACAATGCCGGTGCCGAAAACGTAAGTATACGTAATTGCATGTTTGATTACTATGGCGCCTTATATCCTTTGGATAGTGTAAACTTTCCTGGGATAGTAGCGGATCATAATCATTTTACAATTGGAAATACATTTGGTACAAATGCTACATTGGGTAACCATTTGTATACAGATACAATTAACTTTAACTTAACCCCTGTTGCCGGCAGTCCTTTGATAGGGAACGCTTCCGGGAATCTTGTTCCTGTTGATGCGACAAATATGATTCGTTCTAATCCGGCTTCAATAGGTGGATTGGAATCCGCTGATTGGTATAGTGCTTTTTCTTTTTCGTATTCTGCAGATGATACTATTTGTGCAGGACAAGCTGCCATGAGAGAAGTAAATGGTGTAGATACATCAATATTTAATGTATACTGGAATAATTCTGTAACTATAGGCGACACTTCTTTTACCTATACTCCTGGTGCAAGTACTGTATTGCCTGTTACCATAAAAACAAAAAATAGTTTTGGTTGCGCTACAATTGACCATTCATTTAATATAAGTGTTGATCAGTGTCTATCTCAAATAGAAAACAATAGCAACGGTGTTCTAATTTATCCAACGATAACAAAGGATGAAATTACATTTGAAGGTTTGCAGCAAATGTTTGGAGAAGAACCAGTTATTCTGCAATGCTTTAATTTGTATGGGCAATTAATATTTACAACTTCTATAGCTCATTATGGTAATAGTTCCTATAGATTGGGTTTAAACTCCAGAATAAACGCTGAGGGAATGTATTCAATTCAATTATCTAACGGAAAAATTTCCTCAACAAGGAAAATATTATTTATAAAATAAGTTTGTCCGATTATGGTTTGGATAATTGCTTCAATAATAAATAGTGAGAATTAAGCGCCTGAGGAAAAGATAATTCTTGTAATGGAATTTGAAACTCCTTAGCTCTTGCCCTTATTATATTTGCAACTGAAGGATAATGTATATGACAAAAATTAGGGAATATGTGATGAGCAATTCCTAAATTTATTGCACCAATAGTATACGCTCCTTTATCGCCCCCAATATTAAAATCCAACGTTGAGCGTATTTGCCGCTCATGCCAGTTTATTTGTGTAGTGGAATTATTGTCATCATAGAAAAATGAACCACTAAAATAATGAGAAGGCATAAAAAGAATCGCAAGAAGAAGACCATTAATTAAATTTATTGTCAGGAATGCAATTAGCGCGTGAGTTAAAGAGAAATGACCAATATAAATTGGAATAATAAATACAAGTGAAAAATATAATAATTTACTGGCAATAAGGATCAACCATTCTTTTAAAGGGTGCCAGAGGGTATACTTTTTGTCAGCGCATTGTGATAAGATCCGGAAGTCCGTAATACAAATTATAATAAGTGAAAAGAGCGGATAGATAAAAATAAAGTAAATATGTTGCCACCTGTAATTCATACGCCACTTATGCAGGGGAGAAAACCTAAAAATGGGATCAAGATCAAAATCGAAATCTTTACCCTTGACATTTGTATGCGGATGATGTGACTGTACGTGTTGAAGCATCCAGGAATATGAATTGCCGCCAACAATATTAAAAGTACACCCCAGTAATTTATTTATTCGTTTATCCGAGGAAACTGAATCGTGTACAGCATCATGTCCAATATTCAAAACAATAAGCATTGAGGTTAGTCCCCATAATATTGCGGCAATATAGCTCCATGTAAGGCCGGGATTTGAAAGTATAACAAAAAGATAAAGAGTAATCCAGGATAATAGAAGTATAATCGCCTTAACCCAAAAGCGGTAGTCGGCATACTTACCGTCAGGTTGGTTGGCCAGGTATTTCGCTACATCCGCATTGACTAGATTCATGAATTGTGCAAAAGAATTATTCTCTGATTTCATCTGGCAATTGATTTTAGAAGCGTTTCGTAATCAATTTTTGAATTATGTCTTGGGTCCCTGGGGATTTTAGTGATCAGGATTATTTTTTCGAAAAACAAGCCTGAGTTTTTTATTTTGTTTTTTACCTTCTCTTTATTTGATTTGTCGGCTTCTGCAACAACTGTTGTTGTGTTATTAATATTCATTACAGTTCCCATTCCTGAAATTTGCTGCAAATAATTTTCATATATAAATGGAGCTATTAGCTTTCCATTTGCGTAAAATAAGGAGTTGCATCTGCCCGTAAGAAATAAATTGTTTTCAATGTCAAAATAGCCGCTGTCTCCTGTACGGTGCCAAACGATATCGCCGATAAAAATTTTGTTTCTCTTTAAGGCAGCATCATTATTGAAGTATTCTTTTAATACATGTGGGCCGGAAACAATTATTTCACCCACTTCTCCTGATTTTAATTCTAACGCATTTAGTTCTGTTTCGTTGGTCACTTCAATAGAGTCGTTGGTAATTTTAATAATTTTTGCCTGGGTAGTACGATGAAGTTTGCCCACAAGTAAACCTATTTTATTCTCTCCCTGTTGAGTTGTAACAAGCTGTTTTGCTTCAATAGAACTTATCGGTTCCGCCTCCGTTGACCCATATACAATTTGAACATCAGTATCTGGGAGTGCTTTTGTATAAATGGCGGCTTCATTAGGAAAAACCGGCGCGCCACCTGTAAATGCTTTTTTCAAATGAGGAAGTTTGATATTATTTTGGATCAGGTGTTCGCTGATTTTTTTTAAGAAGAAGGGAGAGGATACTATGCGATTGACTTTGTTTGTTAAAAGTTGTTTGACTATTTTTTGAGGATCGAGCGAATCGGGTTTGCTTGCTTTGAATTCTGCTATAACAGAGGTATTGCCGACTCCCAGGTTTATCAATAAAACAATTGGTAAAACGGGCATGTCAATATCATTGGGCTGCGGATCTATTTTTTCGAGCAACGCATTAAATTGTTCATTTAAAAAACCATGTGTTCTTTTTGCAGCCTTGGGTGTTCCTGTGCTGCCTGTAGTAAAAGTTATCAGAGCGGTATCAGTTGTATTGGTGGAAGGAAATGCTAAATTGTTTTTTGTAGTCGAATAATTTGTACCAAGCTTTATGGGAATCTTTCGCAATTCTTTTGAGAATATTCCCAGCACACGTGCTTTTAAAATACCGATGAATGCTTTACACTGTGCAATTTCACAACAGGCTTCCAATCTTTTTTTTCCAACCCATTCATCAAGAAAAACGGCAACTGCTCCTATCCGGAAAAGCGCCAAAACAGTACGGTACAGGTCCATGCTCATGGGAACGAATAGCATTACCCTATCACCTTTTTGAATTCCTTTCGAAAGAAAATAATTTGCCGTGTCACTGACCTGCTTTTCCAGTTCAGAAAAACTAATTGAATTTCCCTGATATGCAATGGCAGGTTTATTCGGATATTTTTTAGCCGAATAATAGAAATGATCAACGATATTAAAAGCAGCATCCATCTTGTCCAGTAACTGTATTAATATATTTACCCGTCACCCTGAACTTGTTTCAGGGTCTTTTGTTTTAATTCCAATCTTTAGCTAAATCGTTCATGTTTGGATTGAGTTCCCTAATAAGATTTATTTTCCATTCTCTGTGCCATTGTTTAAGTTGTTTTTCTCTTTTGATGGCTGTTTTAAAATGTTGTATGATTTTTATTTGCCATAATGTATACAAATGCATTTGTCAGTTTCATTGTTTTCTTCCCCCAGATAGATGCTGAAACTAGTTCAGCATGACACGCTTCCGATTCATTTAACTAAGTTCTTTTCCATATAAAGCATAGTTCTTATAAATCTCTCCTGCAAAACTAGTTGATAGTTTTCTGGAGGTAGCATTTTCTATCATTAAGGCGTGTACTACCGAAGTGTAATTTTCTGCCGCAGCCTTTCTAAATACCTTATTTGCCAATATACTGCCAAGTCCGCTCCATTTTTTTTCATTTTTACGTGCAATCGTTTTCACAATGAAGGAACGTTGTTTTGTATCATACAGATCGTCTATGCAGAATATAAAACCGATCAAATTTTTATTCGAATCTTCTGCCATCAGAATAAATCCCTGTTTTGCTACCTGTTTAATGGCAAGGTATTTTTCTTTGAATGAGGATAAGCTGATTGGGCTGTATAAAAAATTTGTTTTAAATGCTTCGGATGATAATGCATAAACTTTCTCGAGCTCGGTTTCATAATTGTTTAAATCGATGTCACGAACAACAACTCCAAGAGCTGCGAAATGTTCATTCAGCTTTAATATTTCAGGAGTATCGTGAATTACCTCTGTGTCCAGGCTGGAAATATATTTGGCAATTGGTTCAAATCCTGATTTTTCAAATAACACGTTATAATAAAGATGATGGTAAGGTTCCAAAAAGAAGTTTGGTGAATTGTGATGTAAACTAAAGCGGTAATTATCCCATGTTGAGCCGTTCATGGGTCCAATGATAAAATTTAATTTTAATTCGCTTTTTACAATTTGTGTCGCCGTATCAATTATTTTTTTTGCTGTAGTAATGTCGTTAATACACTCAAAGTTTCCGATACAGGCTGCTTGAGTATCATTATAAATCAGGTAAGGATTATTATAGATAGCCAGTCTCGCCACAGGTTCATTGTTTTTTTTGGCTATAAGTATTTTGTGCAGATAATCTTTATTAAAGCTTTCTTTTTGTTTTAAACGTAAGCTGTCCGCAGGATAAATAAGTTCAGTTGACTTCTGAAGAAGTGCAATGGTTTCAGTATTAAGATCTGTTTCTGAAATCTCAATCATAGTTTAAATGCTTTTTTCAATGATAAGAATGATCAATGACATTATAGGAATAGAAATATTATCATATCCGTTTTTACTAATGGCTTCAACAAAAGTTGTCAGTGCTGCGAAAATAAAGCATAGTAGAATAAGGGAAATGCCAAAACTAAAGCCGCCGGAGTAAAGCACTAAAAATACTGAGAGGATAAAAGAACTCAGAAAGAACATAGAGGAACCCATAAGTGTTTTGTGATCATTGCCCACTTTATATTTTCCTAAAGGCCATGTTTTTCCGCAAAGCGCTGCAATGGGGTCGCAAATGGCAAGCGTTAAAATAGGCAGATAGAAAAAATAATATGCGTAACCATAATGCTCATAAACTAGATAACATAGATATACAGAAACCGGATAGCATATACTCCCCGCGGATTTTCTATCAATTGCATTGATCGACTTAAGTAAATTAAATTTTAAACTGACAATAAGAATAAGGGCGAATGAACTGCAAAGAAAAAGAACTAGCCAATGATTGTGAAGCATGACCGGGAAAAGCAACGTAAGTATACCTGTGCCAAAATGAACTGTTTTCCTCGTAAGTTCAACTTTAATATGCATGTAGTGATACATAATTTCTGCAAGTGCGAATAAAACAAGGAATGATCCTGCGAGTATACCGGTATTAATTATGTTCTCATTCATTGTTACAATTCGTTTTTGAAACTTAGCACTTTCTGTTTCTACAAATTTTCATTCTTGCCGTCATTGCGAGGAACGAAGCAATCTCTACCATCGATAGATTGCTTTCCCGATAGCTATCGGGATACCTCCTTCGCAACGACGCTCTATCTTTAAGAATTTCATTCTTTATTTAAACTTATGAAT
>Ga0163151_10009416_pt1 | contig 10606 bp, 10 predicted proteins | sample OliLakLV19MP5IB2_FD_145596 | JGI IMG/M metagenome (GOLD analysis project Ga0163151, IMG submission 145596) | Freshwater microbial mat bacterial communities from Lake Vanda, McMurdo Dry Valleys, Antarctica - Oligotrophic Lake LV.19.MP5.IB-2 | ecosystem: Environmental > Aquatic > Freshwater >...
ACTTCCGCTTTATTCGGTAACCCAAAAGTAAAATAAAAATGTAAACCTATTTCAGTATTAAATAAAAAGTGTAAACTTGTAGTAGGATTTTTAGTAATAATGTGTAAACTTTTTTTAGGACGAGTCAAAACGTTATCGGTCATGCTATGGCGACAGTGCGTAACCAAACAGACAGACAAAAAATGAACAGACAGACAATTTCGGACAAGCCGTGTTTGCCATCCTTCGCGAAAGCAAAAGAGAAACAACACCATCCACAAGCCAACGCACAGTTGGTTCACATTTGCTTTTGCCCCAACGCACCTAAGACCGTAACTGAATTTTATTTTTGCAACACAAATATTTTATCATGGAGCTAATTACACTTGACGAAAGATTTAACGACAACTCCAACAACTGGTGGACAGGAAATGATGAAATCGTTTTATGCGACATTATTGAGAATCGTTACATCATTGAACATAAAAGAGAAACAAGCGATTATTCAGTTTGGAAAACTATTCCTGTTGTAGAATCAAAAGCATTTTCTTTTGAAGCATCATTTACTTTTTTAAGTGGCTACCCAAAAAGTGGTTTCGGTTTTTTGTGGGGACAAAAATCAAACAACGGTGGTGAGGAAAGTTATGCAGGATTTCATTACTTCGTTATTAGTGCAAGCGGTAAGTTTGTGATTCGTTCATACAACCCACAAACAAAAAAGGCAGAGCAAATAAAAGATTGGACTGATTCAACTTTTATATAAACGGGTGAGAATGAAACTAATGTTTTAAAGATTATGAAATTTGACGACAACATTGATAAGCAACTTTATTTTTTTATCAATGACCAAATGATATTTCAAATAAATTACTTACCTATGTTCGGCTTTGAAACTGGGTTCATCGCTTTTCAAAATATGAAAATTGCAATTGATTTTTTCAAAGCAATTTTTTACTTTGACGAAAACTTAATCAAACAATAAACAACAATCAATATTTTACAATGGAAAATAAAACACCTTTTGACATTATTCAGGAAACTGGAAATGCACCGTTCACCTTAAACAATTTGAGTGAGCAATTTTTAGCGGTTGAATCAACATTCAATCAAGTTGTTTCCAAACTTAAAAGTGAAAAAGATGAGTTGGATAAAAAAGTTTCTTCGGAGAATAGTTTTCTAATAAACAAATACAAGCAAAGAATCTTTAGTAAAGAAGAAGCATTCAGCAAAGGAGATTACATCCCCACTGTTGTTGCAGAAGTTTGTAAGGGTTGGATTAACAGTGCAGGTTGGCAAAACTTTTTAAAAATATTCTTCATTGTATTAGGTGCGGCAATTGTGCTTTCAAGTTGGGTGTATCCTCAAATCTGGTATCAAGTCTATGATTTTTTGGGAGACGGAGAATTTACGAGAACTCTAATAATGTATAAAACTTATATCGGACTTGCTTTTGTTGCAGCAGGTTTTTTAATCTTCAATAACATTGCTAAGTCATTACAGAAGAAGGTTGTTCTTGCACAGAGTTTTGTAAAAGACAAGGGCAACATTCAAAGAACTTCACTTGACAATTTATCAAGCAAGATGAAAGACAAGTTAAAGGAAGCTGAACAAGAAAGGCGAAGCAATTTGAACGCAGAAATTAAACAGATTGAAGGAGAAAAAAGAACCGAAGAAACGCAACTGAATTCCAAACATGATTCGGAATTGAAGCAGCAAACAGATTATGTAAATAAGACAATGACTGACTTGCGAGAGAAAACAAAAAACAATATTCAAAACATAAAATCAACTTTAGGAACTCTAACATCATTACTCAATCAAGTTCCTGAATCTTACGATTCAAATTCATTGAATTGGAGCAGCGATAAAATTTTCAAAGGCAAAGAATCAGTTGCAACAAATTTTCGTTTAGGTTCTCAAAATTTGAAAATCACCATTGAAGGAACTCAACATTCTATTGATGTTCCAAGATGTATTCCTTTTCTAAACAAATCAAATCTTGTTTTTAGTTGCACAAGTGCACCCGAAACAAAAGAAGCAATTAGAGTTTCTCACAACATTATTGGAAGAACTCTTTTGTCTTTGCCAGCAAGCAAAACAAAAATTACTTTCATTGACCCTCTTGAACTTGGGGGAAACGCAGCACCGTATACACCTCTATTGAGAGAAATATATGGTGGAATGGTTTTCACTCAACAAGCCGACATTGAAAACCAATTATCAATTTTGACAAGAGCAATTGAAAATGTAATTCAAAAATATTTACAGGATAAATTCACAGACATTGCGGACTATAATTTAAAAACAAAAGAAGTTCCCGAACCATATCGTTTGTTTGTGGTTTATAATTTTCCTCATGGTTTCAATGACACAACAGCAAGCAAATTGTTGAACATTATTAAAAGTGGACCAAAGGCAGGTGTTCATACAATTTTGATAAATGACAAGAACGCTAAACTTCCTTACGGAATGGATTGGAAAGTTTTTGAAGGAATAAACATCAAAGATGTTTCAATGATAAATTCAAACAATTCAAGCAGATATTTTGAGTTTGATAAAAATTTGCCTTATGGTGAAATTGTTGACTACATCAATAAAGAATTACCGAACACAAGTTCTGTAAAAGTTCCTTTTACAAAATACATTGCTCCACAAAATGAGTGGTGGCAAGAAAAAGCACACAAACGATTTGCAGTTCCAATCGGCAGACATGCGTTAGAAGTTCAAAATTTACAGTTTGACAATGATGATGACAACCAAGCATTGCTAATTGGAAAACCAGGTTCAGGAAAAAGTAATTTACTCCATGTAATTATTGCAAACTCAATTTGGAAATATTCACCCGACCAACTTGAAATTTATTTGATTGACTTCAAAGGTGGAGTTGAGTTCACTATTTACGCAGACAAAAAGATTCCACACATACGAACCATAGCAATAGAATCAGAAAGGGAATTTGGGTTAAGTGTTTTAGATGGAGTTGAAAAAGAATTATTGCGGAGAGAAAAGGAATTCAGCAAAACAGAAGTGCAAAACATTGAACAATACCATGAGAAATTTCCAAACGAAAGAATGCCAAGGGTAATGTTAATTGTTGACGAGTTCCAAGAATTTTATGCAGAGGACGACAACATCAAACAAGCAGTTGATGATAAGTTTGACAGAATCGTGAGGAAGGGAAGAGCATTTGGAATCAACACACTTTTTTCATCTCAAACACTTTCGGGAAACTCAATTAAGAAAAGCACAAAAGAGTTAATAGACATTCGTATTGCCTTGATGTGTTCCGACCTTGATTCAAACCAAATCTTAGACGATAGAAATCCAGCAGCAAGAGATTTGACAAGACCCGGTGAAGGAATTTACAATCCCGAAAACGGAAAGGTTGAAGGCAACAGAAGATTCCAAGCATTCTTTATTGAGAAAAACGATTTGAATAATACTATTGAATCAGTTGTTGCATTTGCTAAAGCAAATGGACACGACTACAATAATTTTAAGCAAATTATTTTCAGAGGTTCTGAAAAAGCCCAAATGGAAAAAGACAATCATCCACTTAAAAAGGTAACAGCGACTGCAGCACCAAAATCATTGCGACTTTGGGTAGGTGAACCAGTTGCAATTGCAGAAGATGTTACAGCAACTATTCGTAAACAAGGCGGCTCAAATTTACTGGTTGCAGGATATGATGAAAATATTGGAGTAAGAGTTATGTGCAGTTCAATTATTTCAATAGCGGCACAACAACAAGCAAACACGGCAAAATTTTATTCTTTCAACTTCTACAATGTAGATTCTGAATTTGTAAATATTCCCGATGAATTGTTTAACAACATTCAGCAAGACTATAAAAGTATAAGTAACAGAGAAGTTAAAGAAGTATTGCAGAACATAAAAGAAGAAATTGAAAATCGTTTGTCAGGCGAAGCAAAAGACAGCAAAAACATTTTTCTCACTTTCTTCTCACTTCAAAGAGGCAGAGCATTTAGGAAAGATGGTTACTCAATGAGTGATGAAGGAAATTTGCTTGCATACATTCTTAAAGAAGGTGCTGATGTTGGAGTTTATTGTTTAGTTCAAGTGGACACGATGGATAACTTCTCAAAGAATTTAGATGATAATCTACTAAAAGAATTTTCGCAAAGAGTAGCTTCGCAAATGAATCCCGACAATTCAGTTAAAGTAATCGGAAATCAAAAGGCATCTAAGTTGGGAACTAACAGAGCTTGGTATTATGACGACAACGAGAACACAATGATTAAATTCAAACCTTACGAGTTGCCTGCATACACTTGGGTTGCACAATTACAAAGTAAATCTTCAACATTATCATAAACTAAAAATTTCAAAATCATGTCAGATGTTCACGGAAATCCAGATGAAATGCGACAGTTCGCTTATCATCTAAACAAATTAGCAATGGACTTTAGAGGATTGAAAGATTCTACAAGAGCAAAAATGAATCACTTAAATCAATCTTGGCGAGACAAAGAAAATGCACAATTTGCACAGCAGTTTGAGCAAGAAATAAAGCCATTGGACAAACTAATTCAAACAGCAGAAGAATACAGCAACTTCTTAAAAAAGAAAGCAGCTACATTAGACAATTACTTAAACACGAAGAAATAAAAGTTGAGTAATTCAGCCCACATAAGAGACATTGCTTCATTAGAGCAATTAAGAATTGCCATTGCAAGATTTTGCGAAGAAAGCGAAAATCAATTGCAAGCAATTGATTCAAAATTGCAATCAAGAATTGGCAATTTGAAATCGCTTGAATCGCAATTTCAAAGAATGATTGAATCAGCACAAGATGATTTAAGACGTGCAAACAATTCTTTGTCTTCTTGCGAAGCCAATACTTCAGAAGACGAAGACGGAAATACAGAATATCCTAATTGTGATTCCGAACAAGAAGATATAATTGATTGCAGAAAAAGATTAGAACTTGCAGAACACAATTACAATTCATTCAAAAGTGAAATTAGAAATTTGGAAACTTCTATTACTGAATATCAAAATCCAAAAGTAAAATACAGAACGCTTATACAGTTTGAAAAGGAAGCAGCAACAAGCAGTTTAAAACAACTCATTAACGGAGCAGAAGATTATCTTTCTGTTACATCACCATTGGAAAATGGATTATCAAACGGATTAGGCTTGACAGAAGCAATTGCAAAGATTGACCCTACAATGATTTTGGCGGCAACAGTTGGAGTTGCAGAAATTATGATGATGAGTGTGTTTTCTTTTTTAGGGTTAGGAGGAAATCTTTTTTCCGTTTCTAACAAAAAGAAAAACGGAATTGTTACAACAGCATACACAGAAAACGGAACGGAACATATTTGTTCTGAATTGAAAATTGAGAAAAGAGAATCGGGAAACTTTGGAAAAATTCTTAGTGTAAATATTCCACCAAGTTTGCAAACTGAAAAAGTTGGGAAACATCTTGTTGGCAATATGGAGGCAACTTGCAGAGCCAACGACTGTAAAGAAATTAATGGTTGGACAAAAACAAACAACATTCCTTTTTACAAAGGATTGGGTTATGATACACGAAATGAAATTAAAGAAACTGGTGGCGAAGTTTTCAAACCTTTAGAAAGCAATTTCTTTGCTTCACAGCAAAGTGCAAAAGCAGCATTTCAAAATTTGAATAATGCCGCTTTTATCGGAAGCAAAAATTTAGGAAAGCAACAAGTGAATCCGTTGAATGTTATTTCACCTGATGAAATGAATGATGAAAAATTTTGGAGTCAACACGGAGAAAATCAAAACAGATATTTTGATTTAATAGAAAAATATGAAAAGTGTAATTCACTTTTGCAACAAGGCAAGACACTTGACGAAATAAGAAAAGAAGATTCTTGGGTTGCAAATGCACATGATGTATTTCATGGTTCAGAACCAATACGATTATTAAAGTCAGGCGACCATTATCAGATTGACAGTAACGGCAGACACAGAGTAGCAGCAGCACAGATGTATTATTTGCAGACAGGCAAGACAATTAATTTAACAGCAGATGTTTTTGAAAAAAATTAGAAATGAGTTTTCAATCTGACAAATCAAAATTAAAAAGTGAGTTTGATGTTCTGAAACAACAAGCATCATCTACTTTTGAAAGCTGGGACGACCCAGTTCAAAGGAGATTCTATGAGCAATTTGTAAACTCATTGCCAAAGGAATTTTACGCATACATAAACGAGTTAGCAAAATTGGACAAGTCATTTGAAAAAGCAGAACAGACAATTAACAACCTCCATGAATAGCCAACGCATTTGCAAGCACATTTTTATTTTTTACACCACACAATGCCAAGGCAGAAAAAATAAAAAAGAGCTTGCAAGCCAACGCTCCAAGGACACAGCAATATTGACACGACCCTGTTTCGGACGGATAGAAGCACGAACCGATAACATGGGCTACACGACAATGCGGGGTTTAGTGCTTCGTATGACAGTTTTGTGCAAGGTTGAACATTTGTGCTTCGTATCAAGTGTAGTGCTAAAAGTCCCGCACTGCGTGTAGCCCAGAACCGTTATGCCCAATGCTAGGACGAGCGTGTAACCAACAAACTGACAGCTTAAAAACAGCGACATCAGACAAACAAAATGACAAGAGAGAATGATGAAATATTTTATACTTTTCCTTTTAACACTTCTAACAAGCCAACAACTCAAAGCCCAAGACACTCCCCGACTTGACACAACAAAAACACTGAAAGAAGTAATTGTAACTTATCAAGCCGACAAACTGACACCAATAACTTTTCAGAATCTAAGTTCAATTGACCTCAAAGCAAAATCAACAGGACAAGAGCCTTCCTTTTTGCTTTCAGAATTGCCCTCCATAACTGTTTATTCAGACGCTGGAAATACTCAGGGTTATTCTTATTTCAGAATGAGAGGAATTGACCAGACAAGAATAAATATTACACTTGACGGAGTTCCCTTAAATGAACCCGAAGACCAAGGAGCTTATTTTTCAAACTATCCCGACATTTTAAATTCAGTAAGTAAAATTCAAATTCAAAGAGGTGTCGGGACAAGTAAAAATGGCGTTGCAAGTTATGGGGGAAGCGTTCAATTGTTTTCTCCAAATCTTTATGATTCAACAAAAAAAACTTTTGGAATTGGTTATGGCTCATTCAATAGTTTAAGGGCGTTCGGAGAGTTTAATAGTGGTATCAAAAATAAAAAAGCGTTGTATGTAAGAGCATCACAAGTTTATTCTGACGGTTATAAATATAACTCTTCAAATAATTCTCAATCTGTTTTTATCAATAGCGGTTTGTTTTACGACAAAGCGGCTTGGAAAATAAATTTGTTAGCTGGACATCAACAAAATCAATTAGCTTGGCTTGGTGTTTCGGACTCATTAATTTCAACCGATAGAAAAACGAACGCCAACAAAAACGAAAAAGACAAATTCACTCAATGCTTGGTGCAACTGCAAAACAGTTGGAGACCCAACACAGTTTCTACAATTCAAACAAGCGTTTACTACACTTTCGTAAACGGCAATTATGATTTTAATTTGAACAATTTTTTAGGACTTCCAACAACAAGCGAATTGTACAACTATGCTTTTCAATCTAACTTAATTGGTGTTTTTAGCAACTATACATTTTCAAAAAAACGTTTCAATTGGACAACTGGTATTCACGGAAATATTTATGACAGGCAACACTTAGGAAGCGAAAAAACTTTAGGGCAACTTTACAAAAACACAGGCTACAAAAACGAAGTGAGTGTTTTTACAAAGGTAGATTACACAATAAAAAAAATTACCTTTTTTGCCGACATACAATATCGTTACTCAACCTTTGATTACAACGGGACAGTGTCATTTGATAAAATGAATTGGCATTTTATCAATCCAAAGGCAGGATTGAGTTATGCAATCAAAGAAAATTCAACTCTTTATTACAGCATCGGAAAAACAGGCAGAGAACCTACAAGAAACGATTTGTTTGGAGGCAACGATGATTTATTAGCCGACAGTTTGGGTAATGCAATCGTTTCAATCAAAACTCCGGAATATGTTTTGAATCAAGAGTTAGGTTTTAGGCATCAATCCCAAAAACTAAACTTCAATTTGAATCTTTATTATATGGATTTCAAAAATGAAATTGTATTAGACGGGAAATTTGGACCAAATGGATTGGCTCTTACTAACAAAGTTGAGCAGAGCTTCAGAACAGGAATTGAGTTGAGTGTTACTTACAAAATCAATAAAAATTTCAGCCTTATAAAAAATTCATCATTCAATTACAGTCGCATCAAAGAACAAAAGGAAGTTTTCACTCCAATTCTCACTCCACCAATAATCATAAATCAAGAAGCAGTTTATTTCTACAAAAGGTTTTCAATTGCTTTATCCGCAAGGTATCAGGACAAATCATATATTGATTTTGCAAACACTTCTACAGTAAAAAACTATTTTTTAATTAACGCAAGGGTTCAATACAATATCAAAGGCTTTCAATTTTGTGTTTTCTTAAACAACATTTCAAATACCCAATATTTTAACAATGGTTATGTTGACTTTGACGGAAGCAAAAAGTATTTTGTGCAAGCACCAACAAATTTTCACGCTTCAATAAAATATAGCTTCTGATGCACTTTTTTGAAATTGAAAATATCGCCTTTCAAGTTTTTGATTATCCTATCAGCTATGTTGAGTTAATTGGGACTTTGTTCGGCTTGGTTTCTGTTTACTTTGCTTCAAGAGCAAACATTCTGACTTGGGCAACAGGAATTGTAAATGAAATTTTTCTTTTCATTCTTTTCTTTCAAGTACAACTGTATGCAGATATGTTTCTGCAAGTTTACTTTTTTGTAGTTACGCTTTATGGTTGGTATAAGTGGAATACAAAAACTATTGAAAACAAAATTTCAGAAATAAATTTCAGAAACCGAATAACAATTGCGACCGCAATTGTTATCGGTTCTGTTTTTATGGGTTTCGAAATCAAGAATATTCATTTGTATTTTCCACAGTATTTTAAAATTCAGGCGGCTTATCCCTTCACCGATTCTTTCGTTATGATTTCAAGTATCGTTGCAACAATACTTCTTGCAAAAAAGAAAATTGAGAATTGGTATTTGTGGTTAGCAGTTGACATTATTTGTGTGGTTCTCTATTTCAAAAAGGGAGTTTACTTTCTATCTCTTGAATATTTTATCTTTCTTGGGTTAGCATCTTATGGACTTTATCACTGGAAAAAGCAGCTAAATAATGATTAAAGCATTTGTATTTGGGAAGTTCTTACCTTTTCACAAAGGTCACGAAGCAATGATAAATTTTGCTTTGAGTAAGTGCGACTACCTTTCAATTTTAGTTTGTTGTAGCGACAAAGAAAATATTTCGGACAGCGTTAGAAAAAATTGGATTGAACAAACTTTCAACAGCAAGAAAAACATTGAAGTAAAAACATTCAATTACAATGAAAGCAAATTGCCAAACACATCGGAAACATCTAAAAATGTTTCTGAAATTTGGGCAACTGTTTTCAAAGAACTTTATCCAGACTATTCTTTACTTATTACTTCCGAAAGATACGGCAACTTCGTTGCCGAGTATATGAATATTCAGCACCTTGCATTCGACATTTCTAAGAAAACATTCCCTGTTTCTGCTACTGTAATTCGCAATAATTTGTTTGCCAATTGGCAGTTCCTACCCGACAGTGTTAAGCCCTACTTTGCAATTAAGGTTGTTATACTCGGAACAGAATGTACAGGCAAAACAACTTTGACAGAGACGCTTGCAAGGCATTACGATTGTAGCTTAGTTTTGGAGGTTGCAAGGGATTTAATCCCTAACTCAAACGACTTCACTTTTGACGATTTGCACTTAGTTGCAAGCGAACATTCAAAAAAAATTAAAAATGCAGCTATTGGTGACAATCCTTTGGTAATTATTGACACTGACATTCATATTACAAAATCCTACTCTAAATTCACATTTGGTAAAGAACTAAATGTAAGTGACGCAATTTACAAAATGAATGAAGCAAATCTTTATCTTTACTTAAACAATGACGTTGAATATTTTCAAGACGGAACACGTTTGAATGAAGCGGATAGAAATTTATTAGATATTTCTCAACGACAAGTTTTGCAAGACGACAACATTGAAATTATTGAAGTAACAGGTAATTGGCAAGACAGGTTTGAAAAAGCCGTTGAACAAATTAATAAACTTACGACACTATATGGAAAGAAGCACTGGGCATAACAGCACCTACAATAAATTGGCGGTTCAGTATTCCGCAGACACATTTGTGGTTAATCAAAGTTTGGTTCTCCGCATCAAGTTTTGTGGCAAAAATCGCCAACTTCTTGTAGCTGCAAACCGTCAAACTGTCTAAGAACTCACAATAAATTGTGCATTACTTTTAGTAGAATAGCAGTATAAAAAAAACTGTATTATTTATATTTGTTCATGCAATTTATACAAGGTAAAAACAGAACACAAAGTGTATTGTTCCCCGAAAATTTAGACCAAATAATAGAGGAACAAAACGAAGTACGCATTATTGATTTATTTGTAGAAAGCATCCAGATTGATGATTACAAGTTTGTGTTTAAAACCACAACAGAAGGCCGACCTGCATATC
>Ga0163151_10009418_pt1 | contig 10606 bp, 8 predicted proteins | sample OliLakLV19MP5IB2_FD_145596 | JGI IMG/M metagenome (GOLD analysis project Ga0163151, IMG submission 145596) | Freshwater microbial mat bacterial communities from Lake Vanda, McMurdo Dry Valleys, Antarctica - Oligotrophic Lake LV.19.MP5.IB-2 | ecosystem: Environmental > Aquatic > Freshwater > Lake...
TTTTTAGACTAGGCTCCTTGTTTTAGGGTTTATGCGGTTGAGGTTTAAGTTTAAGCAGAAAAGTACGACCTAATTTTCATGATGATTAATACAGAATTTTTGGACGACAGCTTCTATTGCCTCCAGATTCTCTTGTTCCATTAGCTCAGCCCGTAGTTCAGCAGCACCTTCAAAATCTTTGATATAAGCCTTGTAGTGCTTTTTCATAACGGCAAAATTTTTAAACGGCAAAATTTCAGTAAACAGTTTACTATGTTCAATCATGACCCGGAGGCGTTCCTGAAGTGGTATCTGACCCACCACCTTAGTCGGATGAAACAGCCAAGGATTTCCAAAAATTGCCCGCCCCAACATCACTCCATCAGCGCCAGTAGCTAACGCCTTGGCTTTCGCATCAGCCAAAGACAGAGCGTCACCATTACCAATGATACGAGTCCTTAATTTATCAACACCCAAAATTTCATTACGGATCTCAACGGCCCTAGCCACTCTTTCCCACCGGGCCGGTACCTTACTCATTTCTTTTCTAGTCCGAGCATGGACAGTAATCGCTGCCGGTCGCGCTGCGAGGAGAGCCGGGAGCCACTCTTCCAACTGATCGCGGTTGTACCCCAGTCGTGTCTTCACCGAGATCGGAATTCCACCTAACTGGTCACTTTTAGCCCCCCGCTTGGCAGCCTGAATAATTTTTGCTGCTAGTACTGGATTTTTGATCATCGCGGAACCACAACCCTGTTTTTCAATTGATTTATCTGGACAACCCATATTAATATCAATGCCATCAAACCCCAGCTCCAAGCAAAGAGTGGCGGCTTTTTCCATATGTTCTTCATTGCTAGTGAAAAGCTGTGCCACTATTGGTCTCTCCGCTTCAGTATAAATTAAGTCAGCTAAGAGTTTCTTCTTTCCTTCGGGAGTCGCTCGGATCAACCCATCCGCCGACACAAACTCAGTCCAAGTAACGTCAGGGCCGCCGACGGTACCATCACAGCGGACATGCGCTCCATACTTAGCAATTAGTCGCCGAAAAGGCGCGTCAGTGACGTCCGCCATCGGCGCTAAGACAAAAAATGGTGTTGGTAATTTTTGCCAAAAAGACATAGGGTCATGTTTTACCACAAATAGATGTTGCAAGACAACCTACTCTAACACCGGTTGTGTTAGAGCACTATCTACGGTAGAGGTTGGAGTTGATGTAGGGGTGACAATCACTGGTAGCAATTCTTCATTAACAAACACTCGCGTATCGAAGCGAAGATCAAGGTACTGAAAATTTCCTGGTGTTAAGTGCGAAAATTCCTCTGAACCAACTACTGCCAGTAAGTTCTCCATAGTTTCTGTAGCGTCCAGTGATAATGTAACCTTAATCTCTCCTTCCCCGGCGAGGGTATAAAAAGCGTCTCGATTGGAATTAATTTCAACCGTTGTGACAAACCAACCATAATTATTAAGAAAGTAGGCTAATTGTTTAGCGTTTTGGTAATCAGTGGTCGTAAATGGATAACTTTTATTTTCTGGTTCTTTCTCAGGGGAGTAATAACGAAGCAAACTAGCACCGGATAAGTCTGGGGCAGGAGCAAAAGCAAAACCAAGATCATCCAACAAGTAGCACTTTTTGATATCTTTAATATCGCACCATAAAGCATCAGTGACATATTCACCAAAGGTGACAATAACTTCACGCCTCGATATGCGTTCTACTTTAACATCTTTAATTCTTTCAAACTGACTTACTGCAACCAAGACGTCCGCTTCTGGGTAAAAGTACGAAAAACGCTTTGGAATCAATTTCCAATAAGCTCCTTCCATCTGTCCCTCAGAAGCTTTTCTGATAGCTTCCTTATCCAGAGTGAACCCTCCAGTGACACTTATAGTACTGACGGTAAAAGTCTCTAGTCGAGTGATGTACCAAATAGCACTAATAAACAATGTGAGGGTCGCAAAAAATAACAAACCTAAGAAAATTTGTTTGATTAAAAGAGCCGTAGCTGGATTTACATACTTCCGCTTTTTAGTTTGACGCGCTTTCATTTTTTATTGAGATCATTGCGTCCTTCAAAGTTTAGCCTATCCGATCTTTACCTAAGTATGGACGTAAAGCTTCTGGAACCAGAATACTACCGTCAGCTTGCTGGAAATTTTCAATTAATGAGACCAAAATACGTGGGGTTGGAATAGCTGTGCAGTTCAACGAGTGAGCGTAGCGCATCTTCCCTTCACTATCACGATAGCGAATATTGAAACGTCGGGTCTGAAAATCATGGAAGTATGAAGCAGAACTAATCTCGCGATAAGTTTTTTCTCCTGGCACCCAAAGCTCAATGTCGTATTTTTTTACTTGGCCCTGTCCTAAGTCGCCACCGCAATTAATCACAGTCCGATATGGGATACCGAGACTTTCAATAAATTCTTCAGTATTGCGGTTGACCCATTCATGCAAGCGCACACTTTCTTCGTGTGACGCTTCACACATGACTACTTGCTCTACCTTAAAGAATTCATGTACTCGAATCAAACCTTTTGTATCTTTACCATGACTGCCAGCTTCGCGACGATAACACGGCGAAAAAGCTAAAAACTTTACCGGTAATTGTGACTGTTCTAATACCTCATCAGCATAGAAGCCCATGGTTGAAACTTCAGCTGTACCAATCAAATAATCTTCGTCCTGTGTCTTATAGACATCCTCAGCCTCGTTTGGCAGATGTCCGGTACCGTAAAGATTACTCCTCCGCACAATGGTTGGTACTAGTAGAGGTTCAAAGCCTTTATCAAGGAAAAATTTATGCGCATAATTCCAGATAGCCCAAGATAATCTTGCACCATCACCACGAAGGTAGTAACCCCGAAAACCATGAACCTTCACTCCGCGCTCAAAATCAGCCAATAGATGCTTGGTCATGAGTTCCACATGATCTTTGGCCGGGAAAGCAAAAGTGGTCTGTTCTCCCCAAGTCTTAATCTCTAAATTATCGGCATCACTATCGCCGTCCGGGACAGACATATCAGGAACATTTGGTACTTGAAGCATAAGCGCTTGCCACTCCTCCATAATTGACTTTAAAACTTCTTCATCTTTTTGAATCTCCACCTTAAGCAACTGCATGTCGGCAATCAGCTGGCTGCGAATTACTGGATCGCTACCTTTTGCGATATCTTGAGAAACTCGATTCTGGTTAGCCTTCTTGGTTTCTAAGCGAGTCATCAATTCCCGACGTGAGTCATCAACAACTAATAGCCGATCAATGTCAATTTTGATCTTCTTTTTTAGCGCTGCTAATTTTACAATCTCAGCATTATCGCGAATGAATTTAATATCTAACATAAAATAAATAGTTATGAATATTATATCGCATCAAGCGGAGCAACGGAAATAATGGGTCCGACAGCCTCAAGAAAGACCCTCGGTTTAAATTCCGCATCTCATGCATGATTTGTTGTCTACATTAACCTTGTTTGCGATTTTTCAGTTTTCAAGGCAAGCCACGTTTAATACTCATGTTAAAATTTACAAACATGGAAATCAAACATATCAAAGTTAGTGAATTTAAAAAGCATAATTTAGGAATCTTGCTTGAGACCCCCCAACCTCCAAAAGAACTTTGGTATCAAGGTAAGTTACCCTCTCCTGAGCTGAAGCTACTGGCCGTTGTCGGTTCACGTCAATACACCACCTACGGCCAACAAGTAATTGAGCACCTTTTTGCAGGCTTAGCCGGGTTCCCGATTGGTATTATTTCAGGACTAGCACTAGGGATCGACCGCCTCGCCCACGAAGCAGCCTTAAAAAATAACCTCTACACCTTAGCGGTCCCGGGGAGCGGACTAGATGAATCCGTGCTTTACCCAGCCTCACATAAAAGTTTGGCCAAAAAAATACTGGAAAGCGGCGGTGGGCTGCTGTCTGAACTATCACCGCAAACCCCAGCCGCACCTTGGACTTTTCCCCAGCGCAACCGCATTATGGCCGGACTAGCTCAAGCGACACTCTTGATTGAAGCTGGCGAAAAGTCAGGCACCCTGATTACTGCCAGACTCGCTGTTGATTATAATCGTGAGCTACTTGCAGTACCTGGTAGTATTTTCTCTAAAAACACTTACGGCACACACCAATTTTTAAAACTAGGTGCCACTTTAGTCACTGACTCTAGTGATATCCTAGACGTCTTTAATATCAAAGCTGACCCAAAAGACAAAAAGGTAACAACGGTGGACTTAACACCTGAGGAAAAAAAAGTGATTACTTTACTTCATGAACCACAAGAAAAAGATACACTACTTAGATCATTATCTCTCCCAGCTGCGCAAGCCAACATTCTCCTAATGCATATGGAAATGCAAGGCTATATTACTTATGTCTCACCTTACTATCGCAGCATAATTTAATTGCAATGTTGCACTTATCATTTGACAGAATCGGCCAAGCCTAGTATTTGTTACACCAATCAGACATTACATTATATGAGTACTTATACCCTGGTCATTGTGGAGTCGCCCGCTAAAGCAAAAACCATTGAAAAATACCTCGGTAAAGATTACCGAGTACTTTCATCAATTGGACACGTGCGCGACCTACCAAAGAGCAACAAAGACGCTGTTGATATTGAAAACGGCTTTGTTCCTCGCTACATTATTTCCCCTGGCAAAAATAAAATAATTGAAGGTCTAAAAAGTGCCGCCAAAAAAGCGCACGAAGTCTTACTGGCATCCGACCCGGACCGTGAAGGAGAAGCGATTGCCTGGCACATAGCCGAACTGATCAAAGACGCTAACTCAAAACTGAAGCGAGTAGCCTTTAATGAAATCACCGAAGCGGCTGTAAAAGAAGCAATCGCTCATCCACGAGCAATTGATCTAAATCTGAAAGAGGCACAGGAGGCTAGACGTGTCCTTGATCGCTTAGTCGGTTATGATCTTTCGGGATTAATCTGGAAGAAAGTGCGCTATGGTCTATCAGCCGGACGAGTACAATCACCAGCCTTACGTATCGTCATGGAACGCGAACGTGAAATTCGCGCCTTTATACCTGAGACTTTTTATAACCTCACTGCCAACACGGAAGCCCAGGGTCAACCGATACCATTTTTTTGTAGTGTTGAACCAAAAGAGAAAACGGAGGCCGATAGAATTAAAAAAGTCGGTGAAAAATCAAATTGGGAAATTACTGACTTAAAAGAAACTGAAGCTAAAAGAAGCCCAAAACCGCCCTTCACCACTTCCACTTTGCAACAAACAGCCTCTACCCGGCTGGGATTTTCACCGTCACGCACTATGGGTGCAGCGCAAAAGCTTTACGAAGCAGGACATATAACTTACATGAGGACAGACAGTCCCGCCCTCAGTGCCTCAGCTCAGAAACAAATCCTAGTAGTGGTGAACAAAAACTTTGGTCAAAGTTATGTACTGGCAAGACAATACAAATCTAAAAGCAAATCAGCCCAAGAAGCACACGAAGCCATCCGTCCCACTAATTTTAATAAGGATTCAGCTGGTAGTACTGGGGATCAAAAAGCACTCTATGAACTAATCTGGAAGCGAACCATGGCGTCACAAATGTCTGATGCCAACATTAAGCGTTCAAAACTGGTGGCGAATATCACTAACCCTAAAGAGACCATCCCTGACTTTGTCGTCAATGGATCACAGGTGGTGTTTGATGGTTGGCTTAAAGTAGATTCTCGCGCTCGTGGTGAAGATACTGAAATACCAAAACTCAAAACCGGTGACTCGTTAGATCTTAAGGAAATTGTCATTGAAACTAAACAAACAGAACCACCAAACCGTTACTCTGAAGCGGGTCTGATTAAAGAATTAGAGAAGCGCGGTATTGGCCGACCTTCTACTTACGCTTCCACCATGAAGACGATTATTGACCGTGGCTATGTGCTCAAGGAGGGTCGAACTTTGATACCTACTGATACTGGGGATGTGGTTTCTTCTTTCTTAGAAAAACATTTTACTGAATACATCAGCGACACTTTCACTAGCGAAATGGAAGATAAATTGGATGAAATTGCTGAGGGCAAGCGCACTTACATCAAAACCCTGACTGATTTTTATCTACCATTCCAGAAAGACGTTGCTAAAAAAGAGAATATTGAAAAAATTACGAATCTCGGCCCCGGACCAAAGCAGTTCCCTTGTCCGCTTTGTGGTACAGACATGATTATTAAACTCGGTCGTTCAGGAAACTTTCTTTCCTGCGCTGACTTCCCTAAGTGTACGGGCTCAAGACTAATCGATGGTAGTGAATTAAAACCCGAAGCCCCAATCGGACAAGACCCAGAAACCGATTTACCGGTTTTTGTCTTAAATGGAAAATTTGGACCATATGTCCAACTTGGAGAAACCCCAGAAAAAGTGAAGGGTAAGAAGGCCCAGGCTCCTAGACGATCATCACTGCCAACAGGAATCAAGCCTGAAGAAGTTACTCTGGAGCTAGCGCTAAAATATTTAACCCTACCGCGCGAACTAGGCACACACCCAAAAACTAGTGAGCCAATCATGGCCAACACCGGACAATACGGACCGTATCTAGCTCATGCAGGAGATTTCCGTTCTCTTAAAGGAAAAGATGATCCTTATACCATTACCTATGAGCGCGCACTCCAAATCTATCGAGAACCGAAACAAGTGCGTAAAGGCGAAAAGCTTCTCAAAGAACTCGGTATTAACTCAACCACACGAAAGATGGTCAATGTTTTTGAATCAAAATCTGGACGTTATCTAAAAAAGGGTTTTAAGCGTATCAGTATTCCTGATGAAATTAAGACTGATGATATAAATATCGAAATCGCCATTGAACTACTGAAGCGAGGCTAAACGGATTCTAATACATTTTTCAATTGGATTAACTTGTTATTTTAGTCACTTATACCTACAATAGATGTAATGACTGCCCGAGATATCATTGTCCTTCTAGAAAAACCCAGTGAGGTTAATAAGGTTTTAATTGAAAAGGCTTTTACTATGGCGAGCCAGGCCCATGCTGGTCATGTACGCTATTCGGGCGAACCGTACATCAACCATCTCGTAGCAGTTGGGACTAAACTAGCAGAAATGGGTATGGGTGCGAGAACGGTCGCGGCTGGACTACTTCACGATGTGATTGAAGATACGGATATTACTGCTGAAACAGTCCTAGCAGAATTTGGAGAAGAGATTCTCTTTTTAGTTGAAGGTGTCACTAAACTAAGTTCCGTCCGCTATTATGGTACAGATCGTCATAATGAAAGCCTCCGCAAGCTTTTAGTGGCCACTAGTCAAGACATTAGAGTTTTGATCATCAAACTGACTGACCGATTGCACAACATGCAGACATTGTCACACGTGCCAATCAAAAAACAATTACGAATTGCCCGTGAGACATTGGAGATTTATGTACCAGTAGCTCACCGCTTGGGCATGGGACGGATTCGCAAAGAACTGGAGGACTTAGCTTTTCCGTATGTTTTCCCAGAAGAATACAAACGAGTTTGTCAGCTCTTAGAATCCAAGGCCGGTAAGTCAAATGAACTATTGGAACGTGAACGTAAAGTGTTACAAAAGCGCCTAGCGGAAATTGGTTTACTGAGTTTTAAAACTTCCTATCGCGTCAAAGGCTTGTACAGTCTATTTCATAAATTAAAGCGCAAGGAATGGGACATTGGTGTTGTTTACGATCTCTTGGCTATGCGAGTCATTGTGCCAGATGTAGAGGATTGTTATCGAGCCTTAGGTATTATCCATAAACTTTGGCGGCCACTTCCTGGTCGAGTTAAAGATTATATTGCTTTTCCTAAACCAAACGGCTATCAATCACTACATACGACTGTTACGACTCCGAACAGTGTGATTTTAGAGATTCAAATTCGCACTGAAAGAATGCATCATGAATCGGAGTTTGGCATCGCCTCTCATCTCAGTTATAAACTGCAGGGTGACACTGGCACACCACCAGAAAATCAGTCACGATTTTCTAATTTAATTCCTTCCCTCTTCAGACCTTTTACTAAACCCAGAATCATTAACGACATAAAAGAAACTAAGGATAATGATCACCGCGATAAAATACCTCGCTGGATCGCTCAAATTGGACAAAATCATACTAAGGATAAATCCACAACCGCGGAGTTTGTCGAAGACTCTCAATCGGACTTCTTTTCCAATCGCATCTTTGTCTTCACTCCAGTTGGTGACGTTGTTGACCTACCCGTTGGAGCGACTCCAATTGACTTTGCTTACGCCATCCACTCAGAAGTCGGAGACCATATCTTTGGTGCTAAGGTAAATAACAAGTTGGTGCAGCTTGATAAAGAATTAAAAAACGGCGACATTGTCGAAATTGAAACTCGTAAATCAGGAAAACCTACAGCTAAATGGCTAGGGATCGTAAAAACTTCACTGGCCAGACGTCGGATTAAAGCCGCCTTGGAAAATAATTCGACTACTTAAGTTAAAATCTCAAAGCATAGCTTCGAGATTTTAATTAAGTTTAAACCGAGAAGTTACGGATTGAATAGAGCCCACTCTCATCATCATCTTTACTTGGCTCTGCTGGTTTTGCTTCAGCATTAAGTTCAGGCACTGCCGATTCAGATACTAAAACATTATTAGCTGGGGCATAGTAGTTTTGAGGCTCAGGATTATAACTAGGCATGTTTTCTACTGGACTTGGAGGTACTACATCCTCAGAAGCATCAGCTAGAGATTCTGGATGCGCAACCACTTCACCATGAGCAGAGAAAGAAGAAGCAATAATGGATTTATTTTCATAATCTCCCATAACCACTGGATATTGCGCTTCTTTAACGTTTTCAGTCACTACTGGTTCAGGTACTGGAATATTAGCTCCCGGAACATAGTAGTTTTGAGGCTCAGGATTATAACTAGGCATGTTTTCTACTGGACTTGGTGCTGGGGTGTGATTAGGAACTTGAGCTAATGTCTGTGCTGACTGCTCAAACACATCACCAGAAGCAGGGTAAGAAGAAGCAGGGTAAGAAGAAGCAACTGGTTTATTTTCATAATTTTCTGCCTCCCCTGGATTTGTTTCTTCTTTACTGTCTTCAGCCAACAAATCGGCGTCACTAATCTCAGCCAACTCTCTGCCACCATCATCAATAGCAAGTGGTGTATGCTCAGTAATCAATGCGGAGGCATTGGCACCAGGCACTTGCGTTGCTCTTTCATTTTTCATTCGACCCAACATTTCCTCAAGCTCATCCGTCGAGAAATAATCAATAGTTAATCTACCGCCATAATCCGTTTTTTGAATCTGCACCCGAGTACCCAATGTCTCCATAAACTTCTTTTCAATCTCAATCAATTCCGCATCAATATCTCCAAGGTGCTTCTTGCGTACTTTATCAGTGGCAATCTTGCGCACAATGCGTTCAACTTCACGTACCGAAAGTTTCTTCATTAGTATTTCTCTGAAAACTACATCCTGCTCCTCAGGTCGATCATTAAGCATCAGTAGAGTACGTGCATGTCCTTCAGTCATTTCTGCTTGCCGCAGCGCCCTCAGCATGTAGTCAGGAAGAGCTAGTAGTCGAATTGAATTTGAAACATATTCTCGGCTACGACCCACTTTCTTCGCTACTTGGGTATGTGATAGACCAAAGACATCAGCCAGCTGACGGAAAGCCAGCGCTCGATCAACAGCATTTAAGTCTTCGCGTTGGAGGTTTTCAATAATCGCTAGTTCAAGCTTTTCTTGCTCACTGTCTTCTCCTTCACGAATAATTACCGGTACCTGTGATAGTCCCGCTAGTTTACTAGCGCGCAACCTTCGCTCACCAGCAATCAATTCGTACTCAGTATAAAAAGTACCGTCCTCACGTTGGATTTCCTTACGCGTCACGGTCAGTGGCTGCAAAATACCATACATTCGCACCGACTCTGATAGTTCGCGTAATTTTTGCTCATCGAATTCCCGCCGTGGTTGAAACGGATTAGGAACAATTTTTTCTACCTCTACCCAGAATATTGAATCACCTTGAAATGCCATAGAAAATAACAATAATTACCTCCACAAAGCTTACACTTTGTCTTAAAAGTATTCTAACATAGACCCACCCCAGCCAACTGTTTATAACTTTTGCTTTTTCTGCTACACTCTTGACTGCACCAATAGAGAAATGCTGGAGTGGTGGAATGGTATACACGTGCGACTCAAAATCGCATGGCGCAAGCCTTGAGGGTTCGAGTCCCTCCTCCAGCACCATTTTGAGGCACGATAAAGTGTGCTGGAGGATGAAAAATTTGCGTCAAGCAAACTTTTCGGACTCGAAGCCCGATTGAGTTATTTTGAGAACGAAGTGAATCAAAATAACCAATTGGGGTACTGAACTCGTAGAGTTCGAGTCCCTCCTCCAGCACCATGCTTCGGAGTAAAAAAAATCGTGTCTCGTAAGGGGTGAGGGATTCGAAAGCCGGAGTGCTGTGAGCTTGCGAACAAGCGAGGCAGGGTCATGAGCGTACTATTTCAAAGAGCAAAGCGCTTAGGAAATAAAAGACTCCTGACTGATCTGACCCCCAATCCATAGACACGAAACTAAAAGTTTCGACTAATGAATGTGGGTTAGCAAACGACGGATAACACAAGATGACTTCGGTATTGTAC
>Ga0163151_10009420_pt1 | contig 10604 bp, 7 predicted proteins | sample OliLakLV19MP5IB2_FD_145596 | JGI IMG/M metagenome (GOLD analysis project Ga0163151, IMG submission 145596) | Freshwater microbial mat bacterial communities from Lake Vanda, McMurdo Dry Valleys, Antarctica - Oligotrophic Lake LV.19.MP5.IB-2 | ecosystem: Environmental > Aquatic > Freshwater > Lake...
CAGGTTATTTATTTTATAAAATGTACCGTTACCTTCAATAATGGGCGTAGGTGTTGCCTGCTGATTTCCTGAGTTCTTTTTTGTGAATATATTTCTCTGTTTGAAAAGGAATTTCGAATTCCCGCTTATAACCGAAGCGTAATTTTCTGATCTTCGTTTTGTAAAATAGTAATTACAGCTGTCGAAGCGTGTGGCAAATGAGGCAGAATCATAAACAGGAAATCGTACATTAGAATAGCTTCTATAATATTGATATGCCCGTGGAAGTTTTTTTAATTCAGTATTTTTTGTTTTACTTGCATCTGCAGTGCCCCTGACATCCCATCGGTTTTCTTTATCGTTGAATGAGTAAAAATTGTATGCCGCCGTATCAGTAGATATAAAATTGACAAATACTTGTTTCCCCGGTGCTAAATATACTTCCTGGCCATCCTGAGAAGCGTTTATTTCAAACATCCCGCCTGATTTAAAAAAAGTAATAGAGTCATTGGCGGTAAAACTCATTGGTATACCACTTACAATAAAATCGGCCGCATCTCTAAACTCCCTGTAATCAATCACTATTTTTCCTTGCACCGGTTTGCCTTTTGCATCAATAAATGCGTGTGCAGGTATTGTGATCTCTGTTCCGCTTCTCGGGTCTTTTAGTTTTTTTGGTGAAGAGGCCTCTATTTCATAAACATTTTTTTCTACTTCAACATTTGAAAACGGAGGAAGCACAGATTCATATTGTCTTTTGAATCCCATCGGTGGCGCTTTTCTATCTGCATCTTCCGGCGCATAAAAGCTGTGTTTGGCATCTGTTGACAGAAGTGAGTCTGCCGTAAGTTTCTTATCCGAAGCGGCATAACAGCTTGTTTTGATTGTGATCAACGACAAACAATTAATAATTAGTATGATTAGATTTTTCATGGCGTCCCCCGTTTTTAAATTAACAATGTCTTTGCACTTTCATTAAAACAACCTCTTCATAAAAAGTTGCTTTGGAATCCAGCTCATATATATAATGGTTAGGCTGGCTAAAAGTTACAAGCAAATCGACATTTTTTTTCTTTTCCCTCAAAATATGCCACATTAGGCTATTATTAATTCCCTCCTGCCGAAAAAGATCCTTGTGAAAAAAAATGTCAAACTACTTTTGATTGTATTTAATCCATATAAAATTTTAACATGCACCATAAACTACTACGCCCACTCGGAATTATATTTTTATCCCTTGTAAATATTTCTTTTTCATCGGCGCAATGGCGGACGAATGGTCCCTATGGTGGTTCAATGAATGTGGTTAGCACCAGCAATAATTATGTATTCGCTGGAAGTAACAATGGTATTTTTATTTCGCCTGATAGCGGACTAACCTGGATCACGCCAAGCAGTAATATTTCAAAAGGTGCTGTTTCTGCTGTCGCGGAAAATGGGAATGGTGTTTTTGCTGCTGTTATCGACAGTGGAATTTATTTTTCATCCAATAACGGGTTAAGTTGGAGTAATAACAGCAGCGGCTTAAGTAATCTATATATCGTTACTCTGTTTTCTGTTGACACAAATATGTTTGCTGCCTCGGGTGACGGAATTTTTTTTTCGTCAAATAACGGGGGCTCGTGGACATTGGCGAATAACGGTATCCCGTCAACCTATCTTGCTTATTCTTTTGCAAATGTTGGTGATACAATTTTTGCCGGTACCTATGGTATGGGACTTTATTTTTCAACTGATCTTGGTGGTTCCTGGTCGAGCGTTGGGGGAGGTTTCCCGGCGAGTTCGTTTGTATATGCGTTAACTGCAATTGGTGATACTGTTCTTGCCGGAACAAATTCAGGAGTTTATAGATCGGTTAACGGCGGTATCAATTGGTCATTGTCGAATACGGGTTTTCCTTCATCTACCTGGGCAAATAGTTTTGTAGTAAAGCCGGGATACATTTTTGCAGGAACATATTCCGAAGGAGTTTTTGTTTCATCAGATAACGGAAATAACTGGACTCAAAAAATTAATGGAATACCTGATCTTCCCTTCCCAACAGGCTTGCCACATAATTATCCCGCCATACGATCGTTGAGTGAGAGCGGAGCAAATGTTTTGGCAGCTACCGTGAATGGTATGTATATAACATCCGATAATGGAAATACATGGACCGAAAGCAATACCGGAATTCTTGCGACAAATATCATGGCTCTGGCCGCAAATAGTACTGTTGTGTTTTCTGGAGATGAGAGGACAGGAGTTTATGCTACAATGGATAATGGAAACAGTTGGTCACGCACGAATAACGGCCTCACCTATTATGATATAATTGCATTGGCAATAAAAGACTCTTTTACATTTGCATCGGTTGATCATCAAAAAGTTTTCAGGTCGAATGACAATGGTAATACCTGGGTTAGTGCAAATACCGGGCTAAACGGCGCTGCCTTGGTTTTTTCTGTGGATTCTTCAAGGTTGCTTGCCATTACAACAGGTGGACAGCTTACGCCAAGGGCTCTTTTTCAAACAATAGATAAAGGTATCACTTGGACCGCGATTCCAACCACAAGTCTTTCCTCGGCGCCATGTGCGTTGGCATCAACACCGGGAAGTATATATGTGGGAACCGACCTGGGGAAATTATTTTATACCAATAATAATGGAGCGAGTTGGCAAGATATAAGTGGTACGTTACCCACAGTAAAAATAAATACTATATTCATTAAAGGAAATAATTTGTTTGTCGCAACCGACGGACAAGGAATATACACATCAACAAATACCGGCACTACCTGGACAACAGTAAATACAGGTCTTACCAATAATACGGTCAAAGATATCAAAGAGCAAAATGGAATTTTATATGCAGCCACCTGGGGCAGGGGAGTATTTGCATCATACGATATGGGAGCCACATGGTTGATGTATAATGTTGGGCTTACTAATTTTTTTGTGAGAAATCTTGCGAGCGACGGAATTAATCTATATGCAGGAACAGATGCAGGGGTACATGCAACTTCATTGGCTCCGGGATCTGGAGTAGCAGAGAAAAAGGAGGCGGGAATAAAATTATATCCTAATCCAAGCTCGGGTGTAATTTACTTTTCGGTACCCGATGATAAAAAAATATTAATCACCGTTAGTAATGTATCCGGGGAGATAATTTATGATCGTGAAGAAAGTTTCCGGGATATAGGGTTTATCGATCTCTCCTCGAAAGCAAAAGGGATTTATATTTTATCACTACAAACAGGAAATGAAATTGTGAAAGGAAAAATTGTGCTTCAATAAAACGGATATGGAAGAATATATTGTAAAAATATTTTCCGGATTTTCCTTATAAAAAACAAAATGGTTAACTTGAGCTCGTGAATGAGATAGAGTTATCATATGTCAGTATACGCTTTGAGGCACCCATTGTTTATTACAAGTACAAAGAAGGCGCCATACTGGGTTTTCCTGAGATAAAAGAACTGATTATATGTGCGGAAAGACTAAGCGGAGGCAAGCCCTACGTGACGTTCGCCGATGTAACGGAGGATATAGACATTAAAATAGAAGGGAAACGTTATGTGGCTGATATGAATAACATGCCGCTGTTTCGTGGTACCGCCGCATTGGTAAAAAATAGCATGTACTTGGTTGGCGCTAATTTCCTGAGCCTGTATAATAAACCTAAATACCCTTTCCGTGCTTTTATTGATCGTGAAAAAGCAATTGGCTGGTTATTGACTTTGCCGCTGGAATAAAGGATCATCTCATACATATAATAATTGGGATAAAAACTCTGACACAAACACCCAGATTGTTTATTGCAGCAGGTTTAAATTTTGGCGCATGTTTTAGAACCGAAATTATTTCTTTCTCTGCATAATTTATTCCATTTCCTAAAGGAGAGTTTATAACACAAGGCTCTTTTAAATATCCCAGGGTATCCACTATAAAAGTTAAATAAATTTTTGAAGCGTTGATGTCATGAGTATTATAAAGATTGATATTTTTTGATATGAACTGAATAAACTCCCGGGTATCTAGTGAAAAATTTACAGAATATTTTGCGAGAGAATACACTTCTTGCCCTTGGTAAATATCAGGGGATAGAATACATTTTTTTCGACCCTCCTGTATAGTCAATGAATCTGCAGGAGAATTAGCAAATATCGTTGCCGGACATATGCCGGCAACGATAACAATTATCAAAAATTTTTTCATGATAATGCTATTTTTGCTTTTCTTTTTTTCCATACTCGTTTTATGATAAGTATTAAAACACACAGTAAAATATAAAGCGGCCAATACCTGAATGTATTTATTGTTGTATCCACAAGACTTTCCCAGCCGTTTCCTAAGGAAAGGCGGGCCCTTTCCATATAGCCTGGTATAGCAACAACTGCTTCTTTTTCTTTTGTTGTAATTACAATATCAATGGTGCTGTAAGCTACTCGATCGTCCATGTATTTTATTTTTCCTTCGGCGGATTCTACTTCTTCCCTTATGGTTTCAATATGTTCTTCGATCTCCAGCATGTCCGATACTTTTTGCGCCTTTGTTAACAGCTCCAGGTAACGTTGTTCCAGTTTTCGCTGATTGGCGAGTCGTGTTTGTATATCATAGTATTCTTCAGTAACATCCTCCGACGAAATAAGTTTGCGTGTAATGTTCAGCTTAAGTCCTTCCATGCTGTGAATAAATTTATCAAAGTTCTCGGCAGGTACTTTTATACTGAGGCCGATGCTTGAACGTTCTTCGCGCTTAGTATAATTGTCGGAACTATAGTAACCCTTGCACAATTTCACAAGCTTATTAATAGCATTCTTCGTTAATTCAAGTTCATCCTCCAGAATGGTGATATCGGCATTGCGAATAATTTTTTGTTTGCTCTTTTTTATACCGGCGCTAACGCTTGTCTCATCTTCGTCTATATACGGTGGTGCAAATTTTACTGTTTCATTAACCGGGGGTGGTTCCGACATATCTATACAGGCCATGACATCCATTGGAGCTGGACTTGCCAATTCATAATCTACATTTTTATCAGAGGTATTTTGTTTGCATCCCATCAATAGTAATGCAATACCCAATAGAGCCGTTTTGTTCATGTTACTTAGGATTTGGTTATTGCGTAGAAGTTTACCGGATGGCAGGCGCTTTCAATAAAGGTACTTTGCAAATACAAAAAGCGTTTACCGCATTTAGTCAGCGGTTGTTTTTGAGAAGGAGGGAAGGGGTATTGGGGTTTAAACGGTAAGTAGAGCTGCAAAAAAAAGAAAAGCTGCACAAAACTGTGCAGCTTTTTTATAAGTTCAATTCAGCTTATAGATTTGCTCCGATCAACATCACTACATTGGCCTTGGTATCTTTTTCACTAGTAGAAGTTGGAAGGCTATACTCTATATAGTAAGTTCCGGTATTGTTTGGTTGAAAAACCCAATATGGATTATTGATACTTGCATCGTTATCATAAACTTTGATTCTTTTTCTTGTTGTTTCGTCCATCTTAAAAATATTAATTTGGATAGGACTATTCAGTCCCGCTGAACAAAATAAAAGTTTGTAGGATACTCCCGGAAAAGTTTCCATTTCAAATTCTACCTTTCCCCCGCGATTCTCTTTTATAATATTTGTGTTGTAATATCCGTCATAGCTGTAAGTTCCCAAATAAGCTTCGTTTTTTTTTATTAATTGTTTTACGGTGTTTTGGGAACTCCCGTTAGTATATAAACCGATCAGAATTGAGAAGATCAGGATGAATTGTTTCTTTAGTATTGTTTTCATGATAATGAGGATTATTGTTACATACAAATTAACAATGAACAGGGGCCAATTGAAATAGTAGGTTTTATATTTATAGTGTAGTTGTGCTACTACACGATGCTTTTTTAATAAATAGTTCATAATTGGACTATTTTCGACATAAATAATACCTGAGCTAAGGCAAAAACCCTATTTTTTTCTCGGGAAATGAAAAAAAAAGTATAAATTTGCAACCTCTTTGTAAAAAGAGGCTGTTCTTTAGAAGATTTTACTATTATTTAATAGCTGAACATAAGGCTTCGCCAAACGAAGCTTTAGTATAGTTTGGCCCGTTCGTCTAGGGGTTAGGACGCCAGGTTTTCATCCTGGAAACAGGGGTTCGATTCCCCTACGGGCTACAGAAAAGCGCCACACTTATCAGGTGGCGCTTTTTTATATATGGCCCGTTCGTCTAATGCTAGGACGCCAGGTTTTTTTCCTGGAAACATCGGTTCAATTCCTTTACGGGCTACAAAAAAGAAAGCCACACGCAAGTGTGGCTTTCTTTTTTGTAGCCCGTGCCAGCCCAGCAAGCTGGCTCCTTCGCTAAAAATATCCACCGGATATTTTTTTAACGCTCTGCCCTGGGCTACTTAATTAAACCTCACGATATTCGTGGAGTTTTTCTTTTTTTTAGCCCTCGCTAATCCTGTATACTAGTTCTTGAAGATGAATGCTATTTTTAATTTTTTTTGTATCTTAAAATCATATTTAATAAACAGAAATTTATGAAAGCAAAAAACATCCTTATGATTAATCTTGTGGTTGTAGTTGCTACAATTGGCAATGCACAGATCAAGAAAGCAACACCGATAAAATATAAAGACACAACACTTGTATCCGAGTGCAGGAGCTGGGCTGGGTCGGCCTGGAGTGATCCTGGGCAAAGCACGCATGTATATGATTCAAAGGGAAAAGAAGTGATCGCCTTTGATAAAAAATGGAATGGCACAGGTTGGGACAATTCCTACGAGGAAGTTTTTTCTTACGATGCTGCAGGTGATAACGTATCAAACTTACATCATAAGTGGGTAAATGGGGCCTGGGTAAACGTTGCGTTTCTCAAAAATACTTTTGATGCAAACCATAACAAAACAAGTGAACTATATCAATCATGGGAAGAAGGCGCGTGGAAAGGCCTCGGGCAAACCAATCTTACCTATGATGCCAAAGGCAATGTGTTGAGTGAGGATGTAAAGATTCCCGGTGAGGATGGCAGTTGGATCAATTACTCCCAAACCACAAGAACCTATGATGATAAGGGAAATAAAACAGGAGAAACTCAGGTAAAATGGAAAGCAGATTATTGGGCAAAGCAAAAACGCTTTACCTATACCTATAATGAAAAGGGAAAAATGCTAACGATGTTATTTGAGCGATCAAACAATGAGAATTGGGAGAACTGGGAAAACACCTATTATACTTATGATGAGAATGGATTCCTTACCAATGAAACAAGAAAAGTATGGGAAGATGAATGGAAAACATATGACCAAATCACATATACTAATGATGCAAAAGGACATAGCATAAAACAATTAAGTCAATACCTTGGTGGTGTAGCCTGGGGAAATTCGAGCCGGGGAACTTATACCTATGATGCTGCCGGAAACAAAACAAGTGAAGTGATAGAAAAATGGGAGAGACCCGAAGGAGGCGATATATTCAGCGGAGAATGGGTGAATGAGAGTAAGTGTGAATATAAGTTTACTAAAAAATAAAATTGCAGAGATGGGACACCTGCCTTCACAGGCAGGTTGTCACAGCTTCTGTTTTTTCAAAAGTAAAATCATAATTAAAAATCATGTCTGAATTTCCTCCTTGTCCAAAATGCGGCTCTCTAAATACTTATGAGAACGAAGATGGGTTATTGATTTGCCCGGAATGTTTTCATGAATGGGACCCTGAGGAAGAGGAGGTAGAAGAAGAAGAAATTGCAGCAGCAATAATTGATTCTAATGGCAATGCTTTAACTGATGGCGATACTGTAATTATTATAAAAGATTTGCCTGTAAAAGGCGCTCCAAAATCTGTTAAGGCTGGTACAAAAGTAAAAAACATAAAACTCACCGAAGGTGATCACAATATCTCCTGTAAAATAGATGGCTTTGGAGCAATGGGGCTTAAATCAGAATTTGTAAGGAAGGTGATGTAATCCGGTTTTTTCTTAACACAAAAATATTTTCTGTTAATGAGATCGCTTCTCCCGATAAAATCGGGAGAAGCGATGACGACTTATTTTTTGAGCGTCATTGCGAGCGAAGAGAAGCAATCTGTAAGTGGGGATGCTAGTTGGTTTAATTCTTGTTCATCAATGAGGAGTCTCTACCTCAGGCAGCCAATGCGCTTTGTAAACGTTAGGCGAATTCAAATACTTGTTTGCTGTTTCAATTAATTTTTGCGGAGTTACCGCGTTGATCCTTGTTTCGAAAGTAAGTATGCGTTCGGGGTCGTTGCCAAGTAATGTTGAACGGGCAATGGAATTTAACCAGAATTCATTCGTCTTAATATTTACTTTGTAAGACTGTATTGCTCCTTCGGTAACCTTCTTCAGGTCCTCCGATGTAATACCACCGGGAGCTTTAACACCTTCAATTATTTCCCAAAATGCTTTTTCTAATTTGTCAAGATTCTCTGGTCCGCATGGCAACTGGCAGCGCATAGTATAAGTTTCCTTAGGGTATTTTGAAAGACTTAGTGAGGTTCCGCCGCCATATATACCGCCCATTTTTTCGCGCAGAGTATCCACAATTTTATTGTTGATCACGCTGGTAAGAAGATAGGTATACGTTTCATCATTCACATCGTAAGGTTTTTGTCCGTAAATGTAATCAGTGATCAAACTTTTGGGTTCTTTACCTTTGCGAAGCGTAAAAGAATTCTTTCCCTCAATAGGATCGATGTTCAGGTCCTTGTATTTTGTACTGATCTCATTACCGGGCATACCTCCGATATATTTTTCTATCAAAGGCTTTATTTCACCTTCTTTAAAGCTGCCAACAATGGTATACTGCATCCCATACGCACTGCCAAATCTCTGTTTATAAAACTGAACAGCATGATCCATATTAATGTGGTCGTAGTCAGAAGCTATTGGGATGACATGTGCACGCGGATTTTTATTAAACATTGAAAAATTCGCCGTATCCAAAAATAAATACTGGGGGTTTAATTTATAGGCCTCCACTTGTTGTTTCCCTCTGTTTACAAATGATTTAAACGCAGTTTCATCCACCCTGGGTGATGTGCATTCCAGGTATAATAGTTGAAACATTGTTTGCATATCAGTATTGCTTGAACTTCCTGATATGCTTTCGGTATATGTTTCCATATTAATACCGACTGATGCTACTTTACCTGAAAGGAATTTTTGAAGATCGGTGTTCGAAAAATTTCCGTACCCCATTTCATCCACTGCGTTATTGCTATAATCGGCGCTTTGGTAATCACTGCCTTCGTAAAGCGAAGAGCCGCCAAACCGCTGTCCTTTAAGTAGTACTTGATCATTTTTAAAATCAGTAGGCTTGATGGTTACTTTTGCTCCGTTGTTTAATTGATAAGTAATGGTTCCTAGTTTTTCATTTTTTTCTTCCTTAATTATTTTTCCGGATGTCGGCTCTTTATCCAATAAATTAGCAGCAATTGCTTTTTCCGCATAAGCAGTAACATTTTCTTTTAAAGCTGCATCTACCCAGTTTTTAAGATCGGCATCGGTAGGTAATTTATCACTTGTTTTACCGGTGATGAGTGCGAAATAATTTTTATCAATATCAATTTTTGAGGATAAGTTATTTACTTCTTTCAGGCTGATGCCAGGTATTACCTGCTTGGAAAAAGCATATTCCCATTCGATACCCGGGACCGCTTCGCCTTTTAAAAAATGACGGATGAGTTCCTGTACCAGGTGAGAGGATTCTGTTTTATCACGCTCTTTGTAACTAGTTTCGTAAGCTGAGATCAAAGATGCTTTCGCGCGTTTTAATTCAGCCTCAGTAAAACCATATTTTTTTATTCGCATGGCTTCACTCACTAAAGCAAATACTGCTTCTTTCATATTATCATTGCCGCATACTGCAAAAGAACTGAAGTTTTTCCAGCCTCTTCCAAAGCCTTCGCTTATATTGGAACTGCCGTATACAAATGGAGGATTGCTGCTGTTCTTTAATTCTTCATATCGCCCGCTCATCATGGCGTTGAAAAGTTGTTCCGCTAAACCGCTCTTGTAGTCGGCGCCTGTCATATCCTTTTTGCTTTTGTAGCTGTTGCCAATAATTTGTATCAATGTATATGTTGCTTCTGCATCACTTAACACCATAGCATCGTTCGCAGTGCGCGCTGGCATGTCAAATGATTCGGGCCTTGGACGCTCATTGGCAGGATTTTTAAATCCACTAAATTTTTCTTTAATCTGTCTCTCAGCTTCTGCGGGTTCTATATCACCAACTACGATCACACATTGCAAGTCGGGACGGTACCAGTCATGATGAAAACGTTTGAGAACATCGTAGCTGAAGTTTTTTAAAATGTCATCTTTGCCAATAGGTAAACGTTCTGCATAAAGCGAGCCATTCAGGTAACGGGGAAACCATTTTCTGAACATCCTGTCTTCCGCGCCTTTTCCAAGACGGCTTTCTTCAAGCACCACGCTGCGCTCACTGTCTATTTCTTTGTTATCAAGCAATGCAGCGCCGCTCCAATCTGCAAGTATGGTAAATCCCGAATCTACTTTTGCCTTATTTTCCGAAGGGATGGGAAGTATATAAACCGTTTCGTCAAAACTTGTATAAGCGTTAAGGTCTGCGCCAAATTTTACACCTATACTCTGAAGATAGTGAACAACTTCGTTG
>Ga0163151_10009422_pt1 | contig 10603 bp, 9 predicted proteins | sample OliLakLV19MP5IB2_FD_145596 | JGI IMG/M metagenome (GOLD analysis project Ga0163151, IMG submission 145596) | Freshwater microbial mat bacterial communities from Lake Vanda, McMurdo Dry Valleys, Antarctica - Oligotrophic Lake LV.19.MP5.IB-2 | ecosystem: Environmental > Aquatic > Freshwater > Lake...
ATGTTGGGGCATCGCCAACGCGACTTTCGTTAAAAATTACACAGAGTTTCACGGAGAAGGCGCAGAGTGTCACAGAGAACATCCTCTTAGAATTCAACAACCCTGTACGTCAATGGCCTCACCGGCAGCGGCAGGATGCTTTGCTCAATTGATCCATGCGTATCGCGGAATGAATGCAGGTGAGGATCCTACACTCGCCTTGTTAAAAGGAATCGTATTGAATACAGCTGAGGATCTTGGAAATGCCGGGCCTGACTATACATTCGGATGGGGAAGGATAAATGTATGGAAAGCGTATAAGGCTATCAGGGAGCATCGCTACTTTTCCGGGCTAATGGCAGATGGCGGACTTCAGTCGCATACAATCAATGTACTTGCGAATATTCGTGCTTTAAAAGTGATGATCTATTGGGCCGATCCTGCGGCAGCTGCAGGTGTGACCAAGGCTCTCATCAATGACCTGGATATTACATTGGTTTCTCCCAACCAGACCTATAAACCATGGCAGTTGAATTATTCTGCTCCGGGGAACGGTGCTGTTGCAGGACTTGACCGGGACAATAACATGGAGCAAATTTTTATAGCAAATCCTGATCCGGGTGTGTATGTATTAAATATCAGCGGGTATCTTGTGCCTCAGGGCCCCCAGGAATTTTGGGTAACCTATGAATATATTACGGATGATGTTAAAGTTACCTATCCGAATGGAGGAGAAAGTTTTGTGCCCGGTGAAACTGAAATTATCCGATGGGATGCGTATGGAAACACCGGTGCTTTTACAATTGAATATTCAGAAGATCTGGGCACTAGCTGGGATACCCTGGCAGCAGCTGTTCCGGGTACAGAAAGGTATTATTCCTGGCTTATACCTTCCACGGTTACAGGCCATGCCTTAATACGGCTCAGCAGGAGCGGAAGTAGAAATATAAGCGATGCAAGATTTAACATTATTAATGCGCCCTTGAACCTGGTGGTTAATTGGAGATGTCCTGCCAGCTTTCAGCTTTCATGGAAGCCGGTGCCGGGCGCCACTTCGTATGAAGCATTTTTGCTTGGTCAAAAGTACATGGTTCAGCAGGGAATGACTACCGATACAAGTTTTTGGATACAGTCCCCTAATGCTGCAGTTGCCTGGGCAAGTGTGCGCGCCTTTGCTGCGAACGGACAAGTGGTGAGCAGAAGGGCAGTGGCAATTTCGGTTCCTACAGCTACCAGTGCTTGCTTGACATCTGTAGATAATAACATCGCACACTCTCCTTATGCCGTTTCAGTGTTTCCGAATCCCATGAAGGATCATACCACCATTTCACTCAATATTGAAGAGGATGAGGAAATAAGTATTACGCTGGTGGATCTATGCGGCAAAGAAATATCATCCGTAGCCGAGGCAGGGAAATTATCAGCGGGCGTACATCAGTTCACGCTTCAGAATATACATGTTTCAGGTATGTATATGGTGATGGTAAAAGGGGAGAATGGCGTGTCTTATGAAAAGGTGATCGTAACGGGGATCTGATCTAGCGAATCATCTTTTCAAATTCATTCTCGTCAATAATTTTTACGCCAAGCTTCTCGGCTTTTTTTAATTTCTCCGGACCCATATTTTCTCCGGCAACAATGTAGCTTGTCTTTCCGGATACGGTACCAACCACTTTACCGCCATTTTGCTCAATAGCTGCTTTCAGATCATCGCGAGAGAATTTTGTGAATACTCCGGAAACAACAAAGGTAAGGCCGGTCAATTTGGTGGATTGTGCTGTTTCCACAGAGGTAGATTCAAATTGCAGCCCGGATTTTCTAAGACGCTCGATTATTAGCTGATTTTTTTTCTCCCCAAAGAATTCTATTACGCTTTTTGCCACCTGTCCTCCAATATCATTAGTGGCCATAAGCTGATCTTCCGTAGCATCCATGATCGCATCAATGTTTCTTAATTGCTTTGCGAGCTTTTTTGCAAGCGTCTCTCCTACGTGGCGTATGCCCAACGCATAAAGCACTCTTTCAAAGGGAACCTGTTTGGATTCTTCTATCCCCGCCAGTAAATTGCTTACAGAACGTTCGCCCATACGCTCTATGTTTAAAATATCTTCTTTATGTTTTGAAAGCTCGTAGATGTCGGCAATGTTTTTTACAAATCCCTTTTCATACAGCATATCAATGGTCTCTTCACCCAATGAATCAATATTCATTGCTTTGCGGGAGGTGAAATGACTCATGTTCCCTTTTATTTGAGGAGAGCAGCCCCATTCGTTGGGGCAATAATGTTTGGCTTCGTATTCACCTCGCACCAGTTCTGTTCCGCACTCAGGGCATTTGGAAATGTATTTTGTTTTAGGAGAATTGACAGGGCGTTTTTTAAGATCCACCCCTACAATTTTGGGGATTATCTCTCCGCCTTTTTCAACGAACACCGTATCGCCCACACGGACGTCCAGCTTTTCAATAATATCTGCATTGTGAAGGGAAGCGCGTTTAACAGTAGTTCCACCAAGAGGTACAGGTTTTAAATTGGCAACGGGGGTAATGGCTCCCGTTCTTCCCACCTGATAAGTAATTTCTTCAAGTAGGGTAGAAGCAGTCTCTGTTTTAAACTTGTAGGCAATGGCCCAGCGCGGAGATTTAGCTGTAAAGCCAAGCACTTTTTGCTGATCGTAAGAATTTACTTTAATAACTACCCCATCAATGTCGAAGGGGAGGTCATGCCGGTCTTTATCCCAATGATTTATGAATTCAAATACTTCATCCAGCGTTTTGCATTTGGAAATAAATTCCGGGGTTTTAAATCCCCACTTTTTCATTTCCTTCAAACTTTCATAGTGCCCTTTGAAAGGCAGTTCTTTACCATAAAAACCATAGATGTAGCATTCCAATTTTCTTTTTGCCACCACAGCCGAATCCTGCATTTTGAGAGTGCCTGCGGTAGAATTCCGGGGATTAGCAAGCAAGGCTTCTCCCGCTTCTGCTTTTTCCTTATTAATAGTTTCAAATGCTTTATGGGTCATGAATACCTCTCCACGCACTTCGAATTTTTTAGGAAAGGAAATATCGCCTTTCGAAGAGGATAGCTTTAATGGAATGCTCCGGATCGTTCTTGCATTGGTGGTAATATCATCGCCTTGTTCACCGTCTCCACGGGTTACAGCCTGCACCAGTTTTCCATCTTCGTATTTAATTCCAAGGGCAACGCCATCGTATTTGAGTTCGCACACATACTCTATTTGTCCTGCAACACCTTTGCGCACACGTTCGTCAAAATCTGCCAGGTCCTCTTTTGAATAGCTGTTGCTGAGGGATAAAAATGCGTAGTCGTGCGTTACGGTATTAAATTCTTTGGTGATCTGTCCTCCCACGCGTTGAGTTGGAGATTCAGGACTGAGAAATTCTGGAAATTCTTTTTCAAGTTTTGTCAGCTCCTGCAACATCATGTCAAAAACATAATCGCTGATGCTGGGCTGGGCAAGCACATAATATTTGTAATTATGTTCTTCCAGCTCTTTAGAAAGATTCTCTATTTTCTTCTTTGCCTGATCAGTGGTCATAGCGCAAATGTAGAAAGAAGAAAGACAGCTTCAGACCTAATAAAATGTATTTTTGTTCAGAATAAATTATTAGATCATGAGGGCAATTATAGTATTCTCCATTCCCCTTTTTCTGCTGGTAGTTATTGCATTGCAGTCCATGGGATTTGTATGGAAGAACGAGGAGCTTTTGAAAATTGTTCAGCCAGCGGATGTTAATTACAAATCGTACGATCCATACGAGGTTAGAGTGGTAAAGCAGCATTTGCTTTTATCTTCCAATAATATTATTATGATCTCGAAAACCGTGGAACCATCTTACGGCCATGCTGTAAATTATCCTAACAATGTGATGGATCTTGAACAAGATGTAAAAAAGCTGAAAGTGGATTGGGATAGCCTGGGCGTGAAAATAACGTTCAGCTACGGGCAAGAGTTGTTTGTGCCTAAGAAATGTTTTACAGGAGGAAGATAGAGCCTTTGTTTATCGGCTGGCTGTTGCTATCCGGTCTTTACCACTCATGTCCTTTTTTATCTCTGCATTTTTAAAGCCTTTCTCATTCAGCAGTGCCTTTACTTCATTTCCAAGTGCTTCATTTATTTCAAAATAGAGCATGCCGTTCGGGGCAAGATTATGCAATGCAAAAGATGCTATGGCTTCATAAAAGACCAACGCATCGTCATCCTTCACAAACAAAGCCAGGTGTGGTTCGTAGTCAAGGACATTCTTGTCCATTTTTCCTTTTTCAGAAGCGCGCACGTATGGCGGATTAGACACAATGATGTCGTACACACCCTTTTCTTTCCTGGAGTTTGGTATTAAACTGAAAATGTCGGCTTGTATGAAATTGATTTTAGTCTGGTTGAGTATTCCATTTGTTTTAGCAACCGTAAGTGCATCTTCTGAAATATCAAAAGCAAATATATTTGCACAGGGCAATTTTTTCTTTAAAGACACTGCTATACATCCGCTTCCTGTACCTATGTCCAGTATATTAATTTCGCTTGCTCCCTGATCTTTGTCCCTGACTTCCTTTACAATGAGTTCTACCAGTTCTTCAGTTTCGGGCCTGGGGATGAGCACGCTTTCATTCACCCGTATTTTGCAACCATAAAATTCAGTAGAACCGAGAATGTACTGGATAGGCTTATATGTTTTAAGCTCGGATATTACGGAAATAAGCCTTGCCGCTTTCTCGGCCTTTACAGGCTGGGCTTTCCGGAACTGTATTTCATCCCGTTTTATATTCAGCAGCTCTGTTATGGCAATAAATGCAAAAGCCTGTATCTCTTCTTTCGAATAATGGTCCTTCAGCTCCAGGTGAAAGAGAGAAGTAAGATTTTCTATAGTGGAGATGCTGCCCATGTTACAAAAGTAAAGTATATATTTGTTTTGATGAATATCCATGAGAAACATATTAACCGCTGCTTGTTATTAGCAAAAAAGGCTTTTGGTAAAACCGCCCCTAATCCCATGGTGGGATGTGTGATCGTATATCAGGGAAGGGTGTTAGGGGAAGGATATCATAAGGAATACGGATTTTCACATGCAGAAGTGAATGCTATCCGTTCTGTAAAGAAGAAGGATATGGCCTTTTTACGCCATGCCACCTTATATGTAAACCTGGAGCCTTGTTCTCACTTTGGTAAAACCCCCCCATGTGCTGATCTGATCCTTAAAACAGGTATTAAATATGTAGTGATCGGAACTGTGGATCCCAATCCCCTGGTGCAGGGCCGCGGTTTGCAAAAACTGGTATCTGCGGGATGTGATGTTAAAGTAGGTGTCCTGGAAAAAGACTGCAGAGAACTTAATAAGCGCTTTTTTACTTTTTATGAAAAGCAGCGGCCTTACATTATTTTGAAATGGGCGGAGACGGCCGATCAATATATCGGTATGGCAGATGTAAGAGGGCAGAAGGCAGATGGGAAAAGCAAAATACAAATCACAGGAAAAGACTCCAATATATTAGTGCATCGGTGGAGAGCGGAAGAGCAGGGGATAATGGTTGGAACAAATACTGCGTTGTGCGATAATCCGAAGCTAACGGTCAGAAAGACAAAGGGGAAAAACCCTGTTCGTATCCTGATTGATAAGCAGCTGAAAGTTCCTACTTCCTTTCATTTGTTGGATGGCTCTGTTCCCACAATCGTATTTACGGTTAAGAAGAAAGCATTAAAGAAAAATCTTGAGTATATAACTATTGATTTTGATAAAGATGTTTTGAAACAGATTATGAATGAGCTTCACGCAAGGAATGTGCAGTCTCTCATCGTTGAAGGTGGATCAGCGCTGCTGAACTCATTCATTCAAAAGAATCTCTGGGATGAGGCAAGGGTTTTTACTTCCAGCAAAACATTAGCTCAGATTACCGGAAGGAAATTGAATGGGGTAGAGGCTCCCAAAATTGATCACAAGATAGTGCTAAAGAAAAAATCAGGTGCAGATCTGCTCCTTATGCTGGATAATATTTCCTGATCTTCTCCAGGAAATTTTCGGGTGCTCCCATCGGCTTGTTATTCTTAATGTCGATAAAGACTAGCGTAACCTCTCCAGTATTCAGTAATTCATTTTTCTCATTATATATCTCATGTGAAAAAGTAATTCTTGCTTTTGGAATTTCCTTTATTGCAGTTTTAATGGTCAGCATGTCATCGTAAAAAGCAGGCTTCATATATTTTACATTGAAGGTATATACAGGCAGCATGATGCCACTATCTTCCATGTCCTTGTAGTTCATGCCTAATTCCCGCAACGCTTCTACGCGGGCCACTTCAAAATACTCTGCATAATTTCCGTAATAAACATAACCCATGCGGTCTGTTTCCCCATAGCGAACGCGTATTTTTACCTCTGAAATAAACATGTTTTATGGTTTTCTTTTCGTATATTTAGCCAAAGTTATTCATTTCGTTGTTATAGCCGGTGAGGTAAGTATCATAGCGTAAATACTTGCTTTTATCAGAAGATTTAAAATTGATTACAAGTCGGGAGGATTTTAAATCTCGGGAATATATACTTTTTTTATTCCGAATAGAAAGAAAAAATCAGTTATAAATCTGCTATGGAAAATCGTTTTCAACTTATCATAATAAAATATCTGTACGCAAAACATTCGGACGAAAAATATATTTTACAAAAAATATTTTTTTACTGTGCGTGTAATTGAAATACTTTTCTACATTTGAGTACTGGTTCAGCAAAACAAGATTCTCATAGGTAAAAATAGCGTTCTGCTCATAAAAAATTTAGCGATTAATGAAAAAAGAATTCGAAAAGGTATGGGAAAGCTGTCTTGAAATAATAAAAGACAACGTAAATGCACAAAGTTTCAAAACCTGGTTCGAGCCGATAAAACCAATCCGAATTCTAACTAACGTTCTTACAATTCAGGTACCTAGCCAGTTTTTCTACGAATGGCTTGAGGAACACTACGTTGCGTTGTTAAAGAAGGTGGTAAGGAAAGAGCTTGGCGCGGAAGGAAGGCTGGAATACAGCATTGTAATGGAGAATATATACGGTGTAAAGCCTTATACAGTTCGTGTACCGGCTTCTAACAAGAAGGAAGTACGTAATCCATCTGTGAACATGCCGCTTGATATGAACAACGGAAGCATCCGTAACCCGTTCATTATCCCCGGCTTAAAGCGTGTTACCGTAGAATCTAATTTAAATCCGGATTATTCATTCGAGCATTTTGTTGAAGGAGATTGTAACCGCCTGGCACGTTCAGCTGCTTTTGCAGTTGCGAACAAGCCCGGTGAAACATCCTTTAATCCACTCCTTATATATGGTGCTGTAGGTTTGGGAAAAACACATTTGGCTCATTCCATTGGAATTGAGATCAAGAAAAAGTTTCCCGCGAAAACAGTTCTGTATGTTCCTTCGGAACGTTTTACTAATCAGTTCATTGACGCAATTCAGAACAACAATACCAATGATTTCGTGAATTTCTACCAGATGATAGATGTTCTCATCATTGATGATGTGCATTTCTTCTCCGGAAAGGAAAAAACTCAAGATGTGTTCTTTCACGTGTTCAACCACCTTCAGCAGAATAAAAAGCAGATCGTAATGACTTCAGACCGCGCTCCTGTTGATCTGCAAGGAATTGAGCAGCGCTTGCTTTCCCGTTTCAAATGGGGATTAGCTGCTGATCTTCAGGCTCCTGACCTGGAAACAAGAATTGCTATCCTTGAAAAGAAAGCATATGCTGATGGTATCGAGATGCCAAGAGATGTGATAGAATATATCGCTTACAGCATCACTTCAAACGTTCGTGAGCTGGAAGGTGCATTGATCTCTCTGCTTGCTCAGGCTTCTCTCAATAAAAAGACGCTTAACATTGATTTGGCACGTCAGATGATTGACAAGTTCGTGCGTAATACTGCTAAGGAAGTGTCTATCGATTATATACAAAAGGTTGTTTGCGATTACTTTAACATGGGAATTGACCTACTTAAGTCCAAAACCCGCAAACGCGAAGTGGTTCAAGCAAGACAAATTGCAATGTATTTTGCAAAACAGCTTACCAAATCATCTTTGGCTACTATCGGAATGCACTGCGGTGGTAAGGACCACGCAACTGTCCTTCATGCATGTCGCACGGTGAATAACCTGATGGATACAGATAAGAAATTCAGACACTATATTCAGGAGCTAGACAAGAAAATTAATTTGGCATAATGCCCCCTCCGGCTCCCCCTTCAGGGGAGAGACTGGAACGAATAGGAATTGGTTGAGAAACTAATTCCTATTTTTGTTTATACTAATCAAGAAATTCTTTCGCCCTACTTCCCTTTTCTGTAGGAGAGGGGGACAGGGGAGAGGTGATATGAAATCTATACTATTCGTTTGCCTCGGTAACATCTGCCGGTCGCCCTTGGCGGAGGGTATCCTGCGCCACAAAGCGGAGCAGAAAGGAATTAAATTGAAGATCGAGTCTGCAGGAACAGAATCCCTGCATGTGGGGGAAAATCCGGACAGGCGTTCCGTCAAAGTGGCCAAGGAGTATGGTCTTGATATATCCAAGCAGGTTGCCCGCCAAGTCAGAGGAGAGGATTTTGATAAGTTCGATAAGATATTGGTTGCCGATAAGGATGTTTACAATGAGTTAATGGCTTTCATCCGAAATGATAAGGATAAAAAGAAAATTGATTTTATCATGAACTGTGCTACGCCTGATTGTAATACCGGTGTGCCAGATCCTTATTATGGAGGGCAAGATGGATTTGAGAAGGTGTACAAAATGCTGGATGAGGCGTGTGAGAAAATAATTCAGGAATTGGAAACTGGAAATAACGAAATTAAGAAGTAGAGAAATTCATTGTTTCTTAATTCTTGTTTTCTATTTATTTCCTTATACATTGGAAGTATGAAAGGTGTGCTTTACTTAATTCCGGTTCCCATCTCCGATGAGGAAGATAACTCAGGATTAGTTTATCCTTTGCTCGCTTCAACTATAAATACCATTGATGAATTCATTGTAGAGGATATGAAAACCGCCAGGCGGGCCCTACGGAAAATTGGTTTCAAAGGCGAATTTGATAAGATGACTTTTCATGTTTTGAACGAACACACGGATGTTAAGAGCACCGGAACCTTTCTTACTTCAACTTCTACAGGCAATAATATAGGATTGCTGAGTGATGCGGGCATGCCTTGTATAGCGGATCCTGGAAGTGATGTTGTTCGCCTAGCTCACCAACAAAATATCAAAGTTGTTCCTCTCTACGGACAATCATCCATCTTTCTTGCACTTGCTGCATCCGGACTCAACGGACAGAACTTTACTTTTCATGGATATTTACCCAAAGAACAAAGTGAAAGAAAGAAGAAATTAAAAGAGTTGACATTTTCTCCCTTTAGGGCCGGGGCATCGGTTTCACATATTTTCATAGAGACGCCATATAGAAACAACCATCTTCTCGAAGATATTCTTTCAACCTGTGCTCCGGAAATTTCACTTTGTGTAGCAATGAATGTAACCGGTAGGTCTGAAATGATCCTTACCAAATCCATAGCGGAATGGAAGAGGGGAGAGCTGCCAAATTTGGACAAGCAGCCGACCGTGTTTCTTATCGGTAAATGAATACTATTCTGATTATTTCTTTCTTTCCATCAACACTTTCTCTACCTCTTCCAGCTTTACATTTTTTGCTTTTAGTAAGATCAGGAAATGATAGAGGAGATCGGCCGCTTCGTTTTTGAAAAGATTGATGTCATTGTCCTTTGCTTCAATAACAAGTTCAACCGCTTCTTCACCTACTTTTTGAGCTACTTTGTTGACGCCTCTTTTGAAAAGTTTATTCGTATAAGAGTTTTCATCGTTGCTGTCGATGCGTTGGGAAATGGTTTGTTCCAGCTCGTATAAAAAACAAGAACCACCCTTGCCCTCCCATTGGGAGGGAACTGAGCGCGCGTCTCCTCCCCCTGATGTGGGAGGCTGGGAGGGAGCTTCAAAGCATGTTACTGCTCCTGTATGACATGCGGGGCCTTTGGGAATTACTTTGATGAGAATCGTATCGTTATCACAATCTTCTTTAATATCAACCACCGTAAAGAAATTTCCCGATGTTTCTCCCTTTGTCCATAGTCTGTTCTTGCTGCGACTGAAGAAGGTTACACGTTTTTCGTTTTGAGTTTTCGCTAACGCTTCTTCGTTCATGAATCCAAGCATAAGAACCTGCATGGAGGTATTGTCCTGGATGATGGCGGGCACTAGGCCGTTTCCCTTTTTGAAATCTATATTCATTGCTAATTTTTTTTTGCCACTAATTTGCACGAATTATCACGAATAAATTAGTGGGAATTGGTGTAATTGGTGGCTTGGTTAACGTATTTCTATGTTTTCGTTTTTTAAATATTTTTTAAGTTCGGGTATAGGAATTTCTCCAAAGTGAAATATGCTTGCCGCCAGTGCTGCACTTGCTTTGGTCTTTTCAAATACATCTTTGAAGTGTTGCTTTGTTCCCGCTCCGCCCGATGCAATTACCGGAATGTTTACCGCATTGCTCACAGCAGCAGTGATCTCCAATGCAAATCCATTCTTGGTGCCATCGTTGTTCATGGAGGTGAGAAGAAT
>Ga0163151_10009427_pt1 | contig 10601 bp, 8 predicted proteins | sample OliLakLV19MP5IB2_FD_145596 | JGI IMG/M metagenome (GOLD analysis project Ga0163151, IMG submission 145596) | Freshwater microbial mat bacterial communities from Lake Vanda, McMurdo Dry Valleys, Antarctica - Oligotrophic Lake LV.19.MP5.IB-2 | ecosystem: Environmental > Aquatic > Freshwater > Lake...
TCTCCCCCGAAGACGGGGCGAGGGGGCCGGAATTAAGACGGCGTCGTTGACAGTAGACCGGGGCGACACGCCCCGGCTCCGACAGAGGCGCGTTGTTGTTCGCGATGACGATAATTCAGGTACGCCGACAGCCACGGTTGACCCCACGTTCGCGAATCGTGCCCGGCGGTCGCAATCGGCTGCGCGGCTCCCGTGGCGATCTCCTGGAACTTCGCGGCGAGCGGCTTCAGATTTTCGAGGACCACCTTGTCCTGGATGACGTGATGCGATTCCATCACCGGATTGAACGGGCAGCGGTAGAACCCGTACACCGGGCCGGTGTCGACGCCGCGGTCAATTTTGAGCAGCGTCATGCCGACGTTGTGCAGGTCGTCCTCCGCCATCGCCCAGAAACAGCCGTGGGCGTTGCGGTACTGCGGGCAGATGCCGGGGTGCATGACGTACGTGCCGCGGGTGGGAATCGAGAAGATTCGCTCCTTGAGCAGCGTCTTGCAGCGGGCGATGACGAGGGTCGGCTCGCAGAATTGCAGGAAGCTTTCGACGTCCTCGCCGTTCGGACTATCGGTCGGCAACACGGGGACGTGATCGAGCGACGCGGGGAACCGCAGCCGCAGCCGACACAGTTGCCGGCGTTCCCACGCGGCGTCGGCGCTGGACAGAAATATCTTCGAGTACGCGCGGAAGGCGAGCACGTCGAGAAACCGCAGCGGACCCACCCGCTTCACTTCGCGGCGGACCCGTTGCCATTTCCGATCGCGGCCCTCGTGCAGTTCGACGATGCCGACGAGGTCGCCGAACGAGTTCAACCACCGCGCCAGGCCGTCGCGGTTGAGCGGTTCGTCTTCGTGACAAATGAGGGCGATGCGGGGCCGCAGGGGTAGTGTTTCGTGTGGTGATTCGACCACGTGGGCACCTCGCTGATGTTGCCGGAACGCCTCACGGTTTAGAGGGACCGGGGGGCCGTGAATCTCGCAAGTCGTTGGTCTGGCGTTGGTTTCGGCTGTCATTGACGAACGGTCAACGCCAGTCAATTTCCTGAACAGCAAGTTCAAGGCCAAAGAGCGGAGGTAACCACGAAACACACGAAAGGAACGAAAGGGGGAAGAGTTTGTTTCCCCTGGACACCAACTCGAAGCGAGAGCGTGAACGAGCGCTCGCCCTCGCTCACGCTTCGGGTTGGTATTCATTCTGGCATCCCTCTTTCGTCCCTTTCGTGTGTTTCGTGGTTAACCTCTTCTCCCGACTTTTCCGGGCCGGGCATTTCCTCCGCCTGGCATCCGGTCTAAGATGCCGGTGTTCTGTCCGCGACGACATCAGCGAGAGTGACTCATGCCCGTGTTCGAGTGCCGCACCGATTTGACCTGCTCGCCGGAGAAGGCGTTCGACTACCTGACGCGCCCGGCGAACATGAAGGCCATCGCGCCGGGCGACGTCGACCTGGTGTTCGTCGAAGCGCCGGAGGTGATTCAGCTCGGCAGCAAGCTGGTGTTCAAGGTGCAGGCGTTCGGCGTGTCGCAGCAACTGGAGCACGAGATCGTCGCGTTCGACGCCCCCCGCAGCTTCCGCGAAAAGATGACCAAGGGGCCGCTCCCCGCGTGGCAGCACGATTACATCCTCGAACCGCAGGCCAGCGGTGTTGTGCTGGTCAACCGCATCGAGTTCGAGCCGCCCGGCGGCATGTTGGGGATGCTGCTGACCGCGCAACGGATGCTCACTCATCTCGAAGAGGGTTACGCGCACCGCAGCGAGGCCCTGAAGAAAGTGCTCAACGCATGACCGACGCGCCGTCCATTCTGCGTCAGTTGGCGACCGTGCTCGAAAGCCGCAAACGGCTGCGACCCGCGGGATCGTACACCGTCGAACTGCTCGACGCCGGCCACGCCACCATCACGTCGAAGATCGTCGAAGAGGCCTACGAGCTGATCGCGGCGGCCGGTGAAGACGAAGGCGACATCGCCCATGAGGCCGCCGACCTCGTTTATCACATTCTCGTCCTGCTGACCGCCGCCGACGTCCCCTGGGACGATGTCGAACGGGAACTGCAGACGCGGTTCGGCATCAGCGGGCTGGAGGAACGGGCTCTGCGTCCCAAGGCGGAATCATGACGAGCCCCGCCGACGACGAGGGCCGCAACGTCGGGACGTTCGGGGCGTTGTTCGGTCTGCTGCTCATCGCCGGGCTTTTGATGTTCCTGACGGCGATCGTCTTACCGCAGGCGCTGGGGATCGTCCTCGTGTTCGGCGGCTTCCTGGGCATCATCTCGCTGCACTATCTGCTGTGGGGCTGCTGGCTGGGCAAGCTGCTCGCCGAGGAGCAGCGCCGCGAAGAATCGGACACCGAGTCGCGGAATCGCAAGTAGGGTGCAGTCGAGGCTTTGCGAGGCTCACCGTCTTTTGCAAAGTAGGGTGCAGTCGAGTCTTCGAGGCTCACCCCGTTGTGGCACGACGGGGTGAGCCTCGCAAAGCCTCGACTGCACCCTACAAATCATCCGGCACCAACGGCGGCACGAGCGGGCGGCTGGCATCCATCAGTGAAGCGCCGCACGCCGCCACGACGAACGCGCCGGCGCAGAACGCGAACAGCAGATTCCAGTCGCCGAGCGTGGGGCTCTCGCCGAGAAACGACGCCATGGCGAAGGGAGCGATCGCGGCCCCGAGGTTGCCCCACATGTTGCCCCAGCCGAGGACCGACGCCGTGTGCTGACCGCCGACGTCCTGCGCGAACGCCCATGTCGCCGCGACGCCCAGATCGGTCCCAATGGCCACGAACCCGAGTCCCGCGACGGCCAGAATGACCGGCGGCCAGGTGCCGAGCGGTCCGGCCACTCCCGCCGCACTGAGCGCACAGCCGCCGTAACCGAATCCCGCCAGCAACCGCGAAATCACCACGGGCCACCGCCGTCCAGACTTCAGGCCGAACCGCCGGCTCATCACGTCGGTCCACGGACCGCCGAGCAGCATGCCGATCATCCCCGCGGCAATCGGAATCGACGACAACACGCCGCGCTGCAGCACCGGCACGCGATGCACGTCCTCCAGATACCGCGGCAACCACGTCACCAGAAACACCCACCCGACGTTGGTTGCGAACTGCGACACGCAATTGCCCCACAGGCTGACGCTGCGCACCATCGCGGTCAGCGGCAGCGGTTCCAGGGCCGGCTTGGGACCGCCAACAGCCGTATTGCCGATCAGTTCCTGTTCGGCCCGGTTGCACCACGGATGCACGGCGGGCGTCTCGCGGAACAGCCACCAGAAGGCCGCAGCGACCAGGATGCCCGCGACGCCGTACACGATCATCGTCCGCCGCCATCCGCGGGCTTCGAGCTTGCGGATGGCCGTCGGCGCGACCGCATCCAGAAACCGCCGTCGGGTGAGTTCCGGATTCGGCGACGCCTGACCGACAAATCGGCGCGCGATCTCCGGAGCCAAACCATGCGCTGGGTCGTCCCGCGAGAATCGGCTGAGTGTCTCGACGATGTTCAGCCGGTTGACGACATCGAGCACCGAAGACGGTGATCCAGTCAGCGCCGCCGAATCTTCGACGTTGGCGGCAGCACGCAGAGTCGCCTGGTCCGCTTCCGGCATCGTGGCCCACGACACGGCCTGCCACGATGTTTCGGTCGTCGGAACGAACGCTTTTGCCAGCAACGCGCCATCGCGCAGTTCGTCCGGCTGGATGTTCGGACTGCCGTCGGCAGTGGCGAACATCAGCATCACCACGCCGGTCAGAATCGGGGCCAGCACGCCGCCGATTCGACCGCCAAGGGCGACCACCGAGCTCGCCGTGCCGCGCTGCGTGATGGGCATCCAGTCGCGCACCGCCCGGGCCGCACTCGGATACGCCCCGGCCTGGGCGAGTCCGCAACCGAGTCGGAACCCGATGATCGCGACGATGCCCGTGGCGACCCCCATCAGTCCGGTGAACAGCGACCACAACAGGATGTACGCCGTCAGCGTCCGGCGGATGCCCAGCCGGTCGCTCAGCCAGCCCGAGGGAACCTGGGCCAGCGCGTACGACCAGAAGAACGCGCTGAGGAACCAGCCCATCTGCTGGGGCGTCGCGCCGAATTCCACGCGGATGGACTCGGCCGCGAACGAGACGCAGATCCGGTCGAGATAGAGGAGCAGGCTGCACAGCGTGGTCACGCCGAGGATCAACCAGCGGACGTGGCTCGGGCGATCGGTCACTGCGGCATTCCCCAGTCGGGCGGAATCGGACAGCGACGATCATATCACCGGACGTGCATAAGTGTGGGCGGCGGTCGCCGTGAAATCTCAGCGCGCAAAAAAAGAAGACGCTTCGAGCCGGGATGAACTCGAAGCGTCTTCCAGATCGCCCCAAGAAGCAAGTGCGGGCCAACGCCTGCCCTTAAGGCTGGAGAGTATACTTAGCATCCCGCGTGCCAACCGCAGATTCTGTCCGCCGATTCGACGCAAGCAATTCCGGCATCACAGGATTCGACTTTCAAGCGGCTGCCGACGACCTCGATCAGGGCCGCGGAGCCTGTATCAGGCTGCGTCGGTTTGGCGGATTTCGCTGCACTGGAATGAGACATCCTGGGCGGCCATTGACCAAAATGCGAACGCCCTGCGCCAAGCATTTCGTTCTCCCTCCGAGTAGACTTGGAATGACTGTCTCGAATGTCAACGATGATGCAAGGGTCTCGTAGTCCATGTCCGCTTCGCCGACCATGACCGTCCCGAAGTTCCTCGCCGCCAAAAACCAGGGCCGCAAGCTGGCGATGGTCACCGCGTACGACTGGCTGTGGGCCGGCATCTGCGACGCCGCCGGCGTGGACGCCATTCTGGTCGGCGATTCGCTGGCGATGGTCGTGCAGGGACACCAGTCCACATTGCCGGTCACGCTCGGTCAGATGATCTATCACGCCCAATTGGTCACCCGCGGCGTGCAGCGGGCGCTCGTCGTCGTCGACCTGCCGTTCATGAGTTATCAGGTGTCTCCCCGGCAGGCGGTGCGGAACGCGGGCCGCATCCTCAAGCAGACGAACGCGGCGGCGGTGAAGCTGGAAGGGGGCGTGACGCAGGCGGAGACCATCCGTGCGCTGTCAGCCGCTGACATTCCAGTGATGGCTCACGTCGGAATGCGGCCGCAGTCGATTCGCAAACTCGGCAGCCACGGCCGCGTGCAACGGGACGCAGACCGGTTGCTCGCCGACGCCAAAGCCGCCGAAGACGCCGGGGCGTTCGCGATCGTGCTGGAACTGATTCCCGGCTCGCTCGCCGAGAAGATCACGCAGGCCGTGTCGATTCCGACGATCGGCATCGGCGCGGGTCCGCACTGCGACGGCCAGGTGCTGGTGCTGCCCGACCTGCTCGGACTCAGCGACGGCTTCCACCCCAAATTCCTGAAGCAGTACGCCGACCTGCGGACGACGGCGGTGGCGGCGATCGCGAAATACGCGGACGATGTCCGCCAGGGTGCGTTCCCCACCGCGGAACACACGCACGAGTGATGGTGTCAGCCGACCAGAAGCCGCGGGGTTCCACCCCCGCGGATCTTTTTTCGACTGAAGATCCGCGGGGTTGGGACCCCGCGGCTTCTGGGGATTATGCCAGAATCCCGGTCACGACTTTCCCGCCCACGTCGGTCAGGCTTTCGTCGCGGCCCTGGTGGAAGTACGTCAGGCGTTCGTGGTCCAGCCCCATCAGGTGCAGGATCGTGGCGTGCAGGTCGTGCAGATGCACGCGGTCCTTCACGGCCTCGAAGCCAAACTCGTCCGTCTCGCCGTAGCGAATCCCTCCCTTCACGCCCGCGCCGGCCATCCACATCGAGAAGCCGTACGGGTCGTGATTGCGGCCCGGCGCGCCGGCTCCTTCGCTGAACGGCATCCGGCCGAACTCGCATCCCCAGACGACGAGCGTCGATTCCAACAACCCGCGCTGTTCGAGATCGCCCAACAGCGCCGCGATCGGTTGATCGACCTCGGCCCCGTGGCGGCCGTGATTCTTCTCGATGCTTTCGTGGGCGTCCCACGTCTCTTCGAGATGGCCGCCGCCGGAGTAGAGTTGCACGAACCGCACGCCTCGCTCGACCAGCCGCCGCGCGACGAGGCAGTTGCGGCCGAACTCATCCGTCGGCGATTGGCCCACCCCGTAAGCGTCCTGCGTCTGCCGGGTTTCCTGCGTGAGATCGACGGCGTCCGGCGTTTCGGACTGCATGCGGTAGGCCAACTCGTACGAGTTGATCCGCGCCGCCAGTTCCTCGCCGCCGGGCCGCTGCGACAGATGCCGGTCGTTGAGCTTCGCCAGGAGGTCTAACTGTTCGCGCTGCGCTTCGCGGGTCATGAACTCCGGGCCGCGGAGATCGAGGATCGGATCGCCGACCGGGCGGAACAGCGTCCCCTGGTACGACCCCGGCATGAACCCGCTCGACCAGTTCGGCTGCCCGCTGATCGGACCGCCGCGCTTGTCGAGCACGACGACATAACCGGGCAGGCTCTGGTTCTCGGTCCCCAGACCGTACACGCACCACGCCCCCAGCGACGGCCGGCCGATGAACGTCTTGCCGGTGTTCATCGCGACCAGCGCCGAGCCGTGGGCGTGGCTGTCGGTGTGACACGAGTTGATGACGGCCAGCTTGTCGGCGTGCTTGCGGACGTTCGGGAAGTAGTCCGAGATCATCAGCCCGCTCTCGCCGCCCGGCTTGAACGGCCGGAACGAGGGGGTGAGGAAGCCGACTTTGCGGCCGCCGGAGTTCGTGAACTTCTTGTCCGCGGGCAACGTCTGCCCGGCGTATTTTTCCAGCACCGGCTTGTGATCGAACGTGTCGACCTGGCTCGGCGCACCGTTCATCATCAGGAAGATGCACGCCCTGGCCTTCGTCGGCAACTGCGGCGGCTTGACGGCCAGCGGCCCGGTCGTCGGCGTCGCCGCCTGCGCATGACGACCGAAGAACCCGTCGCGCTCCAGCAGTGACGTCAGCGCCAACCCGGCGAAGTCGCCTCCCATCTGCCAGACGAATTCGCGACGGGTTTGGTTGCAGGGGAACATGATGGGATGGGACATGAGTCACTCCAACCGGTTGCATTTTGCGATCTTGTTAGCCGCGACCCGGAGGCTTTGCGCAGGGGAGCGCGGGGTGAAACGCACAACACGTCCTGTGCGCTCCCCTGCGCAAAGCCTCCGGGTCGCGGCTAACAAAACTCAATCGACGTACAAAAACTCGTTGGAATTCAACAACACCTGGCACAGCGTTTCCCATGCCAGGAATTCGGGATCGACGGCGGCCTGGTTCGGATCGGCCGTGGTGGCTGCGGGCGGGCGTCCCAGGGCGAAGCGGGCTTGTTGCCGCGTCAGATACTCATCCACGGCGACTTGCTCGTCGGTGACCGGATTGCGGTCCAGCGCGAACCGCCATGCCGCGGTGATGCGGCCGAAGCGTTCCGGACTGGCGGCCATCGTCCGGCGGGCCAACGCGGCCGCGCGGCCGTGGCTGAATTCGTTGTTGAGCAGCGCGAGAGCCTGCGGGGCGACGGTGGTCACGTCCCGTTGACCGCACGGCAATGTCGTGTCGCTCAAGTCGAACGTGGTCATCAACGGCGGCAACAGGCTGCGCTGCGTGAACGTGTACAGACTCCGTCGCCGCTGTTCTTCGGCGGACGACGCCTCCCACGCCGCGGCTTTGCGGGACAGGCCCTCCAGCGCGTCGGCACTGATGGTGGGCTTGAAGCTCGGTCCACCGAGCCGCAGGTCGATCTCGCCGGACACCGTGAGCATCGCGTCGCGCAGCGACTCCGCATCGAACCGGCGGCGTTCCGACCGCCACCAGAGTTTGTTGCCGGCGTCCGTCTGGTTGTAGACGGCGGCCTGCGGGTGCAGGCTCGCTTGCCGCCACGTCTGCGACGTGAGAATCAAGCGGTGCATCGGCTTCAGCTTCCATCCGCGCTGGATGAATTCAGCCGCGAGCCAGTCCAGCAGTTCGGGATGCGTCGGCCGGTCGCCGGTGAAGCCGAAGTTGTCGACCGACCGGACCAGCCCCTGTCCGAAATGATGCAGCCACAACCGGTTCACCAGCACGCGGGCGGTGAGCGGGTTCTGCGAATCGGCGATCCAGTTCGCCAGATTGAGCCGCCGCTGCGTGGTCTTCGCGCCAGCGGTCGGGAGATTGAACGACTTGTCCAGGACGGGGACGAACGACGCCGGTTCCGCGTCCACCACCTGCAAGGGATGATGTCGCTCGCCGTTTTTGAGCGCATGCAACGGCGGAGGCATCGGCGTGAGGTCGGTCCAGCCGAGCACGTCTTCCAGTCCGAGTTCCTCGGGCGTCGGTCCCCCCAGCCACTTCCGGTCGCGGGCCTTCAATGGTCCCGGCCAGAACGCCGCGGCGACCCGGTAGTAATCGGTCTGCGGGATCGGGTCGAACTTGTGATCGTGACAGCGGGCGCACTTCACCGTCAGCCCGAGGAATGCCGACGACGTGGCGTGGACCAGGTCCTCCAGCCGGTCGTACTCGTAATCCTCGGGGTCGTTCGGTTCGTCGTTCCACGTGCCGAGCCGCAGGAAACCAGTCGCGATGACGGTCTTCTCGGTGCGATCCGGGACTTCATCGCCGGCGAGTTGTTCGACGATGAACCGGTTGTACGGCAGATCGGCGTTGAACGCGGAGACCACATAATCGCGGTACTTCCACGCATACGTTTTGGTCTGATCCCGCTCGTAGCCGCTGGTTTCCGCAAACCGGACGATGTCCAGCCAGTGCCGGGCCCAGCGCTCGCCGTAGTGCGGCGAATCAAGCAACCGGTCAACCAGCTTCGGCCAGGCGTCGGACGATTCGTCGCGGACGAAGGCTTCGATCTCATCGAACGACGGCGGCAAGCCGATGACGTCGTTGTACAATCGCCGGATCAAGGTGCGTTTGTCGGCCATCGGCGCGGACATCATCCCCGCGGCTTGCCGCTTAGCCTCGACAAACGCATCGACCGGATTCGCCGCCGGCTTGCCGCCGGGAACCACGGGCCGCTTCACCGGTTGCAGGGACCAGAAATCGCGACCGCCGCGGACCTCGGTGGTCGCCTCATACGGATCGAGTATGCGCTCGTCGGGCCATTTCGCGCCATCCGCCAGCCACCGTGTAAGGATTTCGATCTCCGCCGCGGGCAACGGCTGCGGCACCCCTTTCAGCGGTGGCGGCATTTCTCCCGCCGTCACGCGATGGATCATCGCACTGTCCGCCGGCTGCCCGGGCACCAGCGCCGGCCCGTTGTCGCCGCCGGTCAACGCCCCGGCACGGCGGCTCAAGTCGAGATGCCCCGCCGGACGCGGCCCGTGATGACATTCCACGCACCGCCGCAGCAGAATCGGCGCGACCTGCCGCTTGAACTCGGGCGACGCCTCGGCTGCACCGGCGTTCGACGACGCCATCCAACCGCACGCGATGGCGGCAATCCCCCAGACCAGTCGGCGCATGGGCGGGCATCTCACGGGAGCGCGGAGCACGTTGAATCCCAGTCGTCATTCATAAGCATCAATCGTCGCGGATGCAATGCCGGGATGTCGTTGCGAGAATAGGATTACGCAGCCCAGAGCGCAAGCGACGGCGGGCTTTGTCCCCTCTCCCGGCGCTTCGCTGGGAGAGGGTTAGGGTGAGGGTGCCTTTGGCTTTCTGACTTTTCGATAGGAGGGCAAAGACGAAGACAGAAGCACCCTCACCCCGACCCTCTCCCAGCGAAGCGCCGGGCGAGGGAGTGAAACCAAAGCCGCCGTCGCTTGCGCTCCGGGCTGTGGTCACGTCAGCGCCGCCAGCATCGCTGCGGCTTTGTGCCAGGTTTCTTCGTATTCCGATTGTGCGGACGACTGCGCCACGATGCCGCCGCCGACGCCGCATTGCAGCCAGCCGCGGCGCTGGACCCACGTGCGGATCAAGAGGTTGCTGTCCACGCGGCCGTCGGCCCCGACGTAAAAGAAGCAGCCGGTGTAGGGACCGCGGACTGTCCGCTCCAGTTCCGCGATGATCTCCATCGCCCGCACCTTCGGCGCGCCGGTGATCGAGCCGCCGGGGAACGTCGCCGCGAAGACGTCCCATGCGGTCCGGCCCGGCTCCAGCGTTCCCTGCACTTCCGAGACGAGATGCTGCACCGTCGCGTACGATTCGACCTCGCACAACTGCGGCACGCGGACGGTGCCCGGCCGGCAGACGCGCGACAGATCGTTTCGCAACAGGTCCACGATCATCACGTTCTCGGCCTGATCCTTGTCGCTTTCCCGCAGCGAATCCTTGGTGAACAGGTCCGCCTCCGGCTGCGGCGACCGGCGTCGCGTCCCCTTGATGGGCCGCGTGCTGACGACGCCGTCGGCAATCTGCACGTACCGTTCGGGAGACGCGCTGACGATCGCCCAATCGTCCGCGAGCATCAGTCCGGCAAACGGCGCGGGATTGCACGTCCGCAACTGTTCGTACAATTCCACCGGCCCGCACGGCGACCGGGCCAGCAGCCGTTGCGACATGTTCGCCTGGAAGATGTCGCCGGCGTAGATGTATTCGATGACCCGCTCGACCGCCCGCAGATATTCATCCGGCGATTGATCGCTCCAGAGATTCGGGCGGACCGGCTTCGCCCATGTCGGCAGCGGTTCGTGGAC
>Ga0163151_10009430_pt1 | contig 10597 bp, 2 predicted proteins | sample OliLakLV19MP5IB2_FD_145596 | JGI IMG/M metagenome (GOLD analysis project Ga0163151, IMG submission 145596) | Freshwater microbial mat bacterial communities from Lake Vanda, McMurdo Dry Valleys, Antarctica - Oligotrophic Lake LV.19.MP5.IB-2 | ecosystem: Environmental > Aquatic > Freshwater > Lake...
CTGACAACGGTGGCCAAACGTGCAGCCGATTCTGGCGTCACAGATCGGTCGCTCAGCTCGAAACCCACCACGTCGGCGAAGGTCAGGAGGCGCGGTCGCTGTGGCAGCGACACTCCAACGCTCGAAAGGCAATTGGCTACCGCGAACGAAACACACGTTCCCTGGCGCACATGCCTTTGAAACGACTCCCACTTGGCAACAGCAGAGAGGGTTGTCTGTGGTCCAGCCAGCAACGACTCGTCGATCAAGAAGCGAACATCGTTGAGGCGCAGGTGTGCCGTGTAGGGCGCGATGAGTCCGCTTGGCAGGGCCGCCCTGTTTTGCAGCAGGCGGAACATGCCCCTGTCGCAATCCGCCCAAAGCACCTCCATGAGCAACGCGCGAGATCGCCCGTGACATCGACTAAACCGTTCTGCAAGTAATGCAAAGGTACTTCGCCAGAAATCGTCGCGGGTCGCGGATGCGTCCAACTGAAGCGCTGTCCGAAGTCCTGGCCAGTCCAATTCGGACGCATCGAACATCTGCTCTAACTGCTCTCCGACCTGACGACCAAGCTCGGAAGCGCAGATGAGGTTGTGGGACGACTCACTGAGAAGTTGGCTTCGGCCGGGGTCAAGTTTGAAGTCGCCGTTGATTGCGAGACCAACACCGTCGCAGTGCGTAGTGGGTGCCGTCACCCATACGGTCGGGACGTCATCGTCGAACGGCTCGATGGCGTTACTACCCATTCGTAGGAGCAGCTTTCCTCTTGCATTGCCTAAGGCCAGCACACAGAAAGGCGACGCAGCCCGATTCCAAGGCCTGACGCGACCACATTCCACCGAGCACACGCCATCAACTGATTTCGGGCTCCACGCGAATGACTGCTGCGTGTCGCCAAGATGCACTTCTAGTCGCCGTAGCTGGCGAGTACAAACGACAGCCAAGTGCGCCAGGCGCAAGAACCGCTCGAGCGGACCCTTGTCGTCAAGCGGCGACGGACCGCGCGAAATTTCCAGTTCGATGGCAGTTCCATCCGTTGGACCGGCCGCTTGGAGAGCAGACCGAAGGTGTGCTGCCGCCTCTCCCTCGAGGCGTTTCGGATAGATGCCGGCAACGACCTCAAATGCCAACCAGCCGCTGATGACCCGCGGACGATCCGCGATGAGAAACACGCACTTAAAACCAAGGCCAAACTGCCCCGTCGTGTTCTTGACTTCCACTCCCGACAGTTTGTCAGATTCCCCCAGCGCCAACATCTTGCTGAGGTCGCTACGGAAGCCTCGATCGGAACCATCGAAGCGCGCGTATCGGTATTTATTGATCGGTCGCCCCCAATGGATGAACCGAATATATCCTTCATCACTCTCGATTCTGAACCTCGAACTGTCGGGGCGAGATGCTTCGGAAGTGCCATGCATTTCGTGATACTCAACCGATGCATCATCCGCGTTCTGCAGCAGTTCAAATGGCACTGACGATTCCGAGTACCCGCTCTCCTGAACCTTTCCACGCAGGGCGTCAAGCACCTCGGACTGCGCGACGGCATTCTCGGTTAGGAGTTTCGCGAGTGTCTGCTTTGCTCCTTCAAGCGTCCGCTGTGCTTCCGCCATTCGTGTCGACCTCAGGGGACCCGCTGCCTGTTTCGACTCCTCAAGACAGTGGAAGGCCTCGTCAAGATCACGAAGCGGCTTTCGAAGCGATGGAATGCGATCGGTACGCAGCTTGGGGAGGTTCGCCGGCGCGCGATCCAGCAAAATCTGTTGCGTCACGGCAATGTCGAGCTGGTCGGTCGCTGCCAGCGCCTGCCACATTTCGTTGAGATCTGCGTCCCATTGCCAATAAACCCAGTTCAGCAGGAGCAGCGCCGATTCTCGCAAGAGATCAGATACTCGAGACGGCGGGAGTTGAGCCACATCGATCTCACGCAGCACTACCCTGTAATAGAGTCGACGATCCGCATCCCGAAGCGGTTCGGGTCGACCCGCGATCAAATGATCGGGATTTGTCGAGATGGGAGCGTCGAAGGGTTCACCCAAGAGATTCACTGCTTGCACAGTCGAGCCCTTGTCAAACACCACGATGAAGTGTCGCGAGCTAATTGCTTGACGCGCAGACAAACCCGCTCCTCCAATATTATTGCCCTCCAATGGTCGCCAATGGAGCATATCCCGAATGCTGTCGATTCGGCGGGGCTGAACTAGCTCCTCCGCAAAAGCGACAACTCCAGGGTGATCACCGAGAAGGCAAAGGAACCCGGCGATCGCCCCGGGCGGAGCCGAGGACCATCGAGAGAAGTGCTGCCGCAGACGAGCAGCCGACTCGTTGGCCTGTGCAGCAAAAGGGTGACTTGGCTCTTCAGCAACGATCGCAGCGGATTGTGACTGAATCGTAGACTTGTCGCTGATCACGTGTCGCAAGACATCAAGCTGCCGTGGGTCCAACACATGGGCCTCGGCGACACCAGGCCAATCTGTGCACAGTGCATTGGCGCGGCACCAGCGGCCACGACAGTTAAGCAGTCGGATGTGGGGCAAAATCTCGCTCTTGAACAAGTCGTGTTGCGTTGCCCCTGCCAAGAACACCAAGAACAGATCCTGCCAGTTGTTGCCCGGGGCACTTGCATCGCTCTCGTCCCGGCGCGTGAGGTGATCTAGAATCGAGACCGAACGAGTTGCATCGCGGATCGGCCCTAACAGAGCGCTGGTCAGGTGCTGTTGGCAGCGTTCGGCGGAAGTGCATTCGACCAGCCGTGCGAGGATGGACCTACAGGGCATGCAGTCAGCGTCACCCTCGAACGCCCGAAGGATGTCCGCTAGTTGGACATCTTGAAGCGCCGTCGGCCCGAGCATGTAGCGGTCGTGTTGACTGAGTTTCCGACCTACATACCCCAATGCTTCGTCTACCTTGAGAAATAGCTTGCGCCCAGAAGCGTAATTGCGATGCCCAATGAATGCCGGAAGCAGGTCTGCCTCGCAGGTAAGCTGCACGTCTGGCAACTCTTGCCGCAGGTCAACATCGGGAATGTACGGAATGTCGATAGGTGCAATCTGGCCTGTCCGCGTCGGCACCCACGGCTTCAAACGTAAATCGTCAAGTCCGGGATGATCGCCTGCCCGGCTTAGCGCGCTCAACAGTGTGCTCCAATGCACCGAAACAGTTCCATTGTCCGCCGCGAGATTCACAATTACTTCTGGAGTGAGTCGTCGTTCACCAAACAAAAGCGTTTGTTTTGCTGCCCGCACCGGATTGGAATCGCGGGCAAACACCACAAGCTGAGATCGCATTGTCTCATCGAGATCGAAACCACGCTCTGGGTCATCAAGGTATCCGGTCGGCCCAATTGCCCTCCTAGAGCCGTCAAGGGCACGATGTAGCGGTAGACCCCTCAAGGTCTTGCAAAGAGCTTCCGTCCCCGCAGCACCGTCCAGCGGAAACTCGTCGAATAGCGTGTTGAAATCCTCTTCGGTGAACCTGCCAAGGTTTAATTGAGCCCAAGGTATTCCATCATCGAGGATCTCGTGCGAGGCCTCCGCGCTGTCCCTTGTGCCACACGCCGCCAGATGGCCAGAAACAGATGCAGCGTCGACTTCCGCGAGCCCAAGTTTCTGCGCTTGATGAGCGTTCAAATGAGAAGACAACTCGCCCGCGATCACCCGCCAACCTTCGCCGGTCAGATCGAGTATCAGCTTCAGCAACTTGCCCCAAGCACCGCGAGTGCCAGACGCGAACAACTGATCATTGTCATCATTGGCCTCAGTGTTGCCATGCAACAGGAATCGGACAGCGCGCAGGTCTTCGGCCTTCCAATGACTCTCGCCAAGTAGCAACAGATCGAGGAGTTCAGAGCGCTCCGACACGAGGTTGAGAGGTGGGTGCGAACGCAACACTAACATGGCTGGCGCGACGCCGCAGTCGGGTAGACCGCCAAATAGGACTCTGCCAACCTGGGCGGACGCGAGGAAGACCTGACTAGAAGCAAGGGCCCTTTGGAGGGACCGCGCAGCTCGTTCGCTCGACTCGCTGCGCGCAAAAATCAGCCCCGCGTTATGTACGCGTGTCAGTTCCTGCGCCGAGTATGCGCGCGGACGGCCATCACTCAGGTTCAAGGCATCAAACAACGGCAGAGCGTCGCAGGCCCCAATAACTTGCCTGCGCACGGTCTCTTCTTCGCAGGCCTCAAGAATCTGGCATGCAAGATCCGTTAAGAGTGGGCTTGGCGTCGTCGCTGCATCTCGGAGCTTGGCTAGAACGCGGAGCATACAGCAAGCATCTTCCTTCGATACATGCGCCGGCTTCGCCTCGCCATCGGGCGAGAGTGCACTTGGGACGAGTAGCACATCGAGTTCGAGCTGAAGCAACTCGCGTGGCAGCTTGCCTCGACAACGAAGAACGAGTCGGCGAGTTGCCGGGAGATAATCAATCAATCGCTTTATTAGCGGTATGAGCGGTGAATCAGATTCCGGCACGTCATTGTTGGCTAGAACCTCGCGGGCGACGTGGAGCACCGCCGTGTGCAACTCGGTCGATGAGGGCCGACCGTTTCGGACGTGAGAGATAGCCTCCAACACATATGAGGCCCACTTAGGCTGCGCAAACACATTTGCCGCGTCAAAACCTTTGTCCGAACGCAACAAGTCACACAATGTGTCAACCGGCAGCGGCTCGGGCTGCTTCGCACACAACCAGCGTTCGTCTAGCGTGAGAGCGTGATTGGCTATGTATTCATCCAATCGAGGAAATACGATGAGCGCAAGAGATTGGCCGCTGTAACCCTCCGTCTCCGTTGGCCGAGGTAGCGTGAAAATCGGTTCTGTGGCCTCCACCAACTCCCAGTGCAGGCCGGTTGCAGTCAATCGCTTAATCCAGTGGTGTTCCTTGCAAAGAACTTGTCGGTGCTGATTGCAGAACGCAGCAATGCTACACCGATTCACTTGGCCGTCTGCTCGTCGAGACGAAAGAACTTCGGTGATGTGATCCAGAAATGGGGCTTCTGGTCCTCGTTGCTTGGCAAGTAGCTCAAGGGCCGGCAAGACCAGCGGGAGCACGCCACTCTCGTTTAGCAGCTGGTTCCACGCCAGCCGCACTTGGCGCTCGTCCAGCTCGGGCTGAACATCGCTCTCGATGGGAGCAATGCTCGATGATGAATCACCGAACGTGATGCCGCGACGCCCGGCGTCAACAAAGAAGTAGCCGTGCAGGACCAAATCCACATCTTCGTCACCGGCGCAGTCGCAACGCAATGTGGACGCGTCGCCAAGCGGAAGAAACACGGCGGGTAGCGTCCTGAATTTGGCTTGTCCTGTTGCCGGCCGAGAGACAAAGTACGCTGCAACATGCGGAATGGCCTTCTCCTTCCCCGATATCTCCTGCCCGGTTTGTGCGTCAGTCCACAATTGCCCTGGCCATGCATTTGAGGCTTTGAGCTTGTCCACTCGGGGATCATCCATCCATCGCTCGCGCCCGCTGTACTGAATCACCGCCGAATAGGGGCCCAAAGGTTTGGCCTTTGACACGGGCCGCGCCACGCGGATGGTCCCTCGCAACGCAGCAGTAAAGGGACCGTCATGAAGATGCACTTGAGTTGTAGCTGCTGCGGCGTCGCACTCGACGCACCGGAGTTCATGCATCGGTCTGGCAAGGTCTGCAAGCCATGACCGAACTCGGCGCAAGTGCTTCATCATTGGGAATAGCGACGCAAGACGCAGGTCAAAGTCTGAACCGAAGAGGCTCGCCGCAGGGTCCGTCACAAAGCGAAGCGGTGCACCTGCCCGTACCACATCATCTCCGGGGTATTCAGCAGTGAGCGGATGCACACCGGAGAGCTGTTGCTTGGTCCTCAGGGGCACCCATAGGCAAAACCATTGGCTGGTGGGCGGGAGCATCCGCTGAATTTGTGACAACATCACGCTCACATGAGCATCAGAGAGGTCGCTTTGCCACTCCGGGTGTAGGGACGTATCCGCCCAAGGATTGATGAACTCGCGGCGAACAACCGTGCTCGGTGGGTCGGGGCTGGCCAGATAGAAGAAGGATTCGCATACGTGGAAAATGCTCTTCAGTCCAAGTCCGAACTTGCCAATCGTCGGGAGCTTTCCGCTCTTGTTGCCCTCTCCCATCAGCGCAATTTTCTCGGCGTCCTGCGGATCGAAGCGACCGCCGTTCAAAACGATTAATGCGGGGCCAACTAGAAGCGGGTGTATGTCAGTTACACCGAGATAAGCCAGACCTGCGACGAACGCAACGTCCAAAGTTGTCGCTTCGGCGTCGTCCGCATTCTGCACCAGTTCTTTCAGGATCGGAAAGCCAGGGTCATAGTTATCCCGCAGATTGTTCTTGATCTGCTGGATGATAGCTGTTGGTGTTGTCCGAATTGCACGCATTGTTGCTGTCTCGAATGTGTTGTGTTTAAGGTCGTTTCCACTGCTACCTTTGGTTTCCGCTCAAGCCTCCACCGTGCCCGATTCGGGGGCAAGCTCCATTCTGCGGAACGGCACGATCAATCGATCGCGCAACTGCGGGAAGCGTCAGTCAAATCAACGTCGTCAGATTCGCATGTCATCAACAAACTCCGATGCCGGTTCGACGCTTGTTACAAGCAGCTGATCCCTGGCGCGCGTACAGGCGACATAGAGCAGCTGCCGTTCCGTGTCATACACCTCGCGCAAGTCAGCATCGTCGCCAACGGATTCAATGCGCTCCTGGAGCGGAATGACCTCGTCGTCGCAGCCCATGACCACTACCGCGCGAAACTCGAGCCCCTTCGCGAGGTGCATGGTGCTGATTGAAATACGACCAGCCGTGATTTCGACGTGCTCATCGAGAACCGTGAATGCCACCCCGGATTGCGATGCGGCGGCGCGTGCCCGATTCAACTGCGCTGCGGAGCGGACGAACAGTCCGATTTCATGCGGCAGCATGCCGGCCTTCGCTTTTTCCCCGATCCAGTTAGCGACCGCACTGATCTCCTCTTCCTCGCCTTTGAAGGAGCGGATGATCGGTGGCGGGCCATTGAAGACCGAAACCGTATCGCTCCGGTTTTCACTATTCCCATCCGAATCCACCACGGTCGGGCCGAGCAGTCGATCCGCCTGCGTCCGGATTTGGTGCGATGTTCGGTAGTTGACACGCAGGGTCCGTGAACGACCACGGACGTCCACACCGAGCGCCTTCCATGAGAACGGCTGCTGAAAAATCCGCTGACCGAGGTCTCCGGCGAAAAACAGCGCATTCGGTCGACCTGCTCCCAGCGCAGCAAAGAAGCGGAGGTGGGCGACGCTGATGTCCTGAGCTTCGTCCACGACGGCGAAGTCGAACACCACGTTCCTGCTACTCGCAATCGCGCCCGCCAGCGTCGTGAACATCTCGGCAACGGTGATTAGTTTTTGTGCCTTAAGCCCGGCACGTACCCGTTCAAAGATCGACCACAACACCGCGCGCTGCGTCTCGGGAAGCCGGGTCTTCCGGCCCAATCGGGCCACGTCGCGATAGGCTTCCCAGTTATCCAGCTGCCACGCATCCACTACCTGCTCCCACTCCGTCAGTAGGAAATGCATCCCAAACTTGTGACCACCGACCGCCGCAGCCGCTTCCTTCATCAGCGATCGCAATATGTCCCTGCCGGCAATGGTCGCCTGCCCAACATGTGCCTTGTAAAGCCTCATGCCAATGGCGTTCAGCGAGTGGACATCGATACGCTCGCCCAGACGAGGCTCGCTGCTGAGCAACTGCTTGAGCTTCGTGTGGAGCGCATTGGAGAGTGTGTCGGAAAACGTGGTCAGTAAGACGCGCGTGTCAGGGTTCATGCGCGCCAAATGAGCCGCCCGGTGCAGCGCAACAATCGTCTTGCCCGTACCCGCCGATCCCGAGACCCGCGCCGGGCCGCTGTAATCGCGCTCCACCCACTGCCGTTGCTCGGGATGCAGGAAGACCGTCCACTTCTCCCACGGGAAGTCCAAGGCCCGCTGCAACTCCTCCGCGTTTGTCATCACCCGGAAACGGCGCTGCGCATCAGGGTGATCGAAGGGGTTCGCGGTTGGCAATACCGGCTGCGGTACACGGGGCTTACCGCCAGTTGCCAGTTCCAGCAGCGCTTCGGCTGCTTCGGCGGGCAAATGGTCGGCCAGCCCAAACAGCGTGGCATCCGTAGCCGTCTTGACGTCGTTCAGCCATTCCGTCGGTACGCCGTACTGAAGCAGCTCCTCATCCGTCAGCCCGGTGAACAGCGGCTTATTCGCCGCGACCGGAGTAGGTGCCGTCGCCGCAATCGACTCGGCTTGCACGTAAACCGGGATCACCACCTCCTTCACCGTCTCCCGGATCTCCACCAGCTGCGCCGCGCCGGTCTTTGGATGCGTTTCGAGTTTGCGTCGCTCCGCCCAGTCGTAAGCCTTGTCGTGGTGGTCCACGTAGCAGAGCAGAAGGCTGCCTTCGGTCTTGTGGACGATCAGCCGGATGTCGCTGCTGGCGCGAACTGACCAGAACCGCTTGTCCTTCGCCTTGTCGAGTTTGTGAAACTGCAGGCCCGGCGAGGCGGGATTCGTCTGCAAGTCGAACACCGTCGTCTTGACCGATTTCTGCTCGTCGCCTGTGAGGCGCGAGAGGCTGTCGGTGAAAGTGTCGGCGATTCGGAAGACCATAATCCTAGCGATGCCTGTACGTTCAGTGTTACGACGGGCAATAGAGCTTCGCGAGCCGATTCCTCAAACTTCGCCAGCTGCCTGCCCGTCCCAGCCGAGCCGACCGGTTGATCAGGCGCAAGGCTAGCGATGTCCCCATGCTTCCGATCTCAGCAAAAGCAAGTTGAGCCCATTCATCAGGGAAATATGTCAAGGGTCTGCCCGATTCAACTATTCTCGCCAGACGCTCCGTAATTGACACTTCGTTGGCACTCTCAATGAGTCGCGCGCGTTCTTCTGATCGCTCGGCATGAAAGAGGACTCGCTTGGCGTGCCTGATACGGCGTACAAACCGGGCCCATTCCCTTGATGGATCACGCTCAACCGCTCGCGCCAAACGATCCGCGAGATCCACGGGCAATGAACTCAGCTGCTTCTGATCGACGAGCAGCCATACCGGACGGAGCAGTTTCTGTGTTCTGGGCCAATGCTCGACGATAACTTCAAGCGCCGCTGGAAGATCCATCGCCTCGGTCTCACGCAATCTCCTCTCGTCCTCCGCTGCTTCTAACTTTTTTCGCGCAGCCCATTCCTCGGCAGCATGCTTCTCGGCAATCATCCGCTTCATTTCAGCATCATGCCGTTCACGCTCCCACTTTGGCAGAAGTGCCAACAATTGCGGATACCGTGCCGCCACAGGTCGAAAGAGGCCAATGACCTTCAGAATGTCCGCATCCATCGGGGTACTTCCGAGGAGGCCGAAGATGACGTCAGGCGCGAGTTGAGGGTGGAGCATGAAATGGGCAGGATTCAGACTCATGTCCAATGGCCGCTGCACCAGAAAAGACGCGGTGTGGCGGTAGCAGGACCCAGAAGCCCGCACAATTCCCCATGCATCCGCTGCGCTGAAAGGAGCTCTGGAACGCAATGAGTCAAGGAATCGTTGGTACTCTTGGGTCGTGAGGTACGGAACAATGCTCACGGCATCTCTATACCGATCCTCAGCATCAGTGAGTTGCGCAATTTCGAGGGTGTAAAGGCTGTCGACGATGGAAGCACGCATTTCAGCCGTTATCTCTTCGAATCGTTCTTGAATGAGAAAAAAGCACTTTGCACAGTGTATGTCCGAACACCCCCCATTCTCCTTCACCCAAAGCAAAATGTCAGATCGGTTTCTGTCCATGGGGCTCGGCACGCCTCCGTCGCTTCACCAAGCATGCACAACAGCTTGGATTAGTCACACCTTAAACACCTTCATCACCTCATCCCCAAGATGATTGATCACCTTCACCGCAATGCGCCCCTTCGACGGTTTCTCGAACGGCCGCGACGTGTCGCTGTTCAACGTCGCCCACGCATCGGCGTTGATTTCGGCTTTCAGCGTCGTCTTCAGTGCGCTGTACGGGTCGTTCGCGCCCAGGAAGTAGGCGTGCCGCACGAAGAAGCTTTCCTCGTTGTAGTCCGTGTCGAGGAACCAGCACGCCAGCTCGTTCGTCTCGCTTTTCTCCACCGTGCCCAGTTGCGGCTTGAACACGTCGATCCCTTTCACCTTCACGCGCAGCCTGCCGTCGGGGTCGGTGATCAGGTCGATATCCGGCTCGCCGAAGATCACGAACAGGTTTCCCTTGCCGGTGTTCTTCAAATCCTCGGCCATGTGCAGGTCGGCGTTCATCCGCGCTTTGAGCACCGGAATGCGACCCAGCTTGTTAAACTCCGTCGCGTGTGCCTCGTAGTTGAACGCGCACGCAATCAGCACATCAAAGTCCGCGTCGCCCGCCTCGCGCGCGGTCGCCACCAGGTCGGCGCGCTGCACCGTTCCGAATTCCGGGCCGATGAAGATCGCCGCCCGCTTCTCAGTCGTGCCTTCCAGATATCTGCCCTCAGCGCACACCAATGCGCCCGGCCAGGGCACCAGGCTCGTGAAGGTGATCCGGTCTTCCTTATGCGCCTGCTGCACGCCGGCGGTCTTCAGGTTGTCCAGGATCATCTGAGTGAAGGTC
>Ga0163151_10009432_pt1 | contig 10595 bp, 5 predicted proteins | sample OliLakLV19MP5IB2_FD_145596 | JGI IMG/M metagenome (GOLD analysis project Ga0163151, IMG submission 145596) | Freshwater microbial mat bacterial communities from Lake Vanda, McMurdo Dry Valleys, Antarctica - Oligotrophic Lake LV.19.MP5.IB-2 | ecosystem: Environmental > Aquatic > Freshwater > Lake...
CGCCAACCTTGTGCTATTAATGCTGAGGCGACACCTGGCAATTTATCGAGTTCTATAAAATCAAAATTATCAATGTCATGATGCTGCTTTAAAAAAGCTAACTCACTTTGTTCAGCCGCTTTATCACGCAAAATAATGCGTTTTTGAGTTTGATCAACAATCGAGGGGTTGATGTTATCAGCAGCGATTGTAATGCCTGAATAATTAAATGAAACATTGTATCGGTATGTCTGAAAACTACGTGCACTTGATGGAATAAAAACCATACGCGCAAAAGTTGGTTTCATGTCAATTTGTTGCCAAGCTAATTGCGCAGGCCAATTTGCTAGCGGTAAATCAGGAATTCGAATGAGCTCTTGAATAAATGTTTCGATATCGCTTTCTAAAACTTCAATAGGGCCTTTTGTTCGAAATTCGGTGATCCAATGCCAGTATTTTGAAGAATCAAAAAGATTGATACAATCTTGATATATAAAAAACTGTTTAAGTAAAAAAGGAATTTGCGCAAGATCAATTCTTTCACCATCTTTTAAGATGAAGCCATCGAGTATCCATTTTTCATTTTGCTGGGTTAATTCAAGTTGAAACTGACACGTCGATTTACCACCCCACTTTAAAGGAGTAACTTGATCAGGGTTTAAGATACGATCTTTTTTTAATAATACAAAACGCCCTGTAGCACTAAGTTGTGGCAATAAAATTTCGTACAGAGATGACGAAATATCGGCCCGACTATGCCCTGAACTCCAAGGTGTTTGACTACTACTACGCGCCCCTATTCCGTTTAAGAAAGGTAAAAGCTCTTGATCAGCTAGATCAGAAAACAAAGGTAACATGTCATCTTCAAATCGAAGTTCTCTGATTTTACCCCACTGATCAGTGCCAAGGCGCTGTCGGTAGTAAAAGTAAACACTGGTTCTATTTTTTATTGATTCATGAGTCTCATGTGGCTCTACCAGATACCAGGCTTCATAATACGTAGAAGCCGATTCTTTAGTTGTATTGAAATCAACGGCACTCATATTTTTAAGCCGGTCATTCCAACTTAAGGGCAATGCGCGTTCAAATTTGGGGCTTTCTGCAACTGGCAAAGCTAAGGGATGATCTTTGTCATTGTCAGCATCACTATCACCGTTATCAGAATCTTCATTTTCATCACTATCACTATCACCATCATCATCTTCGTCATCGTCATCGTCATCATCCAGGGAAAGCCCGTGAAGAACAAAGAGCTTATGTTGTCTTGGAACTTTTTGATCAAGACCTTGTTTATCTGCTTCTAAAATAGATGCCCACACATGCTTACACAGAAGACCGCTCTCAAAATACGGACACTCACATGCAGCTTGCAAACTCGTATGAGCATCGTTATGGGCAAGAATAATTTTGTATTGAGATCCGCTAGAACTTAATACTTCAAAGGTCCATTTTTTATCTTCGACAGATAAAAGTTTAACCTGACCTCTTTGAAAATACTCGGCACCGCGACTTCTTATTGTGGAATCAAAATTTGCTATACAACGTGCAGCTAAAGACATCTTTTAGTATCCCAAAAGTTCGATATTAATTCATATTGATATGACCAAACGTGCACTTTATACGATTTATACAAATGTGGTTACTAAATAAAAAATTTGACGTCATTTTGCCTCATCCATCATTTTGCCTGATAAAATATACAGGGGTTCCTACATTACTGAGATAATTAAGAATTTTGTGAATTAGTTTTCCTTTACACCGCTCTTAATGATGAGTAACTGTTCGCGTCATAGGGTGTTGTTTTTTAAACGACACCTATCTTTATTTGTAAGGATGTATTTATGAAGTCACTGGCGTTTTTAGTTATCTCAAGTTTGTTATTATCAATTCCTTCAATTTCAAGTAGCCAAAGCGAAATTACGATTAAAGATTACAATCAAGCACTTCCCTATTGGGGAACAAGCTGGTCACCCGGCCCCGCAGCTGTGAGCATGTATTACCCAAGTTTTTATACAGGTTTTGCAATGCGCACCCAATACCCTGAGCGCCTTCACCTACGCTTAGCACGCGGAAACCAAACGCGCATTTCAGTTATTTTAGATGAACAGACATTGAGTGATTATTTATTTGATCTTGTGAAACGCTATGAATTTTATAAAAAAATTCAAACTGTCGGTATTACTAAACGTTTTGTGTCGATTCCAGCGGATAAGAATACAAGAGCCATTGCTCAATTAGATTATTACAGTAAAATTATTGAGTCATCAGCCTATGGTATTTTGCCATTCGTAGAACGTGCAAAGTTAGGTAACGAATCAGCACAAAGTATTTATTCAAAAAGTCTCAGGGTTTTAAGTGAGCTAAATTTGGGCCGTGTTTTTAAACTGCGCCTTAATCTCACTCAAGAATTTTTAAAATGGAAATCTCAAATACAACAAACCGTAGGTACAAATGAAAATGGTATTGCCCAACTTGCAAGTGACCCAAAACAAGCCGTTGTTGCTATAAATTCACTTCTTTGGGGTCGCATTAATTATGTTCAAAAGCCGACACCTGAAATTCTCCAAAAACTATTAAGCACTGCCACCTTAGCAGTTAGTAGTGACGAAACACTTTTTTTAAATTCAGCATTAGAGCTTTTTAAATTAGTCACAGGCAATAAATACGACATCCAAGTGGTAGGTGCTCATGGGCAATGGGAAAGTGCCCTTCAATGTGCAAATGTTCAAAAATGTTATTTGAGCTACCCTGAATTCACAACGATTTACCCTACCGGCTCTGTGATGGCTTCAACACGTGATCAATTTGGAAATCAAATTCACACGTTCTCAACCCCAGGACTTTGGAATTTTCATGCCTATGGCGGTGGTCGCGACGTAGATAATATTCGCGATGAACCTTACTATGGCTGGATACCTAAAATGGATTACGAAGCTGTCGGTAACGGATATCATAATCCTGCAGTTCGATTTTATGGGCCAAGTGCTGACACCAAAAAGATGCTAGGTGTTCCAACCAATCATAATATTTTATGGACAGTAAAACGAGGCGACGTTTCTCATGGCTGTTCGCGCCTTTCATCAGGTCATATTTGGGAATTGCGCCATATCTTTCCCGTACAAAACGAGAAGATGATCCAAGTTAAATATTTTGGAAACCGACCACAAGACTTTGACCTATTTGATATCGACGGTGATGGCCAACTTGAAGTCATGGGGGTTGAATATTTTATCTCATATGGCCTTCAGGGTACAGATAACATGGGTCGTCGTGAAGGTGTGGATATGCAAGTAAACGCTGATCATAAGCTTGAATTTTACACAAGCTTGTATGGCGCACAAAAAGTTTTCACCGTTGTTGATGGCATATTTGTTTTCGAAAATCCCACAACTTCTGTGCACTCTTATCTTGATGCAAAGCGTAAAACTGTGACCACCCTCACACTCAATGGTCAATACAAACTCTATGAGCAAAGTTATGAGAGAGATAAACTTCAGCTTTACTCTTCATTTGCAGAAACTAATTCACCCACTTTTAAGCGTGTCGTACGTTTATTGGGTCGTGTGAGGGGTTGTGCACCAACATCGAATAAAAATGAGTGCGGAGAAGCAGCTTTTGATGCAGAAGCCGCTGAACTTTTAAATCAATTACAATAATGAAATAGGTATAAAATGAAAGCTCTGGTTTTAATTCTATTAAGTTTGATCAGCGTTAATACACACGCTGATCTTACTACGGCTTTTAAAAACTTAGAGATGCAGAGTAAGGGCCCCTTTGACCAAAATGTATTACAAGGCCCACTGTCTCGTGAACCCATTATCGGCGGAATAACCCCCGTTGATTCAATATTTCAAGCAGCCTATCGAAACGAAACTGCAGACATACTCGCAAAAGAATATGATTTTTATGTCGGAAATTTATTTACAACAAATTATTACGAACTCATGGGTGAGTACGTGTTTGGCGATTATCGAAGTAATCACCCCCTAGATCACCAAAGCCTCCTCCTTGAAAATGCAAAAGCATTTCCAAAAGCAGCCTCAATGTTGAGACATTGGGTACTCGAAAAGTATTACGTAGAGCATTCTCCTACTTCTAAAATCGCTATGAATTTTAAAAAACGCGGGATCAGTGATGCTCAAAATGAACAAACATTTGCGTATTATTTTTTTAATTTTTACTTAAGTTCATTTAACAATAACTTACCTCAGTTTTTACCCGCACTCTTACTCGTTAAAGATAGCCCCCTGGGGGGACTCGCAGCTTTAAATAGAGCTCGAGATTTAGTTGCCACCACTTATGATGAATACCTTTTAATTCTTGGCATAGACGCACCCGTAACAAGACGTGTTTATCAAATCAGAAACATGGTCCATAACCAACTCTCTTTAAATGTGATCGCTGAAATTGATCGTTTTTATAAAGACTTCCCCGATGACAAACCTGCCAACTTTGAAGAAGTTCAAAAAATTCTACGTGACTATTACAGTTCAAGTGCAAGTGAAATTGCAAAGCGCGCGGCAAAGTTGGGTTCAGCTCAAATTAAAAAACTTGCTGAAGTAATCGTTCAAAAAGGCGCCAGTATCGGCGCACTTTACGAACTATCTGCACTCGTTGCAGACATGAAATCAAATATTGCTGATGTGAAATTTGTACCTTACGAGAAAAAGACAGATGCATTACTTGTGATCGCTGCCACTTCACAATTTCTCAATAAAGAAATTGAATTAAAAGATTTATCAAAATTAAAACCAACTGAAGTAGTCGCAGCCCTTGCCACTATACTTAACAGTATTTATATTGAAGGATTTCTCATTAAAGATAATTGGGAATACTTCAAGCAAGAACTCAGCACCGTTACCGCACCCAAAGTCGCAGCCACACATTTAAGCAGTGCAACAGATATAGCCCTAGATACTCTCAATGAAGCATTTAGACCTGCTTTTGATCAATGGGTTTTAGTGATGCCAAAAATGAGTTCATTTATTGATAATACAATTAAATCGTCTGCCGTAAATACGGCAGCAATTGTGATTTTGAAAATTAAATAGTTAATAATTAAAGGAATTATAAAATGATTAATGCAAATGCTGGTTTCAAAGTTTTAGTCTCATTACTGTTTTGTTTATTTAGTGCCTCTGAGGCATTGGCCCAAGCGAAAATTATGCAGTTCGGTGAAGCCCATGGGCAACTTATCTATCTCACCACAAACGACATAATGACTGAATCACCAAAATTTCAAAATCTTTATGCACTTTCAATTCCTGTTTTTGAAGAATTACCAGCTCACATGTCTGTAGTGGCAGGTGCAATCACACTTAAGCAACAAAATCAAAATTCACACATTCAATTAAAATCAAAAGCACGACATACTCCGAATCTCGATATCTCAGAACTACCCGGTGGACTTCAAAATGAACTCCTTAAGCCGTTTAAAGATGGCGATTGGGTTCACATGCTTTTAGGTAAAGATGGAAGTATCAGTATTAAAGTTTCAACAGAGCAAAATGCAATTGATTTTGCAAAAAAGCGAGTTGTTGCTCCAGTTACATTAAAATCTAATTTGATTGAAACCAGAATATTATCAGCTGAAGAATTAACATGGCAAGATGCAGATAAAGTAGGTTCAAAAGCTGCAAACTACGCTGAACTTGCAAAGGTTTTAAACTCAGCACAAAGAATAGTTGTCAGGCCTGGTTTTGCTATTCCTTTTTCATATTACCAAGAATTTATTAATCAAAATCCAACAATCAAATCAGCTATTGAACAAATACTGCGTGATCCGTTGATGTCTAAAGTTGCAAAGCCTGAATATAGAGAGCGAAAATTATTAGCACTTAGAAATTTAATGCTCGCGCCAGATAACTTAGTTTCACAAAATTTAATCGATAATCTTTTGGCAAAAATGGATCAGTTTAAAACACCCAAAGGATTGCCACGTAAAATGAAATTACGAAGCTCAACAAATTCTGAAGACCTCCCCAATTTTAATGGCACAGGCCTGTATGATTCTGAATCATATAAACCAACTGAAAAAGATGCGAAATCGCAAAAAGAAATAGAAAAACCACGTGACCTTAAAGTTGAAAGTCTTAAAAGTGCATTACGCATAGTTTGGGCTTCGGTTTGGAATCGTCGCGCATTTGACGAACGCACACTCTATAGTATTCCTCACGGTGAAGTAAAAATGGGAATCCAAGTAAACTTGTCATTCAAAAAAGAAATTGCTGATGGTGTTCTCATCACAAAAAATGTGGCCCAAGATAGTCGCTATACAGGTCACGGCGTATATCTTGAAAGCCAACGAGGTGATAAATTCAGCGTTGCTAACCCCGAACCGGGCACACATCCAGAGCGTGTACTGGTTTTGATTGATAAAAACAATCCATTAGATCAAGCAACCTATCAAATCAAAGTACTCCAACGATCAAACATTGCTGACGACTCGATAACGATTTTACCTCAAGATAACCCAAATTCAGTAATGACCGATGAAGAAATGAAAGATCTTGTATTTCAATCGCTAAAAGCTGAGGCCCATTTTAAAAATCTAGTGGGCAAAGATAATCATGATTTTTCACTCGACATCGAATTTAAAGTAGATGCTGATGACACAAAATCACGACAGGTTTATTTAAAACAAGCACGTCCGTATCTTAATTAATTTCAAAAACATAAATTCAATACCAATGACCAGTTCGACTTTGAGCTTAAGCTAAAAGTCGAACTGGACTTGTTCGCCTCACTTCAGATTGTTAAATTTTATACATCATAAAATTTAACCATGCGCGCATTGCCTTGGGGAAGGCATGCACGATTCTCATGGAGGGGGCCTTATGCATAATTCAATGCAAATTGCATTTGGGATTGTATTTACTCTACTAGCTACTGACACCGTTAATGCTGCCATGCCTACACATCCTGAAATTGATAACTCATTTATGACTTTACCTGATGGCCGAAGTCTTAAAAAAATATCTGTCAAAGGTAAAAAACTAGAACTTGCACGCGGGGGTAACATCAAGTTTGGTCTCGCAGAACAAAATGCTTATTTAAAATTAAAACAAGAGACCTTAACAATCCCTGGGCATTTAGTGCAGTGGACTTTAATGGATCTCGACCGCCATCAGGTCATTGCTCAAAGTGCAAGTGCGAGGCTAAAAATATTTGGTGCATCTGTTGCTAAAATTTTCACAGCTGCCACTTTGCTTGATAAAAAGAACGGAAAATTATCAAAATCACAATTACAATTAATGGCCGATATGCTCGTTGTCTCTTCAAACACTGCATGGACAGAATTACAAAAACAAATCGGCGATGGTTATGATGATCGCGGTCGCGCCACAACTCACGCCTTCACTCAACGCATGGGATATTTACGCACACGTGGATTTCAAGGTTACTGGGGCGATATGCACGGCAACGAACTTACAACTGAAGAGTTAGCAGAGTTTCTTTATGATACTTACCAAGGTAATTACCCAGGTGCTGAAGTCCAGTGGAAAATAATGCACACCTGTCGCACTGGCGAATCACGTGCACGTAAATATTTACCAAGTAGTCTTTATATTGGCGGTAAAACAGGAACCTACGATGGCTCCACCGTAAATCCAGAAACTGGTAGTACGCAAAATGCCAATGGTACACAATACAGCGTTCGGGTGCGTAATCATGTAGTGGTGTTTAATGTAAAAGGTAAAGAATACGGACTCGCTATACTTGCAGATACTGGCTCTGATGAATCAGCTGCACTTCTTGCAGGAGGACTCTTGCATGAGTACACCAGATATGAGAAATAGGTGGGATGAATTCACAAGTTCCTATAGTTTTTATTCACGGCTTTAAGGGTGCACGCCTCATTAATAAAGAAAATAAAATTGTTTGGATCACACCCCTTCAGGTACTTGCATTACATACTCCAGCCATTGGGCTTCCACTTATATGGAATAATAATGTTCAGGAAAAAGATGGCTTAAGTGTTCATGCGGCCCAAGATGATGTGTCGGTCATACCAGGGCTGTACAGGATTTCACCTTATGGCGTATTATTAAAAGCCATGGCCTCTTGGGAGCAGCCATTTTATTCTTTTGTCTATGATTGGCGTCGAAGCAATTTTGAAACACTAAATCTTTTTGAAAAATTTATTGAATCAATAAAACAAAAACATGGCAGCAAAGTAAAGGTTATAGCCCACAGTAATGGCGGAATGCTTACCCTCGCTTTACTTAACCAAAGACCCGATTTATTTGAGAGCATTGTATTTATTGGAGTTCCGTTTCGAGGAGGAATTGGTTTTTTACCAGACTTACAAGTTGTAAGGGCCTTTGGATTAAATAAAAGAATTTTATCCCCCGCAGTATTGGGCTCGATGACCCCCGTTTACACAAGCTTTCCCCTCACTGGTCACGGCGCACTTGATAAAAATGGAGTACCCCACTTGACTGATTATTTTTCAGTTCAAACTTGGCAAAAAAACCAATGGGGTTTGTTTAAAACTTCAAAAGAATCAAAAGAAAAAATCGAAAAATTTATGATTGAAGCCTTAAAACAGGCTAAAGAATTTCGAGAACTTATGGTTAGTAAAAATATTTCTTATCCGCCAATCAAAGTGGTTCTCTCAAAGACACGACCAACATTGTTTGCAATTAAAGCGCTTGATAAGGGTTGGGATCTCAATGCTTTAAAAAAACCTGGTGATGGACGCATATGTGAAGAAGATGCATTACCGCCCGAAGGCATTCCCTATACAAAGTTTTATTCAAATGCTGAGCATTCTGATCTCATTAATGATCCAAAAATCATGGGTTGGATTAGATAACAAGATTGTGACCTTGATTTAGTAATCAAATGTGATTTCAAATAAACTGTCTACAAAATGATAGTGTTAGATTTTAAGACAGTTTAAATAAAATTTTTAAAAACAGCTCTTACGTACTCGCTGAAGCTATGCCAGCAAACTTTTTAACCGCGCGTTCAATCTCAAACAACATGTTTCATAAAACCGTTTGAATTCTCGACAAAAGACATAACATTCTATTTTACAGTAAGCTTGTAAAACTCCTCAGTAATTCTTTGAACTGACCTTTGGCACTACTTATGCTTTGTAATATATTGGGGGAACGACCATTGAAGTACCTGGGCTCTAGAGTTTTATTATATTCCGTGTTGACGACATCTTGCATGCTGATTTCAGCTTGTGGTGATGGAATTAGCTTTCAACAATTGCCTTCAACCAAAAAATTAACTGAAGACAAACCCGTAATGAGTCCAACACCAACACCAACACCAACACCAACACCAACACCAACACCAACACCAACACCAACTCCAACACCAACACCAACACCAACACCAACACCAACACCAACACCAACACCAACACCAGGGCCTTCGCTAATGAACTTTGGCATGGTTACAAATCAAACTCGTTGTGTGATTTGTCACTTAAGTGTTTATGGTGATATAGCATCGACAGATAGCTCACCATTTAGTTTACATGAAAACTCAAAAGGAACGATTTTTGGTAATGTCTTGGCAAACCAAATAATTACGCGCCAAACATATAATAGCTTTACGGGAATGTTTTCAAATAACGTAACTGATCCAACGCATAATCTACTTGAAAGAATTGACGGCAATAACAATACAACTGTTAGCGTAGCTGTTGATCAAACACAAAGCAGAAATTTTAGTATCAAAGATGGCCTAAATAATGGCCCAACACCACTTGCATTCACAGAATTTAAAGCCAGCAAAATTAAAAATTCGGTTAAAGGAAAAATCTGGCAAGGTTCTACTCTACGCATTCACAAAGACGTTGTAGGAAATGTGATTTTAGATGGTCGAGCACAAGCACTTAAAGTTGAAGGCGAAGTCTTTATCGACGGAGATCTTATCATCCACGGAAGTTTCACAGGTATCGGTACAATTTATGTTAGCGGAAGTATCTTCATACCTGATGACATCACAGTGGTAAACAACGCCAGTCTCTTTGCTAGCTTTCGTCAAGATGTCTCAAAAGCAGATGCAAAAGCACTTCAGTCAATTAATAACGGTGATAATGCATTACGATTAGCATCTGGTGAAAACATCATCATCGGTGACCCCGGTGTTATGCCCGCAGGTATCAACTTTAGAACTGTACAATTACCACCTGATACTCGCCTTCGAAATTATATCGTTAATCGTGACAATAATAATTACGCGTACGATAGTTACTACAGTCACACACGCATTCAAAGTATTACGAGTCAAACCAGCACACTTGATACCAATGGACAATGGTTCGCTGTTAATCGAACACGCATGGAAGGTACAAAAAACTTCCTGGATGCAATGGAATCAATGGGTTTTGCTTCAACAGCTGAGCGCTCAAAAGTATTTCAGATGGATCCCAATTACCTAGCTCGCTTAAAACCAGAATATGAATTACCCACTCAAGTTTGTGGAACAGGCAAAAACTTCCGCGTAGGTTTTGGCTCAGTGGCTCGAATCGATGCCGCCTTGTACGCACAAAAATCAATCGGTGGCGTAATTACAAGTGGTGGTAACATTTTAATTAATGGTGGAATTATAACTCGCAATTTAAGTCTTCTCGGTGGAACAGGCTCTGATTT
>Ga0163151_10009433_pt1 | contig 10594 bp, 11 predicted proteins | sample OliLakLV19MP5IB2_FD_145596 | JGI IMG/M metagenome (GOLD analysis project Ga0163151, IMG submission 145596) | Freshwater microbial mat bacterial communities from Lake Vanda, McMurdo Dry Valleys, Antarctica - Oligotrophic Lake LV.19.MP5.IB-2 | ecosystem: Environmental > Aquatic > Freshwater >...
ACTTTACCCCGTTGAACTCCGGGAACTCCGCCTAATAAAATACCTTTTCCACCGCGATCGCGTTGCAAATAAGATGCGCCCACTTGTGTTGCCATACGCCCTGCAACTTCAGACATCGGAACAAGTAGTGGAAGACTTCCGTCATCAAGTTGAATTGTTTCGTATGCAACCCCTTTGATTTTACGATCAAGGAGTGCTTTTGTGAGTACGGGTTCTGGAGCTAAGTGAAGATAGGTGTAAAGAATTTGATCTTCTCTGAGCATTGGGTACTCTTCAGGAAGTGGCTCTTTTACTTTTATGATCATATCAGCTTTGGCGTAGACTTCTTTTTTAGAATCAATAATCGTCGCGCCCGCTTTTTCATATAAAGCATTACTGATACCGCTGCCGATACCTGCGTCTTTTTCAACAAGTACTTTATGACCTTCTCTTACAAGGGCTTTAACGCCACTTTCAACAAGGCCAACTCGATTTTCGCTTTGTTTAATTTCCTTTGGTACACCTATAATCATGCTTGTCTCCTGGAACTTGTGTACGCTCAAAATAAGATACGCTACACGTTGAAGTTGAGTTTTGAGAGAGCCGATTCTATACTCACTATTTCGGAAACGTCAATGCTAAGAACACTATGTTTTATAATGATTTCAGGGCTTTTTTGGGTAGCAACAACTCTCGTTGCACTGCCACAAGCCTATGCCGTCCCACCTGAGGGTTTAGAGGCCTATGCACTTGGTGGCCGTGGAGGCAAAAACCAAAGCCTTCTCTACGTAAACGCTGGTTATGTGAACCCCTCTTGGCTTTCTGATTATGAAACATTTCAAACTTATGTGTCAGTGGGAAATCGGGCGGGAAATTACATTACAGCCGGGGGCCATGTCACAGCTGGAAACCGTTTCGCTGATCGCGATGGCTATTTTATCAGATACGATCAAACCTTTTATAACCAATCGATGTCACTCAAACTCACTCACATTGATTATCGCTACATCAATGCGGGTAAAAATATAATCTCTCTAAATTACAACGCAGGTTTGGGAATTGGTAAAACCGCAAAATTTTATTTTGCATTGGGAATGTACTACAGGTTTTCACTTAATAGTTGGAACACACCCACATGGAGCCCCACAAACTACAACACCGAAGATAAAGAGTATTACCCAGAGTTTTGCTTTGGTACAAAGTTACTTTTAAATGGCGACAATTATATTACCGTTGATCTCAATAACCGTGATGTTTTTAATTCTTACAACGGAGATAATCTAGCCTCAGATGTGACACTTAATCTTGTTTCAGGTAAGTCACTCACTTGGCGCCTCACCAGTAGCACTCGCTATTCAAGTTTGTTATCGGGTACGGCAAATGTTAACGAGCAGACTTTTTTGTTGGGAATAATGACCGGCCTTTAATGATGCACAACCTTTTTAATCACACCACCCTCAGCACTTGCCAGTGCATTAATGACGATAAATGCTTGAGCATCAATCTCATGTACAATTTTTTTAATCTCACCCACTTCTAAACGTGTAACAACACAATATAATATTTCTTGATCAACTTGGCTCTTACCACCGAAACCTCTAAGCACCGTTACGCCTCGACCCAACATGCCCGTGATTTTTTCACGAATTAAACTATTATGTGCAGATATAATTGTAATAGCTGTGAAACCTTCAAATCCGTTAACAACAAATTCTAAAGTTTTAGCAGCGGTCACGTAAGTAAGTATGGAGTAGAGAGCTTGATCTACTCCCAATAATGACAAGGCCACTAAAAATAGAACTATATTAAAACCTAAGATCACATCCCCGACCCTTAAGATGTGAACACGTTTACTAATTAACAAAGCTGCGATTTCTGTTCCGTCAAGTACAGCACCGCCTTTAATCGCAAAACCGATACCAGCACCAATGAAAAACCCACCAAAAACAGCTGTGAGTATGAGATCTTGAGTTATATCTGGAAATGGTAACACCACCAAAGTGAGTGCAAGACCTGCAATGGCTAGAGTACTACGAATTGCAAATGCACTACCAAGATGCCAATACGCAATAAAAATAAATGGGATGTTTACAAGTGGCAACCAAATCGAAAGAGGCAAAGATGTGGTTTTAGCTAAAAGCATTGAAATTCCGGTGACACCGCCATCAATAAAGTTACTTGAAAATAAAAATCCCTTAAGACCCAATGCCGCTGAAAAAATACCAATGACAATCAAGAAGGCATTTTTTGTTTCAAATAAAAATCGATTCCTCATTGAGTACAACACCACCCTACTACTTTTAATTATTATAAATTCACTTGCCGAATCGCAATTTCAGAGCCGTTGATAACTACTTTCACATAACCCACGCGATTACCGATATCGAGGATATTATTGCATGCACCGGTCACAAGATACCGGGTGCCACCAATAACTTGTTCACTATAGCCGTGGTAATGACCACCGATAACAAGTTTCACACTATATTCACGCATGATTGATTTAAAGACCGTGGCCTCTTCATCGCTTGAAAGTTTAAAAAGTGTTGAAAATTCTCCTGAAAAAATAGGAAAGTGCGTGACTATGATTTTAATGGGTTTTGTTGTCGTTTTTAAATCATTTCGCAACCAATTGAGTTGATCTTCGCCAAATGTTCCGTTTGCAGAATCAAGCATAATGATATGTGCATTACCGACGTTAAAAGAATAGATCGATCTACCAACAATGCGCTTATAGTTGTTCCATCCGCCAAAAAAAATATCGTGGTTACCGATTGCTGGATACACAGGGTGATTGCTTGCATTTATTTGCGCCATAAACGTTGTAAGTTCTGATTCGATTCCTGTGTTAGAATCATCTCCTGCGATAACCGCAAACGCATCACCATCTGCCCGACTATTTTGCAAAGCTCTGGCCATGACATTTCCACCTGAAGAACTTCCAATATGAGTATCACCCATTGCGGCAAAACTAAAACTCGTTGGATTTGCCACAGAGAGATCTGGAAATGTGCGAAGTCCGCTGTTCATGTTTTCCCAAAAGCGTTGCGTCACACCATCTATTTCTAGATTTGTGCATGCTCCATAGATGACGGCAAATCCAATGACAACTTTGAGAGCTAATTTTTCGGAAATCATTAAAAAAGCTTAGCCGAACTGAGATCTAAGGTAAAGATCTTCAAAACCTGAAGAGTAAGAAAGTGGACTTGAAAGTTCGATAATTCGATATGAATCTATCGCTGATAGGAGCTTTTGTACAAAACCATGCATAACGTCATGACCGGCTTTATGAAGTACGATGTGTCCTAATATGGGTGAACCCACCATGAGCAGATCACCAATTGCATCCATTGCTTTATGCCTAACAAACTCATCACTGTAACGTAGACCATCAGGGTTTAAAACATCGCGCTCATCTAATACAACAGCGTTATCAAGACTTCCACCCAGAGCTAAACCCTTTTTCTTAAGCGCTTCGACGTCTTTTAGAAACCCAAAAGTGCGTGCAGTAGAAAGCTCGCGGCTAAAAGTATGCTCGTTCACATCTAGTTCAATACGTTGACGTCCGATTTTTTGATGTGGAAAATCAATAACACAACTTAATCGATATCCATTGTGTGGAAGTGCGTATGCGTACTTATCACCTTGCGAAAAATAGATTGGCTGCGTGACATAATAATATTTTCTTAAAGCCCCTTGCTCAACAATTGCAGCTTCTTGAAGTGCCCTGAAATAACAATTCGCTGAACCATCACCAATGGGAAGTTCTGGGCCGTCAAGCTCGATAAAGAGATTATCAATTTGAAGAGCTGCGATGGCAGACATGCAATGTTCTACTGTAGATATGGCAAAAAGCTCACTGCCAAGAACAGTTGCCATTTGAGTTGCACGCACGTTTCTTGATTGGGCCCGTAATGCAGGCAAACCCGAAATATCTTTTCGTACAAAGTAAATGCCCGTATTTTCTGGAGCTGGTTTAAAGGAAATATGAGCACGAGTTCCTGAATGAAGCCCGATACCTTCAACACTTACTGCCTTTTGAATTGTTTTTTGGTAAACCATATCAATCTACTTATACGCAAAGTTTATGCCGTGAACTTGGAATCGTAATAATCAAGGTTAACACTTTGATATAACTGTGTTTAAGAAAATTCCAGACTATAGACTAGATTAAGAAATTACACATGTGTGTTGCAAAATAACAACACAGTTTTATGCATTTATGCATCAAATAAGTTACACAACATTCCGATCACTAAATTATGAGAATAACGACGAAGTTATTGACGCCAGAAATTTTAAATCAAAATAAAAAGCTAACTTTGTATTTTATTTGTTTAATCTCAACACTGGCTTTTACCGCCGGTTGTGCCAGCAATTCATACCGCGAAAATAATTATGACGATAATGCATTTTGGATCGGACAATCATCACCCGCCCCAAGAAGCACACCTCGAAAACCCAGCTCACAATTTTTTAACCGCTCATGTGAAGAAGACGGGCAATGGGGTCTTTACGGTGGTAAAAGATTTTCTTGTTACTACTCAGATTAAAAAAGTGATGACTGATTTTCTTCACGTTTTGCTTGCCCTAAAGCAAGTAGAGGTGAATTTGCAGGAACTTTAAAACCCATATGTTCATAAGCCAAAGGCATCGCACAACGCCCCCGTGAAGTTTTCATTACAAACCCTTCTTGAATTAAAAATGGCTCGTAAACATCTTCAATAGTTTCACGCTCTTCATTTATCGCAGCTGAGAGAGTATCAATACCTGTGGGGCCACCACCAAATTTTTCAATAAGCGTACTTAGGATTTTTCGATCCATGGAATCAAGCCCACGTGTATCTACCTCTAAAGCTTGAAGTGCAGATTTTGCGATTTTTAAAGTTATTTTGCCATCATTTTGAACTTGAGCAAAATCACGAACACGCTTGAGTAAACGATTTGCGATACGCGGAGTTCCCCGTGAACGTTTTGCGATTTCTTCAGCAGCATCATCGCCCAGCTCAGCTCGTAAGATGCCCCCACTTCGACGTAAAATTGTGACAAGATCTTTTGGCTCGTAAAATTCAAGTCGTGAAACAATACCAAAGCGATCTCTCAAAGGAGATGTCAACATACCCGCTCTTGTTGTTGCTCCAATGAGAGTGAATCTTGGCAATTGAAACTTCATCGTGCGTGCACCTAAACCTTCACCCGTAACCATATCTAAGAAAAAATCTTCCATTGCTGAATAAAGATATTCTTCAACGATTTGATTTAGACGGTGAATCTCGTCGATAAAAAGAATGCTATGGGGTTTTAAATTAGTCAAAATCGCAGCTAAATCACCTTTTTTATCAAGAGCTGGGCCAGATGTTGTTTTCATATCAACGTTCATGGTTTTTGCGATGATATGTGCAAGGGTTGTTTTACCAAGCCCCGGGGGGCCATAAAAAAGACAATGATCAAGTGCTTCGCTTCTTTTTTTAGCGGCTTCAATAAACACTTCAAGATTAGCTTTTACTTTTGTCTGCCCAGGAAAATCGCTTAGACTTTCAGGTCGTAAAGAACGTTCAAGCCCCGCATCATCTAGAGTTACTTCACTACTCGTTAGGGATTCAATATCTGTCATGTCACACCACTCATTTTTTTCATTAAATATTTCCTGATAAACCATTTAGCGCACTGCGAATGACTGATTGAATATCGTCCATCCAAACGTCTTCTTCTAAACCATCAAGTGTGCGTTCAATTTCATATGGCTTGTAACCCAAATGCGTAAGAGCTGATTGAACTTCTGCGCGCATTTTTCTCACACCCACTGACTTTGGAAGCTTTGTGGTTGGAGCTGCATTTTGACCATCGTCTAAAATAAGTTCTGATAATTTCCCTTTAAGTTTCACCACGACATGTTCTGCGGTTTTTTTACTGACTTTTGGTAATTTAGTTAATGATGCGACGTCACCCTCTTCAATTAAGTGAGCGAGATCGAACCATGAAGCCCCTGACATAATATTAAGAGCACTTTTTGGCCCTACGGAGTCTACTTTTATTAAAGATAAAAAAAGTTCTTTTTCTTGTGCCGATATAAAACCAAAAAGCGCGGCCCCTTCAGATCTGTATTGTGTATGAATAAAAAGTCTGCAGGCAGCACCTGTTTCACCAAGATTTTCTATAGTGTTTTTTGCACAAAACACTTCATACCCGACGCCTGAAACATCGACCACGAGGGCTGAGTCTTTTTTATCGATGATTGTACCGTTTAAAAAAGCAATCATGTTAACACTTCCAAATCTTTCATACGTTTTCGTGTCGTCGCGATTCTTACATGATGAATAGCAAGGGCTAAGGCATCACTCATGTCAAATCGTGCCATAGCTGGCAACCCTAAAAGAGCTTGCACAATAAATTGAACCTGCTCTTTTTCTGCTCGCCCATGACCAACAAGACTTGCTTTGATTTCAGTAGGTGCATATTCAAATATGGGGCACCCAAAACGAGCTGACTCATACAAACAAACACCACGGGCTTGGCCCAGTTTAGTTGCGCTGTCTGCATTTTTAGCGAAGAACATTTTTTCGATCGAAACTGCGTCGGGTTTATGTTGTTGAAATATTTCTTGAAGGCCAAGGCCAATATCTAAAAGTCTTTTGGGCATGGAATCTTTTTTATTTCCTTCAATCACACCAAACGCAATGCATCTAAGTACGCCATCTACTTCGCGCACAAGTCCATAGCCGGTAAAATGACTTCCAGGATCAATCCCAAGAACTAGCCCCATATTTATATATATCTATCACAAGGATCTTTTGTATGCCTATGGCAAAATGCAACAGCCTATGTTAGCGATTAAGTATGAACCAAGATGTGAGTTCATTTGTTGAGCGCTATCAGCTCATTTATGAACGAGACCCTCAATCAAAAGTTTTTGCACCCCTGGCTGAAGCTTATAGGCGCATGGGTTTGATTGACGAAGCCATAGATCTTGCAGAACGAGGCGTTAAAAGACACCCTCATTTTGCAAGTGGACGCGTGGCTCTTGGAAAATGTTTTTTCCAAAAACGCGAGTACCAAAAAGCCCTAGAAGAATTAAAAATCGCCGCCGATCTTTCACCTGAGAATCTCTTAGCTCACCAAATTATGGCCGACTGTTATTTAAAACTCAAAAAACCCACAGACGCATTAAATGCCTATAAAATGGTTTTATTTATAAATCCCCATGATGCACGAACCAGTGAAATCGTTCGGAAACTTGAAGATGAAGTATACGCTGAAGTAAAACCACAAACTTGGGCCGAAGAAGATTTTTCCATGGAAAAACTAGCTGATGTCGCTACAAAAGCCAACGCTGTGGGTTTTAAAAATTCTAAAAACAAGAATGATAAAACTCAAGACGTTGCACTTTCTACTTCATCAGAAGGTGCAGATTTTGAAAGAAATTTAGCACTCTTAGATACACGCATGAACCGTGGTGATTGGACCACAGCTTGTGATCATTTAGATCAGCTTTTAGAACTCTACCCTCAAAATAGTGAACTACTTAAACGTAAAACCCATATCGATGAACTCAGCCAAAATTCTTTTGATATTGGTGAATGGATCAGCCCTCTTCAAAGTAATGTGAAGAATAAAAAAATCGAAAAACTAGAAAATCTCTTATCTACCATCGATTCTCGCCGAAAAGCTTGATTTCAATCGCCTCCTCAGATACATCTGCTTTTCTCGCTACGGCGCATTTGGAGGATACATGGCATCAGTTTACGAAGTTTCAGATTTTAAACGAGGACTCAAAGTCGAAATCGATGGAGTCCCTTGGGAAATAACTGATTTTCAGCATGTAAAACCCGGAAAAGGTAACGCATTCACTCGCACAAAACTCCGCAATCTCATTACTGGCGCCAATCTTGAGAAAACATACAAGAGTGGTGAAAAATTCAATGTGCCCGACCTCATGCAAAAAGAGATGCAATTTCTCTATAAAGACGAATCTGGTTTTAACTTCATGGACACCACTAATTACGAACAGATCAATCTTCATGCTGAAAACGTAGGTGCTGCGGCTGATTATCTCCTTGAAAATTTGACGATCTATATTTTATTTTTTAACGGCAAGGCCATTGGTATTGACCTACCCAATAGTGTAGTTTTGACAATCGTCGAGACAGACCCGGGAGTTCGCGGCAACACAGTAAGTGGCGGAACCAAGCCCCTAAAGCTTCAAACAGGCCTTGTCATCAATGGCCCCCTTCATCTATCAGAAGGCGATAAGATCAAAGTCGATACACGGACTAATTCATATATCGAAAAAATGAATAAATAATCGCAATATTGCACCGCTTCAAATTCATCGCAGAAACTTAGCTAATTACGCCAAATCTTTGGCTATTTCTGTCATTGAGTGTCACGCCGCATCACGCGTAAAATAAAGTAGATAAACTGATTACATGAGGCGCAAGCAACATCGTCATGGAAGACATGGGTAACGCGCCGATTGAATCCAAAGATTTGGAACTTTGGATCAGTCGGCAAATGATTTCTGGTATTCAAACAAGCCAAATCGCCGATGAAATTATTCGTCAGTGGGAAAGTGCATCACTTTCTATTTCAGCTCAACATACGGCATCTCGTTTTTGCATTCTTAACGGCTATTACACTTCACTTATTCGAATGCTTCGAAAATTTTTGGCAGCTGGAACCGCTTTGCCGTGGGCTCATGTTATTGAAGTTGTCCTTACTGACAATGATCATATTCCAAAAGAACTTGTTGATTCTCTATTTATTGGAGCTACACGAGACAAACTTCTACTTTCAACTTCAGCACAAGCATTAATTCACAATGAAAAAGATCCACGTTGGCTCAAAATATTTGATTCAGAAATCAAAGAAAAAAATCTTGCTGCAGAGAAAAAACGCGACGCACTTTATCAAGAAGTACTTATTTTTAAACGAGAAGGGATGCATCGAGAACAACAAGATGTTGTTAAAAATATTTTAGCGATGTTTCCACAAGACCGTGATGCAAATCAACTCGCAGTAAAACATCAAGAACAATCACTTGATGAAACTTTGGCAAATATAAGACGCAATCACGATCGTCGCGATAAACCTAGATCCCTTAAAGAACCAGAAGTAAAATGGCCTAAACTCTCTACTCGCTTGGCAAAACTTAAAAAGCGTCTAAATCTTGAATCAGCCTATGAACTTGCAATTGGTCTTCATCAAATGGCCTTGCATCAAGATGCTCTTTTGATTTTAAGAACGCAAAAAAATAAATGGATGGATCGCGAAAGATGTTTTGAGATGGAATTGCTTTTGGCTGAAGGGCAATTTGCACAGGCATTAGAAAATTCTCAAAAAATTCTAAAAGAACAAATTGGCGATGCAGAATTAATTTTTACAGCAATTTATATTTCAGCAAAAGCATATAGGGGTCTTGAAGATTTCGAACAAGCCACCAGCATTATTCGAGGGCTCCTCAAACACCGCCCTGACTATAGAGATGCTCCGCTTTTATTACGGGAATGGGAGTCTTAGGCCCATGAAATTTATCCGTTATTTTTTAATTACAGTTTTATTTTTAATTATTGGAATTGTGTATGCTCGTGAAGTACCTAAGCTTAAAAAATGGCTCCTCGCAAAAATACAAATTGTAAGTACTCAAAAACTCGGAATTGAAATCAAAGCAAAAAGTATTGAGTTTGAATTAATACCTCTTGGGGTTAAATTCACTGAACTTAGAATCCAACCTAAAAAAGAGTTGAGTGCTATTATTTCGCCAGCTCTTCTTGACGGACTTGGAATTTATTTAAGCCCCCTGTCACTTCTTGTCGGGCGGTTTGAAATTGGAAACATTACCCTTATTCACCCACAAACAAATGTTTTTATTAAAAGAAAAAATGATGATAAAAATGAAAAATTTGAACTGCCATGGGATCAATTTTTAAGTACTCCGATTAAAAGTGTTAACATCATCGATGGCGATATCAGATTATTAGTAAAAGATACCAACTTAGCTTTTCAACTCACTGGCTTTAATCTCTCAGTGGTGAAAAATTTCCAAGCAGCACGCGTAGAATTTTTTGGCCCCGATATTAAAGTTAAACGCATAGATGTTCCTGATAGTTTAACCACCATTGGTTTAGCAGCAAGAATTGTTATTGAAAAAAATGCCGCAGAAGTTGCAGCACTTAAACTCACTTTTGGTGAAAACTTCATTATCGCTCGAGGCGTTGCACAGGGGGCTGTCACAAAACTTGACTGGTCATTACTCAATGGAAAAACAATTGCACACACAAATTTGACAGACTTTGTAAACCTTGTGAATAATATTTATCCTGCCGCACAACTCCCTGCCATGGAGGGCATGCTTAATTTTGAAGTATCAGCAAAACAAAAAAGAGGTCAAGAGCCCGAAATTAGCGCTCAGGTTGAAACTCAAGATGCAAAAATACAAGAATATAAAATTGGCAATCTGCTTAGTAAACTCAAATACTCATCAGGTGTACTCACAAGCGATGAAGTAAGCCTTGCAACTACAGCGGGTAGAATTCGTGTGCAGAATCTAAACGCAAAAATTGGAAAAGAAACACATATTGCTGGAAGAATAGTTGCTGATGAACTGGAATTAAGACAG